>Ga0066604_10001580_pt1 | contig 12330 bp, 12 predicted proteins | sample Higcelwee11metaG_FD_59501 | JGI IMG/M metagenome (GOLD analysis project Ga0066604, IMG submission 59501) | Freshwater pond sediment microbial communities from the University of Edinburgh, under environmental carbon perturbations - High... | ecosystem: Environmental > Aquatic > Freshwater > Pond... | reverse complement strand
CGCATCAACCACATCTGGTTGACCGCCGACATGCCCCCCGAAGGCCAGGACTCGATCCGCCTGGAGGGCCAGTGCGCCGAGCTCTGCGGTGACTCCCACGCGCTGATGCGTATGGAGGCCATCGTGCACACCCCCGAGAGCTTCGACAAGTGGGTGGCCGCGCAGAAGACGGCCGCCGCCACCCCGACGGAGCCCCTGGCCGCCAAGGGCGCGGAGACCTTCCTCGCTGCGGGCTGCATCGCTTGCCACTCGACGGACCCGTCGAACGCCCAGGCCTTCCTCGCGCCGAACCTCTCGCACTTCGGGAGCCGCCCGCGCCTCGCCGCGGACCGCTTCGAGAACAACGCCGAGAACCTCGCCGCGTGGCTTCGCAACCCCCAGGCCGTCAAGCCCGGCGCGACGATGCCCAACCTTAACCTGAACGATCAGCAGGTAGACGCGCTCGTCGCGTACCTCAGCTCGCTCAAGTAACGACACCCCTTCCCCTTCGGAGGCCACATGGCCAGTCCAGCGATCGTACTCCCCGAGCATTGCTCGGAAGAGAAGCTCTCCGGCATCTGGAGCTGGATCACCACCGTAGACCACAAGCGCATTGGCGTGATGTACGGGGTGTCCGCGCTCTCCTTCTTTGTCCTCGGCGGCGTTGAGGCCCTCGCGATCCGCACCCAGCTCGCGATGCCCAACCAGTCCATCGTCGGGGCGCACTTCTACAACAGCCTCGTCACGATGCACGCGACGACCATGATCTTCCTCATGGTCATGCCGCTCTCGGCCGCGTTCTTCAACTACATGGTGCCGCTCATGATCGGCGCCCGCGACGTGGCCTTCCCGCGGCTGAACGCGTTCTCGTTCTGGACCTTCCTCTTCGGCGGTCTGTTCATCAACTCGTCGTTCTTCTTCGGCGAGGCCCCCGCCGCGGGCTGGTTCGGCTACGCGAACCTCACCTCGATTCAGTACTCGCCGGGCCCCGGCGTTGACTTCTGGGCCTTGGGCCTGCAGACCCTCGGCGTGGCGTCCCTGGCCGCCGGGTTCAACTTCATCGCCACGATCCTCAACATGCGCGCGCCGGGCATGTCCCTCATGCGTATGCCGGTGTTCGTGTGGATGACCTTGGTGGTGCAGTTCCTGGTGATCCTGTCGTTCCCGATGATCACCGTGGCGCTGATCCTGCTGACCTTCGACCGCATGTTCGGGACGAACTTCTACGTCCCCGAGGCCGGTGGCGACCCGCTCCTGTGGCAGCACCTGTTCTGGCTGTTCGGGCACCCCGAGGTCTACATCCTCATCCTGCCGGCCATGGGCATCGTCTCTGAAGTCCTGCCGGTCTTCGCCCGCAAGCCTCTGTTCGGCGCGCCCTTCGTCATCTTCTCGGGCATCCTCATCGGCTTCGTCGGCTTCGGCGTGTGGTCGCACCACATGTTCACCACCGGCCTCGGCCCCGTGGCGGACACGGCCTTCTCTCTGGCCACGATGCTCATCGCCATCCCCACGGGCGTGAAGATCTTCAACTGGCTGGCGACGATCTGGGGCGGCTCCATCCGCTTCACCACCGCGATGCTCTTCGCGCTGGGCTTCATCAGCATGTTCACCATCGGCGGGCTCTCCGGCGTCATGCACGCCTCGCCCCCGATCGACCTGCACCACCAAGACTCGTACTTCGTCGTCGCGCACTTCCACTACGTGCTCTACGGCGGCGCCATCCTCGGCTTGTTCTCGGGCATCTACTACTGGTTCCCCAAGATCACCGGCAAGCTGATGGACGAGAGCTGGGGCAAGGTCCACTTCTGGTCCAGCCTCGTCGGCCTCAACGTCACCTTCTTCCCCATGCACTTCTTGGGGATGCAGGGCATGCCCCGCCGCGTCTACACCTACGAGGGTGGCTTCGGCTGGGACATCTGGAACCTCTGCGCCACCGTCGGCGCGTTCATGCTGGCGCTCTCCGCCCTCATCTTCTTCATCAACCTCCTCAAGAGCTTGGCGAACGGTGAGCAGGCCGGGAACGACCCCTGGGACGGCGCGACCTTGGAGTGGACGCTCACCTCGCCGCCGCCGGTGCACAACTTCGACCTCATGCCTAAGGTCACCTCAGAGCGCCCGTTCTGGGACCAGAAGTACGGCTCGACGCACGGTCACGATGACACGACTGAAGTGGCCGAGGAGGAGCAGCTCCCCGCCGAGATTCACATCCACATGCCCCCGGCCTCGTACTGGCCGATGGTGGTGTCCTTCGGCGTCATCACCTTCTTCGCCGGTCTGATGATTCACCCGGTGGTCTCTGTGGTCGGCGCGCTCACCGTCATCGTGGGCACTGTGGCCTGGACCTTCGAGCCCGAATAGGGCTCGACTCCCCTCCCCTTCTCAACTTTTCGTCGAGGTCTCCACCGTGTCCTCCGATCATTCCGCCGTCTCGGTCCATGAGCATCCGCCGCCGAGCTTTGGGGTGCCCAACCTCAAGCTGGCCTTCTGGTTGTTCCTCGCCTCGGACTGTATGCTCTTCGGCTCGCTCATCGCGACCTACCTGTCTTACCGTGGCAAGGACCAGCTCTTCGGCAACGGCCCTTACCCCCTGGATCTGTTCTCGGTGGAGGTGACCACCATCTCCACCTTCGACCTGCTGATGAGCTCGGTGACCATGGTGCTCGCCGTGGCCGCCATCCAGCGGGGGAACATGTTCCAGACCCGGCTGTGGCTGGGCCTGACCGCGCTTCTGGGCGCGATCTTCGTCGGCTTCCAGGGCTATGAGTTCACACACTTCTACCTGGAGGGCCTCAAGCTCCAGGGGAACCTGTTTGGCTCGACCTTCTACGTGCTGACCGGCTTCCACGGCACCCACGTCACCCTCGGCGTCGTGTGGCTGCTTCTGGTCTTGGCCACCACCTTCACCAAACACAAGAACATGGTGACGCACCTGAACGTCGAGGTCGCCGGGCTGTACTGGCACTTCGTCGACATCGTCTGGATCGTCATCTTCACCCTCGTCTACCTGATGGAGTACACCGTATGAGCGGCCACGACTCCCACGCCCACGCCGGTGGGCACGACGAGCACGAGCACAAACCCACGAGCATCTCGACCTACCTCGGCGTCGCCGCGGTGCTCACGGTGCTCACGGTCATCGAGATTGGGCCGCTCTTCCAGTGGTACAACCTCGGCCCCGTGCCGCTGCTGGTGCTCTCGGTCGTCAAGTTCGCCATGGTCGTGTTCATCTTCATGCACTTGGGCCCTGACGAGCCCATCTACAAGAAGATCTTCGTGCCCAGCCTGCTCTTGGCGGGGTTGATGGTCACGGTGATGATGCTGCTCTTCGGCTCGTTCACCCGCGCCGAGCAGATGGCTTACAAGGGCCCCGTGCTCGGGTATGTCGCCGCTCCCCCGCCCAAGGTCGAGACGCCTGAGGGTGAGGCTGGCGGTGACGCCGCGGCGGGCGGCGCTGAGCAGGTCGCGGCGGCCCCGGCGGTCGACGGCGCGGAGGTCTTCAAGACCAACTGCGTCGCTTGCCACGGCCCCGAGGCCAAAGGTGGCGTGGGCCCCAACCTCACCGACGCTGAGTGGAAGAACGGCAGCGGCACCTTGGCAGACATCGAGACCACCCTCAACAAAGGCGTCACCGGGACGGCGATGATCTCCTGGACCCCGATCTTGGGCGACGAGAAGATCAAGGCCGTCGCGCTGTACGTTCACTCCCTCGGCGGGGGGAAGTGACTCGGAGGAGATGATGCTGGGTCTCTGGCGCCTCTTTCTCGGCGATGCCCAGGCCCATCCGGGCATCGCCCCCATCTTAGAGGTGAGCGACTACTCCCAGCTCCCCGACGCGCCCCCAGGCGCTTGGATCGACTGGGGGCTGCATCCGAGCACCATCGCGGGCACCGCCGCGATGGCGGCCTTCTACTTCTACGCCATGGGCCCCCTGCGTGAGCGCTGGGGCCTCACCCAAGAGGCCACCAAAGGCCAGAAGTGGCGGATGGTCGCGGCGATGTTGGTGATCGTGGTGTGCCTGAACGGCCCGCTGCACCACGTCGCCGACAACTACCTGTTCTCGGTTCATATGGTTCAGCACCTCCTGCTGACCCTCGTGATGCCGATGCTGTTCATCCGCGCCTGGCCGGACTGGTTCTTCACCGCGCTGTTCAACCGCAGCCCGAACCTGTTGAGCTTCGCCAAGCTCGTGACCTTGCCCGTGCCCGCGTTCTTGCTCTACAACGGCATCCTCGGCCTGTGGCATATCCCGGCGTTCTACAACCACACGATGGAGTCCCACCCGGTTCATATCGCCGAGCACCTGATGTTTATGGTGACGGCGGTAATCTGCTGGTGGCCTGTCGTCGGCACCGCCAAAGAGCTGCAATCTTTGCAGCACTTCGGCAAGATCGTGTACCTCGTCGTGCTCGGCGTCCCCATGAAGGCGCTCGGCGCGATCATCACGATGGCGAACGACGTGCTCTACACCTGGTACGCCCATGTGCCTCGGATGTGGGGGATCGACCCCCTCTACGACCAGCGCATCGGCGGGATCATCATGTGGGTGCCCGCGGGCTTCATCGTGTGGGGCTCCATCGGCGTCATCTTCGTGCGCTGGTACCGGGAGGAGGCGGGCTCACGCTCGACCCCCGCGAACCGTCCGCGCCCTGTTCCCCGTCCACTGGGCTGATTCGGCCCAAAGGGTGAGCCATGCTCTCGCTGCTTCTGCTGCTTGGCTGCGGCCAGGCGCCGCCGTCGACAACCAACACCCCCTCCGCCGAGGCGCCCACGACGCCCGAGGCCCCCAAGGCGTTGGGTGGCGAGACCCAGCGCGGCGCCTACGTCGTGGCCCTGGAGCTGGTGCCCAACCCGCCTCCCCTCTCCGAGCTGTTTGAGGTGAAGGTCACGCTCACCGATCCCCAGACCGGCGCGCCGATCTCCGACGCCACGGTCTCCGTAGACGCCCAGATGCCCCAGCACGGCCATGGGATGTCCACAGACCCCATCGACGACCCGGGAGCCTGTGACGCCGCCGGGGTCTGCACCCACCCCGGCGGCGTGTACCGCACGACCGGCATGAAGTTCCACATGCCGGGCCGATGGAGCGTGAGCATCGACGTGAGCGGCCCCAAAGGCGCCGACCGGCTGGTCTTGCCCTACGAGCTCTTATGAGCCCGATCCTGCTGAGCCTCCTGTTGGCCTGCGGCGGCCCGGCCCCCTCAGGTGGTCCCACCGCGGCGGAGACGACGCTGACCGCGCGTGAGCTGGCCCAGGTGATGAGCCTCTCGCCCCTGCCCGAGCGGCCCCCGTCGCCCTCAAACCGCGTCGCCGACAACGCAGACGCCGCGGCCTTGGGCCTCGCCATGTTTTTTGACGTCCGGCTCTCGTCCAACGGCGCGGTGTCCTGCGCGACCTGCCACCAGCCCGCGCGGCACTACACCGACGGCGAGCGTGTCGCGAAGGGCGTCGCCGTCGGCAAACGCAACACCCCGACGCTGCTCGGCGGCATGTACTCGTCTTGGCAGTTCTGGGATGGCCGCGCCGACACCATCTGGTCCCAGGCGCTCGGCCCCATCGAGAGCCCCCTGGAGCACAACCTCGACCGGGTGCGTGTCGCCCACCACGTCTTCAACCACTACAAAGCCCCCTATGAGGCGCTCTTTGGGCCCATGCCGCCCCTGGACGACCGCGCCCGATTCCCCGAGTTTGGCCGCCCGTACCCCGGCGAGCCCCAAGGCCCCGACCACCTGCAATGGACGGCGATGAGCGAGGCCGATCAGCGCGCCGTGAACGAGGTCTTCGCCAACGTCGGCAAGGTGATGGAGGCGTTTCAGCGCACGCTCACCCCTCAGCCGTCCAACTTTGACCGCTACGTCGCCGCGGTGCGCGCCGGAGATGCGACCGGCGGCGGCCACCTGAGCCCCCAGGCGGAAGCGGGCCTCAAGCTCTTTGTGGGTGAGGCGAGCTGCGTTCTGTGCCACAACGGCCCCAACCTCGCCGACGACGCCTTCCACAGCCTCGGCCTGCCCACGACGCCGTCTGAGGGCCTCGACATGGGCCGGGCCGTCGGCGCCCGCCGAGTGCTCACCGCCGAGTTCAACTGCGCCGGGCCCTACAGCGACACGACGGACTGCCCCGAGCTTCGTTACCTCAACCCCGAGTTCCCCGACTTCATCTTGGCGTTTAAGACGCCGAGCCTACGCCACGTCGCCCAGACCGCGCCGTACATGCACGACGGCCGCTTCGACACCTTAGACGAGGTGCTCAACTTCTACTCGACCTTGCCCGGCGAGCCGCCGCTGGGGCACCGGGAGCTGACGTTGAAGCCCTTGAAGCTCAATGATTCGGAGATCGCCGCGCTCACGGCCTTCTTGGAGAGCCTGAGCGCGCCGTCCCCCGAGGCCAGCCCGCCCAGCCCGTCTTGAACGAGGGCCGCTCAGCGCCCGCGGAGTGCGACGCTCAGCGCCTCACGTTGGGCGCTGAGCGTCAGCTCTAAGGCCAAGGTGACGCTCACCCGATAGGCCTCCAGCGGGTCTCCGAGGGCCCGCGAGAGGTCGTTCGCCTCGGCCAAGGCGCCATATCGGGCCTTGAGCTGCGCCGCCGGCTCATCAAAGGCCCGGGCGAGGTTGTGCGCGCCCTCCTCCCGCAACCGACGGAGCGCGGCCTGGGCCTCGGGCGTGTTCGGAAACAGCGGCGCGATGTAGTCCGCCGTGGCGCGCCAGCCCGCCTCGACCTCAGCGCCCAAGCCCAAGAGCGTCGCCACGGCGGGCGCCACGACGTCGAGCAGGCGCCCGGTCTGGGAGGTGAGCCCCGACGCCATCGCCTTCTCAAGACGTTTTCCCGCCCCCTGAACCGGCGTGAGCGTCGGCACCAAGGCGTCTGAGCACCGCTCCACGAAGGCCGCGGCCTCCGCCGGGGGCTTCACCGACCGAGCCTCCCGGGCGAGCTCGGCGAGGCCGACCTCCCAAGCGCCCACCACGGCGGCGGAGATGAACTGAAAGGTGCCTTCGCCCTGGGCCGCCCAGTCCTCTAAGGCGTCCTCATGCTGGGGCAGACGCCGCTCTCCGACCTTGGGCTGAAGGCGGGCGCGCAGTCGGCTGAACAAAGTGCGAGGCGAGAGCATACGGCGCTCGGGTCAGGGGGAGGGCGCGTCACAGACGGGCAAGAGCGGGCAGCGGGGGCAGGCCTCGGCGTCACGAAACCCCCGGCAGAGACCGGAGATGCCGAGATGGGCCAAGGCGAAGTCGTAGCGTGTTGGGTCGTCGGGATCCAGGCGGCGCAGACGCGCGGTGAGCGCCTCGGCCACACGCCAGGTGCCTTGCTCTTTGGGGATGAGGCCCAAAAACTTGCTGATGCGTAAGACGTGGGTGTCGAGCGGCATCAGCAGCTTGCTCGGCGGCAGCTCCGTCCAGAGGCCGAGGTCTACGCCTTCGCGGCCCGAGCGCGCCATCCACCGCAGAAACATGTTCCAGCGTTTGTTCGCTGAGCCGTCCGCGGGGCGCACTAGGATAAAACGGAGCCCACGAGGCAGGGCCTCGAAGCTCGGCGCGTCCACCTTCGCCCGCCACGCCTCGCTGAGCACGGCGTCGCGTAGGTCCTCGACGGCGGCGTCCAGGGCCTCCCTGGCGCTATTGTGCTCGGGGCGAAGCCCTCGTGTGAAGAGGCGACGAAGGGTCACCCCCTGCTCAAACAGGCGCCGCAACCCCAAGAACAGCAGGGTGAGGTCGATGCCGCGGCTCCACCGGTAGACAAGCCAGTCTAGTCGCGGCCCGTCTCGCTCGGCCTCAAAACGACGGACGAACTGGATGGGCCCACCGGCCTCGTCGAGCACGGCGAAGAGGCGCTCTAAGACCGGCGGGAACAGGTCAACCCGGCCATAGGCGAAGCTCGCGGAGAGGAGCGCGGCGAGGGCGACGTCCTCCTCGTCGGTGTAGCGGCGGGGGAACCGGATCGGGTCCGCGCGGAGGCGGGCGCTGAAGTTGGTCTCCGCGTAGAGGCGCTCTAGGCGCTCACGAATCAGGCGCTCATGGGCGGTGAGCGGCGGGGAGAGGCTCAGGGAGAGGCCGGGGCCGCGACCACCGCAGCGGGCTCGGCGGGGGCTGCCGGCGCCGCGGCGGCCTTCGTCTCTAGGGCCTCGAGGCGGGAGCGGAGGTCAAGCACCTCCTTCTCGATGACGGTGTCCCGGCGGGCGGCGGCGAGCTCTAGGCTCGCGACCTGCACGAGCGCGGCGCTGGTGCGCTGGAGGGACATGAACGTCACCGCGAGGGCGAGCAGCGCCAGGATGAACGCGACGGCGGTGATGGTCGGCAGGTTCTCTAGGCTCAGCGGATTGGACGACGATTGAGACTCGGACACGGTCACCTCTGTGGTTTATCGCCTTTGAGCCTACTCTTCCCCTTCGGGCATTTCAACCGCCATCGCGCGGCGGCCCCGTTTGATCCCCCGTTCCGCCTCATCACGGAGCACCTTGGGCACCCCACCACGGACCGTCTGGAGCCAGTCCTCAACGGCGTCGGGGTCGCCCTGGGCCCAGCAGCGCAAGAGCCGCGCGAGGGCTTTTCGCACATGGGGCTCGTGGTCACGCACGAGGAGATCGGCCACCTGAACGAGCGCGTCGCTCAGGGGCTCCTCGACGTAGATCAGCCGCGTCTGATCCATACGCTCACGCAAGGCCGCCGCCGCCGGGCCCGCGACGGGCTCCGTGGTGAACGACATCGCCGCCATCGCCCCCACCCGGCGCTCCATGGGCCGTGGCGAGGCCAGCCACTCCTCCAACGGCCCCATCTGCAGGCCGCGAGGGTGCGCCAACAAGGCCGGGCCGAGCACGAGCCAGCCCAAGGCGTCAGCGGTCTCTAAGTCGTCACACATCTCAAGCCAGGTCATGCCGAGCTCTAAGGCGTTGACCGGATCGTCGGGCACGAGCGCCGCGAGCACGCCGACGGCGACGATCCCGTCCTCCCAGGCCTCGGTGTAGAGGGTCTGGAGCAGCTCCGCGTCCCGAGGGAGCTTGTAGGGGTGCTCAAGCCAAGCCTCCTTCACCGCGCGGGTCAGGGCGGCGATCGGCACGCCTCGAACCCCACGCAAGGGGCGGATCTGGTGGAGCCGCTGCCGGGCCGTCTCGGCGGTGGACAGGGCTTGGAGCTTCTTTCCGAGGATGACAGGATCAGGCATACCCCAAGGGTTAGCCTGCGCGCGTCGTTCGGGGAAGGGAGACGCGCGGCAGAGGCCGTGTTACCCTGCGCGGACGATCCTGCCTCCGAGGGTTTCATGTCTGCCGATCACTCCGCCCATGGCCACGCCGATCACGCCTCCAACGAGGACTCCAACCCGCTCGTCGAGGCGCTCACGGTGGTTCTGCCCGTGCTCGGCGTCTTGGGGGGTTACGCCTTCGTGGTGTACCTGCTCGTGAAGGCCTCGGTTCACCACTGATGTCCCCGCGCGTGATGCGCCCGGATGAGGCCGCCGCGCGGCTCTGAGGACGATCGCGTGGCGAAGTCAGGGGACAAATCGAGCGTCAAGGCCACGAAGCCTCCGCGCAAACCCGCGCGCCTCAACCCGCCCAACGCGGGTGGAGCGGCCAAGCCGTTCTGGCGGCGCGCGCTGCGTCGCCTCTTTCATTGGGGCCTCGCGAGCTGTCTCGGCCTCATGCTCGGCGGCGGTGTGGTGTTCGTCGCGATGTACCGCGCGGCCCTCGCCGGTGTACAGGATCGCCTCTCGACGCCGCTCTGGGAGCTGCCGGGCAAGGTGTGGTCGGGCCCGGTTGAGCTGTGGACGGGCTTGGCTCTAGAGCCCGAGGCCCTCGCCAAAGATCTCCTCGGCGCGGGCTACGCCCGGGTCGACACCGTGGCGCGCCCGGGCGACTTCTCCGTCACCGCCGACTCGCTCACCGTCTGGACGAAGGCCGCGTCAGGCCCCGGCTACACGGTGCTTGAACAAAAGGTCACGGTGAAGTTCACCAGCGGGGCGATCTCCAGCATCTCCCCCAAGGCCTCCGTGGTGCTGCCGCCGACGGCCTTGGCCTCGGTGCGCGGCGACGACAACGAAGAGCGTGTCCCCCGGAAGCTCGACGACTTCCCCAAGGCCCTGCGCCTCGCCGTCTTGGCCATGGAAGACGCCGACTTTTACCGCCACCGCGGCGTGTCCCCCTTGGGCATCCTGCGGGCGCTGTACGTCAACGTCACCGCCGGGGACCGCATGCAGGGCGGCTCGACCCTCACCCAGCAGCTCGCGAAGAACCTCTTCTTGAGCCAAGAGCGCACGATTCAGCGCAAGGTGAAGGAGGTCTTTTATTCCTTGGCGCTTGAGCAGCAGCTCACCAAGGATGAGATCCTCGCCCTGTACCTCAACGAGATCTACTGGGGTCAGGCGGGCGGGGTGGCCATCTGCGGCGCCGATCAAGCCAGCCGGGCGTTCTTCGCGAAGCCCATCGAGCGCATCGGCATTGGTGAGGCCGCCACCTTGGCGGGCATCATCTCCTCACCGAACAACTACAACCCTCTGCGCCACCCCGCGAAGGCCAAAGAGCGCCGCGATCTGGCCCTGCGGCGGCTGCAAGAGGAGGGCTGGATTGAGCCCGAGCTCGCGGCGAAGGAGCTGGCGCGACCCCTGGCCGTGGCCGCGGGGATCTCCGGCCGCCGCGCGCCCTACGCCGTCGACGCCGCCCTGGAGGAGGTCGAGGCCAAGCTCGGCGAGGGGCGGGTCGCGGGCGAGGGCCTCAGCGTCTACACCCTCATCCATCCGCCCTTGCAGCGCCTCGCCGAGCGTGTCGTCAGCGAGTCGATGACCAAGCTTGACGAGGCGTACCCCAAAGCCAAAGGGGTGCAGGTCGCGCTCGTCGCCGTGCGGGTGAAGGACGGCGCGATCTTGGCGATGGTCGGCGGCCGCGACTACGCCCAGAGCCCGTTCAACCGGGCGACGATGGCCCGGCGCCAGCCCGGCTCGACGGTGAAGCCGCTCACGATGCTCGTGGCCTTTGACCAAGACGTTGAGCTCTCGCCCTCAACCACCTTCCTCGACGAGCCCCTTGAGCGCACCGTCGATGGCAAGACCTGGAGCCCCGGCAACTACGACGGCCAGTACGTCGGCGAGATCACGCTGCGGAAGGCCATGGCGGACAGCCGCAACATCCCGGCGGTGCTGCTCTCGGAGAAGGTCGGCCTCGCCACACTCCAAGATCAGCTCCAAGACTTAGGGCTCAGCGGCATGACCCGCCTGCCGTCCGCGGCGCTCGGGGGCTTTGACGCCAGCGCCTTAGAGCTCGCCGGGGCCTACACCGTGCTCCCCGGCGGCGGCCGCTTCGCCGCGCCCCAGCTCGTGCGCGCCGTCACCCGCAACGACACGAGCCTCATCGTCGAGAACGCGCCCCTCGTCGTGCGCCGCGCCTCGCCCCGGGCGGCGTACCTCTCGACCCATGTGCTCCAGACCGTGATGAGCGAAGGCACCGGCGCCGGGGCGTCGAAGTACGGCGCCACGGGCCCCCTCGGCGGCAAGACCGGCACCACGGACAGCTACCGCGACGCCTGGTTTGTCGGCTTCACCCCCGATCTTGTCGTGGCGGTGTGGGTAGGGTTCGACGACAACAAGACCACCACCCTGACCGGCGGCAAAGCGGCCTTGCCCACCTGGGCGCGGTTCATCGCCGGGCTGGGCAACCTTCGTGGCGGCTTCACCCGGCCCGGGGACGTGGTCGAGGGCGACGTCTGCCAGGGGGAGATCCTCGACGGCGTGTGCAGCGTGTGTGTGACCGAGCTGTTCAGCAAAGGCTACGAGCCCCAAGGCGGCTGCGATCCTTCGCCGATGGACCTGCTCATGGACCGGATGCGCGGCGTCGAAAACCCCAACGATCGCCCCCAGCAAAAACGCCCCGACGGCAAGTCCGACGGCGACGGCCCCAAATCCGAGCCCAAGAAGCCCAAGAAGAACAACCGCTTCCCCTGGTGGTGAGGCGCCTGACCCGCTCCGGGCCCGTATGCTGACCCTCGCTGTCTTCGGCTTGACCTTCCTGCTCATCGCCGGGCGTCGCCTGCGCGCGCTGCCGATCGGGCGGCCCGCTGGGGCGCTGCTGGGCGCCGTGGGCATGGTCGCCGTCGGCGCGCTCAGCCCGGAGGAAGCCTACGCGGCCATCGACGCGGGCACCATCGCCTTGCTTTTGGCGATGATGATGCTCGGGGCGTGGCTTGAGGAGGACGGGCTGATGGCCCGGGGCGAGGCCGCGCTGACCCGAGGCGCGTCGAGCCCCTTCGTGGTCCTGGCGCGGGTGAGCCTCGTCTCCGCCGCGCTCTCGGCGATCTTGGTGAACGACACGGTCTGCGTGCTGATGACCCCGGTGGTGGTGCAGCTCTGCCTACGCCGGGGGCTGCCGTTGGTGCCGTT
>Ga0066604_10001562_pt1 | contig 12434 bp, 10 predicted proteins | sample Higcelwee11metaG_FD_59501 | JGI IMG/M metagenome (GOLD analysis project Ga0066604, IMG submission 59501) | Freshwater pond sediment microbial communities from the University of Edinburgh, under environmental carbon perturbations - High... | ecosystem: Environmental > Aquatic > Freshwater > Pond... | reverse complement strand
GCCCTGCAGGCAGATCATCCCGGCGCCGATGCCCAGCGGCCGCCAGGCCTGCAGAAAGGTACCGATGCCGGAAACCAGCAGCGCCATGCTGATCAGGTCGGGCAACTGTTCGCCCAGACCGAGCGTCGCGCCGATCACCAGCGGCGGGGTAATCACCCCGACGAAGCTGGCGAGGAGGTGCTGCAGGGCGGCGAAGAGCGCCGGCAGGGGAGCGGGGCGGTCGTTCAGACCGTAGATCAGCTCGGCGGGGGACTGCTCTTGCATGACGGTATCGACCTCGGGCGAAAGGGGGCATGTCGGGACGGGCGCAGAAACGACAATGCCCGCATCTTCCGATGCGGGCATTGTCAGTGGCGACCGGCTGGATCGCCAGTCTTCCGGGGCGGAGACTCAGTCTTCCAGCGGCCCCATGGCGGTGGTGTTGAAGCCGCCGTCGACGTAGAGGATTTCGCCGCTGATGCCCGAGGCCAGGTCGGAGCAGAGGAAGGCACCGGCATTGCCGACTTCATCGATGGTCACGTTGCGGCGCAAGGGGGTCTGGCGCTCGTTGGCGGCGAGCATCTTGCGGAAGCTGGCGATGCCGGAGGCGGCCAGGGTGCGGATCGGGCCGGCGGAAATGCAGTTGACGCGGGTGCCTTCCGGGCCGAGGCTGGCGGCCAGGTAGCGCACGCCGGCTTCCAGGCTGGCCTTGGCCATGCCCATCACGTTGTAGTTGGGCATGGTGCGCTCGGCACCCAGGTAGGAGAGGGTCAGCAGGCTGCCGTTGCGGCCCTTCATCATCTCGCGGCCGGCCTTGGCCAGGGCGACGAAGCTGTAGGCGCTGATGTCGTGGGCGATCTTGAAGCCCTCGCGGGTGGTGACCTCGGTGAAGTCGCCGTTGAGCTGGTCGCCCGGGGCGAAGCCGACCGAATGGACGATGCAGTCCAGGCCGTCCCACTTCTTGCCCAGCTCCGCGAAGACCTTGGCGATGTCCTCGTCGTTGGCCACGTCGCAGGGGAAGCACAGCTCGGGACCGGAGCCCCAGCCGGCGGCGAACTCTTCGACGCGGCCCTTGAGCTTGTCGTTCTGATAGGTAAAGGCCAGTTCGGCGCCTTCGCGATGCATTGCGGCGGCGATGCCCGAGGCGATGGACAGTTTGCTGGCGACGCCGACGATCAGTACGCGCTTACCGGCGAGAAATCCCATGGATCAGTTCCTCTTTCTAGTTAATCGGCGGAGCCGGGAGCCAGGAAGGCGGCTTCCAGCAACTGCCGTGTATAAATATGTTGCGGGTCGGCGAAGATCTCCCGCGCCGGCCCTTGTTCGACCACCTGTCCCTGCCTGACCACCATCAGTTGATGGCTGAGCGCCTTGACCACTGCCAGGTCGTGGCTGATGAACAGGTAGGTCAGGTCGTACTTGCGCTGCAGCGAGCGCAACAGTTCCACCACCTGGCGCTGCACCGTGCGGTCGAGCGCCGAGGTGGGCTCGTCCAGCAGGATCAGCGCCGGTTTCAGCACCAGTGCCCGGGCGATGGCGATCCGCTGCCGTTGCCCGCCGGAAAACTCATGGGGATAGCGGTGGCGGGTTTCCGGGTCCAGGCCGACTTCCCGCAGCGCCTCGACGATCGCCTGTTCCTGCTCGGCCGGCGTTCCCGGGCCGTGGATCCGCAGGCCCTCGCCGACGATCTGGCCCACCGACATGCGCGGACTGAGACTGCCGAAGGGGTCCTGGAAGACCACCTGCATCTCCCGCCGCAGGGGGCGGATCTCGCGCTGCGACAAACCGTTCAGGGTCTGGCCGCGGAAGCGGATCGAGCCCTGGCTGGAAAGCAGGCGCAGGATCGCCAGGCCGAGGGTGGACTTGCCGGAGCCGCTTTCCCCGACGATCCCCAGGGTCTGGCCCCGGTGCAGGGTGAAACGGATGCCGTCCACCGCCTTGACGTGGTCGACGGTGCGGCGCAGCAGACCCTTCTTGATCGGGAACCAGACGCGCAGGTCCTCGACTTCCAGCAGCGGTTCGCCGACCGGGTTGTCCACCGGCTCGCCGCGCGGTTCGGCGCCGAGCAGTTCCTGAGTATAGGGGTGCTTGGGGGCGTGGAAGATTTCCTCGCAGCCGGCTTGTTCGACGATGCTGCCGCCGCGCATGACACAGACCCGATGGGCGGTGCGCCGCACCAGGTTGAGGTCGTGGGTGATCAGCAGCAGCGCCATGCCCAGGCGGGCCTGCAGCTCCTTGAGCAGTTCGAGGATCTTCAGCTGCACGGTGACGTCCAGCGCGGTGGTCGGCTCGTCGGCGATCAACAGCTCCGGCTCGTTGGCCAAGGCCATGGCGATCATCACCCGTTGCCGCTGGCCGCCGGAGAGTTCGTGGGGGTAGGCCTTGAGACGCTTGTGCGGTTCGGGAATCCCGACCAGCTCGAGCAGCTCCAGGGTGCGGGCGGTAGCGGCCGCGCCGCGCAGGCCCTTGTGCAGGGCGAGAACCTCGTTGATCTGCTTCTCGATGCTGTGCAGCGGGTTCAGCGAGGTCATCGGCTCCTGGAAGACCATGGCGATGCGGTTGCCGCGGATGCCGCGCAGCTGGCGCTCGCCGAGTTTGAGCAGGTCCTGCCCGGCGTAGCGGATGCTGCCGGCCGGGTGGCGGGCCAGCGGGTAGGGCAGCAGACGCAGGATGGAGTGGGCGGTGACCGACTTGCCGGAGCCGCTTTCGCCGACTAGGGCCAGGGTCTCGCCCTTGCGGATGTCGAAGCTGACGCCTTCCACCACGCGCTGCACCTGCTCGCCGTTGACGAATTCGACGGCCAGGTCGCGGATCTCGATGAGGTTCTGCGAGTCGTTCATCTCATTTCCTCGGATCGAAGGCATCGCGCGCGGCCTCGCCGATGAATACCAGGAGGCTGAGCATCAGCGCCAGCACTACGAAGGCACTGATTCCCAGCCAGGGCGCCTGCAGGTTGGCCTTGCCCTGGGCGACCAGCTCGCCGAGGGAGGGTGCGCCGGGCGGCAGGCCGAAGCCGAGGAAGTCCAGGGCGGTGAGGGTACCGATGGCGCCGGTGAGGATGAAGGGCATGAAGGTCATGGTCGAGACCATGGCATTGGGCAGGATGTGGCGGTACATGATCGCGCCGTTGCCCATGCCCAGGGCGCGGGCGGCGCGTACGTATTCCAGGTTGCGGCCGCGCAGGAACTCGGCGCGCACCACATCGACCAGGCTCATCCAGGAGAACAGCAGCATGATGCCCAAGAGCCACCAGAAGTTCGGCTGCACGAAGCTGGCCAGGATGATCAGCAGGTAGAGCACCGGCAGGCCGGACCAGACCTCCAGGAAACGCTGGCCGATCAGATCGACCCAGCCGCCGTGGAAGCCCTGCAGGGCGCCGACGGCGACGCCGACGAGCGAGCTGAGCAGGGTCAGGATCAGAGCGAAGAGCACCGAGATGCGAAAGCCGTAGATCACCCGGGCGAGCACGTCGCGGCCCTGGTCGTCGGTGCCCAGCCAGTTGATCCTCGACGGCGGCGCCGGCGCCGGGACAGTCAGCTCGTAGTTGATGCTCGAATAGCTGAAGGGGATCGGTGGCCAGAGCATCCAGCCGTCCTTCTCGGCGATCAGGTTCCGGATGTAGGGGCTCTTGTAGTTGGTGCTCAGCGGGAATTCGCCGCCGAAGGTGGTTTCCGGGTAGCGCTCGAGCACCGGGAAGTACCAGTTGCCGTCGTAGCGCACGACCAGCGGCTGGTCGTTGGCGATCAGCTCGGCACCGAGACTGGCGACGAACAGTGCGAGGAACAGCCAGAGCGACCACCAGCCGCGTTTGTGCGCCTTGAAGCGTTCCAGCCGGCGCCGGTTGAGAGGGGTCAGTTGCATCTTCAGCCCTCCCGGCTTTCGAAGTCGATGCGCGGATCGACCAGGGTATAGGTGAGATCGCCGATCAGTTTCACGACCAGTCCCAGCAAGGTGAAGATGAACAGGGTGCCGAACACCACCGGATAGTCGCGGTTGATTGCCGCCTCGAAGCTCAGAAGGCCCAGGCCGTCGAGGGAAAAGATCACCTCAATCAACAGAGAGCCGGTGAAGAACAGGCCGATGAGGGCCGACGGGAAGCCGGCGATGACGATCAGCATGGCGTTGCGGAAGACGTGTCCGTAGAGCACGCGGCTCTTCGACAGGCCCTTGGCGCGGGCGGTGACCACGTACTGCTTGTTGATCTCGTCGAGGAAGCTGTTCTTGGTCAGCAGGGTGAGGGTGGCGAAGTTGCCGATCACCAGCGCGGTCACCGGCAGGGCCAGGTGCCAGAAGTAGTCGAGGACCTTGCCGCCCAGGCTGAGTTCGTCGAAGTTGTTCGAAGTCAGCCCGCGCAGCGGGAACCAGTCGAAATAGCTGCCGCCGGCGAACAGCACGATCAGCAGGATGGCGAACAGGAAGGCGGGGATCGCGTAGCCGACGATGATCGCCGAGCTGGTCCAGACGTCGAAGGCGCTGCCGTGGCGGACCGCCTTGGCTATCCCCAGGGGAATGGACACCAGGTACATGATCAGGGTACTCCACAGCCCCAGGGAGATCGACACCGGCATCTTCTCGATGATCAGGTCGACGACCGTGGCGTCGCGGAAGAAGCTCTCGCCGAAGTCCAGTTTCAGGTAGTTGGTCAGCATCAGCCAGAAGCGCTCGTGGGCCGGCTTGTCGAAGCCGTACATCCGCTCGATCTCGGCGATCAGCTCGGGGTCCAGGCCCTGGGCGCCGCGGTAGCGCGAGCTGCCTGCGGAAACCTCGCTGCCGCCGCCGGAAATACGTCCGGTGGCGCCACCGGCGGCGGCCTCGAAGCCTTCCAGCTTGGCGATGGCCTGCTCCACCGGACCGCCGGGAGCGGCCTGGATGATGACGAAGTTGAGCAGCAGGATGCCGAACAGGGTCGGCACGATCAGCAGCAGGCGGCGCAGGATGTAGGCGAGCATCTCAGCGCTCCGTGCTCGCCGGGGCGACGGCGGCCTGGGGTTTGCTCCACCAAGTATACAGGCCGATGTCGTAGCGCGGAGTCACCGTCGGGTGGCCGAGGCGATTCCAGTAGGCCACCCGCCAGGTCTTGATGTGCCAGTTGGGCACCACGTAGTAGCCCCACAGCAGCACCCGGTCCAGCGCCCGGGTGTGGCCGATCAGGCTGTCGCGGGTGTCGGCCTGGATCAGGCCGTCGACCAGGCGGTCGATGGCCGGGTCCTTGAGACCGATGAAGTTGCGGCTGCCCGGGTTGTCGGCGCTGACCGAGTGCCAGTATTCGCGCTGTTCGTTGCCCGGCGAGTTGGACTGGCTGAAGCCGCCGACCATCATGTCGAAGTCGCGCGAGCGCAGGCGGTTGATGTACTGGGAGAGGTCCACCCGGCGGATTTCCAGGTCGATGCCGAGATCGGCCAGGTTGCGCTTGTAGGGCAGCAGGATGCGCTCGAACTCGGCCTGGGCGAGGAGGAACTCGATGCGCACCGGCTGGCCCTTGGCATCCAGCATGCGGTCGCCCTCGACCCGCCAGCCGGCCTCTTGCAGCAGCTGGTAGGCGCGCCGCTGCTGGTCGCGGACGATGCCGCTGGCGTCGCTGACCGGCAGTTGGAACTCGCGGCTGAAGACTTCCGGCGGGATCTGTTCGCGCAGCGGTTCGAGGATCTTCAGCTCGGCCGCATCGGGCAGGCCGCGGGAGGCCAGCTCGGAGTTGTCGAAGTAGCTGCGGGTGCGGGTATAGGCGCCGTTGAACAGCTGGCGGTTGGTCCACTCGAAGTCGAATAGCAGGCCCAGGGCCTCGCGTACCCGGCGGTCCTGGAACAGCGGCCGGCGGATGTTGAAGATGAAGCCCTGCATGCCGGCCGGGTTGTTGTTGGCGATCTCTTCCTTGATCAACTGGCCGTTTTTGACCGCCGGGGTGTCGTAGGCGGTCGCCCAGTTCTTCGCGCTGGTCTCCAGCCAGTAGTCGAACTGTCCGGCCTTGAGGGCTTCGAGGGCGACGGTGTTGTCGCGGTAGTAGTCGACCTGCATCGCGTCGAAATTGTAGAAGCCGCGGTTGACCGGCAGGTCCTTGCCCCACCAGTCCTTGACCCGCTCGTAGCGGATGCTGCGTCCTGGCTGGACGTCGGCCACCCGATAGGGGCCGCTGCCCAGCGGCGGCTCCAGACCGGACTTGGTGAAGTCGCGACCGGCCCACCAGTGCTTGGGCAGCACCGCCAGCTGGCCGAGGATCAGCGGCAGTTCGCGGTTGCCGGCGTGCTTGAAATCGAAGCGCACCCGGCGCTCGTCTTCGGCGACCGCCCGGCTGACGTCGGCGTAGTAGGCACGGTACATCGGGGCACCGTCCTTCATCAGGGTGTCGAAGCTGAACACCACGTCTTCGGCAGTCACCGGATGACCGTCGTGGAAGCGCGCCTCGGGGCGCAGGTAGAAGCGTACCCAGCTATTGTCCGGGGCCTTCTCGATCTTCTCGGCGAGCAGACCGTATTCGGTGAAGGGCTCGTCCAGGCCGTGGCGGGTCAGGGTGTCGTAGACCAGGCCGATCTCGTCGGCGGCGACACCCTTGTTGATGAAGGGGTTGAGGCTGTCGAAGCTGCCGAAGCCGGCCTGGCGCAGGGTACCGCCCTGGGGCGCAGTCGGGTTGACGTAGTCGAAGTGCGGAAAACCGGGGGGGTATTTCGGCGCCTCGCCGTAAAGCGTCAGGGCGTGTTGCGGCGCGGCCTGGGCCAGGCCGGCCAGACCGAGCAGCAGACTGCTGCCGGCCGCGAGCAGGAAGGAGCGTAGTGGGCGCGTCATCGGTCGTTCTCCGTGGACTTCAGCCACCAGGCACGCAGGCCCAGGGTGTAAGGGGGCGTGGTGACGAAGGCGAACCGGTTGCGGTACGCCAGGCGGTGATGATTGATGTACCAGTTCGGGATGCTGTAATGCTGCCAGAGCAGGACGCGATCCAGTGCGCGGGCGGCGGCGACCTGCTGTTCCCGGGTCTGTGCCGCCAGGAGGCTTTCCAGCAGGCTGTCGACCACCGGGTTGGCGATGCCCGCGTAGTTCTTGCCGCCCTTCACGGCGGCCTGGCTCGAATGGAAGTACGACCACTGCTCCAGGCCGGGGCTGAGGGTCTGCGGCAGGGTCAGCAGGATCATGTCGTAGTCGAAGTGGTCCAGCCGCTGCTTGTACTGGGCGCGATCCACGGTGCGCAGCCGCACCTCGATGCCCAGGCTGGCGAGGTTCTCGCTGTAGGGCTGGAGGATGCGCTCGAGGCTGGGGTTGACCAGCAGGATCTCGAAGCGCAGCGGCTGGCCCCGGGCATCGACCAACTGCTGGCCGGAGAGTTTCCAGCCGGCCTCGCCGAGCAGGGCGAGGGCGCGGCGCAGGGTCTCGCGGGGGATGCCGCGGCCATCGGTCCGTGGTATCGGGAAGGGCTCGTGGAACAGGCGCTCGGGCAGTTGCTGGCGGTGCTTGGACAGCAGCAGCCATTCCTTGCCGTCGGGTTTGCCGGTGGCGGAAAACTCGCTGTTCGGGTAGTGGCTCTCGGCGCGCCGGTAGGCGCCGTAGAACAGGGTGCGATTGGTCCATTCGAAATCGAACATCAGCCCCAGGGCCTCGCGCACCCGGGGGTCGGCGAACACGCTGCGCCGGGTGTTCATGAACAGCGCCTGGGTCTGGGTCGGGATCCGGTGCGGGATCTCGGCACGGATCACCTGGCCGGTCTGCACGGCGGGAAAGTGGTAGCCGCTGGCCCAGTTCTTCGCCTGGTGCTCGATGTAGACGTCGAATTGCCCGGCCTTGAAGGCCTCGAAGGCGACCCCGCTGTCGCGGTAGAAGTCCACCTCGACCCGGTCGAAGTTGTACTTGCCGCGGTTGATCGGCAGCTTTGCGCCCCACCAGTCCTTCACCCGTTCGAACACCAGGCGTCGGCCGGGCTGTACCTGGACGATGCGGTAGGGGCCGCTGCCCAGCGGCGGTTCGAAGGTGGTGGCCTTGAAGTCACGGCTTTTCCAGTAGTGGCGGGGAAGCACCGGTAGCTCGCCAAGGCGCAGGATCAGCAGCGGATTGCCCGAGCGCTTGAAGACGAAGCGGATGCGGTGCCGCCCGAGGACGTCGACCCGCTGCACTTCGCTCAACTCGGTGCGGTACTGGGGGTGGCCCTCCTCGCTGAGCAGGCGGTAGGAGAAGGCCACGTCCCGGGCGGTGATCGGCTTGCCGTCATGGAAGCGGGCCGATGGGTGCAGGTTGAACACCACCCAGCTACGGGTTTCGTTGTACTCGATGGTCTTGGCGATCAGGCCGTAGCTGGAGGCGGGTTCGTCCCCGGAGGGATCGTACACGCCCGAGCCGACCATCAGCGGCTCGTTCAGCTCGGTGATGCCGTATTGGAGGAAGTCGGCCGTCGCCGAGGGGCTGGTGCCCTTGAGGCTATAGGGGTTCAGGGTGTCGAAGGTGCCGAGGGCCATCAGGCGCAGCGAACCGCCTTTGGGAGCCTCGGGGTCGACCCAGTCGAGGTGGCTGAAGTGGACGGGATACTTGAGCGTGCCGAACTGGGCGTAACCATGGCTTTCGGTGATGCGTGCGCTCGCCGGCGCACTCGCGAGCAAGCTGAGCAACAGCAGGCAGAGGGGACGCATCGGTGGGAGGGTCCGATCCATGGCGACTTCTGGGCATTCGGGTCGCTACAGTAACAGCTTGTCAGCCTTGGAAAAAGCTCGTGCCCTGGGGGCTTCCCCGCATTCGCGGGGCGAGGCGCGCGGCCCTTCGGGGCCGGGTGTCGCCGGATGCTGTCAGTTTGCCAGGAAGAGGGTCAGGGTCTGCCCCGGGCGGATCGTCTGGTCGTTCAGGGCGTTCCAGCGCTGCAGCGTCTTGGCGTCGACCTGGAAGCGCTGGGCGATGCCGTGGAGCGAGTCGCCCTTGCGCACCCTGTAGTAGGTCACCGACTGGCGCTTCTTGATGAGACTCCGGCGCGGCTCTTCCACCATGGTCAGCATCCGTGCGCTTGGCGGCGTGCTGACCTGCTGCAGGGTGAAGGTCCGGTGCAGCTCCGGCCTCCTCGGGCGGGCCACGCTCCGGCCGGCAGCCAGGCGCTGTTTCCGCCATTCGGCCAACTGCTCGGGGGTACGCCCCAGATTGAGCTGCAGCCGCTCGGCATTTTCGGTCGGTACCAGCAGGTACTGGGGGCCGTCCAGGGTGATGCCGCGCTTGTAGGCCGGGTTCAGCTGGATCAGTTCGCCCTGATCGATGCCGGCCATTTCGGCGAGGCGCGACAGCTCCATGCTGCCGCCGATTTCCACCCGGTCGAAATAGGGTTCGTTGGCAATCGGGCTCAGGCTGATGCCGTAGGCCTCGGGAGTCCTGATCACCTGGGACAGGGCCAGCAGCTTGGGCACGTAGTCCTGGGTTTCCTTGGGCAGGGGCAGGTTCCAGTAGTCGGTGGGCAGGCCGAGCCGGCGGTTGCGCTCGATGGCCCGGCTGACCGTGCCTTCGCCGGCGTTGTAGGAGGCCAGGGCGAGCAGCCAGTCGCCGTTGAACATCTCGTTGAGTCGGGAGAGGTACTCGATAGCTGCCTGGGTGGAGGCGGTGATATCGCGGCGACCGTCGTACCACTGGGTCTGGTGCAGGTTGTAGTCGCGACCGGTGGCGGGAACGAACTGCCAGAGGCCCACCGCATGGGAGCGGGAATAGGCCAGGGGATTGTAGGCGCTCTCGATGACCGGCAGCAGGGCCAGCTCCAGCGGCATCCCGCGTTCTTCCAGGCGTTCGACGATGTAGTGAAGATAAAGCGCACCGCGCTCGCTGACCTTGTCGATGTGTGCCGGATTGCTGACGAACCACAGGCGCTGGCGCTCGATGCGCGGGTTGACGCCGATCTCGTCCTGCAGGGCGAAGCCCTCGCGCATGCGCTCCCAGATGTCCTGGTGCTGCTGGCCGGCAGCCTGGTCCTGCCAGTGGGCCTCGCGCCTCTTCGCGGCGATTGCCGAATAATCGGCATCGTGTCGATTGTCGGTGCTTTGACAGCCGGCCAAGGATGCGGCCAGGAGGGCGACGAGGAGCGGGCTGCGCCGCGCCAACACGCCTGGGGCAACACTCTCGAAAAGTGACTTTGACATTGGCAGGTGGAAAGTCCGGACAAAAAAGTGGGCCGATTCTAGGAAGCCCCCCGAGGGGGGGTCAACCCATCGGGGACTTTCAAACTGTAGGCCGCTACCTAGAAGTTGTCCTTCCATGCCCGCAATTCAGCGAAAATTTGATCTGGGGCAAGTTCTGCCCGGCCACTGCGGCGGGTCATCGTTTCTTTGACGGATGTTTCCCTGGTGCGCAGGAAGGGGTTGGTTTCCCGCTCCAGAGCCAGGTTCGACGGCAGGCTGCTGCGCCCTTCGGCGCGCCAGGCACTCACCTCGGCCAGGCGTCGGGCGATGGCGGGATTGTCCGGCTCCACGGCCTGGGCGAAGCGCAGGTTGCTCTGGGTGTACTCATGGGTACAGTACACCAGCGTCGCCTCGGGCAGCTCGGCCAGCCGGCGCAGCGAGCGGTGCATCTGGCTCGGCGTGCCCTCGAAAAGGCGCCCGCAGCCGGCGGCGAACAGGGTATCGCCGCAGAACAGCCAGGGTTGCACGGCGTCGTGGAAATAGGCGATGTGGCTGCGGGTGTGGCCCGGCACCTCGAGAATCCGAAAGGTGCAGCCGAGGACATCGACTTCCTCGCCATCGTGCAGCGTGAGATCCCGGGCCGGGATGCGTTCGTCGTCCGGCCCCAGCACCCGGGCGCCGGTGGCCTGCCTGAGGGTTTCCACGCCGCCGATGTGGTCGGCGTGGTGATGGGTGATCAGTATGTCGGCGAGTCGCCAACCGGGGGTTGCCTCCAGCCAGGCGAGCACCGGGGCGGCATCGCCCGGGTCGACCACGGCGATGCGCCGGGTGGTCGGGTTCTGCAGCAGCCAGATGTAGTTGTCCTGGAAGGCGGGGAGTGCGTCGATCCGTACCATGCTGTGTTCGCGGGAGAGGCGGCGTTGTCGCATTGCCGAGTGCTTCCCGCATTCTCCTGTCGAGTTCATCTATTACGGTATGAGGGGATTTCGGCCCCCGTGTCGCCGTGCGCCGAGGGCGTGTTGACGCGGGCAGTCGCTAAACTTAAAAGAATCCGTTCAATCTTAGACCGAGTGCCTGCACGCAGGGAGCCTTCATGACCGACCAAGCTTTCGCCACCGTCGATGCCCAGTGGCTGTCGCTGATGAGCGCCGCTCGCGACTGGTTCGCCACGCCGCTGGGGAAGCAGATGCTGCAGGAGGAGCAGCGTCTGCTCAGGGAGGAGCTGGCGCGCTTCTTCGGGGGCTATCTGGTGCACTACGGTCCGCCGGGCGAGTTCGAGGGGGCGGGGCAAATCCGCTGCAGCGTACGCCTGGGGCCGCCCTTGCCGGGGGTGCAGATCGTCTGCGAGGAGCAGGCCTGGCCGCTGACCGAACACGCCGCCGACGTGGTGGTGCTGCAGCATGCCCTGGACTTCAGCCTGTCGCCCCATGCGCTGTTGCGCGAGGCGGCGCGCAGCGTGCGCCCTGGCGGTCACCTGCTGGTGGTCGGCATCAATCCGCGCAGCCTCTGGGGGCTGCGCCGCCATTTCGCCGGCGATGTCCTGCGCCAGGCCCGCTGCATCGGCTCCAGCCGGGTCGGCGACTGGCTGGCGCTGCTCGGCTTCGCGCTGGAGAAACGCCGCTTCGGATGCTATCGTCCGCCGTTTTCATCCAGCGTCTGGCAATCTCGCACCGCGCGCCTGGAATCCTGGGGCGAGTCCTGGCGGATGCCGGGCGGCGGCTTCTACCTGCTGGTGGTGCGCAAGCTGGTGGTCGGCCTGCGGCCGCTGCCGCAGAACCGCCGCGAGCCCATCGGCAAGCTGCTGCCGCTGCCGGTGGTCAAGGTCAGCCGGCGCGCGTCGAAACATGGGGCTTGAGTGAGCGATAAGGTCGAAATCTATACCGATGGTGCCTGCAAGGGTAATCCCGGCCTCGGGGGGTGGGGTGCGCTGCTGGTCTGCCGGGGCGTCGAGCGCGAACTCTGGGGCGGCGAGGCGGAAACCACCAACAACCGCATGGAGCTGACCGCGGCGATCCGTGCGTTGGCCGAGCTCAAGCGGCCCTGCGAGGTGCAATTGACCACCGACTCCGAGTACGTGATGCGCGGAATCCAGGAATGGCTGCCGAACTGGAAGAAGCGCGGCTGGAAGACCGCCGCGCGTCAGCCGGTGAAGAACGCCGATCTCTGGCAGCAGCTCGACGAGCAGGTCAACCGCCACCAGGTCAGTTGGAGCTGGGTACGCGGGCATACCGGCCACCCCGGCAACGAGCGCGCCGACCTGCTGGCCAACCGCGGCGTCGCCGATGCCCGGGCGCAGAAGAAACACAGCGTCTAGTGGCCTGTGCGGTTAGTTGATTGACTCAAGTTCGGATGACCGGGGTTTCGAGACAAGGCGCCGCGACGAGTCATAGCCGAGCT
>Ga0066604_10001551_pt1 | contig 12500 bp, 7 predicted proteins | sample Higcelwee11metaG_FD_59501 | JGI IMG/M metagenome (GOLD analysis project Ga0066604, IMG submission 59501) | Freshwater pond sediment microbial communities from the University of Edinburgh, under environmental carbon perturbations - High... | ecosystem: Environmental > Aquatic > Freshwater > Pond... | reverse complement strand
CCTTCGTGGCTGGGGCGCCGGGGCCCGTCGTGACGAGGCGGCGGCGCGGGCGGCGCGGTTCTTGGGCCTCTCCTTGGGCCTGTTCGCCATCGGCGCGGCCATGCTCGCCGCCGACCACGCGGCGCGTGTCGGGGTGTGGACCTTCGACGCCGCAGCCCTAGAGCTCAACCCATCTGGGGGGCGCGTGGGGATAGTAGCCTTCACGCTCCTTTTTCAAGCGCTGGCCTTACGCGCCCCCCTCTTCCCTTGGCACGGCTGGCTCGCCGATGTCGTCGCCGAGGGGCCCCTGGTTGGGCTCAACGTCTTTCTGTTGGGCGTGAAGATCGGCACCTTGGGCATGCTGCGGTTTGTGCTGCCCCTCGCGCCCGACGCCGCGGCGGCCTGGGCCCCGGCGCTCAGCCTCGTCGCGGGCGTGGGCATCGTCTACGGCGGGCTCCTCGCCTTGGTGCAGCCGGACCTGCGCCGGGTGTTGGCCTACGCCGCCGTGGCGCACTCGGGCGTGGTCGTGCTCGGCCTGTTCTCGCTGAACCACGCGGGGCTAGAGGGCGCGATCTTAGAGATGCTCAACTTCGGCGTCGCCATCGCCGGGCTGTACTTCGTCACCGGCTTCTTGCAGGCGCGGGTGGGCGAGGTGGCCATGCACCGCCTCGGCGGGCTGTGGGGTGTGGCGCCCCGGCTGAGCTTCATGTTTTTGGTGGTGACCTTGGCGGGGATCGGCATGCCCGGCACGTCGGGCTTCGACGCCTTGCACCTGCTCATCGACGGCGCGGCCGAGGCCCACCACTACGGCGTCGCCTTGGGCTTGGGTCTGGGCACGGTGCTCATCGCCGGGGTGCTCCTGGGCACCTACCAGCGGGCGTTTCTGGCGCCCACCCAAGACACCCTGCCCAGCGGCATGGACGACCTGCGGCCATCAGAGCTGGCCATCGCCGGGGTGCTCTGCGCCTTGATCTTCGCCGTCGGGCTCAACGCGCACCCCTGGCTAGACACGATGACCCGGTCCGTAGAGCGGGTGAGCGCCGAGGTCGACCCCGTAGAGCACGACGAGGAGGGCGAGGGGGATGAGGCGGAGCGCCATGAGGATCCCGCCGATCACGACCACGACGAGGACGACGCCGTCGATGAAGAGGAAGAAGCGGACGTAGACGACCTCACCCCCAACCACGCCGAGGTCGCGCCATGAGCCCCGTCGAGCTGACCGCCGCCGACACCCTCGGCCTGCCGCTTCTGAGCCTCGTGCTCATCGTGCCCATCGCTTTTGCGGTGTTGGCGCTGTTCGCCCAAGACGGGGTGCAGGTGCGCCGCGTGGCGCTGATCGGCGCGGCGCTGGAGCTGATCCTCGCGAGCCTGCCGCTGTTCTTGATCGACCGGGATCACCCCGGGATGCAGCTCGTCGAGCGCCATGAGTGGATGCCGTCGTTGGGCGTGATGGCCCAGCTCGGCGTCGATGGCCTCTCGGCGCCTCTGCTCGCGCTCACGGCGCTCATCACCTTGGGCGTGATCGCCGTCGGCGCGGGGCCCCAGCAGCGGATGCCTCAGGTGTGGGTGGGCGCGATCTTCACCTTAGAGACGGCCCTGATGGGCGTGTACACCGCCCAAGATCTCATCTTCTTCTTCATGTTCTGGGAGATGACGCTCATCCCGCTTCACCTGCTCACCTCGATCTATGGCGTAGGCCGAGAGCGGGGCTTCGCGGCGAACAAGCTGGTGATGACGATGATGGTGGGCGGCGGCGTGCTGCTGTTGGCGTTTCTGCTTCTGGGCGAGACCCACCGGGAGCTGACCGGCCTGGGCCTCAGCTTTGACCCGGTGAAGCTGCAGGCGCTGGACATCCCGCTCAGCCGCCAGCTCTTGCTGTTTGGGCTGATGCTCATCGGCTTCGGGTTTAAGGCGCCGATCTTCCCGTTTCATTCGTGGATGCCCGGGCTTCTGCAAGAGGGCAGCCTCGGCGTGGGCGTGATGACGGTCGGCTTTAAGCTCGGCGTCTACGGCCTCATTCGGTTTGTGCTGCCGCTGACCCCCGACGCCGTGGTGCTCGCCGCGCCGCTGTTGGCGGTGCTCGGCGTGAGCGGCCTGTTCTACGGCGCCTTGGTGGCCTTACGCCAAGAGAGCCTGCGCCGGGCCTTGGCCTTTGGGGGGCTCTCCCACGTCGGCTTCGCGTTGGTGGGCCTCGCCTCGCTCAACGTCCAGGGCGTGCAGGGCGCGGTGATCTGCCTGGTGAACATGGCCTTGCTCTCGACCGGCGTGTTCTTGTTGACCGGCTTCGTGTGGCTGCGCACCCGCACGAGCGAGCTTCACCAGCTCGGCGGCCTGTGGTTGACGATGCCCAAGATGAGCACGTTCTTTGTGCTGCTCAGCGTCGCGGGCCTGGGCCTGCCGGGCACCTCGGGATTTATCGGCGAGCACCTCGTGCTGCTCGGCGCGGCCCGGGCGAACCCCGCCTGGGCGCTTCTGTTGGCGCTTGGCGCGGCGCTTGGCGCGGCCTGGACCTGGCGCCTGTTTCAGAGCGTGATCTTCGGGCGGCCCCAAGGAGACGCGGCCACCGCGACGGATCTCCGCCCCCGAGAGCTTCTGTGTGTGGCCTTGCTCGCGGCGTTGACCCTTGGCGGCGGTCTGGTGCCGGGCCCGCTCCTGGCGCTCACCCGCGCCCCCGTCGAGGCCATCACCGCCCGGCTTGACGAGGCCCAGCAGCGCGCCGAGGCCCGGCAAGGCGAGTGGCTCGTGTCCATCGGCGTAATAAACCACGACCTCCCCACCCAAAACTGAGGAAAGATCATGGCAAAACGATGGCTTCGTCTCTGCCTCACCCTCGCGGCGATGGCGTTGGGCCTCTTCTTGGGACGCAACGCGCGCGCTGAAGAGGGCGTGTGGATCGGCTCGTTCAATCAGGTGGCGCTGACCGACACCAAGATGGGGCCCCGGCTGTGGCTCGACCTGCACGATCGACGGGGCTCGACAGGCACCGTTCACATCGTTCGCCCCGCGGTGGGCTGGGCGCTTGGTGAACACACGACGGTCTGGATGGGCTACGCCTGGGTGCCGACGGTCTTTGATGAGGCAGAGACCACAAACGAGCACCGGATCTGGCAGCAGGCCATCGTCATGGGCAGCCCCGTGGAGGGCCTGAGCCTCTCGTTCAGGCCCCGTTTGGAGGAGCGCTTCTTGGCCGATGAGGACCTGGGCTTACGCCTGCGCCTGTTTGGGCGCGCGGGGCTGCGCCTCGGCGAGGGCTGGGGGGTCGTCGTCTGGGATGAGCTGTTTGTGCAGCTCAACGAGCCCGGCTGGACGGCCCCCCAAGGAATCGACCAGAACCGCCTGTTCATCGGCCCGATGGTGCAGCCGACCCCCGGCGTGCGGGTGGAGGTCGGCTATCTCAACCAGTGGGTGCCGCGCCCCGACGCGACGGTGTTCAACCACATCGGGGCGATGAACCTGTACCTGAGCTTTTAGCGGCTCAGAATAGGTCGGCGAGGGAGCTGCAGGGCTGGGCGCTGAAGCCACCCTCCAGCGCGTTGGCGCCGTCAAAGTCGAGGTTGAACTCGCCGCTGAGCGCCTCGTTCTCGGCGTAGCCCTCTAGCATCAGCTCGCCGCCGTCTGGACCCGCGGGGCCCTCAAAGAGGCCGTCGCCGTCTTCACACTGGTCTTCGCAGGTGGCCTCGTCGGTGAGGTCGCCGCCGTTCCAAGACGAGAACCCGGCGGTGAAGCCCTCCAGCTCCAGCTCGTTTCCGGCCAGCTCGTACTTGCCGAGGATGTCGTCGTCGAGGAGCGCGTAGAAGATGAGGTTCCAGTGCTCGCCGCCGGGGATGTCGCCCGAGGCCTGGGCGAGCTCCTCGCAGGTCTCTTCGCAGGAGCCCGTGGCGTTGGAGTAGATCGTGTCGAAGACCTCGCAGCTCCCGCCCACGTCCGAGGTGAGCAGGACGAGCAGCGGGAACTCGCCGATGAAGGGGATCTCGTAGGTCTCGATGTGGTAGTACGACTGCCGGGCGCCGCGAACGGGCTCGCCGTCGACGGTGCCGGTCACGCTCTCCGAGCAGGCCGTGAACAGGCCGAGCAGGGTGAGGGAGGTGAGTAGACGGCGCATAGGGTCTCCTTGAGGGGTCAGGAAGAACGTAGCGGGTTCGCCTCGGGGTCGGCAAGATCAACCGCCGCCGACCCCTTCGCCACCTCGCCTACATCCCGGGCCAGATCCACACCGCGCCGCGATGGTTCGCGTAGCCTGAGCCACCGTCGTAGCCGTGGTACGCCGAGCCAACGGCGATCTCGACGTCGCCGTCGCCGTCTGTATCCGGGATGAGCGCGAACGAGGCCGCGACGTAGTCGTTCGCATACGCGCTCGTCCACTTCGCGTCGGCGTCTGTGGCCAGGTCGTAGAAGCCCGAGATGGGCCCATAGATCACCCAGAACGCGCCCGCGTCCGAGACGCTGCCGTTGTTGTGCTGGAAGGCGCCGACCACGAGGTCCAAGGTGCCGTCGCCGTCTACGTCGCCCATGTCCATCGCCGTCTCCGTGAGCGCGTCCCCGGCGGCGGCGCCGACGATCATCGCCTCGGCCACGGCGGAGGCTCTGCCCGTGCTGGGGTTGGTGATGAGGTACACCGCCCCCGCGCTCGTCGCGGCCGTGTCGTTGTCGGCCGCGGCGATCAACATGTCGTCGCGGCCATCGGCGTCGGCGTCACCGATGAGGTTCAGATAGCCGCCCAGATAATCGCTCGCCGCGTCCCCGATGATCTTGGCGTCGGCGTAGGCGAAGGAGATCGTGCCCGTCGTCAGGCCGTGCACCAGATACACCGCCCCCGCGCTTGACCCTCCGGCATCGTTGTACGGCGATCCGGCGATAAAGTCGTCATAGCCGTCGCCGTCTACGTCACCGCCGCCGTCCGCGTCCCAGCCCGCGTAGTCGCCGGTCGCCTCCCCGGTAAAGGTGACCGACGCGCTCGACGCCGTGCCTTCGTGAATCGACACCTTCCCGGTGTTGCTCGACGAGCTGGAGTCCGCACAGAGCATCTCTCTCATGCCGCCCGTGGCGTAAAACACTCCCGCCCCCGCAATCTCGCTGCAGGTGAAGGTCCCCAGAATGCCGAGGGTGTGGGCGCGGGTCGTCGTGGCCCCGCCTTGGTAGAGGTTGTACAGTCGATAGGTGTTGTCCGCCATCGCCGCGTAGTCGTCATCGCCGTCATTGTCGAGATCGCCGATGTTCACGGCGTAGCCGCCGAAGTAGGCCGAGGCGGCGCTGGTGTTGGCGTAGTGTCCGAAGTCGTCGTTTGTGGTGGGTGTCTGCGCCCCGGCGGTGAACGGCCCATAATACCCGAAGAGCTGGCCCCTGTAGCTCGTGTACGTCACATCGCTGCCGCCGATGATCATGTCGCCCACACCGTCCCCGTTGAAGTCCCCGCCGAGGATCACCTCGCCGAGGTTGTCTGAGAGGGTGGCCCCGTAGACCTTGACGTCATAGTCGACGTTCACGTCATACACCCCGGAGTAGCCGGGCGTAGAGCAGGCCTCGTCGTTTCCGTCACAGTCGTTGTCGAGGCCGTCGTCGCAGACCTCGGTGTCGGCGGGGCTCACGGCGGCGCTCGTGTCATCACAGTCGTCGTCGTTGCTGACGTAGCCGCTGGTGGAATCACACACGGACTTTGTGGTGGTAGCGCTGCCGTAGGTGTCGGAGTCGGCGTCACGATACACCGTCGTCTTGCCGCTGCTGCTGACGCTGGAGTCGTTGTCATCGGCGAGGCCGTCGCAGTCTTCGTCGGTGTTCAGGCTGTCGCAGATCTCGGTGGCGGCGGGGTTGATCGAGGACTTGGTGTCGTCGCAGTCGGTGCTGAGGCTGACGTAGCCGCTGGGCTGATCACAGGCGGAGGACGTCGTGGAGGAGGCGCCGTAGGTGTCGGAGTCGGCGTCGCGGTACCAGGTGGACTTGCCGCTGGCGCTCACGCTGGAGTCGTTGTCGTCGGCTTTGCCGTCGCAGTCCTCATCGGTGTTTGCGCTGTCACAGACCTCGGTGGCAGCGGGGTTGATGCTCGCTTTGCTGTCGTCACAGTCGTCGTCGTTGGTGACATAACCCGTGGGGAGATCACACACAGATGTCGAGCTGCTGGCGTTGCCGTAGGTGTCGGAGTCGGCGTCGCGGTAATAAGTGGTCTTGCCGCTGGCGCTCACGCTCGTGTCGTTGTCGTCGGCTTTTCCGTCACAGTCCTCGTCGGTGTTTGCGCTGTCACAGACCTCGGTGGCGGCGGGGTTGATGGAAGACTTGGTGTCGTCGCAGTCGGTGGAGTTGGCGACGCTGCCGCTGGGCTGATCACAGGCGGAGGAGCTGCTGGCGCTGGCCCCGTAGGAGTCCCCGTCCGCGTCACCGTACCAGGTGGACTTGCCGCTTGCGGCGGAGTCGCCATCATCGGCTTTGCCGTCGCAGTCCTCATCGGTGTTGCTGGCGTCGCAGACCTCGGCGGCGGCGGGGTTGATCGCGGCGTTGTTGTCGTCGCAGTCGGCGCTGTTGCTGACCGAGCCCGAGGGCAGATCGCAGGCGGTGGTCGCCGCGCTGGCGTCGCCGTAGGTGTCTCCGTCGTCGTCGGCGTAGCCTGTGGTTTTGCCGCTGGCGGCGGAGTCAGCGTCGTCGGCTTTGCCGTCGCAGTCTTCATCGAGGTTGGCGCTGTCACAGACCTCGGTGGCGCCGGGATTCACCGTGGCCCGGCTGTCGTCGCAGTCGGTGCTGTCGGTGACGTAGCCCGAGGGCGCGTCGCACACGGTGAGGCTCGTGGAGAGGTCGCCGTAGGTGTCGCCGTCGCCGTCTTCATAGACCTTGGCTTTGCCGCTGGCGGCGCTGTCGTCGTCATCGGCGAGGCCGTCGCAGTCCTCATCTACGTTGAGCGCGTCACAGACCTCGGTGGCGCTGGGGTTCACCGCGGCGTCGCCGTCGTCGCAATCCTCACAGGCGGGCACGCCGTCGGCGTCGGCGTCGGCGAAGCCTGAGGAGCCGTCGCAGTTGTAGTCGTTGGGGTCGGCGCAGTCGGTCTCTTCAGCGCCGGGGTAAAACCGGGCGTCCTCATCGTCGCAGTCCCCGCCTTGGGTGACCTCACCCGGGCCCGGCGCGCAGGCCACGGCGGCGGTGGCGGAGTCGCCGAAGCCGTCGCCGTCCTGATCGGCGTAGACGTCCACCACGTCGGCGGCGTCCTCGTCGGTGTCGCCGTCGCAGTCGTTGTCCAGGCCGTCGCAGAGCTCGTCATTGCCGGGGAAGGCCGCGGGCTCGGCGTCGTCGCAGTCATCGCCGCTGAGCACGGCGTCGGCGGGGGGCTCACAGGCCACGGTGAGGGCGGCGGGATCGCCGTGGCCGTCGGCGTCGGCGTCGGCGTAGAAGGTGCCCGCGTCGGTGGCGTCCTCGTCGATGGCCTTGTCGCAGTCGTTGTCTAGGCCGTCGCAGAGCTCCGGGGCGTCGGGGTTCACGGTGACGCGGGAGTCGTCGCAGTCTACCGTCTCGTCATAGCCGTCGCTGTCGCGGTCGACGGTGACCTTGCCGATCGAGACGTCGGAGCCGCAGCCGAGGAGCGCGGTGAACGAGAGCAGGAGGAGGAGAGATGGTCGCACGGCGCACCCCTAAGGTGTGAATGTCCCCCGGGTTTAGCCGAGGGACAGACGGGGCGCGGCGAACATTGTTGTTCGGTTGGGGCTGTCCGGTTGGGGCGGAGCTCAGGGCAGGGCGTGCTCGATGAGCTGCCCGCTGGTGATCAACATGGCGCCGCCGTAGCGGTCGTTGTACCCGGAGTCCGCGGGCGCGCCGATGAGCAGGTCGCTCAGGCCGTCGCCGTCTACGTCCCCCGCGGCGCTCACCGAGGTGCCGGCGTTGTCCAACATCGCGCCATAGAGCGTGAGGTCGGCTTGGCGCAGGTCGATGGTGTCGCCTCTGGTGGAGAGCGCGCCGGAGCTGGGCAAGAGGTAGGCGGTGGCGACGTTGTCAGGCATCCCGGCGACGATGATGTCGCCCAGACCATCCCCGTCTACGTCACCGACGCCCGTGACCGCGCCCCCGGCGAAGCTCGACTCGCCATCCCCATTAAAAGAAGTGGTCGGCCTCGGGGTGCTCGTGCTGGGCGAAGAGGTGGTGCTCGCGCACTTCCCGCAGTTTGAGGGCAAGAGGGCGGCGGGGAAGGGGGGCGACGGGCGTCCTTCGGCGCGATCTAACCTCAATCTCGACGAGCACCGCTGTATCGTCAAACCTAATACCAAAACACATCATCGTGCAGCTTCTGATGCTCGCCGTTCAGCTTGCCGTCACTGTTGATTGTATTAATTCGTGTTAGATTGTCGTAGGCTACATGAGCGAGATCAGATCGTACCCTTTGATTGGCGAACGCGGTCTGGTAGATCGCCATTGACGACACAACGAAACCACGTATGCCCGTCTCGTCCGTGTCGCAGAGTCCGGTGCCAACCTCAAAATAGATAGAGTCCTCCTCACAGGGGACATGGTGATTGTCTGGATCGAAGTGAGACGCCTCATGAAGCAGCACAGCATGACCTGGCGCCATTCCACAACAAAAGACGTCATAGAGGCTCATCACGCTGTGTGTCCTCCAGTATCGCGCCCCAGCATCAATACGATCTGGATTCGGCTCAACCCAGGGTGGATCCCCCACATACAAGCCCTGAATCACCGAAGTGATGAAGTTGTAGTGCGCGGCCTCGGCTCGCTCCACGCCGCTCTTCTCCGCAACCTCGTTCAGCAGGTCGATGAACTCCGGCTGCACCAGAGGCTGTCCTCGATAGGACTCGGGTCGTTGAAGCTCAAACAAAACTAGCCCACGAAGCCCTAGCAGCACCGTGCTCAGGTATCCATCGGCGTTTAACCCGGCCTCGTCCGTGACCGCCGCGTAAGGATCCTCAAGGCCATCGGCCTCTAGAAAGGCCGGTAGGTCGATCTTGAGGTCCCCCAACATGTGATCTATACAAGCGGTTGACGGGTAGTCCAAGATCGGGCTCTCTTCATCACGGCCTGTGTCCTCCATCAAGGCCCCACGATCGTCGTAGAGCGCCCTGTACTCATCCCAACGACACACCGCTTGCATCGCCGTGTACTGGTCGGTGTACACGATCTCGTACCGCTGAGGGCTGCAGGCGCCCAGAAACAACCCAATACCGACGCTGATCGTTGCTGGGCGGCTGGGCATCGTAGACTCCCAAGATGGGTGAGGAGACATCGGACCTGCAAGGAGATTGGTGAGTGCTCGAGGCATTGTCCCACATTCCTGGTTTGTTGGGCTGGGCTCGGTCGCAAAACTTCTGTCAGACATCTGTGGTGTCCGATGAATACGCTGGGAGAGCGCTGGACCCTCACCCCACCCCCGCCAACCTCCGCTCCACCCGCACCAACAGACAGTCCAACAGCGTGCTCGCCGCGGGCTTTCGTTCGGCCGCGCAGGCCACCAACAACGCGCGCAGGGCCGGGGCGTGGGTGGCGGGGTCTGTGCGCGCCTGCATGACGTGGCCCTCGGCGGCGAAGGCGTGGATGAGCAGGGCGCCGTGCTGGGTGGCCTGGGCGCTGAACGGGCGGCCCACCAGGGCCGGGTCTACGGCGGCGAAGAGCACCTCGGCGTCTAAGGTTTTTCCTGCGGCCATGAGAACGGCCGCGCGGACGAGGTGGTTGCAGTGGTTGACGAGGGGGCTCGTCGTGGGCGGCGACTCGTCCAGGGCCTTGAGCGCGACGGGGTGCTGGTCGGAGAGCAGGGCGGCGATGGCGACGTTGAGCTGAAACACCGCGAGCATCGCCGTGTCGCCCCGGGCGGTGGCGTGCTCGGCGGCGCGGAGAAAGCAGGGGAGGGACTGTGTGGGGTCGTCGTACAGCCAGGAGTCGCCAAGACAGCACCAGAGGTTGCCGATGGGGCGGGAGAGCCCGGCGGCGTCGGCCTCGACCAGCGCCCGGGCATAACAGGCCCGGGCCTCGTGGAAGCGGTGCTGGTGCTGGGCGACCACCCCGGACACCCGCTCCAGCTCGGTCTTGTGGAGCTGGAGGTGGTGATTCACACAGAGGGCGCGGGCGAGCGTTAGATCCGCCAGCACCTCGGCGGCGGAGCGCCGCTCCAACAGGCTCCCTGAGCCGCAGCGGGCCAACAAGGCCAACGCCTGTGTCTCGACGTCGCCTTCAGCCTCGGCCTCAGCGACGGCCTGGGCGAAGGCGGCCAGGGCCCCCTCGGGGTTCACCGCGCCCACGGCCAGCTCGCCCCGCAGCAGCGCCACGGCGGCGCCGTCGAGGCCGTCTAGGGTGGGGAGCAGCTCGGCGATGGGCGCGCCCAGGAGCCGCCGCGTGCGCACACGGTCGAGGATCAGGCGGCGGCGCTGGGCTGGGGGTGCGGCGTCGGGGTTTAAGGCGTCGTGGATTGTGCGACGTAAAGACGTGGGCCCGGTGAGCGCCAAGGCCGCGCAGGTGGCGGCCCCGGCGCGGGCGGCGAGCTCCGGCGGGCCCGCCTGCACCAAGGCGCCGAGGTGGGGGCGAAGCTCACGAAGGGCCTTTAGCGCGGCGGCGGGGGCCGTGGGCAGGCGCGCGGCCTGGGCCTCGGCTTGGGACACGAGCCATCGCCAAGCCGGACGACGCGCGACAGACACGCCGGTCTGGGCCTCACAGAAGCGGCGCAGCGTGGCCAGAAGGTGAAGCTCACCCCGGGTGTCGAGCTGCAGCAACGACGCGGCGCGCAGCGTGGCCAAGGCGTCCGCCCGCGCCCCGGCGGCGGCCTGGGCGGCGGCGAGGGGGAACGGCCCCACAAAAGCCGAGCAGGCGAGCAGCACCTCTCGCTCGGCTTCAGGCAAGGCGTCCCAGCTTCGGTTCAGGCGGGCGTCGAGGCGCTGGTCTTGCACCCCGGCGCGCAGCTCGTCCAACAGCGGCGCCACGCCCAGACCGCCCCGGGCGGCGTAGAGCTCCAAGGCCGCGGGCAGGCCGTCCAAGAGCGCCACCACGGCGTCGATGGCCTCGGCCTCGGCGTCCGGCGCGGGGTGATGGGCGCGCAGCCGCTCCACAAAAAATCGCCGGGCGAGCGCGGGCGGAAACGGCGCGACCTCCAAGACGGCCTCTTCATTGAGCCCCAACGGCGCCCGGCTGCTCACCAAGGCCCGCAGGCCCGGCGTGGCGGCGAGGGCGGCGGCCAAACCTTCGCCGACCACCTCCGAGGCGGTCTCCGCGCCGTCGATCACCAACAGCGGCGCGGTCTTGGCGGCCAGCGCGTGGTAAACCCCGGCGGGGCTGGCGTTGGACAAGGCGAGCAGGTCGGCCAGAAGCGTGAGCCAGGCGTCGGTTGAGGGCGTGAGGCGATCCACAGAGAGTGGCAGGAGCTCCCCGGCCCAAGCCCGGGCGGCCTCCAGGGCGGCACGGGTCTTGCCCACCCCAGCGGGACCACGCAGGGTCACCACACGCCAGCCACCCTCAAAGCGGGCGTTGATCTCGGCCAAGAGCGCCTCACGGCCCACAAACGGCGTCGCCGAGACGGCGATCTTGGCCACGGGGGCGGCGCGAAGGGTGAGATCCGCCGCGTCTACGGGCGCCTCACCCAGCCGCCAGCCCACGCCGCGCACGGTGATCAGGCCTTCAGCGCCGAGCTTCGAGCGCAGCCGCCGCATGGCCACGGGCACGGCCTCCGAGCGCGCGCCCGGCTGATACCCCCAGACATCCCGCTCCAGGCGCTCCCGAGAGACCGTCGTGCCCCGCCGCGCCGCCAGATACCGCAGCGCGTCCACCTCAAGCTGGGTGAGCGAGTCGGCCCCGTCGCTGCGGGTGACCCTGTGGCCGTCGAGATCGATGGTGGCGTGGAGGAGGTGGAGCATGACGCCGGGAGAGTAACTCCTTGAGGTGCGGGGCTGCCCGCCGCTGGGCGAGGGAGGGGCGCAGGCTGAATCAGGCGTGATTGATCAGGTGGCAGAGGGTGTAGAGGCTAGGTTGAGGTCTGAGGGGTGAATCATCAGATCGGTCGGGCAAAGGATTTAGGCAGGGCGCTTGTTCTGTCTGGGGAGGCCCGGCGCGTCACCTTGTGGTGACCCGCGGGAGAGGGTAGAGGCGCGATGACGGTGGGGGCCCTGGCGGTCAGGCGAAGAGGTTTGGCCTTTGGGGTCAAGAGCCTCTGGGGCCTGTCGTGGGGAGGCGGCGGGCGGACAGGTGCGTTGTTGAGGGGCAGAGGCCATCAAGGGCAATGGGTCGGTTTGGGCCTCAGGAGGGCTCGGAAAAACGTGGCAGAGGCTGGATCAGGTCTGGTCGCCTGCTCTGCAGAATGTGCAGAACCCGGATCCATGCCTGGATCTGGGTTCTGCCAGAGTTGCAGAGCCTGGATCCATGCCTGGATCTGGGTTCTGCCAGAGTTGCAGAGCCCGGATCCATGCCTGGATGTGGGTTCTGCCAGAGTTGCAGAGCCCGGATCCATGCCTGGATGTGGGTTCTGCCGAAGTCGCCAAGCGTGGATCCAGGCCTGTCTGTGGGTTTGGCCGAAGTCGCCAAGCGTGGATCCAGGCCTGTCCGTGGGTTTGGCCGAAGTC
>Ga0066604_10001542_pt1 | contig 12551 bp, 11 predicted proteins | sample Higcelwee11metaG_FD_59501 | JGI IMG/M metagenome (GOLD analysis project Ga0066604, IMG submission 59501) | Freshwater pond sediment microbial communities from the University of Edinburgh, under environmental carbon perturbations - High... | ecosystem: Environmental > Aquatic > Freshwater > Pond... | reverse complement strand
TTAAACCTCCAATATTATATTTTCGGTTAACTTCATGTCTACATTATCGGGTTAGGTCCAAATCCACGCGCCCGCGTAGGGCGCGACACGGTTTCGATCGTCGCTTTAACTTGCTTAGATGTTTCAATCCACGCGCCCGCGTAGGGCGCGACGGATTGATATAATCCCAGACTGTAACTATAATAAGGTTTCAATCCACGCGCCCGCGTAGGGCGCGACACCTCCAGACACGTCACCGAGTCTTTGCAAGACTGTTTCAATCCACGCGCCCGCGTAGGGCGCGACTTTAAGTACTTCTATGTATATGCTATTCATTTAAGTTTCAATCCACGCGCCCGCGTAGGGCGCGACATATATATTCTTCTAATTATATAAATGCTATTGATGTTTCAATCCACGCGCCCGCGTAGGGCGCGACTTTTGTAATAAGCCGTGTTATTATCCTTATCCTGAATGGTTTCAATCCACGCGCCCGCGTAGGGCGCGACCTTCGGCAAAATTATTATCGCCGTCTGTGACAACTTGTTTCAATCCACGCGCCCGCGTAGGGCGCGACAGCTCTTAGTCAAGGCAATAAAAATTGGGTTAGCATGTTTCAATCCACGCGCCCGCGTAGGGCGCGACGCTATGCCTAATGCAAAGTTGGTTTCAGTATTTATGTTTCAATCCACGCGCCCGCGTAGGGCGCGACGAGCACTTGAACTTGGTGAAAAACATTTTGGTATTGTTTCAATCCACGCGCCCGCGTAGGGCGCGACGTAGTCTATAGCTTTCTTGAGAACATTATAGTAGTTTCAATCCACGCGCCCGCGTAGGGCGCGACGGGTTCGCGGTTGGGATAATAAAGAATGTTTTCATAGTTTCAATCCACGCGCCCGCGTAGGGCGCGACACTCTTGTAACTGTTTTTTCGGCTACTTTCCCGGAAGTTTCAATCCACGCGCCCGCGTAGGGCGCGACGCAACAATGAGAAATGATACAAAGATTAGGAAATTGTTTCAATCCACGCGCCCGCGTAGGGCGCGACCTCCAGATTGGCAAGGTATTTTTATGCGGTTTGCAGGTTTCAATCCACGCGCCCGCGTAGGGCGCGACTTTGCGTTTCCGGTTTCCATGTCTGTGCGAATAAGTTTCAATCCACGCGCCCGCGTAGGGCGCGACTGGAAGGCTCAGGAGGCGAAACGTGTCGCTTGATAGTTTCAATCCACGCGCCCGCGTAGGGCGCGACGCAATAAATAAGCATCCCTTCGTGGATAATCTTCAGGTTTCAATCCACGCGCCCGCGTAGGGCGCGACGGCAGATTTGAGAAATCCTTAATGATTGAGTATTGTTTCAATCCACGCGCCCGCGTAGGGCGCGACATGTCTCGTGTTGAGAGTTCTTTCGAACAGTCAGTTTCAATCCACGCGCCCGCGTAGGGCGCGACCGAGTAGGATTCGCAAATGAAACATCTTCATCCGGTTTCAATCCACGCGCCCGCGTAGGGCGCGACATAATGTAAAAAATGCCATATCCGAATCAGAGCTGGTTTCAATCCACGCGCCCGCGTAGGGCGCGACGTCTGTTCTGGAATGCCCAGTAGAGAGAGCGCAGGTTTCAATCCACGCGCCCGCGTAGGGCGCGACGTTGTAAAAATTCCATACATCCCATTTGTTAAAGCGTTTCAATCCACGCGCCCGCGTAGGGCGCGACATATTCTTTTGAAAATAATGCAGAAGAAATTCAGGTTTCAATCCACGCGCCCGCGTAGGGCGCGACAACGAATGGAACTACAGCGAAAATCTTGTTTATATTGTTTCAATCCACGCGCCCGCGTAGGGCGCGACTTCCAATACTTGTTGCTTTATCTGAACCTGTATTGTTTCAATCCACGCGCCCGCGTAGGGCGCGACACGGCAGTTTCGACATTCACGATAGCTAACAACAAGTTTCAATCCACGCGCCCGCGTAGGGCGCGACCTTTTCCGCTCTCAATATATTATATACTTTCAGCTGTTTCAATCCACGCGCCCGCGTAGGGCGCGACCTCTGATGTAATATCCCTCAAGCAATATTTAAGTGTTTCAATCCACGCGCCCGCGTAGGGCGCGACCAATTTGCTTGAGGTGATTATTTTATACAGACAAGTTTCAATCCACGCGCCCGCGTAGGGCGCGACTCTTCACAGGCAGAAAGGAAAAGAGACTCAAAAAGTTTCAATCCACGCGCCCGCGTAGGGCGCGACAACCTTTTATCTATTCCAATATTGTCATAATCAAGTTTCAATCCACGCGCCCGCGTAGGGCGCGACATCATCCTGCGAGCGGAATCGGTCAGTGAAAAAAGTTTCAATCCACGCGCCCGCGTAGGGCGCGACTTCAAATTCCTGAAAATTCTTCCATATTGTTTTTGTGTTTCAATCCACGCGCCCGCGTAGGGCGCGACACACTAATAAATAAAGGCTGAAAACGCATTTCAAGTTTCAATCCACGCGCCCGCGTAGGGCGCGACTTCATTGGAAGTTGAAGTCTCTCTTGGATGAACAAGTTTCAATCCACGCGCCCGCGTAGGGCGCGACATGCTCCAAGGTCAACAATGTCCGTATCTTTTTTGTTTCAATCCACGCGCCCGCGTAGGGCGCGACGTCGAAAGCCTAAGCCGTGTCCGGGAGAACTGGACTGGTTTCAATCCACGCGCCCGCGTAGGGCGCGACCCACTCTGTTTTGCTTCGCATGGTAACGATGACGTGTTTCAATCCACGCGCCCGCGTAGGGCGCGACTTTTAGCTTTCATGAATCCTCTCAATTTTCTATTGTTTCAATCCACGCGCCCGCGTAGGGCGCGACTTTATGGCACTTTCTATTGTTTTATAATTATCAGGTGTTTCAATCCACGCGCCCGCGTAGGGCGCGACTCGGTATGCTTAAAACGCACACCTGCTTGATCAGAAACATGCCTTTTCGCTAAGTCAAACATTTTAAATAATTTATCTACGTGTTTTCAAAGATCTGCTAATTTTAATTATAGAAGAAACATTTCCGCTAAACTACCATGTTTTTATGACAGCTCCATGTTAGCGTTATATAATCATCGGTTCATCGACTTCAACCGGAGCATTTGTTCCGCAATGTTCAATTCTTCTCTTCCAGTTGCTTCCAAGAAAATAGAACCTAAGACTGTCTTGTTTTGAATTATAAATTCTCATCAATTTAGAACGGAACACTTCCCATTGTGCCGGATCGACCATACATTCAAAAACCGATTTCTGAACCCTTACACCGTAATTAACACATTCCTTTGCTACTTTCCGCAGCCTTTTTCGACCTTCAGAATCAATCGTTGAAACATCATAAGAAACCAAGACCATCATAATAAACCTACCTTATAAGAAACGGCGGATAATCATCCATGTCTCCCCTCAAATGCCGCGCAAGCAGCATTGACTGAATATGAGGAAGAAGCCCGATTGTAGTCTTTTCTTCAAGAAAAGGATGAATAATAATTTCTTCTTTTCGTTTCTGAAATGCAATGAGAACCTCTTTTCGTCCTTTTTCCGTTAATCTGATTTCACCTGTTTCATGTATTTCAAAATCATTTTTTGATATCTGACGCAGATTTATAATATTTAGAACCACCCTGTCAGCAACATAGGCTCTCAGCTCTTCCATAATATCGAGAGCAAGGCTAGGTCTGCCGGAACGTACCCTATGAAACAAACCGACCTGGGGATCAAGCCCTGTTGTTTCAAGCGCAGAACGGATATCATTTGCCAGTAAAACATATAAAAACGATAGAAGCGCGTTAACGAAATCCAGAGGCGGACGCTTATTTCTTCCGTTAAAAATAAAATCTTCTTTTTGTGATGTTATCATTCTATCAAAGACGCTAAAATATAAGGAAGCGCACTCTCCTTCATATCCTCGCAAAATATCCGCATTATCGGCATTTTTAATAAGATTGAGATATGAAGACAACTGAACAGTGGCTTTTTTAAAAAGCGGGTCTCCATCATCTCCATGGTTTCTTACATGACGCATTATTATATTTCTTGAATTTGCAACTTTCGCCGCAATGATATTTCTGACAATTTTCATGAATCTATTACTGTCATCGCTGACGGCATACTGCACTTTTCTTAAAACAACATTTCCTTTCTGCGCGCCGTAAACCTTTGCCAAAAAACGTCCGCTTCTCGACATATAACAAATTCCGATATCGTTTTCAGCACAGAAAGCCATCAATGCCGGAGTCACCGGTTTAAAACCAAAACAGACGATGTTTTCTATTGTATGAACAGGAGCCTGCAAAGCTTTTTTGTTATCAATCTCAACAACAAAAGTCATTCCTTCTTTTCTGATAAACGCATCTTGAGAATTAATGTAGAGGGTATTAAGATGTTTCTTCATAATCCGAATAAATCTCCTCAATGTAAGATTTGAGTCGTTTTGAACCGGAAAGTTTCGGCATGCATAAATTATTTAACGAACATGAAGAACATTTTTTTTCACATTTAGGCGGAGGAACCATGCCGGATTCAACCATTTCATGTACTTTTGATATTATATCTTCAGTTTCTTTTCTCAATTCATCAGAAAATACAACATAAACACGGTGTTTGGTTTCTCCGTAAAAAAGTGCACCGCGTTCTATTTTAACATTCATCATTTCTTCAAGACATAAAGCCTGAGCGCATAGCTGCACCTCGTCGCTTTTGTCATGTTTCGGTTTACCCGATTTATATTCAACCGGCAGAATTGTTTTTGAATCTTTTCCGTCAACAAATTCAACAGCATCTGTTTTTCCGCTAATTCCGAGACGCTTGCAGATAATAATTAAACCGCGTTCGGTTATCACTTCACCGCGGCTCTCTGTCTCACCAGAATGCACCCTATTATGAAACACCTGGCCCTTTGCGGTGAAACGGTTTTCTGTCCAGAGTCCATAGACGTGAATGAGCCCGCATCGACGAGGACAGAAAATATAATGCGACAAAGCTGAAAGCATAATGTATTGCTCTTCAGAATACATAAGATGATTACTTTTTCATGGGTATGCTTTCAAACAATTCTTCGACAGAAAAGGTTTTAGTATTTCCTCTTCTATAATTATCATACCTTCTTTCTGCTTCTTCTATCCAAGCCTTCTCGATATCTGGATCTTCCGGCTCACAAAATTCAATATTTAGCATCTCAATCAGTTCCGTCCTGTCCTCTGACGATAACAATTTTATCGTTTCAAATATTTTCATCGCAGGTTCTGTCATAATTTCCTCCTTTTATCAAAATAGTAAACACGACAATACTCAAACAATTCCACAAGTGCTGTCTCTTTTAAATTTTTCGAAGCTCAATACACCAGACATAATCCCGATAAATGGATCATATTCATATACCCACTTATAAAGACCCTGTTTATTCGGAAACTCCTGGATATCTAACTCTCTTAACCTATAACCCCAAATCTGAACTGATCCGCTTTGAATTTCTTTCCAATCTATTTTTTCACCATTCTCAATTTTTAAGATCAATGTTGAATCAACAACTGTTACATATGTATCCGTAGTTATTACTCTGAATAAATTTTCAACTTGGGGAAATCGTTTATCATCCTCAACCTCAAATATTTTATCCAAATCAACTCCTGCCAAACGAACTTCTCGTTTTAATGCCTCAGTGCAAAGCCCTGGAGATATTAAAGTATCGGAGTTACAAAATTCGAGAAGTACATGTGCAGCGTCTTTTAGCCCGGGATGTTGCCGAAGCAATCCACCCTCTTTCAACTTAAAAGTCCAAACCTCAGAATTCTCACAATTCCCCTGTCTGTTAACTCTCCCTGCAAGCTGTAGAAGTGAAACAAGTGACCCCAATTCTCGCAATCCTGTACGGAATGAAATATCAACACCCGCCTCAACACAAGAAGTAGCAACGAGCGTCCAATCCAAATCATTATGATCTTTTAATCGTTTTTTAACCCTGTCGAGCGTTTCCTTCCTATCCATAGGGGTGAGAGCTGTTGAAAGATGTTCGACCTTACCTGGGGATACTTTTTCACTTAATGTGAGAGCAATGACCGCAGCACTTTGCACCGTATTTAATATTACAATTCGAGGTCCGGGCAATGAAACAATCCATTCAACTAATTGGTCAGCATCTTGAAGTTCTTCATTATAACGGTATATTATTCTGTTTGATTCATAACTTGCAAGTTCTTCTCGTAATTTGTTTGGAACAATTTCCGGAACAATTGGAGGACTTTTATCAAATTCAGGAATCTGCCAAAAACGATTCAACGAACCAGAGGCAAGCACCCAATAACAACTCCATTCTGAAGCAAATCCTTTTATCCAGTGCCATGCAAGAGGCAGCAATTTTGCCGGCAATGCAGCGTGTGACTCATCGACAAATATAGCACTGCCCGGCAAATTATGCAATCGCCTGAGCGTTGATGGTGTATTTGAAGCAAGTGTTTCAAAAAAACTTACAGCTGTAGTGACAATAATCGGCGCTTTCCATAGTGCAGTCAAATGTCGGGTTTGTACATCCTGATAATCAGCGCGATAATGTAATTCTGCCACCACATCTTCGGGATTTTCGCCCTGAAGAACAAGAGCATTCCTATATACTTCCACAGATTGAGTAATGATATTTGTAAACGGAAGTACGACAATAACACGACGAAGATTGCGTTTCTGCGCTTGAGCAAGTAAATGAGCCATTACGGATGTCGTTTTACCGCTACCCACAGGACTGTCACATGAAGCAATATTTTCGTGAATACCTGAATCTCGACAATGGTGATACATTTCGGATCGGAGAAATGATCGTTTATCATTATTCTTCTCGAGAGCGGATACATATTTATCTATCGATGATAGGCGTTCGGCAGGTTTAAGCTCAATACAAGCTTCTTCTTTAGGATATTCTCCATAATGAATCGATGTATCCGTATGATCTCCATCTGCAAGACAAGATAGAGCTATGCGGAAAAAAAGCGATATATTCCCATTCAAAGAATAATTTGCAGAATCAACTGTTGAATCACCATCCATTTCTTTTTTATGAAGACCAAGCAGATATTCCAATTTTTCATTCACAAAATCAGAAACAGAACTGTCGCGAAGAAATGCTTCTCCACGATTACTCTCTTCAACAAAATCCGGCAACCCGATATGATGCGACCGAACCAACGCAGCCGCAAGCATACTTTTTTGTTTCTCCATTGTAAGAAGATATGCTGTTCCAGCATCTGTATGTTGAACCGGCAGACTCTTTGATTTTTTCTGCCCCGATAAAACTTCCTGATTTTCTTGATCAAGTTTTCCAAGATCGTGGTACTCTGCGGCTATGCGGACAACTTCTCGCAGAAGTTGTCCGTCAGACAATGAAAACCTTCCCGCGGCATCAGCCGCTCTTACAGCCCGATTAACAACATTTGAGATGTGATCAATATAGCTCTGTTCCGGAATTTGATTGTCCGGCTTTGCACTATGTGCAAGCAACATCAAATATTCTCCATTAGATCTTCAAAACTTCCGATTTTTTCTCTAAGCTCTTTAGGAAGCTCCACAGGTACACTATATTCGTCCCAAGTTGTCGAAGAAATTAGCGGATCTGATCCTTTCCGTTTTGGAGTCAGTGCTTCTATAAGTTTATAATCAGCACAACTTCCTAAAGAATTTGTATGTTCCATATACCATGCATGACGTATCCTCACATCAGGCCGGATAGCTGAACGAGTGTGGTCGTAGGCAAACGGAATAAGAGCTTTAAGAAGTTCAATGTCTTTTATTGTACAGCCTGACTTATGCGCATTGCTGGGATTGATATAAAACGGAATTGTGTAAACTCCATGTTCTACGATACGATATGCAAGTGGCGCCATTCCTTGATTCTTCCCTTCCTGGACCCCTGATTTATTTGTATTAGTATGACGAACAATCTGAATAGGAGAAACCGAAAGTCCCATTACAAATTGAGCCACACCGGTTTTAATATAACCTTTGTTCCCGCCTTCTTCTAAAAAAGTATTTCCAAACAAACGAGCATCCCAATATTTTTTAACAAAAACACTTTTCTCAAACTCTTCTTGGTTGAAATCCTTAATATCTTTCCCCATTTCTTTAACAATATCAGAACGAATTCTTCCCCTTGACTCGAGAATTCTATATTCATCAGATTTTAATTTTAATTTTTCACATACTTCTGAAAAAACAACACCATCAGTATCTTCAACTAAATCTCTCAGTTTACGCTTAAATGAAACAGGTGAAATTTCGCCAAGCCCATTCGGACGCTGACGTGGATCGCTTTCTCTGTCTGGATCGCCATTCGGATTTGAATTTACGACTTCAACAACGAGAAGTCCTGTTGCACGTTTGATTTCTTTACTCATTTTTGTTCTCCTTTGTTTAATTCAGTTGGTTCAATATTTTGGTTATTATTTACTTTCTCTGCGCTTTTAGGGTTAGCTGCAAGATACCCTAAAAATAATTGAGCTCTGTCTGTGTCAGTAAAATGCAAAGGGATTTCAGTTTCTTTCATCTGCGTACCTGTTTCCTCTAGCTGTTTATAGAGGTACGCTGCAAGCCAACTTCTATCGTTCTCTTTAGTTCTAAATTGTTTCGCCCATGAGATATATGGATTTAAACGTCGAACAAGTTGTGAAAGCGCTTGATTCGGACTATCAAGAGCTGCTGTCATTAAAGCATTACCAACCAATTGTGGTGGTAGATTATTATCACGCACCTCCTTACAATAAAGAGCATGTAGCTCGTCGGCAAGTTTAAGCATTCTTCCAACGAGAAATGGAGCATTAGACATATAGTCCTCCTTTTTAATACCAAGCTTGTAAAGTAAAAGTCCGAGAATTGACGGAATAAGTAATTTGTGATGCTCATATTTCTTTTTATCTGTAACTGAGAAAACAGTTTCTCTGTTTTTATCATCAAGCTGCAATCTCTGATTACAGACATAAAGAATAAGCCCTTTAGAATTAATGAGTAAGACATTTAGTAAATGAGGTATCTTTTTTTCTGAATGTTCTTCAAGTAAAAGTTCAAGCCCTGTTGCCGAAGGGAACAATGGGTTTTGATCACCTTTTTGAGTTTTTACAAATGTCCCATTAAGCTTCCAATAAATGTTTAAACATGATGATAATTGAAGAGGGGCTGGAACAACAGGACACACAACCTCAGGCTTCTCATGCTCGCCCCAAACCCTAAAATGAATCGTAGGGATATTCTCGCACCCCTTTAACCACTCGTGAACAGATGATTCAAGCCTCATAACTGTATAATTTCGATGAAAAACGATTTTTGTTCGGGCTTCATCCATTTTTTTAAGTGTAAAAACATGTAATCGTAATTTTGATGTGTCTGAAGATATTAATCGAAGATTTCGAATAGACTGCTTCGCGCAATCAACAAAACGAGGCTCTACTCTGATGGTATCTTTTTTTGTCCCAAACATTGAAGCAAGTGCTACCGGTATTTGGGGCAATATTTCGGGATATGCAAAAAGATATTCGGACTCATCTGTTTTACCCCATGTAAAATCTTCAAATTCTGGATTACTTAACCAAGAAAGTGCACTGCTTACTCGATTGCGAATATTTTGTCCGGCAGGAAAAGAGGAGCTTCCAATTCTGCCATACCTTGTTTGACAAGGTATGGCAGCAGCCATAGCTCGAGTAATTACTGGTGTTTTCATGTATCGTATTTTAACCTTTGGCATGACCTCTTCTAAATCGTCTGGAGTCATCATTCCACCAAAGGCATCGAACAACTCTGTTTTAATATTTGTTAGATTTTTTGCACCAAGTAATAAACCATTCAAAATATTCATGCTTGCTTCACTAGCAATGGGATTATCATATTTATGATAATCAGAAATATCTAAATATACTGAAATATTTTTCCGATCATCTTTTGCTTCTTTTTTTTCATCTCCTTCTTGCACGAGTAAAGAAAGAAGTAGCGAAATTGATTTTCCACTTAATATTGAATCCCAAAGATAATTTTCAAATTCCTGACGAAACCATTTCCGATCAGAAGCATTAATAATAATTCGATTTACCAAAGCGTTCAACGCTGTTTCAGAAGGATCTTTTGAACTATTTATAATATCTAATAATCGTTTGGGTATATTCAAAAGGCATTCCTGCAATTTACATTCAACTGAATAGTCCCAATTGTCCTCGAACTCAGAACTCCATTTTTTCAGAAGATCAATATCAACCAATTCCTTGCCATCTTTCCATCTCACTATCTTTTTCTTTTTTTCACAATCTGTCACTCTATAGATAGCTCGAATATTAAACCCCGGGAATGAATCGCCATTATTTGGCTCCCATTTAAATAATTTTGAAACGATCTCATCACTTAAATAATCGATAGAGGATATCTTGCCTTTTTCAGACAGCGAAATTCTATAACAAGGTGACTTTTTTGTACAATTTGGCAATGAATTGAGTTTTGGATACTTTATAGAAGGTGTGATACCAGCCCTCTCAAGTGCATCTGCCAATTGGCATAATTCATTCAGCATCAGAATTCTCCTTTTTCGGAAATATCAAGACACCATTTGAAATTTCTAAGTTCTGATCGTAGGAAAAAGAAACGTCTGATTTATACCCTTGAGAAAAAACCTCCCGAAGCATCGAAGGTATCGCGGTTGAATAGTCACTAAGAACCACAGTCTCTTCACGAAAATGACCGAAATACTCTGCCCCGAACTCTTTCCATCCAAGACTTGGTAATGTAAAACATTGACCCCGTTTTAATCTTCGATTGAAAATCTCCTGATAAGCATGTCCAGGAGATGTCGTTTTTTTATCCCATGTTTGAGCAGATAATGAAATACGATCTTTTTGTTCTTTTTGAATTGGTATTACTTCTGCATATATGCGATAACATACATCGATCAAGACTGTAGCAAGAAGCTGAAATCCGCCGCCGCTCGCCACGATACCCGTTTTCCGAAGCGGTCCACCATAATTGGTTTGATAATTATGATATTGAACTGGTTTACAAATTTCAACTTTTGTTGGAATAACCCGAACTGCAGGACCCCAAAGTATTGACTCAAAAATTCCTTTTACAGCAGAATACGTCGGTGCAGGGTAACTAACCGGACAATCCCCAGTATCCGGTCTTGTCCACATCGCTGTCGAACCGGCTATTTCCATTTTTATTTCATATTTTTTCATAAAAGACCTCTTAACATTTTTTGGTAATACTTCAATCAATTCTCCTTCCCGTTCCGCCTAACTCTTCAATCATCCCACTCTTAAATTACTAAACAAAATATTTCAATAAAAATATCATTATTTAGTAATATTGACTTCAAATTGTTACATCAGAATACTATAAAATCATAATAATTATTCAATCCCGACAATTCTTCCCGTACCCGTTTCGAAAGCATTCACCTTCGATGTTGACGCCTGCAATTTTAAAAAAACTCTCAATCAATTTCCTTCTTTCCCCTCTCTCCTTTATCAAAGGAGGATTCTCCCAAAACTCTTCCGTGTATCCCCTTGAATCCGGCACATATCACCGAGAAGCCTCCGGAAAGGCTCCGAGAAGGATTCGCAAAACTGCTTTTTTCACAAAAAATAAAAAAATGAGCAAAACAGTGAAAAAAATAAAATCAAATACGTATTAACTTATGAAAATAAAATTTTAAAGGAGGCCCTATGGGCAAGATAAGCTTTGACCCTATCGTCAACAACATGTCGAGAAAAATTGGTAACTTCGTTTACTCATCATGGAAAGGTGTTAACGTAATCAAACGTTATAACAAACATTCAGCATCTCAATCTCAAAAACAAATTGAAGTCAGAAATGCTTTCACAGAAGCATCACTCCTGTGGAAAGCTCTGCCTCAAAAAATCAAAGACAGCTGGGATAAATCAGTTTACGGAATCGCGATGACTGGAAGAAACATGTTCATCAAAAAAAATTGCATTCCCATCAGAAACGGAAATTCCGGTCAAATATCATTCAATAACGGAACTCCTCTCCCCTCTTCAATCAAAGCCGAAGCAGTCGAAGCCGGAACTATCAAAATAACTTATACAGAAAAGACAGCACCTTTTCTGAACGCTGTTCTCATAAAGATCAATGCGGAAACAAAAAAACTCGAAGCACCTGTTTACTTATACGACCTCGCGACAAGCGAAACGCAATCAGAAATAAAAGACCTCGAAAGTTCAGCAGAATATTATCTCTACATCATCGCGGCAGAAACAACATTCGACAAATGCGAAAAATTAAGCGACTCCGCAGGCTACAAAATAAAAGTGAACTGAGAAAAAGAAACCTCACCCCGCTCCGCGTGCCCTCTCCTACAAGGCGAGGCTTTCTATCAATAAATTCACAGTTCATCAGAATAAAATAAATGACAGAAAAAGCACCTAAATCGTCCGACGCAGTCGGACACTAAGGCGGTAGGAGAACCGCCATCGAGTCGCTTCAAACGCAAACAGGATGTTTGCAAAAAAGCGACTCGCAACGGGCGACCGTAGCATCCGGCAAAGCCGGTGCGAGGAATTCGCCCGACAAAAGCCAGGAG
>Ga0066604_10001536_pt1 | contig 12584 bp, 8 predicted proteins | sample Higcelwee11metaG_FD_59501 | JGI IMG/M metagenome (GOLD analysis project Ga0066604, IMG submission 59501) | Freshwater pond sediment microbial communities from the University of Edinburgh, under environmental carbon perturbations - High... | ecosystem: Environmental > Aquatic > Freshwater > Pond... | reverse complement strand
ACAGCTTGCCCATCGTCGTGAGCCAGTTGAGATCGGCGCGGGTGTTCTCAAACTCGTACAGGCCGACCATGACGCCGAAGGGGCGGCCGCCGTACTGGTCGTACTCGTCGGAGTACACGTTCTTGAACATGAAACACTTGGAGATGTCGACGCTGTTCGTGTCGAAATCGTCCGCCAGCTCGGCCTTGGTGACGTCGAGGATGTCGATCTGGATGTTCGCCTTGGTGTTGACGTTCTTGACGAGGTTCTCTAAACCCCGCCAGGTCGACTCCATCTCGTACATCTCGGGGGTGTGCAGGACGTGGTTGATCTGGGCGTTGATCAGCGCGTCGATGTCGCCGATGAGCCGCTGGGCGGCGGCTTGGAAGGACACCTCATCGTGGTCCTTCATGTTCATCACCAGGGCGGCGAACCCGGCGACGAAGCGGTCTTGGTGGGTGAACTCCTTCTCATCGCTGCGCTGGGGGCGGTAGATGAGCCCCGACTGGATCATGGCCTCCAGCGGGCTCTCATCGGTGAGACGGACGCTCTCAAGGAGCGGGGCGAGGCTCGGGACCTTCTCAATCGACATGGGGGTGGCTCCTGATCAGGTCTTGGGATCGGTGGAAGGGGGGGTGGTCGGGGCGGCGGCGGGCGCGGCGGGCGCGGCGGGCGCGGGCGGCTCGGCGGCCTCAGCGGAGAAGAAGACCGGCTGGGAGTGCTCCATCGGCGGGGGCGCGTCGCCAGCGTCCGCCTCAGAGGATTTGCGCGGGGGCTCGGGCAGGCGCAGGCCACCATAGCCCGCGGCCTCAAGCTCACGGACGAGCTGGCCGAGCTGCTCTTGGTTGGAGAGGCCCTTGAGCGCCTTGCGGAGGTTCTTCTGGTTGGCCATCGCGGCCTGAAGCTCGGTGAGCAGCTTGCGGACGAGCAAGAGCGTGCGCACCTCGGGGAGCTGCTGCGCGATGCTGTCCGGGGAGAAGCTGTGCATCCCCTCGATGGGGATCTTGACCGTCTTGGGGCCCTCGTCGACGAGGCTCGGGACCTCTAGCTCGACGAAGAGGTTCATCGACTTCATCACCTCGTCGATGTTCGCGCCGCTGACCGAGGCGGCGTTCCGGTCTTCGGGATCGTTGGGGTTTGAGCCCCGGGAGAAGTCGCCCATCACTAAGAATCGTAACGGCAGCTCAACGTCTGCCGGCTCCCCCTCGATCGTGGTGCGGTACTTGAGCGTGATCCGAGAGCGGGGAATATCGTCTTGTATCGCCATCTAGGCCTCCTGCCTGTCAGGTTCATGGGTGCCACATGAGCCGAGATGATTCAAGCACAGGCACTTCGGAGTGTCTACTGACGTGCAGAAGTTCTTGAGATCCGCGGTCAAGTTCTGCGCGAACATGCACTTGAGCGCGATCACGATTCGGCGAGCGGCGATCGTTTGACACGTCAAGATGATTGATCGTGTGGCTCCCCATGTGCGCGCGGCGTCATCGGCGTTCTTCCCCTGCTGAAACCTATTGAAATTATGGCTTAAAAAAACACGCCCGGGCGACGAAATTGTGGGTCCAAAATTTCAACCGTTCGGGTAGGCGCGGCCAGGCGCCCGCGCTGCCGCCGAAGGCGGGAAGGCTGTATGCTTGGCGGATGTCGACCAACCGCACCTATGACCCCGACGATGACGACTCCCTGCTCGGGGACGGCCCGCCCAATGACGCCTCGCGTGGGGACGACGGCCCCGCTCGATACACCCTCGGCGAGACCTTGGGTGAGGGTGGCATGGGCGTCGTGCGGCGCGGGCTCGACACCCGCCTGGGCCGTGAGGTGGCGATCAAGCTGCTCACCCACCAGAACGCCTCCGCCCGAGCCCGCTTCGTCGCCGAGGCCAAGGTCACCGCGGCCTTGGAGCACCCGAACGTCGTCCCTGTACACGACATCGGCGTTGATGACGAGGGGCGGCCGTTCTTGGTGATGAAGTGGGTGCGCGGTCGCTCTCTCTCAGCCCTCACCGGCCACCTTGAGCTGCACGAGGCCTTGGACACCTTCCGAAAGGTCTGCGACGCCGTCGCCTTCGCCCACGCCCGGGGCGTGCTGCACCGCGACATCAAGCCCGAGAACGTCATGGTGGGCGAGTTCGGCGAGGTGACGCTCTTGGACTGGGGCCTCGCCTACAGCCTGGGTCGCGCCCAGACGGGCGGAAGCCAGGTGGCGGGCACCCCGGCGTACATGGCCCCGGAGCAGGTGGCCGGTCGGCTGGACGCCTTGGACGTTCGCACCGACGTGTACGGCCTCGGCGCCGTGCTCTATGAGCTGATGGTGCACGCCCCGCCCTTCGCGGGCCCCACCCAAGAGGTCCTGACGCAGGTGCAGGAGGGCGTGCTCCCGTCGCCGAGGCGGCGCCAACCGTCGATCTCGCGTGAGCTTGAGGCGATCATCCTGCGCGCGATGAGCCCTCGCCCGGAAGACCGCTACCCGAGCGTGCTCGCGCTGCGCGCCGACATTGACGCCGTGCTCGCCCACCGCCCCCTCGTCGGCGTGCGCTCCACCTTGGGTGAGCGCCTCACGAAGTGGGCCACCCGACACCGCGACGCCGTGCGCGCCGCCGGGGCGGTCGGGGCGGCGGCGCTGGCGCTCTTGCTCGTGGGGGTGTGGATGTACACCCAAGCGGTCGGGGACGCGCGTGACGTCGCCGTCGCCGAGGCCGAGCGCGCCCGGCAGGCCGAGCTAGACGCCTTACGCGGGCTCTTACGCGCCCAGGTCGGCCGCGCCGACGCCCTGATCTTACAAGAGGAGCACGCCGAGGCCGCCCAAGCCCTCGCTGAAGCCGAGCGCGCCCTCAAAGAGACGAGCGCCACGAGCCGCGCGCAGGTGGACCGCCGCGCCTTAGACCTCGCTTGGTCGGCCCACACCCTCGACGGCCCCCTGCCGGTGGCGGTCTGCCGCCCCCACGGGGGCCAGCAGGTGCAAGCCCTGAGCCTCAACGCCGATCACCGGCGCGCGGTGAGCTTCGGGGGCGACGGTCGCCTCGTCGAGTGGGACCTCGTCGACTGCGCGGAGCGCGCCGCGCTGAGCCTTGAAGACTCCCGCGGGCTGGCCGCCACCCGCGCTGGCGCAGAGGGCGCCGAGGTGATCGTCTCCGTGCCCGGCGGCGTACGTCTGGGTCGCCTCGGCGGGGGCTGGTCGCCGGTCATCGCCGTCGCCGGGCCGCTGTGGCGCGTCGGGTTTGACGCCGTGGGGCCGTGGGTCGCCAACGAGGAGGGCGTCGCCCGGGTCCTGAACGGCGCGCTCACCCCGGTGCCCGGACCCGGCGTGAGACGATGGACCCCGGGGCCCACGCCGGAGACCGCCCTCGCGGTGACCATTGGCGCCAACCCCCACGCCGGGGGCGTATGGATCAACGGCGTCGAGCGGGCGCAGCTCATGGGCGCGAACGACGTCGCCGTCACCGACGACCTCTCCATCGCGCTCATCGCCTCATCAATGGGCTTGGAGGCCACGGATCTCAACACGAACACGAACCTGTGGACCCGGAACGGCGACCCCACCCGTCAGGTGGGCGTCGCGCCGGGCGGTCGCCTGGGCTGGCGTCTCGGCTTTGACAGCGCGCTCAAGGTGTTCGACCTACATGACGGCGCCGTTCTGGGGCACTTTGTCGGGCCAGAGCTGGCGCTCACGGTGACCACGAGCGAAGACGCTCGGCTCATCGCGATGGGCGGGCAGAACGGGGAGGTCCACGTCTTCTTGCGCCCTCCGCGCGGCGCCCGGCGGATCCCCCTCACCGACACAACCAGCCAAGGCGTCAGCGTCTCTCCAGACGGGGAGCGTGTGGTGGTCACCGACGAGCACGGCGTGGTCACCCTCGCGGATCTGCCGACGGGCGCGGTGCTCTGGCGCTGGCGCGACACCACGGGACAGGCCGCGCGCCAGGTCGCGTTCTCTCCCGACGGTCGTCGAGTCGCCGTGGCCAAACGTGAGGCGGGGCTCGCCGTGTTGAGCGTCGCCACGGGCCAAGCCGAACAGACGGTGCCGCTGCCGCAGAAGGTCGTCGCCGTGGACTGGGCCGGGCCCGACCGTTTGGTGACCGTCACCGGAGACGGCGCCTTGTGGACGGTGAGCCCCCACGACGGCACGACGCGGCGCCTCGGCGACTACCTCAAGGGCGCGAGCTGGGACGTGACGGCCTTGGGCGACGACCGCGTGGTGATCGCCGGGCACCTGGACGCCCAAGGAGAGCGCCTCGTCATCGACCTCAACACCGCCGCGGTGCTCCTGCGGATGCAAGGCGACGCCCCGGCCTACCACCACGCCATCTCGCCCGATGGGCACACCTTGGCCGTCGGCAACCAGCGCGGGGAGCTGGAGCTGTGGGATCTTCGCAGCGGCGCGCGCACCCGCACCCTCCAAGCCGACGGCGGCCCGACGATGGCCGTGGCCTTCTCCCCCGACGGGGCGCTCATGGCGACGGCGGGCTTCTCCGAGCGGGTGATGATCTGGGACGCGGTCACCGGGGAGCGCCTACGCGCCGAGGCCCAGCACCAGGGCCCCGCGCTCAACCTCTGCTTCACCCCCGACGGCGCCGCCATCCTCTCCACCGGCGGGGATGGTGGGATCGCGGTGCTGCCCCTCACCCTGCACACGCGCTGGGTCGAGGCCGTCGCCGATCTGCGCCGGGGCGCGATCCCACGCGCCCAGGCCATCGCCGCCCTGGGCTGGTGGGAGCAGCTCCACGCCGCGTTAGACGCCGCCGTGGCCGCTGGGGGCCAAGACGACCCCTTGGCCCGCGCCCGCGCGACGTGGATGCTCACTGGAGACAACGCAGCGATTGAGGCGCTCATCCGCTGAGAACACGATAAAAGGGCCGCCGAGCGATCCCCCCCAACGCCTCGGAGAGAGCATGCCCACCTGTCTACCCCAGGATGACAACTCCCCCGCCCGCCGCGCCCGGCGCCTCAGGCGACGTCAAGCCAAGGTGCGCTACAACTACGAGCACATCGCTGGGCTCGGGATCTCCAGCGGCGTGCCCCTCGATCACGCGCCGAGCTGGGCGTGGTGGAAGAAGGTGCTCACCACCGCAGAGCAGCTCATCGGCAACCTCAAGGCCCTGAGCAATCGAGAGGGCACCACGCCCAACCCTACCCTCCAGAGCATGATGGAGATCACGGCGCTGCGCGTTGAGATGGAGTCCGAGGGCGTAGACGATCAGATCGAGCATGAGCACGATCCCGACGAACTCCTAGACGTCGCCCCTACGGTTGGGGCCGGACTGGGCGAAGACACCCGCCAGCTCCCCGACGACCTGCGGACGCCGATCCGCGACAAGCTCACGCTTCGCCGCATGACCCGGAGCGAGGCTGGCCAGCGCATCGCCGCGCGCCTCAACACCCCTTGGCAGAAGGTGATCTCCGATCTCGCCGACAAAGCCGCCGTGGGCGTGATCAGCGGCCGAGCCTCAAGCCTCGATGAGCTGCGCCGCCTGTTCATCAGCGTGCCTTGCCCCGGCCAGCGTGAGGGCGTGCTGCAAGACAGCGAGTTCGCTTGGTTACGCCTCGCCGGGCCCAACCCCATGGTCATTCGTAAAGCCACGGAGCTGCCCGCGGCCTTTGAGGGCCAAGGCGCCCTGCTCGCCAAGAAGGCCGCCCAGCTCGGCGAGTCCGTCGAGGACGCCCTGCGTGACGGTCGCCTCTACGTCTGCGATTACAAAGCCCTCGAGGCGCTGCCCTCGGGCAATTTTCCCGTGCCCAAGTTTATGCCAGCGCCCATCGCGCTGTTTGTGGTGCGGGCGGGCAACAAGCTCCCGCGGCCCGTCGCGATTCAGGTGGAGCAGCGCGCGGGCGCCCCGGCCTTCGGCCCCCGGGACGGCTGGGCCTGGAACCTCGCGAAGCTCGCCGTGCAGGTGGCGGATGGCAACCTCCACGAGTCCGTCGCCCACCTCGGCGACACCCACCTCGTCGTCGAGCCCTTCGTCGTGGCCACCGAGCGCCACCTCAGCCCCGACCACCCGATCTACAAGCTCCTGCGCCCGCACTTTGAGGGCACGATCTTCATCAACAACTCCGCCCACAGCGCGCTCATCGCCACCGGGGGCACCGTCGATCGCCTGATGAGCGGCACCATCGAGACCAGCCGCGCCGCCGCCGTGGCCGCGGTCAACGGCACCCCCTTCGGTGAGCGCGCCTTCCCCGTGGCCATCGCCAAGCGGGGCGTCAACGACCTCCCCGAGTTTCCTTACCGCGACGACGGGATGCTGATCTGGGAGGCGCTGCACGCCTGGGTGCAGTCTTACGTTCGCCTCTATTACGCGAACGACGCCGCCATCGCTGAAGACGCCGAGCTTCTGGAGTGGGCGCGTGAGCTGGGCTCCAAGTTTGGCGGCCGCGTCGTAGGCTTTGGCATCCCACGGGTAAAAACCCGCGGCGCCCTCGTCCAGAGCCTCACCACGCTCATCTTTACCGCGAGCGCCCAGCACGCCGCGGTGAACTTCCCCCAGTACGCCGTCATGTCCGAGGCCGCGAACTTCCCCTTGGCCCTCTACGCGCCACCGCACACCACGATGAACGCCCACGAGACCGACTTCCTCAACGCGCTCCCCACCTTAGAGCAGGCGCTCATCCAGTTGAACCTCGGCTTCCTCTTGGGCAACGTGCGCCACACGGCCCTGGGTGAGTACGAGGAGGGCTGGTTTGACGACCCCCGCGTGGCGCCGCTGCTCAAGACACACCAAACAAAGCTGCGCGCCGCCGGTCGCGCCATCGACGCCCGCAACCGGGAGCGCAGGCGGAAATATCCTTACCTGCACCCAAGCTTGGTGCCTTTGTCGATCAACATCTGACACAGACTCCCTCGCGGCGTCAGCCCTTTGGTGGCGCCGCGAGACGACGAGCGGCGCCGTCGCGCAGCCCCGCCGCGAGGGGCGCCAGCAGGACGAGCTGAAGCACGATCCCCGGCCAAGGCGTCACGAACAGACCGTTGACGAGCCCTGCGGAGCCCTGACCCAGCACGGTCGCCACGAGGGCGTAGACCAGGCGCCCCAGGAGCATCGCCCCCACCAAGGCCCCAAACAGCCCCAGGCGGGAGCTTGTTCTCCGACCCAACAGGCCGCTGAAGAGGCCGTAGGCCAGAATCTCGGAGGCGATGGGCACAAGGCCCCAGCCGACCTCCCCGCCGCCGAGGAGCTGATCCGACGCGGCGGTGCCCAAGGCGGCCACGGCGCCCACCCCGGGCCCAAAGGCGAGACCGCCCAAGAGCGCGGGGACATGCGCCGGGAGCCAAACCCAGCAGGCGCCGCCGACGGCGTGAACCAGCGCCGGGGCCGAGGCCCCAAGCGCCAAGAACACGACAGTCGCGGCGAGCGGCGGTCGAATCACCAGACCTCGCAGATGTTCTCCGGGTGCATCGGCTTGCCAGCCTCACAGCCGAAGGTCGCGTGGAACTCGGGCAGGTTCGCCGCCGGGCCGTTCACCCGGAAACGAGGCAAGGAGTGGGTGTCGGAGAGCACGAGCATCTTCTCGTACTCAGGGCTCGCCACCGTACACCAGCTCTGGGCGAAGGCGACGAAGAAGAGCTGCTCGTCGGTGAGACCCGGCACAGAGGGCTCTTTGCCCGGCGTGTATTGGGCCTTCCAGGCGTTGAAGGACGTCTTGAGACCGCCGAGATCGGCGATGTTCTCGCCCAAGGTGAGCGCGCCGTTCTGGTTGAGGCCCTCGGTCACGACGAAGCCGTCGAACTGATCCTCAACACACTGGGCCTGGGTCTCAAACGCGGCGCTGGCCTCGGGGGCCCACCACTCGATCATCCGGCCTTCGGGGTCAAACTTGCGGCCGGAGTCGTCAAAGCCGTGGCTGAGCTCGTGGCCCACGACCATGCCGATGGCGCCGAAGTTCATCGCGCTCGGCCAGGCCGCGTCGAAGAACGGGGGCTGCAGGATGCCCGCGGGGAAGACCATCTGGTTGTAGAGCGGGTGGTAATACGCGTTCACCGACGCCGGGCTCATCAGCCAGCGGGTGGGGTCGCTGGGTTTGCCGACACGGCCCGTCCAGTCCAAGGACTCAAACCGGCGGGCGTTGATCGTGTTCTCGGCGTAGGTGCCGCTCACGTCCAGGCCGCTGTAGTCACGCCACTTGTCGGGGTAACCGACCATGTTCATGAGCGCGTTCTTCTTCTCGACGGCCCGGGCGCGGGTGGCGTCGTCCATCCAGGCGAGCTGCGGGAGCTGGGCCTCAAAGGCGTCCTGAATGCCGGTGATCATCGCCTGGGCTTTGTCTTTGGACTGCCCGGCGAAGCGCTGCTCGACGAAGTAGCGGCCCAAGGCCTCGCCCATCGCCGCGTCTGTGGCGCGTACGCAGCGTTTCCAGCGGGGCTCGATCGCCTGCTGGCCGGTGATCTTCTTGCCGAAGAACTCAAACTGAGACGTCACGAAGGGCTCAGAGAGGTTGGCGGCGAAGGCCGAGAGCGTGTGGAAGCGCAGGTAGGCCTGCAGAGTGCTCACCGGGGCGTTTTTGGCCTCGTTCAGCGTCGCGACGAGCACCTCGGGCACCTCGACGTTCACCGCCGTGGCGTCCGGCGCGCCCATGGCCGCCAGCCAGTCCGCCCAGCGGAAGCTCCCGGCCTGCGCCTCTAAACCCACACGGTCGAGGCGGTGGTAGACCTGCTCCGGGTCACGCAGCTCATCCCGGGGTTTGTGCGCCTTGGCGATGGCGACCTCTAAGGCCAGGACCGCCTTGGCGTCGGCGGCGGCCTGCTCGGCGCTCACGCCGGCGAGCACAAACACCTGGGCGATGTGGGCCTCGTAGTCGACGAGGAGCTGCTTGGAGTCCGCGTCATCCTTGAGGTAATAGTCGCGGTCGGGCAGGCCCAAGCCCGCCTGGCCCAGATGGAAGATGGTGAGCTTGGGATCTTTGTAGTCGCCCTCGACGTAGTTGCCAAAGAGCGCGTCGACGCCGAGCAGGTGCAGCTCACCGAGGAGCTTGGGCAGGCCATCAAAGCTCGTGAGCCGGGCGATCTGATCGAGCAGGGGCGCCATCGGCTTCACCCCGGCGGTGTTCACCGCGGCCTCGTCCATACACGCGCCGTAGAAGCTGCCGAGCTTCTTCCAGTCGGGGTCGGTCTTCAGATCAGGCTCGGCGGCGGCCTGCTCCAAGATCGCCTTGAGGTCTTGGCGGTTACGCTCGGCGATCTCCGAGAAAGAGCGCGTCCAGGCGGGCTTGTCCGAGGGCAGGGCCGTGCGGTTGAGCCAGCCGCCGCAGGAGTAGCGGTAGAAGTCGTCACAGGCTTGGACGGTCGGGTCCATGTCGGCGAGCACCTGGGACGACCACTCCGTGGACTCAGGCTCTTGGGAGGTCTTCGGGCAGGCCGTCAGCAGGAGGAGGAGCATCGGGGACATTGAGGGAACTCCGGGGTCGGGGAGCAGAGATAACCTGCTTGGCCGCCGATCTCCCGCGCTCCAGACAACTCCTCGCCGAACACGCCGATCAATGCTTCTTTTCCTTGTCGACGTCTAGCTCGCGGAGGCTCGTCTGTAGGTCCATCAGCCAGGGCGAGGCCGGATCCGCGCGCTTGAAGTAGAGCATCACCTCTCTCTCATACAGCTCGGCGTCGGCGAGGTTCTTCACCCGCAGCCGCGTCTTCACCCGCGAACGAAGGCCAGAGGAGTCCACATCCACGAGCACGATCTCGGCGCTGAGCACGTCGAGCAGCTCGGGCTTGAGCGCGAACAGGCGCTCCAACAAGTAGGGGATGTCTACGCCGGCCTGGGTGTCGGGGGCGTGGTAACTCGCGGCTTTGTCAAAGTCTTTGAACTGAATGTCCTCCCAGAACGAGGTGACGATGCGGCGCAGGTCACCCTCTTCGCCGCCGAGCTTTAGCCCCAAGGTGGGGAAGGCGCCGCCGGAGAGGTGGGCGAGGCCGAGGTAAGCCCCGGCGAGGGCGAGCACCACGAGGACAGTTTGAAGCCAACGCATCGGGACGCTCAGGCGCCGCCCACCACGTCCCGGCGAATGGCCAAGACCGCGGTGGTGAGCGCGAGGAGGGTGAGGGTCATCAGAGGCAGCGCGAGATAGGGCGTGAGCAGGGCCGCCCAGTCACGCTCCAGGGCCGCGAGCTCGACGAAGGCGCGGTAGGCGTGGCGCGCGGGCATCAGGCGCTCGACCTGCGCCACGACGGGGCCGAACTTGTCCTTGGAGATCGCGAACTCCGAGAACAAGAGCTGGGGCACGATGAGCAGCGGCACGGCCCCCGCGGCCTGGGCTTGGGTGCGGGCCAAGGCCGAGACGAGGAGCCCCAGGCCCACCCCCGCCATCGCCGCGCCCCACAGAGCCAAGGTCTGCGCCGGGAACAGGCCGCGTAGGCTCAGAGACCACTCAACAGCCACCTGAAGCAGCACCACCTGGGCCAAGGTCATGCCGCCGAGCACCTCCGCCCGGGAGAGCACATAGGCGGGCATCGAGAGGCCAAAGAGCCGCTCACGCTCGAGCACGTCGCGCTCCTTGACCACCTCACGACAGGCCGCCGTGGCCCCCAGCCACACCGCGGTGAGGCTGAGCACAAAGTAGAGGCTCGGGGTGTCCGTGGCGACCTCTCCCCAGACGACCGCGCACAGCGCGCCGATGAGCGGCGCCTGGCCGACGAGCACGAGGCCGCTCGCCCAGTCCCCCACCCAGCACGCGCGATACCGCGCGGCGAGGACAGAGCGCTGCGCCCGCCAGCCCAAGACCGCGCTCATGGGGCGCCGCCTTTCCGCTGGGCCTTGAGCGCGGCGAGCTGCTCCGCGGCGCTGCCCAGCGGCTTGTCAGCAGGTTTGTTGTTTGATGGCGCGGCGGGCCCGGCGGGGCTGGATGACGACACAACACCCGCGTTGCCTTCATTGTTTGGTCGGTTGACCAACGGCGCGGGCCGAGCCAGAAACCCCGCCCGCTGCGGATCTTGAAGGTGAACCTTGGCCCAGGCCTCGGGGGTTCGTAGGGGCAGCCGCGAGAAGATCTGACCGAAGCTCTCGGCCTTAAAGTACGCCAAGGCGTCGTTCGGCGGGCCGAAGTACGCCACCCGCCCGGCGATCAGCACCAACAAGGCGTCACACATGGGCAACGAGGCTGTTGCGTGCGTGGCCACCAAGACCGCGCGGCCTTGGCGGGCGAGGCGGCGCAGCAGCTCCATCAGCCGCGCCTCCAAGCCGGGGTCGAGGCCTGAGGTGGGCTCATCCAAGATGAGCAGGCCCGGCTCGGTGAGCAGCTCCAAGGCCACGCTCACCCGCTTCTGCTGGCCGCCGGAGAGCTTGTGGATCCGCACGTCGAGGCGCTCCTCAAGGCCCACGTCTTTGGCGAGGGCGACCACCCGGGCTCCGCGGGCCGCCTCGTCAAGCTCCGGGCGGCGAAGCTGCGCGGCGAAGTCTAAGGCCTGCCGAGGGGTCAAGGCCCGATGAATCGCGTCTTGTTGGGGCACATAGCCCACGCCCTCAGCCCGAGGCGGCGCCCCGGCGAGGCTCACCTCCCCCGAGTCTGGCGCGCGCAGCCCGAGCAGACAGCGGATGAGCGTGGACTTGCCCGCGCCTGAGGGGCCGATGAGCCCACACAGCTCGCCGGGGTGAATCGACAGGCCGACGCCGTCAAGGATGACATTCCCCCCGGCCCGGGCGGTGAGGCCGCGGGCCACGAGGGGGCCGCTCAGCGCTGGCAGGAGGCTCGTCGTCATAGGCGCGCCCCTAGTTTACCGGAGATCTCCCGCCGCGTGGGCGCCCGTCGTCGGGCGCTGAATCCGGTACACTGCCCGCCATGCGTGTGCTCCTCGTCCAGCATGGCCGCCTCCCCTCCCCTTCGCGCCCCGGCAGCGGCGGCGCCCAGCGCGCTCATCACCACGCCGAGGCCCTGCGCGCGGCGGGGCATGAGGTCATCGTCGTCACCCGGGCCCAAGACGACGAAGACGGCGGGCCCATCACTTTCCACAGCCACAGGCACCTGCGTGAGCTGGCCCTTCGCCTGCGCCCCGACCGTGTCCTCTGTGTGCAGCCTGAAGAGGCCCCGGCCCTGGCTGGGGTCGCGCCCCTCTGTGTGGACCTCTACGCCCCGCGGCTGTTGGAGGCCGCGTTTCAGGGCGAGACCGCCGCCGAGGCCGTGCACACGATGCGGGCCTTGGCCGCCGCCGACCATGTGCTCTTCTCAAACCCCCGCCAGCGGCACTTCACCTTGGGCTTGATGGCCTTGGCGGGCTGGGACACCCGCGCGCCGGTCGGCGATCTGGTGCCGCTGGTGGCCCCGGAAGGTCCGCCGCGCCGCCTCTCCGCTCCCGAGGACGAGCCGGTGTTTGTGCTCGGTGGGGTGCCCTGGCCCTGGCAAGACCCAACCCCCGCGCTGCGCCGCGCCGTGGCCGCCCTGGACCGTGTGGGGTGGGGTCGTGTCATCGTGTACGGTGGCCGCCCCGCGGTGGGAGACGCGGCGGTGACCCAGCTCGCGGCCCAGGTGCCCCCGGGCCCTCGCCTCCACTACGCCGGGCCCACACCGCTGGGTGAGCTGCTCTCGGCCTACGCCGGGGCGCGGGCGGCCTTGGACTGGTTTTGCCCCAACCCCGAGCGTGAGCTGGCGATGTCATTTCGCCAAGCCGACTACTTGGGCTGCGGCCTGCCGTTG
>Ga0066604_10001531_pt1 | contig 12610 bp, 10 predicted proteins | sample Higcelwee11metaG_FD_59501 | JGI IMG/M metagenome (GOLD analysis project Ga0066604, IMG submission 59501) | Freshwater pond sediment microbial communities from the University of Edinburgh, under environmental carbon perturbations - High... | ecosystem: Environmental > Aquatic > Freshwater > Pond... | reverse complement strand
GATCTTCGCCTGCACCGGCGCCGCGCCGACCCCTGACGCCGCCGCGCCCACCCCTCCGGCGGCGCCCGCCGCGCCCGCCGCCAAGGCCCCCGACGATCAGATCCGCTCGATCTTGGCCGCTGACGAGAAGCTCAACAAGCCCGCCATCGTCGGAGCTGTTGGGGACAAAAAGGACTGTGTCGCCGCGGTCGTGTCCAAAGGGGACCGTATGGAGTTTGAGCTGATCGTGCGTTGTGGTGAGACGACGGCCCGCTCCGGCGCCCTGCAGCAGTGGGCAGGCTACGAGGAGGGGCCGTTCTGGCTCCAAGACATCAACGGGGACGGCAAGAACGAGGTGATCGTCATGGCGAGCTGGATGTCCGGCGCGGGGCCGACGGGTGCGGTGCCGTTCCAGGCGAACTCTGTGCTGCGTCTTGAGGGCGCCGCGCTCAGCCATGACACGGCCGCCGAGGCGAAGATCGGTGAGCTGGAGACTGAGGACGCCGTGCGGAAGGGGCTGTCAGAGGGCTAAAGGGCCTTGTCGGAGGCTCCTTCTCGCGGTAGCCTGTGGCCATCTCGCTGGAGTCTCCGATGCGCCGCTTCGCCCTGATCCTCTTGGCCGCCTTGTTGGTCACCCCCGCCGCTGAGGCCAACCCGCTCACGATCCTGCGCGCCTTGGGCAAGCTCGGCTCAGGCGTCGGCAAGGTGGCGAAGGTGGGCACCGGCGTCAAGGCCGCGGCCAAGGTGGGGGCCGCCGCGAAGGTCACGAAGCTCGCCGCGGGCGCCTCGGCGGGGGCCTTGGCCGTAGACGCCGCCCGAGGCTTCGCGCTGTTTGGGGATGATGTGGGCCGCACGGCGCTGTTTGTCGGCGGCGGCGAGTCCGGCGCGCTCAACCTAATCACCCGGGCCGGAGATCAGGCCGTCACCTCGCCGATGGCCTTGGGCAGCGCCTTAGACGACGCCGCGCGCCTCGGCGGCAAGCCCCTCGACCTGCTGCTCGACCCCAACGCCGCCCTGCGGGTGGATCTGAGCAAGCTCCCACCCGACACCCGACTGTTCGTGATGACGGGCGACGACGTCGTGAGCCCGGTCACGCTGGTTGATGACGGCGTAGGGAGCGTGCGGGCCGTCTTGAAGGACAGTCTAGATCAGGCCTGGGATGTGGGGCAGCTCGTGATGGATATGTCGCTGAACGACGAGGGCTGGTCCGCGTCAAAGCCCGTCTTGGTCGCGGTGACCGGCGGTGACTGCGCGCCGCTCCTCGCGGATCAGGCGCCCGCGCTGTTTCGTTGTGACGCCGTGTCTGTGTCGTCTTGGCTTCGTGAGCAGAGAGACGCCAGCGTGGTCCTGCTCTTGGGGGAAGGGGAGGACGCCGAGGGCTTCGTGACCATCGCCCAGGCCCTCGGCCACGACCTCACGGCGCTCACCCTGAGCGTGCTGGACGAAGAGAGCGTCGTTCTGGCCTACGCCTTGGCGGTGACGGAGGGTGAGCGCCACGCGCCGTTCTTGAAGGTCGCGCCGATGTTGTCCTCGGACCTCAGCCCGGGGAACCCTGCGGTCTTTCGTGGACAGTTTGTGTTGGATTCGATGGTGCTGCCGAGCTTACGCGCGGGGGTGTGGGTGGTTCACCTGCCAGAGCCCGAGGCGGTGATAGATGACGCCGAGGCGCTGGGGGAGGGCAGGGCAGGGGATGAGGAGCCGCCGTGGTGGGTGTACGTCTTGGGGCTGGTCCTGTCGATCCCGGTGATCGCGCTGATGCGCGCGAAGGGTAAGCTCTGAGATAACTTGGCCTCACCGGAGCCCCTCCTGTAGCTCCTGCTCATCCAAGACGACCGCCGAATCGCCGACTTCTTCACCCGCGGGCTCACTGAGGAGGGCCACCGCGTCGAGCATATGACAGATCTTAAGTGCGCCCAGGCCCGGCGGGAGCTCAGCGAGATCGATCGTCTCAGCGTCGACCGTTTGTTGCCCGACGGTGACGGCCTCGCCTTGGTGCTCACGGCGCTGGACCGTGTGGAGGACCGCGTCGAGGGGCTTTCTGGCGGCGCCGATGATTCCCTCAAAAAACCGTTCGCGTTAGAGGAGTCGCTCGCCTGAATCCCTACGCTCTCCCGGCGCGGCGCCTGACCATGGCGGATCGCGTCTATAACAGCGCCGCGCTGATTTAGACTCCCGCCGGAACCTCATCTCGGGCGTCGGCCCCACGGGCGCCCTGGTGTTCTATGCGAGGTCTGTGATGAGTCTTGAGGGCGCCGCGCCGCGCATAAGGCGCTCACCAACGGCTGAAACGTGAATTAGGGCCTTGTGGGCCGCCGCGACTCGTTGTAGCCTGTAGACAGCTCACCGGAGTCTACGATGCGCCGCTTCGCCCTGCTGCTTCTTGCGCTGATGATGTTGGCCCCCGCCGCTGAAGCCTTCCCCCTTGGCCTCTTTCGTGGCTTGAGCAAGCTTGGGTCGAGCGCCGGCAAGATGGCGAAGCTCGGCAAGATGGGGAAGCTCGGCAAGATGGCGAAGCTGGGCAAAGGCCTCAAGGCCGCCACGTCGGCGGCGGCTGCCGCCAGGGCCACACAGCTCACGATGGGCGCCTCAAGGGGGGTCCTGGCCGCCGACGCCACCCGGGTGTTCGGGCTGTTTCGGCCCAGCGTGGGCCGCACCACGTTGATGGTCGGTGGCGGCGAGTCTGGGGCGCTGCACGTCATCACCCGGGCTGGAGATCAGGTGGTCACCTCGCCGATGGCCTTGAGCAGCGCCTTAGAAGACGCCGTGCGCGTCGGAGGTAAGCCCGTGGATGTGCTGCTGGACGCCAACGCGGCGATGCAGGTGGACGTAAGGAGGCTGCCTCCAGACACCCAGCTGTTTGTGATTCTCTCCGACAAAAATATTCGCCGGGTCACGGTCGTTGACGACGGCGTGGGGCGAGCACGGCCTGTGGTGACGGACAACCTGGGGGAAGTTTGGGATCTCGCCCAGTTCGTGATGGACGTGGCGTTGAACGCTATGGAGGAGTGGCCGGTGTCGGATCCCTTTGTGATCGCGGTGACCGGGGGGGCCTGCGCGCCGGCCCTCGCGGAGCACGCGCCTAAGCTCGATCGTTGTGACGCCACGTCGGTCACGGAGTGGCTCCAGACACAGACGAGGTCCTCCGTTGTGCTGCTCGTGGGAGAAGGGGACGACCCTGAGGGCGGTGTGGCTAGTTTTGTGTCGAGCGCCGTGACCATCGCCCGAGCCCAAGGCCACGACCTCACCGCCCTCACTCTGAGCGCGTTGGACGCGGAGAGCCTCGCCGTCGCCAGCGCCCTCGTGTCAAAGGAGAACAAGCGTCACGCGCCGTATCTGAAGGTCGCGCCGATGTCTTCTTCTGAGTTTACTCCAGGGAGCCCGGCGGTCCTGCGCGGAGAGTTTGTGCCAGATTCGATGGCGCTGCCCAACCTGCTCGCCGGGGTGTGGGTGGTGCACCCGCCCGAGGCGGGGATAACGTCTTATGCGGATGTGCCGCTTTGGGTCTACGGGCTTGGCCTCTTGCTGTCGCTTCCTCTGAGCATGCTGTTGTGGGAGAAGGGCAAGGTGTACAGCGCAGGGGAGGGGCGCAAGGCGGCGGCGCCCGCGCCCGATCCGCGATAAGGGGCCTCACCGGAGCCCCTCATGCAGATCCTGCTCATCGAAGACGACCGCCGAATCGCCGACTTCCTCACCCGCGGGCTCACTGAAGAGGGCCACCGCGTCGAGCATGTGACAGATCTTAAGGGCGCCCAGGCCCGGCTGGATCTGATGGAGATCGATCTGCTCATCGTCGACCGCATGTTGCCCGACGGCGACGGCCTCGCCTTGGTGCGCGCGCTACGTGCGCGAGGCGACACACGGCCCGCCCTGGTGCTCACGGCCATGGACCGGGTGGAGGACCGCGTTGAGGGGCTGTATGGCGGCGCGGATGATTACCTCAACAAACCCTTCGCGTTTGAGGAGCTGCTCGCCAGAATCACCGCGCTCTCCCGGCGCAGCGGCGGCGCGACGGCGGGGCGCCTGACCGTGGGGGATCTGGTCGTCGACACCACGGCGCTGCGCGTGTGGCGCGCTGGGGTCGAGGTGAGCCTCACCGCGCAGGAGCTGCGACTGCTGCGGGTGCTCGCCGAGAACGCCGGGCGTGTGGTGAGCCGCTCAAAGCTGCTCGATCAGGTCTGGGATCTCAAACGTGACCCTGGCACAAACCTCGTTGACGTCTACATCTCTTACCTTCGCGCCAAGATCGACAAGGGCCACGAGCGCCCGCTCCTGCACACTGTGCGGGGTGTGGGGTTTTTGCTCGCCGATGATCGGAGCTGAGGCGTGCGCTCCTCGCTCACCCGGCAGGTGTTGTTCGTCGCCGTGGGCGGCCTGTCCTTGGCGCTGCTCGTCACCGGGCTCATCACCGGGGCGCTCATCCACTGGCGCGCCACACAGTCCCTCGACGCGGCGCTGTTGGCGGCGGCGGCCCACGCCCCAGCCCCCGGAGAGGTGTGGACCGCCGGGCATGTAGAGTCCCCGGTCTCCGCCCGGCGGGTCAACCCCCACGACCCGGCCCTAGGGCCCGGCTGGGCCGAGGCCGCGCTCAGCACCGAACAAGCCCAGCTTCACGACGTGGGCGATCGGCGCCTGCTCCTGCTCGCCGTGGAGGAGCCCCACCCGCCGAGCCGCGCGTCGGAGAACAAACACCCCCACGCCCTCGTGCTCGCCGAGGGCCCCCGGGTTCATTGGACACAGAGCGTCTTGCCCTTTGGCCTGCTCTACGGCCTCGCGTCTGTGTGTGTCGCCCTGGGCGGCGGCGCGCTGCTCACCCGTCGTCTGCGCCGGGCGCTGAGCCCCATCCACCAGCTCGCCGCCGCCTTAGACGCCTTGTCACGCCCCAACGCGCGGCTGCCCGATGTTGGCCCCGAGGAGCTGAGCGTGGTGTCCCAGGCGGTGAACGATCTCCTGTTGCGCCTGCAAGAGAGCGACGCCGCGCAGGCCCGATTTATCGCCGCCGCCGCCCATGAGCTGAGAAGCCCCATCACCGCGCTCTCTGGTGAGTTAGAGCTGGCCTTACGCCGCCCACGCCCCGCTGAAGAGCTCCGAGACGCCCTCCTTCGCGCCAAAGAGACGACGGATGAGCTACGGTCCCTCGTGGAGTCTCTGCTCGGCCTCGCCCGAGTGGACGCGGGCCAGGTGGAGCTGAGCCGCCAGGTCGAGCGCGCTTCGGCCCTCGCCCAGCGCGCCCTGCGCAGCGAGGCGGCGGCCCTGGACGCGGCGGGCTGTGGGGTCACCCTCACCTTAGCGGCCGACCCCGAGCTGTCCGTGAACGGCGCCTTGGTCGAGGTGGCCCTGGCGAACCTCTTGCGCAACGCCGCCCGCTACGCCCCCGGCGCCCCGGTGACCGTGTGTGTTCAGGCCGACGGCGACGGCGCGGGGTTTGTGGTGGATGACGAGGGCCCGGGCCTCACCCCCGCCGAGCTTGAGCGCGCCTTTGAGCGTTTTGTGCGCCTGGGCGACCGCGCCACCCCCGGCGCGGGGCTGGGGCTGGCCTTGGCCCGCGGCATCGCCCGGCGGCACGGCGGCGACGTGTGGTTGGAGGCGCGCCCCGGCGGTGGGCTGCGGGCGGTGCTGCGGCTGGGGCGGTGAGGGGAGAAGTTTAATCTCCCCATTTACACCCCACCCCCATCCCCACACCCCGCCCTCACAAGATTCCCCACCCACCCCGCCCCATCCCCTGATACGCTCCCCTGGACTCGTTCCTGGAGGTTCCTGGTGTTCTCCCCCAACCGTCGTCAGCTCCTGCAAGGCTTAGGCGCGGGGCTCTCGCTCCTCACCATGCCCAGCTTCCTCGTGGGATGCGCCAAACAAGGCGCGCCCGTGGCCTCGGCCCAGGCGCCGCTCGGCCAAAACCCGTTCGCCCAGTGGTTCGGCGTCGATGAGGCGCTCATCCGTGAGGTGCTCACCGAGCTCGGCGCGCGCGGCGCCACGGCGGCGGATCTTTACCTCCAGCACACCCGCTCCAACAGCATCTCCATGGAGGACGGCATCGTCAGCGCCGCCTCGTCGTCGATTGACCAAGGCGCGGGCCTGCGCGTCGTCATCGGGGATCAGACGGGCTTCGCGTTCACTGAAGACCTCTCCCGGGAGAGCCTGCTCGCCGCGGCGCGCACGGCGGCGGGCATCGCGTCCGGCGCCGCGGTGATGCCGCCCCAGGCGCTCAACGTGAGCCCCGAGGGAAAACTTTACGCCATCGCCGTGCCCTGGGCCGACGTCGGCATCACCCAGAAGCTGCCGCGGCTGGAGTATGTCGAGGCCAAGGCCCGTGGGCTCGATCCCAACATCGAGAAGGTGAGCATCGCCTGGGGCGACAGCGAGGAGCGTGTGCTCATCGCCACCTTGGGCGGGCTCATCGCCACGGATTATCGGCCCATGACCCGACTGTGGGTCAACGTCACCGCCAACAAGAACGGCGTGCGCCAGTCAAACGCCTCAAACGTCGCCGGGCGCCATGACTTCGCCTGGTACACCGATGAGCGCCTGGACACCGTGGCCAAAGAGGCCGTGGACCGCACGATGCGCCTGTTTGACGCCAAGCGCCCCCCGGCGGGGGAGCTGCCGGTCATCTTGGCCGCGGGCGCCTCGGGCATCTTGCTGCATGAGGCCGTCGGGCACGGGCTTGAGGCCGACTTCAACCGCAAGAAGGTGTCGATCTATGCCGACATGATCGGCAAGTCCGTCGCCCCCGACTTCGTGACCATCGTAGACAGCGCTGAGGAGCCCTTTGAGCGCGGCGCCTTAAACGTCGATGACGAGGGCAACGAGGGCCGCCGCACCACGCTGATTCAGAACGGTGTGCTGCAGAGCTACATCCACGACAGCATCAGCGCCCGGCACTATGGTGTGGAGCCCACGGGCTCGGGCCGCCGGGAGTCGTTCCGTTTCCCGCCCATGCCCCGGATGCGCTGCACGTTTATGGAGCCCGGCCCACACTCCAAGGACGAGATGATCGCCAGCGTCAAAAAAGGCATCATCGCTGAGACCTTCACCAACGGTCAGGTGCAGATCGGCGCCGGTGACTTCACCTTCTACATCAAGAACGGTTGGCTCATCGAGGACGGCAAGATCACCGCGCCGATCAAGGACTGCAACATCATCGGCAACGGCCCCGACGCGCTCAAACGTGTGACGATGGCCGCCGCCGACGCGCGGCTCGACACCGGCGGCTGGACCTGCGGCAAGAACGGTCAATCGGTCCCTGTGTCCCAGGGGCTCCCCACGGTGCTGGTGTCCAGCTTGACGGTCGGAGGCGAAGATGCGTGAAGAGCTCCTCAAGGCGGCCCAAGAGGCCGTCGAGATCTCGAAGAGCGCGGGCGCCCAGGACGCCTGGGCCTGGGCCAGCCGCAGCCGGTCTGTGGAGTACAGCTACCGCGACGGCAGCTTAGAGACCGTGCAAGAGAGCACGTCTCGCGGCCTCAGCGTGCAGCTCTACGTCGATGGGCGCTACTCCAGCCAGTCCACGACAGATCTGCGCCCCGACCGCCTCAAGGCGTTCATCGCTGAGGCCGTGGCCATGACCCGGGCCTTAGAGGTCGATCCCTTCCGCAAGATCCCTGACTCGGCCCTCTTCGCGGGCCGGGCGGCGGACACCCTGGACCTCGTAGACTCCACCGTCTCCACCATCAACCACGATCGCCGCCTGGAGATCGTGCAGGCCCTCGACGCGGCGACCCACGGCCACGAGAAGGTCATCTCCGCGACCTCAGGGGTGAACCACAGCCACGACGTCAGCGCCGGGGCCTCGTCCAACGGGTTCACCGGCAGCCAAGAGTCTACGTCGTTCTGGTTTGGCGCTGAGGTGACCGTACAAGACGCCGGAGACAAACGCCCAGAGGGCTATCATTGGGTGGGCGGGCGCCACGTCGGCGGCCTGCCGGACGTGAGCGCCGTGGGCAAAGAGGCCCTGGACCGCACCGTCACGCGCATGGGCTCGGCGAAGGGGCCCACGCAGAAGGCGACGATGATCGTCGAGAACCGCGCCGCCGGGCGTATCCTCGGCATGTTGATGAGCACGGCGAACGCCCGCAGCATCCAGCAGGGCCGCTCATTTTTCCAAGGGAAGGTGGGCGCGGAGCTGGTCTCCAAGAAGCTCAGCATCACCGACAACCCGCTCTTGCCCCGGGGCCTCGCCTCGCGTCTGTACGATGGCGAGGGCATCGCGGCCAAGGCCATGCCGGTGATCGAGGCCGGGGTGGTGAAAAATCTGTACGTAGACACTTACTACGGCGGCAAGACGGGCATGGCGCCCACCTCAGGCGGGGCGTCCAACCGTGTGGTGACGCCGGGGCAGGGCGACCTAGCGGCCTTGATGAAGGCCATCAACAACGGCGTGCTGGTGACGGAGTGGCTCGGCGGCAACGCGGACGGCACCACCGGCGACTTCTCCTTGGGCGTAGCGGGCTTTGAGGTGAAGAACGGCAAGCTCGGCGCGCCCATCGGCGAGATGAACATCACCGGCAACCTCGTGACCTTGTTTAAGGGCCTCACGAGCCTCGGCGGCGACGTCTACCCCTACGGCGGCATCCTCACCCCGAGCCTCGTGTTTGAGGGCGTGCAGTTCAGCGGCGCGTGACCGTCGTTCTGCTCCACGGTGTGCCCCTCTCGGCGCGACTGTACGACGGCGTACAGTCGCGCTTGGCGGGGCCGTCGTTGGCCCTGACCTTGCCGGGGTTTGGAGACGTTCCACCGCTGCCCGGCCCGCCGAGCCTGGTGGGCTACGCCGACTGGGTCGCCGCGCGTCTGCCCGAGGGCGGCGCGTCTGTGCTCGTGGGCCAAGACTACGGCGGCCTCATCGCCGCGACCCTGGCCGCCCGTGGCCTCGCCCGCGGCCTCGTGCTCATCTCGTGCCCGCTGAGCGCGGCGTGGTGGGCGGCGAAGGTCACCGCGTGGCCGGTGTTGGAGCGCCCGTTTTACCATTGGCTCGGCGGCGCGCGGTATGTGCGCCGGGCGGTGGAGCCTGGGCGCCGGGCGGAGTTTGTGCGGCTTCACCCTACGGAGGATCCGAGCCTGCCAGTGCGGATGCGGGACATGGCGCGGGAGCTGTCGCTTGGGGAGATTCGTGCCTTGCCCGCGGCGATTCGGGCGCGGGGGGTGCGCAGCGCCGTGCTCTGGGGCGAGGGCGACCGCATGTTCCCGCCGAGCGCGGCCCGGGCGACGGCGCGGGCGCTCGGCGTGGCCGTGCGTTGGGTGCCCAAGGCGCGGCATGGCCTGCCCTGGGACGCGCCGGAGGCGGTGGTGGGGGCGGTGCGGGCGGTTGAGCCTCCACGATAGCAAAGCGTTTGTGTTAGTTTCGGCGGGGGAGCAAACGTTCAAGGGCCTCCACGAAGGGGCGTTAGTTTGAGAGCTTGAAGGTGGAGTGACCGGTACGTACCATCAGTCAAGATACCCCAACCCCCGCAGCGCCTCCTCCGTCCCCGGCCTGAGCGCCTCGGCCTCCCCCGGCCGCTCCCCCTCGGGCACGGCGGCCTCCCACGCTGCCCGCGCCCGCTCAAACCGCCCGTCATCGGCGCCCGGCGCCGCCTCGATGGCCCCGACGCTGTACACCGCCGCCGCCTCACCGTCCCGCCAGATCGCCTGCGTCTCACCGTCCAAGCTCAGGGTGAGCGCCCCCTCACGCTGGGCCACCAAGGGCAGCGCCGGCACCACGGGCCAGCGCACCTCAAGCCCGGCGGCCTCGCTGAGCCGCGCGGCCGTGGACACCGTCGAGAGGGCGGGGGGCAGGGGCGCCACGTTCACCGCGAGGTAAGGCACATGGGTCAAGGGCGCGAAGAGCTGCGCCCCGTGCCCGGCGAGGCCACGCTCGCCGATCAGCTCGCCGTGGTCCGAGGTGACGACGATGGCCGCGTGCTCCGCCATCGGCCCCATCGCCTCAAGCAAGGCCCCAAGCCGCGCGTCGGTGTCCTCGACCACGGCGTGGTAGGCCCGGCGGTAGGTCTCGGCGACGGTGGGATCCTTCCGCGCTCGGGCCACGGCGCCGATGTCGAGGCCTTGCTTGCCCGCGGCGGTCACGGCCTCGGTGACGCCGTGGCGGGCGGCGGCTTCAGCGCTCGGGCGCAGGGTGGAGTGGGGGCCTAAGAGGTGCAAGTAGATGAAGTGGCGGCGGTCGGGATCTGGTGGCAAGGCGGCCAAGGTCTCGGCCAGCGCCTTGGGCATCGCCGCGTCGGGCACCCGGCGCCACACGTCAAAGCCACGGTCAAAGCCGAGCTCCTCGGCGAGATAGCCGTTCGCGTAGAGGCCGATGGTCGTGAACCCGGCGGCGCGGAAGGTCTCGGCGAGGGTGGGCAGGGCGGGGAGCTTGGGGTAGCGACCCTGCTGGCCGGTGGGGCCGTCCCAGCCGTGCTGGCGCACGGGGGCGCCGGTGAAGAGGCTGATCACCGAGGGCACGGTCCAGGTGCCGCCGCTCCAGGCCACGGGCGCGGCCTCGCCTCGGGCGGCCAAGGCGTCGAGGGTGGGGGTGTGGGCGGGGCCCAAGGCGTCAGCGCGTAGGGTGTCGATCACGATGAGCACGACGTCCTTGGCCGGGGCGTCGGCGTCGGGCGCGGCGGGCGGAGCGGCGCAGGCCAAGAGCCAGAGCGGGGAGGTCCACATTCGGTGAGTCTACACCGCCGGGCGAAGCATAGGTAGTATGACGCATGAAAGTGCCTGAATCTATATTGACTTGGTGCACAACACTTGGGGGTTCAAAACGATCCTCGGCGGACCTTCCCTCCGATTTGGGTAAGGACGTTACGCCTAACGGTGGCTGCAATGATTCAACTAACCGAGGGCAATTGTTCCCGAAAATTCCCCAAAAATACCTGCCTATGATGCAGTTGGGACCGGCGTTGTTGGAAAGAGCCGCGCAAACTCAGCGTTGGCAAATTGAATGCACACATTCGCCGAGTAGGTATCCTGCACGGACTTCAGTCTATAGCTCTCCTCGGAAGTCCGAAGGTAGGCGTCTCTCAAAACCGTTAGCGGGTATTTCTTTCGAGTAGCGACCGGCTCAAGATCCGTGATTGAGAGCAATAGGTGCAGTGTGTGGGTAAGAAAGTTATGGAAAATCTTATGGGCATATCCTAAGCCACTACCGACTGCATAACCCGCCGTTGAAAAGGTAACGCCACAACGGCATGAATGATCACTCATGCGGCTACAGTGCTGACCGAACTCGGCACCATCCATTACGCTGGCGTGGTTTTTCGCCTCTATGTATACTTTTGGACTGAACTTCTCCCAAGCTCCTGAGCCGCAGACCTCCATCACGGCGCCGTGTCGGAGTGAGCCAACTCCGTCAACTTGCCACTCGCCGACGAGGCCACCCTCTTTAATGTCGCGCGCAAATCCACCCTGGTCAATAAAGTAGCGAGCGAGGGCTTCCAGTGGACGGCCCTTGAGTTTCATGGTGTTGTCCCCCGGCTTAATAATCACCTGGGTGGAATGAATGTAGACCTTGTAAAGGGCCTCGAACTCCTCCTGATTCCAGCCCGCGCATTTGGCAGCCCACGCATCTGCGGGCTCGTCCATTCGGCCGCTGTTCATCAAGTACCGTGTAAATGCCTCGAACTCAGCCGTCGTTGGATCGGCAACAGATGGCGCTTTCAATTCGGAAGCAGTACTGTCAGTTGTGCTCACCGTTGCACCCCGCTGAGCCAGAACTGCACACGGATAACAATGTCGTGACGTTCTTCAACATGTCCGCCACAATAGCGACAGCTTCGAGAATAACCATCATTTTCGAGTTTTCGCCAGACACTGTCCTTTGAGGGCTCAGCAGGGCCGAGAACTGCGTCGCAGACAACATGGTGCGGCACAAATCGGCCATATATCGGGCTGCCCGGCATTAGAAATAGAGCCATCACTGCCAGTTTCACAATGCCGGCCTCTTCTTCGCCTATGAGTATAAGAACGGCAGAAATCGTCACGCGACCGCCGGCCTGCATGCCCGCTTGATGGGTGGCATCTACAATTAACCTCGCCCTGCGAGACTCGATTTTGAGTGCCCGCTCAACAGCCAGCACCTCGATGTCACGGCTCACGGTGACGACTTCCTTATGAAGTTAGAAATTGCATAAGGGTCGTCGAGTTCAGCAGATCTACACTCCGAGACGGCCTTCCGGAGTTTCTCCCTCTCGTCGATATCGAAGTTATCTGACACGATTTCGTAGAGTGGCGAGAAATCGTCCTGCGGTGTGCCAAAATAGCCGGTGATTTCCACGTTCCCCCCTCGATCCCCGAACGGTACACCGAGCACCATTGAAATGGTATGACTCTCGGATTTGATAGTTCGGAATATGTTGTAGAGGTTCTTCCCCTCAAGAGGGTTCACATAGTGTCCTGCCGCGCACTTTTCGGCAAGTTCCGTCGCGAACTTTTCTAGAATGCGTTTCAGGGGGATGCGCGCCGGTTGGGTGGTGTTTAGTTTTCCACCTTCCTCTGGACGCTCGATGTCCCATCCAAGATCACGGGCAATACACTTCTGTTCCAGGTAATTGAAGACGCGATCGCCGTTGATTCCCATGAGCATAGTATTGGGTGGGACTAAATCGTAACGAAGTAGCTGGAGCGCCTCATGTATGGCGAAGAACGCCCGACCCGGAAACGACTGAGG
>Ga0066604_10001519_pt1 | contig 12655 bp, 15 predicted proteins | sample Higcelwee11metaG_FD_59501 | JGI IMG/M metagenome (GOLD analysis project Ga0066604, IMG submission 59501) | Freshwater pond sediment microbial communities from the University of Edinburgh, under environmental carbon perturbations - High... | ecosystem: Environmental > Aquatic > Freshwater > Pond... | reverse complement strand
CTGAGAGTTTTGCAACAATCATATCAATGCGTGACTCCTCATTATGCTCATGGCAGGAGACCACTTTAGTGTTGATCTGGTAGTGAGAGAGAAGTTTAAGGGTGTGTCTTGTATCTTCAGCAGCAATAAGAGCTACCTGATTAAGGATTCTTACCGCCCTGAATGTAATATCCTCAAGATTGCCGATGGGCGTTGCAACAACGTAAAGGGTTCCACTACCAGAGGTTGTAATATCACATGAAGAGAGATCTTCACGCTCAGCAGTGCTCTCTCTTATCTCACCTTTAAAAGCACTCTTCTGCGTATCACCGTTAAAAGTACTCTTCTGCATCTCACCGTTATCAGCGATATCTCTCATCTCAGACCCCCTGGAATGCATTGGGTATCAACTCAATTTGATAGTGCCCATTCTGAAAGAGGAGTGTTATCACATCAAAACGGACTCTCCTGTCAGCAATTTTATTCTCCCGCATGTAGTGAAGGGCGGCAGATATGATCTTTTTCTGTTTTGATGGACCAACCGCCTCAGCAGGCAGACCATAACGGACAGAGTGTCTCCCCTTTACCTCAATAAAAACCAGGGTATCCTGATGGATGGCAATGAGGTCAACCTCTGCTGCTCTTGTTGTATAGTTTCTCTCCAGAATTCTGTAACCCTGCCCTTCAAGAAAAAGGGCTGCCGCTGCCTCTGCCTGTTGTCCGAATTTCATGGATAGCTTCTTCTGAATCTTTTAATTGATAAACTCTTTGACGCCTCTGAATGTTTTTCTGTGAATCGGTGATGGGCCATGAGTTACAATAGCCTCTTTGTGGACTCTGGTGGGATATCCCTTGTGTCTATCAAATCCATAGCAGGGATATTGAAGATGGAACTCATACATCATAGCATCTCTTGTCACTTTAGCAAGAACTGAGGCAGCAGCAATTGAGATTGATATTTCATCTCCATGAACAATGGGCTCCTGAACCATACTGCCACCCTTAATTGTAAATATGCCGTCAACAAGAAGATAATCAGGTGTAACAAGAAGCCTGTCAACTGCCCGTTTCATGGAGAGAAGGGATGCCTGTAAAATATTTATCGTATCAATCTCCTCAGGTGTGGCAATGGCAGTTGCTGCGGCAACTGCCTCTTCCATAATAACAGAGTAAAACTTTTCTCTCTTCAAAGGGGTCAGTTGTTTGGAATCAGTAAGGCCGGGACAGGAAAAAGAGCGTGGGAGGATCACTGCGGCTGAGACAACAGGGCCAGCAAGGGGACCCCTGCCAGCCTCATCTACCCCTGCTATATATTTATATCCATTTAATGCAGCCTTATCTTCAAATGACCACATCGGGTAGGTCATATATCACGTTTCTCTTTTATTCTGGCAGCTTTGCCTCTCAGATCTCTGAGATAGTATATTCTGGATCTGCGAACTGTACCTCTGGTAATAACCTCAATCTTATCAATTGCAGGAGAGTTCATGGGGAAAATCTTCTCAACACCAACGCCACCAGAGATCTTTCTTACTGTGAAGCGTGCGCTTGAGATCCCTTTATTTCTCTTGATGACAACACCCTGAAAGGCCTGAATACGCTCCTTATCACCCTCCTTGATCTTTACATGTACCTTAACTGTATCGCCTGCTCTGAAGTTGGGCAGATCAAGACGCATCTGCTCTACTTCCAACTGATGAATCACATTCATTATATTGCTCCTCCATATCTATTATATTAAATTAATTACCATGCAATTCGCACCCTTTCAGATGCTCTTTTCCAGGAACCTATTGATTTGATAATCAATAAAACGAAAATTCCTATATTAATAAAAATTCCTATACTATAAAATAAAATCAGCTGTTTTTAACCATTATGCTCTGCAAGAGAAGTCAGTTCTAACAGAAGCATTGTAATCTTACGTGTCTCTTAAATATGTCAGATCTCATTACATGGCATATGACGGCAGATTCTGTCCAGAATAATCGAAACAGCTGAACGGACAGAGAGATGGTTATAGCCACTTATCCCCTGAACAGGTTCCATAATGGAATCACAGTTGCTGATAAATTCCCGGGACATTCCCCATGCCGTACCAAATGCGATCACATGAGATGCATCACCATTAAGTTTTTCGGCAAACTGCGCGGCAGTGATAGTATTGTCGTGCTTTGCAGCGCTTGTAGCCACAGTCACAACAGGCCTGTTCCGATCTGCCTTTATCTCTTCTAGCGCATCCTCAAATGTGGATACCACCCGGATCAACTCAAGAGCCCTCTTTCTGAAGGGGTTCAGCTCACCACCAATGCCATCAGTCCAATGGTCAACCACCTCATGTGCAAGTACCTGCTGATCCATGAGCGGGGTTACAACATAAAATCCTCTTACCCCGAAAGTCATTGCAGCCCTTGCAATATCATGCATGTCAATTGTTGTAAGAGCAGATGCAATGGTGGAGCCCTTTTTATTTGACACAGGGTGGTGAATCAGTGCAATGTATAAATTATCAAGAGATCTGTTTTCCAATTTCAAGACACCATCTTTGAAGCAACCATAAAAGCCAGAGTAAAAATATTCAAGTTCACAACCTAAGTAACATTCAAACAGACATATCAATGAGTTTCAGTGCATAATTATTTTGAATTCAGTGCATAACCATTTCAAGCTGCTCACACAACCCCTTAAGCTCCTTATGCCACTGCCTTAAAATTGACTTCTCTTCAGCACAAGCTGGAATTTTCTCAAAAAGATCAGGCCGTTTGAGAAACGTTCTCTTCAGAGATGAATCCTGCCTCCACTGTTTGATCTTTTCGTGATTACCGGAAAGCAGAACATCTGGAACAGCTCTCCCCTCAAACAGAGCTGGTCTTGTGTAATGGGCATGTTCCAGCCTACCGTCTCTGAAGGAGTCCATCTCAGCAGATGCCTCTCCCCCAAGCACTCCTGGCAGAAGTCTGATCACAGCATCCATGATAACCATGGATGCAAGCTCTCCTCCTGTCATCACATAATCCCCGATAGAGACCTCTTCATCCACGAATTCGCTGAAAAATCTCTCATCGATCCCCTCATACCTGCCGCAGACAAAAATAAGCCCCTGCTTTGCAGAGGCAAGTTTGCAAGCCATTTGCTGATCAAAGGGTCTTCCCTGTGGAGACATCAGAACCACTTTAGAATAGGGGGCAGAGGCTCTGGCATCTCTGAGAGCGGCCGCAAGCGGTTCAGGCTTCATCACCATTCCACACCCGCCGCCATAGGGTCTGTCATCCACACTGTTATGTCTGTTAAAGGCAAAAGCCCTGATATTGATGGTGGTGCTGGAGATAATTTGATTTTCTCTGGCACGACCAACCATTCCATGGTTGAAAAAGGCATCTATCAGCTCTGGAAAGAGCGTCAGAACCGTAAAATTGATCTTATCCACCTTTCAGAAACTGCTCTTACATGCAGTGTACATAGAGAGTACTGTCTGCATATTAATATTGAGTAAGGCCATATAAGTGTTAACTCTTCAACTCATCAGGCAGATCAACAGTCATCTGACGGTCATCAAGATCAACTGAAAGAACAACCCATGCCAGTGCAGGGACAAGTACCTCTCCGTAATCACCCTTAACCACAAAGACATCGTTGCTTCCAGTGGCCATCACGTAATCAATAACACCAAGATCTCCTGAATGGATATCTCTCACCTTCAGTCCTACAAGATCTTCCCAATAGTATGTATCTGCATCAAGCTCAGGGAGACTATCTCTGGAAACAGCAATCTTCCTGCCTATGAAATTTTCCGCAATCTCCCGGGTGACCCCATTGAAAAGTGCAATAATACCCTTTTTGTGTGGTGTTGCCCTCACTATCTCGTACCACTCGCCCTGGTCACCGGAACTATCTGGATTGCTCAGAAAAACCTGGATACCAGGAGAAAACAGAGCAGAAGATTCGGTAAAGGAGCGGATCTTGAGATAGCCTTTGACCCCGTGAACTCCAGTGATCTCTCCTATGATCACGATCTGCTGCTCAACACTGTCTGCCCCGGTAATACTTCTTGGCATCTGTTCCAATCTATTACTCAACGATCTCCAGAACGGTACGTTTTTTAAGTTTCGCAGATGCAGCACTGAGAATTGTTCTCATTGCCCGAGCTGATCTACCCTGTTTTCCAATAACCTTTCCCAGATCCTCTTTTGCCACCTTAAGCTCCAGTACTGAAGTCTTGCTTCCCTCAACTTCTGAAACCTCTACCTCATCAGGATTATCAACCAGCGCCTTTGCAATGTATTCAATCAGCTCTTTCATAGATCCATCTCCTTAATATTGTGGTGTTGAGAATGTAGGAACATACAAATTATGAACTATAGGCAAAAGGGTACAATGAAAAATACCTTGAAAACTCTCCCCATCTCCATAGAATCAGGCAGGGTTGGAATTGAACTTCTCTCTTTTAAGAATACTCTTTACAGTGGTGGTCAGCTGTGCACCAACACCGAGCCAATACTTGAGTCTCTCATCTTTGAGTGTAATTGCAGCAGGCTCAACCATTGGGTTGTAGGTTCCAAGAGTCTCCAGAAATCTTCCATCTCTTGGTGATTCAATATTTGCTGCAACAATTCTGTAAAACGGCTTCTTTTTTGCCCCACCTCTTGCCAGTCTTATTTTTACGGACATCTTGTTTCTCTTCTCCTTAAAACGGCAGCATGTTCTTTAATGAACGGAGACCGCCTTTATTAAATTTTTTCACAACTTTCATGGTTTGAGTGTAACTTTTGAGAAGCTTATTCACATCCTGAACAGTGGTACCGCTTCCCATGGCAATTCTTTTTTTTCTACTCCCCTTGATAATAGTGTGATCCCGCCTCTCACCCAGGGTCATGGAGCGGATGATCGCCTCAATCCTGACAAACTCTCTGTCATCAATATTCATATCACCAAGCTGTTTTTTATTGACACCTGGAAGCATTCCAATGAGATCCTTAATAGATCCCATCTTTCTGACAGATGCGATCTGCTCCATAAAGTCTTCAAGTGTAAACTGATTTTTCTTCAGCTTTCTCTCAAGTTCTTCAGCCTTTTTTAGATCCACTGCCTCCTGAGCCTTCTCAATAAAAGAGAGGGTGTCTCCCATGCCCAGAATCCTGGAAGCCATCCTGTCAGGATAAAATGGCTCAAGAGCGGTTGTCTTTTCACCCACTCCAATAAACTTGAGTGGTTTACCAGTAACAGCCTTAATGGAGAGAGCTGCACCACCTCTTGCATCTCCGTCCATTTTTGTCAGAATAACACCATCCAGATCCAGTCGGAGATCAAAAGCCTGAGCAATATTTACTGCATCCTGCCCTGTCATGGCATCTGCAACCAGAAGGATTTCAGATGGTTTGACTCTTTTTTTAATAGCCTCAAGCTCTGCCATCAGCTCATCATCAATATGGAGCCGACCTGCCGTATCAAAAATAATGGTGTCACACCCATGCAGTGGCGCAGCTTTCACCGCCTCACTACAGATATCAACAGGCAACATCTGTGTGGTAGATGGGAAAACCGGAACATCCAGTTGAGTTCCAAGTTTCTGTAACTGCTCAATGGCTGCTGGACGATAGACATCCACAGGTACCAGGTAGGGCTTTCTGCCGTTTTTTCTCAAAAACAGAGCAAGCTTTCCAGCGGTTGTGGTTTTACCTGACCCCTGTAGCCCCACAAGCATCACAGAACCAGCACTTCCCTTTTCAAGGTCAAGACCCTGATGAGAGTCGCCCATCATCCGGGTAAACTCATCATAGACAATCTTGATGATCTGCTGTCCAGGAGTCAGACTATCCATGACATCCTGACCTAATGCCCGCTCTTTTATATCGGATATAACATTTTTTGCAACCCTGTAATTAACATCAGCCTCAAGAAGGGCCAACCTCACCTGCTTGAGCCCCTCCTCTATATTCTTTTCAGTCAGGACTCCATGGCCTTTGAGTTTCTTAAAAACAGAATTAAGCTTGTCACTCAGGTTGTCAAACATAGAACCACATTAAACCTCGAACACGATCTAAGATTAAAAAATTACTGAATTTAATATGTATTGCAACACAAGTCAAGAAAAATCCCAGCGGCTGACCATCACCACCTTCTGAAGATGGTAAATGCAGATATATTCCGGGCTTGATCATATCTTCGGCCAGTGCTGCATTATATGCGCGTAAGTACTTATTATCATTTCAAATGTGGCCCATTTTTATGATTAAGCCCTATTTTTTTGATTATATGTGGTTCATAACCATATGTCAATTGGAGTGATTGTGCTCAAAAAACATCAAAAAAAAGCTTGCATTCTCTCCTTCAAATACCTATATATGAACATATATTCATGCATTCATCTTCCAAGCAACTAAAATGGTATCCCACTGTTTTTATTACTTATGGGTTTGTTCCCGGCTTGGCCGAGGTGACGCTTACAAAATGGAGACTTTTAATGGAAGAAGAGCCTGTAAATGATATCTGTATCTCTAAATGTGAAACAAACAGCTATGTTCAGCAGATAAGAGAAAACCTTCCGCCAGATCAGCAACTGCTTGAACTTGCCAGCTTTTTCAAAATGTTTGGTGAACACACCAGAGTAAGAATACTCAGCGCCCTTTATCAACGCGAGTTGTGCGTATGTGATCTGGTTGAAATTCTTGGAATGAATCAATCTGCTGTATCCCATCAACTGCGTGCATTAAGAATATCAAAAATTGTGAAATACCGGAAAAATGGTAAAAACGTCTATTACAGCCTGGACGATGAACATGTTTACAGGCTGCTTGATTATGGACTTGACCATATAAAAGAAAATTTCATTAATCAAGGTTAACCCCCCGGCTTTGCCGGAGGTCGTTGGCTACAAAATAAGTGAGGAGCCATTATGTTTGAAACCATGATTAAAATTCTGTCCGCATCATGGGATGTACTGCTTGAATCATCTCTGTTTATTCTTCTGGGTTTTTTTATTGCTGGAGTGCTGAAGGCTTTTATATCGGATGATTTCATCCAGAAACACCTTGGAAAAGGCGAAACTTCAAGTGTCTTTAAAGCATCGCTTTTCGGCATTCCCATTCCCCTTTGCAGTTGCGGCGTTATCCCTGCCGCAGCAGGTCTTAGAGAACAGGGGGCAAGCAGAGGCGCGGTCTCCGCATTCATGATTTCCACTCCTGAAACCGGAGTTGACTCCATTGCTGTCACCTATGCCCTGTTAGACCCTGTGATGACAATCATCCGGCCAGTATCAGCATTTTTTACAGCAGCCATTACCGGTATTGTCGTCAATATGGTGGACAGTTCAGAAATTAATCCCGGAAACAGCCCCAGGATATCTCCAAGAAGTGATGCACCACTCAGCGCGGATATATCTGGAACAGGAGCGCTCTCATCATGCTCATGTTCAGGCTCCTGCTCCCAATCTTCAGATAACTCCTGCTCTCAATCCTCTGATAGCTCTCAATCCTCTGATAAAGGATGTAATGGAGCTGCAAAAAACGGGCTGCAAAATCAGAACAGCGGATTCAAGGATAAATTCAGACGTGGAATGGGGTTTGCGTTTGGAGAGCTGCTTGGAGATATCGGCCCCTGGCTGTTGACCGGAATCATGCTTGCAGGTGTTATAACGGTCTATATTACTCCGGGGTTTATAGAAGCTTATCTTGGAGAGAGTCTATTCTCAATGGTGATCATGATTGCTGTTGCAACCCCTCTTTATGTCTGCGCTACCGCATCAACCCCTATTGCCGCAGCTCTTGCGCTCAAGGGTCTCTCTCCTGGTGCTGCTCTGGTATTTCTGCTGGCAGGCCCTGCAACCAATGTGGCTACAATTACAGTGGTCTCAAAGCTTTTTGGCAGAAAAATAACGGCTCTATATCTTCTATCCATCATGGGATGCTCACTGCTAATGGGGGTTGCTACCAATTGGCTCTATAGCCAGCTTGGACTTGATATAACAGGGTGGGTGCAGTCCGGTATTAATGAGGAGCATGGTATTGTCTCGATTATCGCAGCTGTTTCCCTGCTCACCCTTATTGTCAAACCATTTATCACAAAGATTTTACATATAAAAGAGGAAAAAGAGCACTCTCACTGCCATTGTCGCCATTAAACAGATAAGAATGAAAAAGGCAGAGCCATAATGACCCTGCCTTATTTATCTGCCTCTGATTCAAGTGAAGAAGATTATCTCTTTGCTGCTTTTTTTCTTCTGATGCCTACAATTCCAACCAACCCAGAACCGAAAAGCCATACTGCGGCTGGAACTGGAACTGGAGAAGATGTGTCAGAACCAGTTGCTGTTACTTTTATATATTCAAGCGTCATCTTATCATTACCAGACGTAGATTCTGAAAAAACGATAGAGAATTCTCCAGAGGGTGTAATGTTCAAAGTGGCTGTTTGCCAAAACGCACCCCCAGCAGATCCGGGCAAAGTTATACTGTTGCCATCTGCAGTCATTGTCCACTTTTCACCCAAATAACTAACACTCCAATATTCAGCTTCAACAGTAACAGATTCAAAGCTGTATAAGTCAATAGCAAAATCGGTAAATAAAACATTTTGAGTAAATCCAGAATTGCCAACGTTTTCATGCCCACTATAGTCATAGTAAGCTTCAGTTGTTATTGTAGCCGACATAGCTGCACTATTCATTACCAGAACCGCACAGAAAACCAGACACGCCGTAATTGATACTTTTTTTAACCCTTTCATGGTCATTTTCCCCCCGTTATTATTAGCCATTATAACTAATAGATTCGTTTATTGAGGCGCCAACGCTCAAATGAATCTATAAAAACAAGAGACAAAAAAAGCCGGATCACCTTATTTGTCAAGGCAACCCGGCTATCTTATTTCATTAAGACCCGAAGTTTTCCGTCCCTGTTTCGCAACAGGTTTGGCTTTTTCAAAACATTTGTGTTTAAAAAATACCGTATTCTACCAGATCAAGGTAGCGTAAATCATCTAAATATAAAAGAAGTACTACTTTCTGGCTCTTCTTCTGAGACCTGCAAGACCGATCAGACCGGAACCGAAAAGCCATACTGCAGCAGGTACTGGGGTCGCTGTCGCTGTCACTACTGCCTCAAATGATCCTTTGTTATTATTGTGATAGGTATCATTAACAGATGCCCAGATGTGCCCATCTGTAGTCAATGTTATAGTCGTTGAATAACCTATGACGAACCAGTCCCCAGTTGTAGGAGTACTTGAGAGTGTACCGATTAATGCACCAATAAGAACACTCGATCCTGCAGCACCATAACTCCCATCCGCACTAGTTGATCCGCTTGGGTTAAAATAGCTATAACCAGGATAAGTTACTGAGGAGTTAGGTGTACCATCAGGGTTCATTAGAAATCTATCGTCCCCCGTCAGACCAACAACACCACTACCAGTTATTGTGTAAGTTCCAGCCGTAAAATAACCAAGGTCAGTAAGAGTACCAGTTGAATTAACGCCCCCTGAGGAAACACTAACAGCAAAGGCATTTCCAGCAAACATGAGCATTATCATACCAAACAGCAGGGCAAGAAAATAATTTTTTTTCATTTTTTCTCCTTAAGTAGTTATATTCAGCAATCCCTGTTCTCTTTGAGGCATAAACAAAAAGCCGGATCACCTTATTTGTTTAGGCAACCCGGCTGTCTTATTTCATTAAGACCCGAAGTTTTCCGTCCCTGTTTCGCAACAGGTTTGGCTTTTTTCAAAAACACTTATGTAAAGTCAAGTAAAAAAACATTGTATTAAAAAATATGATTGTTCTCTTATAATCAGGTACAAAAATAAAATCAAGCACTATTTATTGAAAACAATGGGTATTTTAACGCCTTAACAATGGGTATATTGTTATACCCATAATGTTCTTATCTATCTGTTTTAATATCATATGATATGATATCTTATCCTCCTCTTTTTATGTAAATTCCTGTCCCTATACTGTTTCTTCAATTTCAAGAAATCAACATTGGTCTGGTCACAAAAAGAGTCAACTACGTTCAGAAGAACAAATTATGCTTGACATAAACTGAATCGCAGTGTAATAATTTGATTAAATATTTAATCAAATTACCATTGATTTTGTGATTATAATAAGTTCAATAAGTTATATTATTAAAGCCTTAGTAACGCATAGGGAGATAAAAATGGCATTATCATTTATGGAAGGAAACGAAGCAGTTGCAAGGGGAGCAATAGCTGCTGGCTGCTCTTTTTTTGCAGGATATCCAATTACTCCTGCCACAACAATCTTTGCAAGTATGCTGACCATGCTGCCTCCCAAGGGGGGGATCTGTATTCAAGGAGAGGATGAGATCGCCTCAATGGGCTACTGCATCGGTGCCTCCATGGCAGGCAAAAAGGTACTGACAGCAACTTCCGGCCCTGGCATCAGCCTCTACAGTGAACAGATATCTTTTGCAATAGGCAGTGAGATTCCCATGGTGATTGTGGATGTTCAGCGACTTGGCCCATCTACAGGGTCAGCAACACGTGGGGCAGACAGCGATATTCAATTTTTAAGATGGGGGAACAGCGGCGGAGTCCCGGTAGTTGTCCTTGCCCCTAAAGATGCTCTGGACTGCTACCTTCTGACAGTACACGCATTCAATTTTGCTGAAATGCTCCGCTGCCCGGTCTTTATCGCCTCAAACAAAGAGATTGGAATGACAAGAGAGAGTGTGGATCTGGACTCTGTGGCACTTCCTACCATTATTGACAGAAAAGAGTTCAAAGAGAAGAGTGGTAATAGTAGTATCTATCTGCCATTTGAGGCATCTCCTGACAAGGCCCCGGATTTTCTTCCTATTGGCGGAAAAACACTGGTTCGTCAGACATCCTCCACTCATGGCCCTGATGGCTATATCACTATTGATCCAGCCCTTATCTCAGAAAACCAGGAGCGCCTCAGAAACAAGATTTTCAGCGCTGAAGAGCAGCTCACCCTTTATGAAGAGAATCACCGTGATGGAGCAGATACGCTGCTTATAAGCTATGGTGTAACCTCAAGAGCCGCAGAAGATGCCTGTGCTGTTATGGAAAAAAAGGGGAAACCTGTTTCCACTCTTACCTTGAAAACCCTCTGGCCTCTTCCTAAGAAGCTCATTCGTGAAAAAGCTGCCCCCTACCGACGCATTGTGGTTGTTGAGATGAATCTCGGGCAGTACATAGATAATATTGAAAGAATACTGCCGGACAAAAAGATCAGTTTTTATGGACAGATGGACGGAGTTCTGATTACACCCTCGAAAATCATGGAGGTCATTGAAAATGGATAGCTTTCTCAACACAAAACGTCCGCCTGTATTCTGCCCGGGCTGTACCCATGAACGTATCACAAAGGCTGTTGATACAGCACTTGTAAAACTCAACCTTCTGGCAGAAAAGACCGTTATTGTAAGTGACATCGGATGTTCTGGTCTGTTTGACACCTTTTTTGATGTTCATGCACTTCACGGTCTGCATGGCAGAGCCCTTACCTATGCTGCTGGTCTCAAACTTGCTGACCCTGAACTCAATGTGATTGTCACAATGGGAGATGGAGGGCTTGGAATAGGCGGTGCCCATGTTCTTGCTGCATGCAGGAAAAATCTTGATCTCACACTGATCATATTGAACAACTTCAATTTCGGCATGACCGGTGGGCAGTACTCTGCTACTACCCCATCTGATGCCATTGTTGGCTCAGAGTTTCTCAATCAGGCAGAAATTCCGATAGATATCTGCTCAATTGCTCAAAGCGCCGGTGCAACCTGGATCACCCGCTGCTCAGGCCATAACCCTGATCTTGCTGATATTCTGTGTGAAGCGATTCAGCACAAAGGGTTCTCTATTGTGGAGACTCTGGGAATGTGCACAGGTCGCTACACCAAGCGCAACGCTCTTACCCCCAAAGCCATTGATGAGATGGTTGAGAAGCTTCCCTCTTACAGAGGAGTTGTGGAGAGAAATCAGCGCCCTGAATATGGTGATCAGTATCGCAGACTTGCGGGTGAAAAAAAGAGATTTCCAGAGCTTTTCAAAGTTGAAAAGATGTTTGATTTCAAGAGAGATAACGACAGTAATAGCAGTGTGTCAATAGATTCAGAGGCTAAACGGCAGGAGATTGTAATCCTTGGCAGCGCAGGGATGAGAATTGTTACAGCTGGTGATATGGTCTGTTATGCCGCTATCTCTGCCGGACTTAACGCATCAATGAAAAATGACTACAACATTACAGTTCTAAGAGGTCAGTCTGTCAGTGAGTTGATTCTATCTAAAGAGAAGATAGGGTATGCAGGCATTGAATCTCCAACCATTGTAATTGCATTGAGTGATGAGGGGGTTCAGCGCAGAAAGAAAATTTTTGGCAAATTGAAGCCTTCAACACTGCTGTTAAAAGACAAAAACATTCCTATCCCTGAAACCAGTGCCACAGTTGTTGAGATTGATTTCAAGGAGTATCAGATTAAAAAGCAGGACTGGGCACTGGCCTCTCTTGGATTCATTGCCGGAAGAGAGAAGGGGATCACAATGGAGATGCTTGAGTTTGCCCTTAAATCAAGATTCAAACCAGCACTCTATGAATCGGCCATTGAGACTGTTAAGAAACTTGCGTCCATATAATGGCCACAACGAAGATTGAAAGTTGTAGAGACGCAAGATCTTGCGTCTCTACGGGGTACCAACC
>Ga0066604_10001516_pt1 | contig 12678 bp, 10 predicted proteins | sample Higcelwee11metaG_FD_59501 | JGI IMG/M metagenome (GOLD analysis project Ga0066604, IMG submission 59501) | Freshwater pond sediment microbial communities from the University of Edinburgh, under environmental carbon perturbations - High... | ecosystem: Environmental > Aquatic > Freshwater > Pond... | reverse complement strand
TGGCCTGGAAGCACCGCGTCGGGAATACCGTCCAGGTCCGAGGCTATCGACATGAGGCCACGCGTGGCCGCCTCAGCGAGTACAAGGCCAAACCCCTCCACGTCGCCGGCCACCGGAATGTTCGGCATGATGAACAGATGGGCGGCCCGAAGTAGCCACTCTTTCTCGCCATCCCCGATCAGCCCTAGAAGAAGGACCCGGTTCTCAAGCCTAAGCTCGGCTATGGCCCGCTCGATTGCGGATCGTTCGGGGCCGTCTCCGGCTATCAGGTAGACATATGCCATATCCAGCCTGGGCATGACTTCGCGGACAAACCACTCATGGCCCTTGCGCTTGATCAGCCTTCCGACGGTGCAGAGTATCCTTCCGGAATCGAGCGCCGGAGATGCGTTGTGCGGCCGCGTTGCCGTCAGTCCATCCCCAGATTCAAACGAAATGCCGTTGGGAATGACGGCGATCCTCTCCGCCGGTATCCCTCGTGCCAGACACAGAGCGCGCGTGTTCCTGCTGATGGCAACTACGCGGTCCGCCTGCAGTATTCTCGGGATGATCACGGCGCGGTATAGCCAGCGGTCGTAGGTTACATCCAGACCATGCACGGTAATCGTTACCGCCGGGCCGCCGCACGCGTGGGCCAGTGGCACCAATACCCCCAGGAGTCCATCACCGAGATGAATGACATCATAGCGTTTTGCCGTGACAATGATCCTGATCGCCGCGGCGACAAGGAAAAATGGAAGAAATCTGTTGCCTTTCTTGTTCGCGAACAAGTCCACCGAGGTGACCGCGGAAAGCGCGGAATACAGTTCTTTGGAATACGTCTCCATACCACCGGTTATCGGGGGATATTTCCTGGTTATGAACAGAATCTTCATGGAGCGTTATCCGTACTGGAGAAGAGCCGCCGCCCGCCGATGCAGGCTGCCAGAAAGGCAAGATCCATGAGCAAAGCGGTAACACGGAGCACCAGAGCGGAGACCACGGCCAGTTCCACGGGCATCGCGAGCGAGAGAAATAACACGATAAATCCCTCGCGGACGCCCAGACCACTTGGGGCAAACAAGGCCAGAATGCCCATGGTACCGGCGATGCTGATGCCGGCGGTCGTAAAGGCGAACAGCGACGGCGACAGCGTAGGAATGAAGGATTTCAGGGAGAAGAAGTATGTCAGGCCAAGAAGGATATACCCTATGGAATACAGACCGGTCATCTCGCCGATGGCGGTCCAGGTTACCCGAATGTTGTGCTCCGTGGTACGCCTGGTAATGCGCAAGAATGTCGATGTCAGGATATTGAAGACTGGAGGAGCAAGGGCGGCAAGGAGGCCGATGATGGCGATGATGGTAATGAACCGCAGGCTGTCGGGAAGCATCCCGAAATGCCCGTCTAGAAGGACGATCGCGAGGCTGATGACCAGCTGCGTGGCCATCTGTACGCCGGCCTCGAGGAAGGACGTGACACCGAGCTGGGATACCGGTATGCCAAACCGCGACGCGAAATGGATCTTTCCGGCAATCCAGACTACCTTGCCGGGTATATATCTGCCCATCCACGACTTGGCATAGACGGCCAGGAGATCCCAGCTTGCTCTGACCGAGGAATTCAGCCGGAACAACATGCGAATCCATATGAACGCCGAAAGAAAGAGATAGCAGACACCGGCCGCGAGCGACAGGATCATCAGCGGAAGGCTGAACCGCAGGTCAGCGAGTCTGCTCCAATCCAGACGTGACGCGTACACGATACAGAAGGCTATGACGGCTGCCGAAAAGGCGACATTGATTGCAACCCGCAGGATGGGAGACTTGTTCATGGCGCCCGCCCTGTGTTCACTGTGTCGTTGCGCGACAGTGTATAGGCATGGTACCACCGGGCAAACGACTCCAGGCCCTGCCGTATCCCGGTTCGGGGTCTCCAGCCAAAATCCCGCTCCATGTCCTGGATATCCGCCTCGGTCGCGTATACGTCTCCCGCCTGCATAGGCAGATATCGCTTCCTGGCCTGAACGCCAAGGGCGCGCTCGAGTTCGCCTATAAAGTCCACCAGTCGCTCCGGCTTGTTGTTTCCGAGGTTGTATATCCGGTATGGTGCGCTGGAACTTGCGGGATCGGGGTGCGCGGGGTTCCAGGAAGGGTCCCCCGCGGGTATGCCATCCAGGACGCGCACCGTTCCGTCCACGATGTCATCGATATAGGTAAAATCGCGGAGCATGTCTCCATTATTGTAGATATCAATCTCGTTGCCGGCGGACATGGCCTGGGCAAATTTATAGTATGCCATGTCCGGCCTTCCCCACGGACCATAGACCGTAAAGAAACGAAGTCCTGTCGTCGGCAAACCGAACACATGGCTATAGGTGTGGGCCAAGAGTTCATCCGCGCGCTTGGTCGCGGCGTAGAGGCTGGCCGGGTGGTTGACCGCCGCGTGTACCGAGAAGGGACGCGCCGTGCCAAGTCCGTACACCGATGAAGACGAGGCATACACAAGATGTGGGACGTTTGTCTGCCTGCAACACTCGAGCACATTGACGAAGCCCGCGACGTTGGCCTCTATGTAGGCCCGTGGATTCTCCAGGCTATAGCGCACCCCGGCCTGGGCGGCAAGATTGCAGACACGATCAAAGCGATGCTCGGCAAACAGGCCCTCCATCGCAGCCTGGTCCTCAAGTGCCAGGCGACGGAACTCGAATCCCTCATAGCGTGAACTCCGTGCAGGCCCCGCCTCCGCCGAGTCGCGGGCAATGCCGAGTTCGGCAAGGCGCGCGTACTTGAGCTCCGGATCGTAGTACGCATTGATCGAGTCCAGACCAAGCACCTCATCGCCCCGCTCGAGGAGCCGTCTGGCAAGATGATATCCTATAAAGCCGGCAGCGCCGGTAACAAGCACCTTCATGTATTCATCCTTGACGATTATGGATAGGCCAACCCTGACAACGCCTCTTCATACGCATCCAATACGATTTTCTCTTCGAACTCGCGCCGCATTTTTTCCCTGGAAGCGGCTCCCATCGCCGACAGGCCTTCGGAAGGCATGGCGAGGAGGGCGAGCATCAGCCGCGCAAGATCGGACGGGTCTCCGGGACGACAAAGATAACCATTGACGCCTTGTTCCACCGGTTCACGAGTGCCGACCGAGTCGCTTGCGATCAGGGGTTTGCCCATACTCGCCGCCTCCAGGAGGGAGCGCGGCACGCCTTCGCGATAACGCGAAGGAAGGACAACGCAGTCGGCCTGGGCTATCGTGTCGCGGATGTCCTCTACCCTGCCCAGCCATTCGACGGTTCCATCCGCAAGCCATCCATCCAGGTCGGCGCGGGGCACCATGTGTGCGTCATTCGGGTCGTGATCACCCGCCAGCAGAAACCGCGCGTCCGGTCGTTCTGCCTTGACGATACGCGCCGCTGTGGCATAGTCGCCTACGCCCTTCTCGACGAGAAGCCGGGCGGCAAGCAGGAACGTAAAGCCGGGCGCGCCAGTCCGCTGTCGCGGCGCAAAATATTCCGTATCGACGCCGGAGCCGGGCAGAAGGCCGCAGGCTTCCTGCCTGACAAGGCGATATCGGAGAAACAGGGCTTGGTCGTCCGGATTCTGGAAGAACACACGATGGACATGGCTCAGGGCCAGACGATAGAGGACACGAACCAGGACCTGAAGAGGGGATTCTTTGGAGAACACCGCCCCCAGTCCGGTCACATTGTCGATGGCCGGCACGCCCGCGATCCGTGCCGCGATGGAACCGTAGATGTTCGGCTTTATCGTGTAGTGTAGTACCGCAAAGGGCTTCAAGCGACCGTAGAGCCTGGCAAGGCCAAGACAGTAGGCAAGATCGGAAACAGGCGAGAGCCCCTTCCCGTCGAGCCCGGTTTCATGGAAGGCAACGCCTTCCTCGGTCTCCAGCCTCCCGGCATACTCGTCCAACGGAGCCGCGACATGAACCTCATAGCCAAGAGCCTTCAGTCGCCGTATGAGCGGACGCCTGAAGTTGTACACATAATAGGCGGTGTTGTAGACGATAAAGACAAGCTTCACGCCGGATTGCCCCCGTGAAGCTCCGACTCAACGCTGTGCACCAGCTTGATGACGACAACGAGGCACCCACCACCGTAGATGATCGCATATGCCAGAACCACCCAGGGCAAGAAGCCGAAACCATAGGCCAATGCCGAAATCGGGACCAGGAAACCCGTGATTCCGATTGTCTCTGACAGGCGCTTCTCGCCTCCTACGCTTCCGCGATCGGAGGAAGAAGCAACAGTGCTCCGCATGCTTGCCCGAACGACCCGATAGTTCTGAAAGACCGCACGCATGAGGAGGTTGGCTGCCGCGGCCGCACCGCCTACCAGGGTCCAGCCGCCAGCTGGCCACGGAAGAACGAACCCCGTTGCCGGAAGCACCGCGCCCACCGACGCGTCGGCAGCCACTCCCAGACCAAGCAGGATGGCCGCATAGGCGGTATATCCGCCCAGGGCGTCAACCCACTCGCCCCAGGGGCTCGCCTTCCTAAGCACCCTGGCCATGTTGCCGTCCACGCAGTCGAGCACTCCAAAGATGAAGAACAGCGCGAACCCGATCCAGACCGCTCCAGCGATCCCGGTGGCCAGGCAAACAAACCCCGCAAGACAGAGCAATGCCGAAAGATAGGTAACAGCGTTCGGTGAGAAGCCGAGCCGTAAGAAGAGCCATGCTCCTGGGTATGACAGAGGTCGCAGGACAATCTTGGTCCAGGGACCGTCGGCCCGCCGCTTCTCCGGAGTCAGAGATGCCCTGATATCGGCGATACTGCTATGCATCATCGGACCTCTATTTCCGCGATAATTCGCTCGAACCGGGCTGGCAGGCTGGCCAGCTGATCCCGGTATGCATCGTACGCGTTGCGGGCGATTCTCGTCCGCTCCGCCTCATTGGCCAGATACCGCTCGGCTGTCTCGACCAGGTCGGTCGCCTCCCAGGAAAAGGGAGCGTAGGTCTGCCCGGGTACAAAGACATCAGGCCAGGTCTCAAGGTGGGACATGTCGGGCTTGAGGAGCAGGGCGCCGGAGAGTACCGCCTCGAAATCCCTGAGGCATAGCTCGCCCCAGCCAAAGGGAGAGAGCACGATCCTGGATCGCGCGACTTCCCGGTTATAGACTCTTTGTGAAACAGACCCCGTCAGGAACAGGGGATTGCCGTCGATTCTTTCCATGATGAGCTTGCGCTGGAAGGCGATAGACGGACGCGGAGCCGGAGCGAGGCGCGCGTGGACCGGTATCGTCCCGGGGTTGCCCGAGACCGGATTGGCGGGAAGCCTCCCGCGACCGTAGAAAAGGGGAGTCACCTTGAATCCCAGGGCCATGCTCGCTGCCACGCCAACCCGCTGCCGAAGCTTACCCCGCGGATAATCGCCGACGCCTATGTTCCAGGAGAGGCGGAGCTTGGCCAGCATCTCTGGCCTCGTCTCCACCGCGCGCTGGCGCGGCTGCGGATCGGTAACGCCGTAGCGCTCGTGAAAGAAATCTGAATACAGCTCCTTGCCGTAGAGGCTCCTGCCGTACAGGGAACGATCCCTGAAGAGCGCCTTGGAATAGAAGAGATCCACAAATGGCAGCACCTCGAGCCGGGGTATGCCACCGCCAGCGTCATCGTGGAAGAAGGCGATGCGCTCGTACTTGTCCCTGAGCCGGTGCATCAGCGGAAGGTCGACGCGGTCGGGCTTGATGAAGCTCCTGACCATGATCAGGGTGCGGTTTTTGTCCTTTATAAGGCAGTCTTCCGCATTATCAAAGAAGTCGAAGCGCCCCGATCTTCCAGACCCCAGAAAGGGATAGAGGGAATGAAAGCAGGCTACGCGGTCATGGATCGACAGTACCGATATTTTGTCCATGGTTCCTCAATGGCTTTTCTTCAGGAATAGGGCCGCGGCCGATTGCGCCGGGCATCGCTGATTGTATAGAATCTCCGCATGAAAGTCAGCGCCAGACGGCCCCGAATCGGCGTCTTTACCAAGCCCCTGGACAACTGGAACTCGGGTTCAGGCCACCACCTCGACGAGATGCTCTCCAGGGTGCTCGACATCGCGGGGGATCGCTTCGATTTTACCTTCATCCACTACGCGAAGAGCCTCAACCCCATCTATTCCCGGGCGCGGGAATTGCTCATACCCAGGAATCCCCTTGCGGCGGCATCGCTCTTGCGCAACGAGGACTTTGACCTGCTGCATTACGGCCCGCTCACGGTGTATTCGCCAATATGGGGGCTCAGAGCCAGAAAGCTCGCCACGATACACGGCGTGGAGCAGCTGCTCCTGCCGCAGTTCCACGGACCTATGGAACTTGCCCACGAGCGCATCATTGTTCCGGCATACGCGCGAAGGATGGACGCGATCATTACGGTGTCCGAGACCAGCGCCCGCTATTTTGTCGAACATTTCGGCATCAAGCCATCCAACATAACCGTGTGCTACAACGGCGTCGGTCCGGCTTACCGTGTCCTGGAGCCGCGGCGTGACGAGGACTACCTGGCCTCGAAGGGCATAACCGGCCCGTTTGTTTTCCATATCAGCCGCTTCTCGGAACGCAAGAACCCCTGGACCCTGCTCGAGGCCTTCGCGCGCTTCGTCGCCCTGCGGCAAGGCAACGAGCGATATTCGCTCGTCTGCGCAGGAAAAGGCTGGGACTGCGAGGCGGTGCGCGCCCGGGCCAGAGCCCTGGGCATAGCCGACAGGCTCGTTGCACCAGGATTTGTGGACGAGGGCGAGGTGGTGCGCCTTATGAACGCGGCCTCGGTCTTCGCATTTCCTTCGCTCGCGGAAGGCTTTGGCATGCCCAACGTCGAGGCGATGGCCTGCGGATGCCCCGTCGTCACGACGCGGGCCTTCGCCGTAGGGGAGATAGTCGGGGACGCCGCCATCGTTGTCGATGACCCGCATGACGCCGAAGGCATAGCCCGGGGTCTCGACTCGGTGGTCAACGAGCCGGAGGTGCGGGAGCGGCTGCTAAGTGCTGCGGCAAAGCGGCTCCCCCTGTTCAGCTGGGAAAACTCTGCCGCAAAGCTGCTTGAAGTCTACGGGCGGCTAGGCGCAAAATAGTCCGGATCGGCCACGACCTTCAAATCCCTTTCTGGCTTTTCAATTTTTATATTGATGACAAACCGGAATTTTACCCGGACTCTATAGTATCCGCATCGGAATATATGAATCCACCGCGTTTATCGGAATCACCGTATCGCACAGGCACATGATGCCGCCGTTACCTCGAACGAGGCCAAGCTCATCCAAGGCTGAGAACATTTTGACAGCATTCCTGTCGGGATGTGCTGATTTCTTTATTTCCATAGGATACCAGATATTGTTTTCCTGGATGAGCAAATCGATTTCATTACCGTTCGAGTCGCGATAGAAGGCGAGACGAGGGGTGTCTCCCGCGTTGTAATAACTCTTGATGATCTCGCTGACCACAAAAGTCTCAAGAATGGCGCCGCTCATGTTTCCAGCTTCAAGCGTATCGCTATCATTCCAGCGGGTCAGGTATGCACAGAGTCCTGTATCAAGGAAATACACTTTAGGCGACTTGGTCATGCGTTTATGTATATTCGAATGCAAGGGTTCAAGCAAAAAGATGATACCACTGGAGACAAGCAAAGAAATCCACTGTTTGACCGTAGGAGCGGTTATTCCCAGTTCCTTGGACAAATCAGCATAATTCAAGAGTTGTCCGGTCCTGGCAGCGACGCTCGTCAGGAACGAGAAGAACATCATTTCGTCACCAACCTGTCTCAAGTCACGGATGTCCCGCTGGATATAGGTTGAGATATAAGAACTGAAAAAGGTATTTCGCTCCACCGCCTCGCCATGCATATAGGGCATGCCGCCCTTGAAAATATACTCGTAGAGGGTCCGTACATCCATGTTCCGGCTATGTGCCATTTTGGTTTCAAGATATTCACCAGAGAGACAAAATGGTCGCCTAACACAATTGCTGGTCAATTCATCATACGACAGTCCGAGAAGAGGCAAGATTCCCACTCTTCCGGCAAGACTCTCAGAGACACCTTTCATGACGCTGAACATCTGCGACCCGGTAAGCCAGTAAGCCCCTGGCTTCCTGTCGGTATCTACCCGCATCTTTATATAGGGAAGCAACTGTGGCGCATATTGAATCTCATCGATCAGGACGGGCGGATCATATTTTTGAAGAAAAAGCGCGGGCTCGGTACATGCCAGTTCACGTAACAGGGGATCATCAAGAGTCACATAATTTCTTCCGCCTGAGCTTTCCTTTTGCAGCAGGGTCGTCTTCCCGACTTGCCGTGGTCCCGTTACCAGCACCACGGGGAAACTATCGGAAATTCTGGTCAGCTTATCCTGTATTGCCCGCGGAATGTAGTGCACGTGAGCACTCCTAAATAATGCATATCAATAATCTTATTTTACTTTTGCATAGATGGTGGCTGATGTCAATGGGTAAATAATCACGTATAAAGCCTGCTCTACCGTCGGATTGCCGTGGCCATGCGCAAGGCCGCCTGTTCCCACGAGTGGCTCTTCAGAAACTCATCGGCGGCAGCTGGATCCCATCGCGCAATCGACTCCAAGGCCTCTCCAAGATCGGAGAGATCTTCTTGTACGACGGCGCCCAAGCCATAGAGGCCCACAGCCATGCCGACGAAACCCGTACCCAAAGCAAGCACGGGTTTGCGTATCGCGGCGGCCTTGTAGAGCGTATAAGACATGGACCAATCCCGATAGCCCCTCCAGATGAAATCAAAGCTATCAAGAAAGTCAACCTCGTCGAGCGGAATATACTCGCCGCGAAATAGTATGGAAGGTTCCCTGTCCAGACCGAAGAAGGGCTCTCCGTCATCATCGTATTTTCCAGGGATGAACGGGCCGGCAACTATGCCGGCGACTGAATAACCCAATCGCCCAGCTTCCCTGACCAGGTCACGCGCCCGCCTAAAATGATCATATTTGTCGCCAGGCCGCCCGATACAGCTGAACGACAGAAATGGCTGTCCCTTGGCGATGGCCTCGCACCGCCTTTGATCCAGAAAATCAAGCACCTCTTTCAGAAAACCCTCAGTAATGTCCGAGACCGTCTGCATCTTTGGTGGGCCAAAACACAGAAAATCAACCTTCAACGCGTGCGCCGGGAACACACTTCTTGCGAAAGGAACAAGACCCTCATCCATGACGAAGATCCGTTCTGCGGTTTTCGCGAACATCGACCTTCGCACTTCACTGATTGCCGGGTGGTAGCGTTTGGTTTCGCGATCTACATTATGGCACATCCAGAAAATGCGTATGCCCCATATCCTGCATACCAGCAAGCCGGCAATTTCAGTCATCATCCTCGCCATCGTCTTGACCAGAGATCGATAGTCGTTGAGGTAACGAAAGAACACCGCGGAGGGTCGTCTGCGCGCGAGTATCGTCCTTATCAGCATGACCGGCGTATGAGCGGGGGAATCCTGTATCGCCCGTGAGCCAATTCCCATGGTCGAAAGCGCTAGCGACCAATTCAAGGATTTTTCATCGCTGCTCTCGAAGAGAACCCATTGGCCTTTGGGCCAGTCCATCTTGGGTGTTGCGGTTCTCATGTCTGTGCCCCTCGCGCAAATCGCATGGAAATTCTTCGCAAGACTCGCTGTGCCGCGATCACCGCTGTCCTGGGCGAGAGAATTGTGATAAGGCAAATACCCGCGTCTCTGTTCCATATCCGCTTCACCACAGAAAGCAGCAGCCGAAATTTCCTTGTTCCAAGAGCTCGCATCAGCATGCGGCGGGCATAGTTTACCGAGTTCCGCCTGAACCAGCGATCGAGCTGACCAATTTGACTGTCTGGCAACACGGTCTTTGCGTAATCCCTTACGCTCGTAAAGAGCTCCAAGTTGTCGATCCAACTCGCGACATCCAGATTTGTAGAGAGGTTGTTGCCGTGACGGCGCCAGACGCCAATAATCCGATCCAGATGAACAATTTTCTTGTTCAGCATGAGCCGGTACAGCGATTCATAATCTGAACTGATGATATCCTTTACGTAGAAGCCAATCCGCATGGCTTCGCGCCGGTCGTATATGGTAGTCATGTGCCGCAGGCGCATGGGATTTTCCGGCAATGAAAAGAAGTACTCATTGCCGTCGAGAACCATGACATCACCGGATCCAGAATCAATGATAACCTCTTCCGCCTGCACACCATCGTCGAGCCGCGCATACTCGGAGAACGCCAGAATCGATCCCGCATGTTGAGACAGCGCGGACAGGCTATCCTCTATGAACCGCGGGTAGATATAGTAATCATCACCATCGAGATTGGCCGCCCAAGTACCGGTGGCGTGCTCATAGAGTGTCTGGTGGTAGTTGCGCACGCGCCCCATATTGGGATCGTTTCGAAAATACTTGATGCGCGGATCGCTGAAACCAGCGACGACTTCGCGGGTATTATCCGTCGAGGCATCGTCCGCAACCAGAATCTCGAGATTCTGATACGTCTGCGCCAGAACGCTTCGGATGGTATCCGAAATGTAACCGGCCTGATTGTATGTCGGTATCATTATGGAAACTACACCGGGACGGAATTCAGGCATGCCTTGGCCCTTTTCTGCATAGATCAATGGTTTCCATTACGCCTTCCTGTCTATGATTGCCGGAATCTCTTCCATGGTTCTCTTGATCCATTCCGCAGTTAGCATGATACCATCGCCGAGCGCAATCTTTGGTACCCATCCAAGTTCCTTGCGAGCAAGGGCGTTGTCAAGCACGCTGGCAGGCACGTCGAATGGTCTGCCCGGCAAATAGCGTCGATCGATCGCATGGCCCAGATGGCGTTCCATTTCAGTCAGCAAGTCATTCAGGCTGACACCCACGCACGAACTGATGTTGAATATGGATTTCTTGCCGTCATAAGCAAAAGCCCGGACAAAGGCATCGGCGACATCGCCTATATACAGGTAATCACGGATGGTATCGCCATCGCCCCAGATATCGATCATCTGGCCACGCAGCGCGCGGTGCAGGAATACGCCGACCGCGCCTTGGGCGGTCTCAGCGCGTTGCCGCTCGCCATAAGGATTGGCAACCCGAAGTATCGTCGGCTTCAGTCCATGCATGCGCTGGTAGAGCAGCAGATACTTCTCGATGGCAAGCTTGGTGATGCCGTACGAAACGAGCGGATTGGTTGGGTGCTCCTCGTCGATGGGCAAATGCCTCGGTTCCCCGTACACCGTTCCGCCCGAAGAGATGAATACTATACGCTTGATATCATGTACAACCATAGCCTCGAGCAGGTGCAAGGTGGTGATCAGATTGCTCTGCACATCAAAGACGACATCTTCGTTTGAGTTCTTGGGCAAGGTCGTTGAGACCAGATGCAACACGGCATCCATACCCCCGAGGGCGGTATCTATATCGTGGGGGCTCTGCATGTCACCGGTGAGCCATTCGACAGGCTCGGACGCGTCGAAAGATCGATACGGCAGCACGCGCGTGCGCTCGAAGACGCGTACCTCGTGCCCGGCCAAGAGCAGCCTATCAACAATCGCGGAGCCGATGAAGCCGCCGCCGCCGAATGCGACTATTTTCATGTATGTACAAGCTCCTTGGCCAGCTTTTCCCACGCCTCGGCCCAATCAAAGTAAAAGTGGCTGCGTCGTTCCGCGCAGACAGCGCGGAGCCTGCTGTAATGATCTGGTTCAACAACACATCGTCGGAGGATTGAAGCGATCGCGGCGCCGTCACGCGGCGGAACCAGCAGTTCATCGTCCGAGAGCATTTCAGGAATGCCACCGACCCTGCTTCCTATGACAGGTATGCCGGCATGCAAAGCCAGGAGGATGACATCCGGGTAGCTGTCGAACAGGGAAGGCGCTACCATGAGGTCACATTCAGCCATCAAAGGGAACGTGCTCGGGACCCTGCCGTAAAACCGGACCGATCGAGCGAAGCCCCCTGCCTCGGCATATCGTTCGAACCGCCTTTTCTGATCTTCACTTCCAGGCCCGGCGACGTGCAACTCAAGTTCCGCATGCCCTTCGCGGTGAAGGATCGCGACAGCTTCCATTAGGTATTTGAGTCCCTTGCGCTCCCCCAGCGTACCCATGAAGAGCACTTTGCGGAGCGATTTTCCCGCGTTGATTCCTCGTGTATCGTCGGTACATCGAGGCACGCCGATATTGCCTCCGATGATATGGAGCTTATCCCTGGCTCCTGGAACGCGTGACAGGAAGTCATCCCTGTCATAGGCGCTCTGCACCACGATGGCATCGCAGCTCTCCGCTATGCGCCGTTCGTACGAGGCATAGTGGAAGAAGTCATACAGCGCGCGGACAAAAGCCCGGGGACGAAGCCTGTTCTCGCCGAGCGAGATGATCGACTCGCGCACCGCGTTGCTCTGGATGCCAAAGATGATCGGTACGCCCAGACGATTCTTTACAGCGACCGCGGCCTTGAAATGTGTTTCACTGAAGACCACGATCAGTTCGGGTTTGTCAGGCAAGCCCTCTGTGCGCAGCCACTCCTCCACCGCTCGCCGGAAGACGAACGAAGCCGGCGGCAGCTTTTTTCTCGTGTACGGCGCCTTTATTCGTATACCGGAAAATTCTTTTGGCTCATACGCCAGATCGGCATTGAGCAACACATAAACACGGTTCCCGCGGCGAGAGAGAGCTTCCATGAGTTCCAGGCATCGGATATGTCCGCCGGTCCT
>Ga0066604_10001513_pt1 | contig 12684 bp, 10 predicted proteins | sample Higcelwee11metaG_FD_59501 | JGI IMG/M metagenome (GOLD analysis project Ga0066604, IMG submission 59501) | Freshwater pond sediment microbial communities from the University of Edinburgh, under environmental carbon perturbations - High... | ecosystem: Environmental > Aquatic > Freshwater > Pond... | reverse complement strand
GTCCTGCAGATCTGGAAGAAAAAGGGCAGCGAATGGCAATTGCTGGCCCGTCAGGCGGTGGCCGCCAGCGCTTGACACTTCAATGGGGACCCCCTGGAAAGCCTATCCGGGGGTTCTCCTTGGGCCTGCCATCGCCCAGGCCTTCACGCTCGCGCCGCGGAACGCCCGAATGCCGGCCTGGCCGGCCCCGCCCTAGGACCGACGCGGGTCCTACGCCGGCTTTTGACTCTCCACAACCGCGTCGATGCTCCCATCTTCGAGTATGTACCAGTCCTCTCCGAGCATCTCGGCCGGGTGCATCGTCCGGTCGGCGCCATTTCCGCAGGCCAGGGAAGTCGCCGGACAGTACCGGTCGCACCCCCAGCAGATTCGCTCGGGATGCTTGGGGTTCAAGGGAAATTTCTTGGCCATTCTCGCCGCCTGGTAGTGTGAGTCGGAAGTTTGCAAGCTGCTTCGCTGGGCAATCTAGCGTTTTTCCCCAAGAATTTCGCGACGAGCTGGCGAGTCGCCCCGCTATCGGGCGGTAACCGGCAGGGCAGGACGAAGCGTGCCCGCGGATGAAAAGCGCCGGTACCTGGGGTATACCTGCAGATTCCCGCAGAACCCGAGGAGCCCGCCCATGCAGGTCGAAGACGCCATCCGTTCGCGCAAGTCGGTACGCCGCTTCCGTCCCGATCCCATTCCCCGCGCCCAGGTCGAGCGCATCCTGGCGCTGGCGGCGCAGGCGCCGAGCGGCGCCAACACCCAGCCGTGGAAGGTCCGCGCGGTAGCCGGCACGGTCCGGGACGCGCTGTGCCGGGCGGTGGTCGCGGCGGCCGAGCACGAGCCGCAGCGGTACCACGCCGAGTACGGCTACTACCCCGAGCAGTGGTTCGAACCCTATCTGGAACGCCGGCGGACCATGGGCTTCGGCCTCTACGACATGCTCGGCATCGCCCGCGGCGACCGGGCGGCGCGGGAGCGGCAGGCGCTGCGCAACTTCCGCTTCTTCGATGCGCCGGTCGGCCTGCTGATCGCCCTGGACCGGCGGATGAACACCGGCAGCTTCCTCGACCTGGGCATGTTCATCCAGAACCTGATGCTCGCGGCCCGCGGCGAAGGGCTGCACAGCTGTCCCCAGGGGGTCTTCGCCGACTACCACCAGGTGGTGCGCGAGCAGGGGCTGCTCGACGCCGGGGAGATCCTGGTGTGCGCCGTGGCCCTCGGCCTCGAGGCGCCCGAGGCGCCGGAAAACGGCCTGGTCACCGAGCGGGTGCCGGTGGCGGAGTTCGCCGCCTTCCACGGCTTCGAGGAGCCGGCCGGCGGCTGAGGGCCGCCGGCACGGTACGTCCCGAAGGCGCCCCGGACGGGCGCCTTCGGGCTCACTCGCGGTAGTCGTCCACCGGCACGCAGGCGCAGAACAGGTTGCGGTCGCCGTAGACGTTGTCCACCCGGTTCACCGTCGGCCAGTACTTGTGGGCGCGGGTGTGGGCGCTCGGCGTCACCGCCTCGTCGCGGGCGTAGGCGCGCTGCCAGTCGCCGAGCACGTCGGCCAGGGTGTGCGGGGCGTGCTTGAGCGGGTTGTCCTCGGCCGGCCATTCGCCGGCCTGGACCTTGGCGATCTCCGCGCGGATGCTCAGCATGGCCTCGACGAAGCGATCCAGCTCGTGCAGGGATTCGCTTTCGGTGGGCTCGATCATCAGCGTGCCGGGCACCGGGAAGGACATGGTCGGGGCGTGGAAGCCGTAGTCCATCAGGCGCTTGGCGACGTCCTCCTCGCTGATCCCGGTTTCCGCCTTGAGCGGGCGCAGGTCGAGGATGCACTCGTGGGCGACCCGGCCGTTGCGGCCGCTGTAGAGCACCGGGAAGGCGCCGCCCAGGCGATGGGCCAGGTAGTTGGCGTTGAGAATGGCGACCTCGGTGGCGTCCTTGAGCTGCGGCCCCATCATAGCGATGTACATCCAGCTGATCGGCAGGATGCTCGCGCTGCCCCAGGGCGCCGCGCTGACCGCGCCGTTTTCCGGGTTGGGGCCGTCCAGCGGCACCACCGGGTGGTTGGCGACGAAGGGCGCCAGATGCGCCTTGACGCCGATCGGCCCCATGCCCGGGCCGCCGCCGCCGTGGGGAATGCAGAAGGTCTTGTGCAGGTTCATGTGCGAGACGTCGGCGCCGATGTCCGCCGGCCGCGCCAGGCCGACCTGGGCGTTGAGGTTAGCGCCGTCCATGTAGACCTGGCCGCCGTGAGCGTGGATCACCTCGCAGATCTCCCGCACGCCTTCCTCGTAGACGCCGTGGGTCGAGGGATAGGTGAGCATCAGGCAGGACAGCGCGTCGCCGGCCGCCTCGGCCTTGCGCTGGAGGTCGGCAAGATCGACGTTGCCGGACTTGTCGCAGTCGACGATGCGCACCTGCATGCCGACCATCTGCGCCGAGGCCGGGTTGGTGCCGTGGGCCGAGGACGGGATCAGGCAGACGTTGCGCCGGCCCTCGCCGCGGCTCAGGTGGTAGCTGCGGATCGCCAGCAGGCCGGCGTACTCGCCCTGGGCGCCGGAGTTGGGCTGCATGCAGATGGCGTCGAAGCCGGTGATCGCGCACAGCCAGGCTTCCAGCTCGTCGATCATCCGGCGGTAGCCCTCGGCCTGCTCGCGCGGCACGAAGGGGTGCAGGTTGGCGAACTCCGGCCAGGTGATGGGCATCATCTGGCTGGTGGCGTTGAGCTTCATGGTGCAGGAGCCGAGCGGGATCATCGCCTGGTTGAGCGCCAGGTCCTTGTTCTCCAGCTGCTTGAGGTAGCGCAGCATCTCGGTTTCGCTGTGATGGCTGTTGAACACCAGGTGCTGCAGGTAGGCCGAGCTGCGCTGCAGGGCGGCGGGGATGCCCGAGGCGGCGGCCTCGTCCAGCGCAGCGAGGTCGAGGCCGTGGTCGGCACCGAGGAAGATCGCCAGCAGCCGCTCGACGGTTTCCGCGCTGCAGGTCTCGTCCAGGCTGACGCCGAGCCGGCCGCGGCCGAGGATGCGCAGGTTGATCCGCGCCTCCTGGGCGCTCTCGATGATCGCCGTCTGGGCGCCGCCGACCTCCAGGGTCAGGGTGTCGAAGAAGTGCTCGTTGAGGCGCTGGATGCCCTTCTGCGCCAGGCCTTCGGCAAGGATCGCGGTCAGCCGGTGGACGCGCTGGGCAATGCGCTTGAGGCCTTCGGGCCCGTGGTAGACGGCGTAGAAGCCGGCGATGTTGGCCAGCAGCACCTGCGAGGTGCAGATGTTCGAGTTAGCCTTCTCGCGGCGGATGTGCTGCTCGCGGGTCTGCAGGGCCATGCGCAGCGCGGTGTTGCCGCGGGCGTCCTTGGATACGCCGATGATCCGTCCGGGCATGGCGCGCTTGTACTCGTCGCGGGTGGCGAAGTAGGCCGCGTGCGGGCCGCCGTAGCCCATCGGCACGCCGAAGCGCTGCGCCGAGCCGAGCACCACGTCGGCGCCCAGTTCGCCCGGCGGGGTCAGCACCAGCAGGGCGAGCAGGTCGGCGGCGACGCAGGCCAGCGCCTGCTGAGCGTGCAGCTGCTCGATCAGCGGCCCGAGGTCGCGGATCTCGCCATGGGTGTCGGGATACTGCAGCAGGGCGCCGAACACCTCGTGGGCGGCGAGGTTCTCCACGGCATCCACCACCACCTCGAAACCGAAGCCCTCGGCGCGGGTGCGCACCACCGAGAGGGTCTGCGGGTGGCAGTTCTCGTCGACGAAGAAGCGGTTGCTCTTGCTCTTCGCCACGCGGCGGGCCATGGCCATGGCCTCGGCGGCGGCGGTGCCCTCGTCGAGCAGCGAGGCGCTGGCCAGGTCGAGACCGGTGAGGTCGATGGTCAGCTGCTGGAAGTTCAGCAGCGCCTCCAGGCGGCCCTGGGCGATTTCCGGCTGGTAGGGGGTGTAGGCGGTGTACCAGCCGGGATTTTCCAGCACGTTGCGCAGGACCACCGGCGGCGTGACGGTGCCGTGGTAGCCCATGCCGATCAGGCTGGTCCACAGTTCGTTGCGTTCGGCATGGCCCTTGAGCCTGGCCAGGGCGGCCTGCTCATCCAGCGCCGCCGGCAGCTCCAGGGCGCGGTTCAGGCGGATCGCCGGCGGTACCGTCTGCTCGATCAACTGGTCGCGGCTGGCGAGGCCGAGGCTGGCGAGCATGGTCCGTTGTTCGACCTCGTCAGGGCCGAGGTGGCGCCGCAGGAAGGCGTCGGGTTGCTGGAGGTGGGCGAGACTGGGGGTCTGGGACATGGCGGTTCTCGGGTAAAAAGACGAAGCCCCGACCAGGGCGAGGCTTCAGGCGTAGAAAGGTTTCCGGCGCCAAGCGCCGGGAGCCCCGACGATCAGGCGTCGGCGGCGCAGGCGGCGGCGTAGCCGGCCGCGTCGAGCAGTTTGTCCAGATCGCCGGCGTTGCTGGGCTTGAGCTTGAAGAACCAGCTGCCGTAGGGGTCGCTATTGACCAACTCGGGGCTGTCGGTCAGTTCTTCGTTAACCGCGATCACCTCGCCGGCGATCGGCGCATAGATGTCCGAGGCGGCCTTCACCGATTCCACCACCCCGGCTTCCTGCTCGGCGGACAGTTGCTTGCCGATCTCCGGCAGTTCGACGAACACCACGTCGCCCAGGGCGATCTGGGCGTGGTCGGAAATGCCCACGGTGACGGTGCCGTCCGCTTCCAGTCGGGCCCATTCGTGGCTGGCGGCGTAGCGCAGATCGGCGGGAATGTTGCTCATGTCGTGTCCTCGAGTTGGGGGCGAAAGGGCTCGCCCGAAAAATCTAGATCAAAGCCTTGCCGTGGCGGACGAAGTTCGGCCGGACGACGCGGACGGGAAGCCAGCGGCCGCGGATTTCCACCTCGGCGCGCTCGCCGGTGGCCGCCGGCACCCGGGCCAGGGCGATGGACTTGCCGAGCGTCGGCGAGAAGCTGCCGCTGGTGATTTCGCCCTCGCCGATCCCCTCCACCCGCACCACCTGGTGGGCGCGCAGCACGCCGCGCTCCTCCAGCAACAATCCCACCAGTTTAGGCTGGCCACCGGCGCAGCGCTGCGCCTCCACCGCAGCGCGGCCGATGAAGTCGCGCCCGACGGGGTCCCAGGCGATGGTCCAGCCCATGTTCGCGGCCAGCGGCGAGACGCTCTCGTCCATGTCCTGGCCGTAGAGGTTCAGCCCCGCCTCCAGGCGCAGGGTGTCGCGGGCGCCGAGGCCGATGGGCGCGATGCCGGCGCCGACCAGCTCGCTGAAGAAGTCCGGGGCCTGCGCGGCGGGCAGCATGATCTCCAGGCCATCCTCGCCGGTGTAGCCGGTGCGGGCGACGAACCAGTCGCCCTCGGCCATCCCCTCGAACGGCCGGAGTTCGTGGATCAGCGCGGCGCGCGCGCTGGAGACCAGCTCGCCGGTGCGCGCCCGCGCGTGCGGCCCCTGGATGGCGAGCATCGCCAGGTCGCCGCGCTCGCGCAGCTCGACCGCGCAGCCGGCGGCCTGTTCCTGCATCCACGCCAGGTCGCGGGCGCGGGTGCCGGCGTTGAGCACCAGGCGGTAGCCGAAGCCGGTGAGGTAGACGATGAGGTCGTCGATCACCCCGCCGCGCTCGTTGAGCATCGCGCTGTAAAGGGCCTTGCCGGGGGTCTCCAGGTGCGCCACGTCGTTGGCCAGCAGGCGCTGCAGCCAGGCCCGGGCCTGCGGACCGTGGACGTCCACCACGGTCATGTGGGAAACGTCGAAGACCCCGCAGTCGCGGCGAACCTGGTGGTGCTCCTCGACTTGCGAGCCGTAATGCAGAGGCATGTCCCAGCCGCCGAAATCGACGATCTTGGCCCCCAGGGCAAGGTGCTGCCCATGGAGCGGTGTGCGCTGTCCCATCAGTGTTGCTCTCCTTCGGTGCCTGGCGCGATGCGGGTAGGGCGTGAACGCAAAAGGCCTGCGAAGCAGGCCTTTCAAAGGTTACAGGGCCTGGAGCGGGCCGCGGATGGCGCGCATTGTAGCCGCAAGGGCGAACCAGGTCACGGTGGCTGAAGGTGGGGGGGCCGGACGGCCCGCCCTTCAGCCGGGCTGGCGCGCCGAACGGCGGATCAGGCCGATCACCGGCAGCAGCCCGACCAGCACCAGGGTCAGCGCCGGCAGCGCGGCGCGGGCCCACTCCCCCTCGCTGGTCATCTCGAAGATGCGCACCGCCAAGGTGTCCCAGCCGAACGGACGCATCAGCAGGGTCGCCGGCATTTCCTTGAGCACGTCGACGAACACCAGCAGGGCGGCGCTCAGGGTGCCGGGCAGCAGCAGCGGCAGGTAGAGCCGCGAGAACAGCTGCGGCCCGCCGACCCCCAGGCTGCGCGCGGCCTCCGGCAGCGACGGGCGAATCCGCGCCAGGCTGCTTTCCAGCGGCCCGAAGGCCACCGCCATGAAACGCACCAGGTAGGCCAGCAGCAGGGCCGTCAGGCTGCCCAGCAGCAGCGGCTTGCCGGCGCCGCCGAGCCAGGCGGACAGCGGAATCACCAGCTCGCGGTCGAGATAGCCGAAGGCGAACATGAGGGACACCGCCAGCACCGAGCCCGGCAGGGCATAGCCGAGGTTGGCCAGGCCGACCGCCGCGCCCATCGTCCGGTCCGGCACCAGGCGCCGGGCGAAGGCCAGCAGCATGGCGCAAGCGACGGTGAGCAACGCGGCGCAACCGCCCAGCCAGAGGGTATGCAGGATCAGTCCGGTGTAGCGCTCGTCGAGGTCGAAACGGCCGCGCTGCCAGAACCACGCCAGCAGCTGCGCGAGCGGCACGACGAAGGCGCAGAGAAACACCAACCCGCACCAGGCGCTGGCCGCCGCCGCCGTGGCGCCGCGCAGCCGGTACAGCGCCCGGCCGCGCGGGCGCTCGGTGCCCGGCCGCGGCACACCGCGGGCGCGACGCTCGCCGTAGACCACCAGCATCACCGCCAAGAGCAGCAGGCTGGCCAGTTGGGTGGCGGAAGACAGGCTGTAGAAGCCGTACCAGGTCTTGTAGATGGCGGTGGTGAAGGTGTCGTAGTTGAACACCGAGACGGCGCCGAAGTCGGCCAGGGTCTCCATCGTCGCCAGCGCCAGGCCGGCGCCGATCGCCGGCCGCGCCATCGGCAGCGCCACCCGCCAGAAGGCCTGCCAGGGCGACTGGCCGAGGGCCCGCGCGGCCTCCATCAGGCCCTTGCCCTGGGCCAGGAAGGCGCTGCGTGCGAGCAGGTAGACGTAGGGGTAGAAGACCAGCACCAGGACCAGGATCACCCCGCCGGTGGAGCGCACCCGCGGCAGGCGCAGGCCGCTGCCGAACCATTCGCGCAAGAGGCTCTGCACCGGCCCGGCGAAGTCCAGCAGGCCGACGAAGACGAAGGCCAGCACGTAGGCGGGAATCGCGAAGGGCAGCATCAGCGCCCAATCCAGCCAGCGCCGGCCGGGAAATTCGCAGAGGCTGGTCAGCCAGGCCAGGCTCACCCCGAGCAGGGTGACGCCGGTGCCGACGCCCAGCAGCAGGGTCAAGGTGTTGCCGAGCAGGCGCGGCATCTGGGTATCCCACAGATGCTTCCAGATTTCGCCGTCCACGCTGTGCCAGGAGAGCGCCAGCACGCCGAGGGGCAGCAGCACCAGGGCGGCGATGGCGAAGACGATGGGATACCAGCGGCGCTGGACGGAGTGGGACACGACGGCTCCCCGCAATGAAGATAAGGCGGACCGCGGCGAAGCGCTCCGCTCGCTGCCCGGAGTCGGCAGCCTCGGAGCGCTCCGGTCAGTTCCAGCCGGCGCGGTCCATCAGGCGGATCGCCTCGGCCTGGCGCTTGCCGGCGACCTCGACCGGCACGCTGTCGGCCTTGAAGCTGCCCCACGCGGCGACTTCCGCGGACGGTGCCACCTGCGGGTTGGCGGGATATTCCTGGTTGAGGTCGGCCAGCAGGCGCTGGGCCTTCTCGCCGGTCATCCATTCCAGGAGCCTCTGCGCGGCCTGCGGATGGGGCGCGTACTTGGTCACCCCGGCGCCGGAGAGGTTGACGTGCACGCCGCGGTCGCCCTGGTTCGGCCAGAAGGGCTTCACCTTCAGGCCCGGGTTCTGCTTGTGCAGGCGGCCGTAGTAGTAGGTGTTGGCGATGCCCACGTCGCACTGGCCGGCGTCGATGGCCTGCAGCAGGGCGGTGTCGTCGGCGAACACGTCGGTGGCCAGGTTGTTCACCCAGCCCTTGACGATCTGCTCGGCCTTCTTCTCGCCGTGAGCCTCGATCAGGGTGGCGGTCAGCGACTGGTTGTAGACCTTCTTGCTGGTGCGCAGGCACAGCCGGCCTTCCCAGTTCTCGTCGGCCAGGGCCTCGTAGGTGGAGAGTTCTTCCGGCTTGACCCGCTCGGTGGAGTAGAAGATGGTCCGCGCGCGCAGCGACAGGCCGTTCCAGGCGCCGCCGGCGGAGCGGTACTGCGGCGGGATGTTGGCCTTGATCGTCGCGGAGTCCAGCGGGCGCAACACGCCCTCCTGCTCGGCCTGCCAGAGGTTGCCGGCGTCCACGGTGATCAGCAGGTCGGCCGGGGTGTTCTTCCCTTCGGCCTTGAGGCGGGCCAGCAGCGGGGCTTCCTTGTCGGTGATGAACTTCACCTTGACCCCGGTTTCGGCGGTGTAGGCATCGAAGACCGGCTTGATCAGCTCGTCGATCCGCGCCGAATAGACCACGACCTCGTCATCGGCGGCCAGTGCGGCGCCGGAGAGCGCGCCCAGGGCCAGGACGGCGAGAATGCGCTTGCTTGCCTGCATGGAACCTACCTCGTTCGGATTTGTCCTCGCGAATAGTAGTAACTAGCATTTAGCTTCACAACTCTCCAGATGTCGCGCGGTATGTCGCGGACCGGGTGGGCACGGGCCTCAGGCCCGTGCCAGTTCGGGCAGATCGCCGCTCAGCCCGAGGGCCTGGCGGACGAACAGCGCCTTGCCCGCGGGCAACTCGTCCATCCACTTCAGGCCGGCGTTGCGCAGCCAGCGCAGCGGCAACGGATCGGCCTGGAACAGCCGCTCGAAGCCCTCCATCGCCGCCATCATCGCCAGGTTGTGGGGCATCCGCCGGCGCTCGAAACGGCTCAGCACGCGTAGCTCGGCCAGCCGCTCGCCGCGCGCATGGGCATGCCGCAGCACCTCGGCCAGGGTGGCGGCATCGAGAAAGCCGAGGTTGACGCCCTGCCCCGCCAGCGGATGGATGACGTGGGCGGCATCGCCGATCAGCGCCAGGCCGGGCTCGACGTAGCGCCGGGCATGGCGTTGGCGCAGCGGGATGCACAGCCGCGGGTCGACCTCCAGCACCGCGCCGAGCCGCCACTCGAAGGCCGCGCCCAAGGCCTTGGCGAAGGCCGCGTCGTCCAGCTTCATCAGCCGCTCGGCCTGCTCCGGGGTGGTCGACCAGACGATCGAGCACCAGTGGCGGTCGCCGTCCCGCTCCAGCGGCAGGAAGGCCAGCGGGCCGTCGTCGGTGAAGCGCTGCCAGGCGGTGCGACGGTGCGACTCGGCGCAGCGCACGCTGGTGACGATGGCGTGGTGCAGGTAGTCCCACTCGCGGGTGGCGCAGCCGGCCAGGTGGCGGATCGTCGAGTTGGCGCCGTCGGCGGCGACCAGCAGCGGCGCACGCAGCTGGCGGCCGTCGCCGAGGCTGACCAGCCAGCCGTCGCCGGAGCGGCGCAGGCCGTCCAGGCGCACCGCCGGCAGCAGCCCGATCCCGCTGCCGGCCAGGCGTTCGAGCAGGGCGTCCTGCACCACGCGGTTCTCGACGATATGGCCGAGCAGCTCGGCATGCACGCTGGCCGCGGCGAAGTGGATCTGCCCGGTACCGGAGCCGTCCCACACGCGCATCTCGCCGTAGGGGCCGGCGCGCCGGGCGCGGATGCCTTCCCAGGCGCCGAGGCGCTCGAGAATCCGCTGGCTGGCGGCGGACAGCGCGCTGACCCGCGGCTCGAAGGGTGCGTCAGGGCGCCAGGGGGCCACCTCGAGCGGCCCGCGGTCGAGCAGGAGGATGTCCAGGCCGCTGTCCTGCAGGGCCAGCGCCAGGGCGCTGCCGACCATTCCGGCGCCGACGATGATCAGATCCGCGTGCATGCTTTCCTCAATTGGCAAGGGGCGTCCAACCCGGCCCGCCGTTCTTCGATGATCCCGGCCGGCCTCAGGCCTGCGCACGGGTGCCGAGCCCCATGGCCTGGCGGGCGAACCAGCGCTTGGCCGGCGGCAGCAGATCGAGGCCGAGCAGGCCGAGACTGCGCCCGTCGGCGAGCAGCGGCGTGGCCGTGGCGAACAACCGGGTGACCCGGTCGGAGAAGCCCACGGTCAGTTGCTGGTCGAGCCGCTGGCGGGCCTGGTAGCGCAGCAGGGTGGCGAAGTCGCCGGGCTCGGCCGGACTCTCCAGCAGCTCCTCGGCCAGGCACAGGGTGTCGCGCAGGGACAGGTTGTAGCCCTGGCCGGCGATCGGGTGCAGGCTGTGGGCGGCATTGCCGAGCAGGACCAGATGGGGCCGCACCTGCTCCTCGGCCTCGACCAGCGTCAGCGCGTAGGGATGGCGGGCGCCCAGCTGGCGGAAGGCGCCGAGCCGGTAGCCGAACTGCCGCTGCAGCTCGTCGAGGAACGACCGCTCGTCGAGTGCCAGGAGCCGCCCGGCATCGCCCGCCGGGCGGGTCCAGACCAGCGCGCAGCGGTTCTCCGCCAGCGGCAGCAGGGCCAGCGGGCCGTCCTGGGTGAAGCGTTCGAAGGCCCGGCCGCGGTGCGACTCGCTGGGCGTGAGGTTGGCGATCAGGGCGGTCTGCCCGTAGGGCTGGCGGTGGACATGGATGCCGAGCTGCTCGCGCAGGTCGGAGCGGCCGCCGTCGGCGAGCACCGCCAAGGCACAGTCGAGGTGGCTGTCGTCGTCCAGCTGCAGCCGGTAGCCGTCGGCCAGCGGGGTCATCCGCTGCACCTCGGCCGGACAGCGCCAGACGACCACCTCGGGGTCCAGCGCCTGCCACAGGCACTCGCCGAGCCAGGCGTTCTCCACCACGTAGCCGAGCGCCGGCACGCCCTCCTCCTCCGCCTGCAGGCACGCGCTGCCGAAGCGGCCCCGCTCGGAGACGTGGATCTGCAGGATCGGTTCGGCACGGCGGGCGATCGCCGGCCACAGACCGAGGCGCTCGTAGATCCGCCGGGTGCCGAAGGACAGTGCCGAGGAGCGTGCGTCGTAGCTTGGCTGATACCCCTCGCCGGGGGCGTGGGGCTCGATCAGCACGATCCGCCAGCCGCGCGCCTTGGCGCCTTCTTGCAGGGCCAGGGCCAGGCTGGCGCCGACCAGGCCGCCGCCGACGATCGCCAGCTCCACCCGCGCCATGCTCAGGCCACCCGCCCGTGCGCAGCGGCCATCAGCGCCTCGATCTCGACGACACTCTTGGGTACGCCGCCGGTGAGGATCTCGTAGCCGCCTTCGGCGACCACCACGTCGTCCTCGATGCGCACGCCGATGCCGCGCCAGCGGCTGTCGACCTTGTCGTTGTCCGGGGCGATGTAGATGCCCGGCTCGACGGTCATCGCCATGCCCGGCTCGAGCACGCGCCACTGGCCGTCGATCTTGTAGTCGCCGACGTCGTGCACGTCCATGCCCAGCCAGTGGCCGGCACGGTGCATGTAGAAGGGCTTGTAGGCTTCCTGCTTGATCAGCTCGTCGACATCGCCGGCAAGCAGGCCCAGCTCCACCAGCCCGGCAACGATCACCCGCACCGTGGCCTCGTGGGCCTCGTTCCAGTACCGGCCGGGGGCGATGTGGTTGAACGCCTCCAGGTTGGCGGCCAGCACCAGCTCGTAGATGGCCTTCTGCTCGGGCGAGAAGCGGCCGTTGGCCGGAAAGGTACGGGTGATGTCGCTGGCGTAGCAGTCGATCTCGCAGCCGGCGTCGATCAGCACCAGGTCGCCGTCGCGCAGCGGCCGGTCGTTCTCCCGGTAGTGCAGGATGCAGGCGTTGCGCCCGCCGGCGACGATCGAGCCGTAGGCCGGCATCTTCGCCCCGCCCTTGCGAAACTCGTAGTCCAGCTCGGCCTCCAGGTGGTATTCGCACAGCCCCGGACGGCTGGCCTGCATGGTGCGCACGTGGGCGCGGGCGGAGATGGCCGCGGCCTCGCGCATCACCGCCACTTCGGCAGCGCTCTTGTACAGGCGCATCTCGTGCAGCAGGTGGTCGAGGGCGACGAATTCGCTCGGCGGCTGCGCCCCCTGGCGGGCCTTGGAACGAATGGTCTTGATCCACTCCATCAGCCGGTGGTCGAACGCCTCGTTGCTGCCGATCGCGTAGTAGACGCGGCCACGCCCCTCGATCAGGCCCGGCAGGATGTCGTCGATGTCGGCGATGGGGAAGGCGTCGTCCGCGCCATAGTCGCGCACCGCCCCCTCCTGGCCGGCGCGCAGGCCGTCCCAGAGTTCGCGCTCGGGGTCGCGCTCGCGGCAGAAGAGCACGTACTCGCCATGCTCGCGGCCGGGAATCAGGGCGATCACCGCCTCCGGCTCGGGGAACCCCGAGAGGTACTGGAAGTCGCTGTCCTGGCGGTACTGGTGCTCCACATCGCGATTACGGATATACACCGGCGCCGCCGGCAGGATGGCGATGCTGTTGGGCTCCATCTGCGCCATCAGCGCCTTGCGCCGGCGGGCGTATTCCGACTTCGGGATGCAGGTCATGTACAACTCCTCAGTTGACTGGCAAAGGCCTCGGCGCTT
>Ga0066604_10001495_pt1 | contig 12800 bp, 6 predicted proteins | sample Higcelwee11metaG_FD_59501 | JGI IMG/M metagenome (GOLD analysis project Ga0066604, IMG submission 59501) | Freshwater pond sediment microbial communities from the University of Edinburgh, under environmental carbon perturbations - High... | ecosystem: Environmental > Aquatic > Freshwater > Pond... | reverse complement strand
CTCGATGTTGTCTTGGGTCAAGAAGCGGGTGAGCTCGATGAGCAGCTCCGCTGGGGCGGTGTCGGCAGGATCCGGCAGAGTTATCCCGCCGATTCGGGCCTCGGGGTGAGACGCCATGAGCACCTGCTCCCCCTCGACGTCGAGGCTCGGCGTGATCTGGGCGAGGCCGTCCGCGTCCGTCACCCAGCGCGCGGCGTGGCCTCCTTGGCTGAGCTTGGCGCCCGCCACGGGAACGCCGTCGAGGGTCACCCGCACGGTGAAGGTGGGCGCGGTGAGCGGCGCCGTCTCGGTCAGGGGCGGCGCCGTCTCGACGCTCTCTGGCGCCGGGGACGAGTCTGGGGCCTCCTTCGGCGCGCAGGCGAAGGCGAAGATCAGCGACAGAGGTAGGCGGCTCGGCATCTCATCCATCATAGGCGCTCCCGCCGCGCCCCGTGCGGCGACCTGCGCGGCTCAGAGGCGCACGATGGTGTAGGCGTCTCCACCTTCACCTTCGTTCGCCGGGCGCCACGCCGAGACGTGGGGCGCCCGCGGCAGCCACTCCCGCAGGGCCTTCTTGATCGCGCCCGTGCCGTGGCCGTGCAGCAGATACGCCGCGCTCTGGCCTTGGGAGACCATGCGGTCTAAGAAGTTGCCGACCTCCTCCAAGGCCTCGTCCACACGTTTTCCGCGCAGATCGCAGGTGTTCGACACCATGCGGATCCCGGCGATGGACTCATCCCCGGTAGACGCCCGGCTCACCGGCGCGCGGCTGGGCTCGGGCTCGGGTTTTGGCGCAGGTTTGGCCTCGGCGACGGGGCGCTCACGACCGGCGGCGTCTAAGGCGATGAGGTCTGTGAGCGCGACGCGGCTCTTGAGCTTGCCCACCTCCACCTCGACCTGGCCCTTCTTCGGTGCCTCGGTCACCCGGCCGATGGTGCCGCCCAGAGACCGCACCCGCACACGATCTCCGACGCTCAAGGTCTGCGGCGGAGGCTCCTCCCGCGGGGCGATGATCGGCGGCGGCGCCGCGGCGGCCTGGTCGCGGAGGGTCTTGAGCGACTGTAAGGTCTGCCCGGCGAGGCGCAGGTTTGGGTCGCGCTGCAGGGCGGCGATGAGGGCTCGGGCCTGCTCCTCAGCCTCACGCAGGCGCTCCAGGGTGCGCGTGGCCTCTTTGCGGGCGAGCTCATCGCTCTTGCCCCGAATGCGCTCCCAACGCTCGGCGAGGTCTTGCTCCTTCATCGTGAGCTGCTCGTCGCGGTGGCGCAACGTGCGCTCCAGGCGGTCCACCTCGGCGCGTTGGCCCTCCAGGCGGTCCAACAGGCCGCCGACCATCCGCGCCTCCTCGCTCATCAGGGCCTCGGCGCGGTCGATCAACACCGGGTCGAGGCCGAGGCGGCGGGCGGTGGCGAAGGCGTGAGACGTGCCGACGGCGTCGGCGCGCACCTTGTAGGTGGGGCGACCGTCCTCAAGCTGCACGGCGCCGCTGCGAAAGCGGGGGTCGGACGAGGCGAAGGCCTTGAGATCGGTGTAGTGCGTCGTGACGCCGACGCGGGCGCCCCGGGCGACGGTCTCCTCCAAGACCGCTCGCGCCAAGGCCGCGCCTTGGGTGGGGTCGGTGCCTACGGCGACCTCGTCCAGCAGCACCAAGGCCCCGGGACGCGCGCGGCGCAGCACCTCCTTGAGCACGAGGATGTGGCCGGAGAAGGTCGAGAGATCGCCCTCGACGGTCTGGAGGTCGCCGATGTCGGCGATGACGTCGGGGAAGACGTCGCAGCGGCTGCCCTCTTGAGCGGGGATCGGCACACCCGCCCGGCACAAGAGCGCGGCGAGGCCCAAGGTCTTGAGCGCGACGGTCTTTCCGCCGGTGTTGGGGCCCGAGAGCACGAGGCCTGGGCGGTCGGGGTCGAGGCGCAGATCGTTGGGCACGACCGCCACGCCCCGAAGCTGGAGCACCGGGTGCCGGGCGTCTTTGAGCGCGATGACCCCCTCGCGGCCGACGATGGGCAGGTGCCCACGCAGCTCTTGGCCGAGCTTCATGCGCGCGTGCACGAGGTCGATGCGGGTGGTGGCGTCGAGCGCGGTGAGGATCGGCCCACAAAACCGGCCCACCAAGGACGACAAGGCCCGCAGAATTCGGGCGATCTCTCGGAGGAGCTGGCCCTCCATCTCGCGGATCTTGTTGTTGAGCTCGACGATCTCCGCCGGCTCGATGAACACCGTCTCGCCAGAGCCCGAGGTGTCGTGAACGATGCCGATGCCCGCGCGTTTGGCCTCGGCCTTGATCGGCAAGACGTACCGATCGCCGCGCTGGGTGATGTAGCGGTCTTGCAAAACCCCCGCGAGGGTGTCGCCCTTCACCAAGGCGTCTAAGGTGGTGCGCACGCGGTCGTGAAGGCCGCGGATGGACCGGCGAAGCTCTCCCAGCTCGGGGTAGGTGGCCTCGCTGAGCTCGCCGCGCTCATCAAAGCTCTCGTCGAGGCGGCGGATCAGCTCGGCGTCGAGGACGATCGGCTCAGCGAGCTGGTTGAGCGTGGGACAGCGCTCCCGGCCCTCGGCGGCCCAGTGGCGCAGGGCCTCCATCGCCAAAAGTGAGCGGCTGAGATCGACGAGCTCCGGCGGGTCGAGCACCCGGCCTTGGCCCGCGGCCTCGGCGGCGGGCCCGACGTCCACCACGCCGCCGACAGGGGCGGCCTCGCCTTCTCCGTCGAGCAGGATCGCCTCCCGCACGGCGTCGTGAACGCTCAGCACCTCCGCACGATCCCGAGGCAAGACGAGGTTCAACGCCGCCGTCGCGCCTCTCGGCGTGCGGGCGTGTTGAGAGAGCCGACCGAGCACGGCGGCCCAGTCAAGGGTGTGCAGGGTGCGCGCGTCGAGGTCCATGACCGCGCGCTTAACCCGCCCCTGGCGCCATGTCCGCCAAGGAAAGGCCCTCGGTTATTTCGCCCCTCACCTCGACAAGCTCAAGTGTCAACCGAGCTAAGCTCTTGACACGTCCATAAATGGGGGACACTCTGGTCACTCTGAAGCCAACACTCTGAAGCGCGCCCAGCCCGCTGAGACACCTGGAGGTCAGTGATGTGGAACCGCGACCGCGCGCCTGCGCCCCCGGACGGCCCAAAGCTTGGTGAGGACGCAGACGCGCCCTCAAACGACGGCCCGCCCTCGTTCGTGCTGCCGCGCCCGGTGAGAGGCGGTCCGATGACCTTGGGCTATGAGCTGGGTGAGCTGCCAAAGGGTGAGCTTCTGAGCGAAGAGCCCGGCGTCGGCCCGGCGGCGCCCGCGATCCCGGCCCCGCCCGCGCCCGCCGTCTCCTTGGCTGGCCCACCTCCGCGCCCCGATCTGCGCCCTGCTCCCGCCGCTCCCCCGGCTCCCCCGGCTCCCGGCGTCTCCTTGGCCGGTCCGCCGCCGCGCCCCGATCTGCTCAGCCCTCCGCCGATGACCCTCGCCGCCGAGGCCCTCGTCGAGGTCACCGCCGAGGAGCCCCGCCAGGAGCCCGCCTTCAACGTGCTCGTCGAGGACAGCGGCTCCATCGGCCAGCCCACGGAGGAGGTGGACTATGTGCCCCACGTCTCCGCCGGGCCGACCTCTCTGCCCCTGGCCTTCGCCCCGGCCCCGCCGGAGCCTGGGCCGCCGGAGCATCGGCCGCATGAGCCTGGGCCGCCAGAGTCCCCGGCCCTCGTCGGCTTAGGCGACGGCCCGCCCTTGGCCTCGTTGTTCCGCCCGATGGCGCACTCCATGGCCGCGGCCTCGCCTTCGCCCACGCCGCCGCCGGTTCAGCCCGGCCCGTTGAGCCACCAGGCCCCCAGCCAGCACACGCACAGCCCCGCCGCCGAGCCCCCGCGGGGCCGCGCCGTCGAGTTTAAGCCCCAGCCCGAGACCGGCCCGCCCGCCCCAGGCCGGGTGTTCGGCGATTACCGTCTGGAGGCCCTGCTCGGCCAAGGCGGCTCGGCGAGCGTGTGGCGCGCGTTTGACACCCGCCTGCACATGAACATCGCCATCAAGCTGTTCAACCCCCGAACCAAAGCGAGCCGGGCGACGCTCACCCAGGTGATGCGTGAGGCGCGGGCGGCGTCAAAGGTCGTCAGCGACCACGTCATCCGCGTCAAAGACGCGGGCTTTATGGAGGAGCACAACCTCGGCTTCATCGCCATGGAGCTGTGCGCCGATTATCCCGACGCCCGCGACCTCGCGCCTGGTGAAAAACCTCAGCTTCTGGTGGGCAAGAGCTTAGAGGCCGCGCTGCCGGAGACCCTACGCGGCTCTCTGAGCGCCGTCGCCCAGGCCGCCCGCGGGGTCTCCGACGCCCACCGCGAGGGCATCTTTCACCGCGACGTGAAGCCGGCCAACGTGCTCGTGCGACCGGGCAGCCGCCGCGCTCAGATCACCGATTTTGGGCTCACCGTCGCCGATCTGTCTACGTCTGGCGGCTCCGTGCGTATCCCCGTGAAGGGCAACGACCGCCGCTTCATCTTGGGCACCCCGGAGTACATGGCCCCCGAGGCCGCCGCCGGTCTGCCCTTGGACCTCGACCCCGTGCGTGACCGCGCGCTCCTCGTCGGCCTCGACGTCTACGGCCTCGGCGCCACGCTCTACGCGCTGCTCGCTGGGGCCACGCCGTACCGCGCTCGGCCCGAGGCCACGGATCTTGTGCAAGACATCCTCGATCAGGTCGCCGCCGGTCCGCCCAAAGATCTCACCGAGCGCGTCTCCAATCGGTTCCCGCTCCCCGACTCCGTGGTGCGTGTGGTGCGCCGCGCAATCCACCGCGACCCCGACGAGCGGTACGCCAGCGCGTCGGAGCTCGTGGACGATTTAGAGGCGATCCTGCACGATCAGCCCACCTCCCTCGACGGCCCGTTCCCCTTCACCCGGGCCCAGCTCTACCTGCGGCGAAACCGGCTTCAGGTGAGCGCCGCGGCCTCCGTCGCCGTCCTGCTCGCCGCCTTAGGCGCCACCGCTGTTGTGGGTGTGCGGCTCAAAGACCAGATGCGAGAGGCCCAGGGCACCATCGTCAACCTCACCGGCGAGGGCGAAGCCGCCAAGGCCGAGGCCCAGGAGTGGCAGGCCACCGCGTCGAAGTACAACTCCAAGGCTGAAGAGGCCGCCGCTCGGGAGGCCGAGGCGCTCCAAGACGTCGCCGCCACGGCGAGCGACCTCAAGACCACCCAACAGCGCTTGGCCAAGACCATCGCCGAGCGTGACATGGCCCTGGCCGAGGGGGATCTCCAGCGGGGCCGCGCCGAGGCCGCTGAAGGAGACCTCGCGCTCTCCCGCGCCGAGGCCCTCTCCCAGAAGGAGCGCGCCGAGGGCGCCGAGCGTGAGCTGGCCACGAGCGTCGCCGCCGAGAAGTCTCAACGAGAGCGGGCGGAGCTGGCCGAGGGTGATCGGGATCAGGCGCGCACCGAACGGGATCAAGAGCTCGCCAGGGCTGAGGCCGCCGAGGCCAACAACGACAAGCTCCAGGCGAGCTTAGACGAGGCCCGCCGCGCCTTGGCTGAAGAGGAGGCCGCCCGCACCGCCGCCGAGCGCCGCGTGAACGAGCTCAAGGGCACCCTCGACGCCCAGAAGGCCCTGAGCGAGACCCAAAAACGCGAGCTCACCGAGGCCCAAAAACGCATCGCGCTCTTGGAGGCCGCAGGCGCCTCCACCCCCACGCCATAGTCCCGCCGCGCCTCGCCAGAAGCTGACCACGGCCCCTCCGCGCGGCGGGTCGTGGTATAAGCTCGTCTGCAAGCACCCAGGAAGGAGCGCGCAGACATGGCCGATCCCGGCGTAAACCGATCTGTCCTGCTCGTGGTCGAGGACGACCAGGATGACCAGCTCTTGCTCGTCGACGCCTTACGCGCCGCCGGGCAGGCCCCCACGCTCAAGTTTGTCCAAGACGGCCAGGAGCTCCTCGATTACCTGCGCCGCGAAGGTGAACACGCCGACCCCGCCCGCTCGCCGTGGCCGTCGCTCATCTTGCTGGATCTGCGGATGCCACGCCTTGACGGCCCCGCCGCCTTGGAGGCGATCAAGGCCGACGCGCGGTTGCGCCGCGTGCCCGTCGTCGTGATGACGACCTCGTGGTCCGAGCGTGACATCGCGCGTTGTTATGACGCCGGCGCCAGCTCGTTCGTGCTCAAGCCGGTCACCTTCCAGAAGCTCGTCGAGGTGATGGGCCGCCTGTGCCGGTACTGGTTCGGCACCGTAGAGCTGCCCCCTAGCCCCTAAGGGAATCTGGGCGGTGCAACCTGCCCTCTTGCCGAATCTAGGCAGGTTCCGGCATTGGATCCAGTTCATCTCAAAAGCCCATGCTAAGCTTCAACACCCATACGTTCCAGGCACTTGGCTCCAAGACCTGGTTCGGCACCCCCCGAACGGAGAAGCAAGATGTCCTCTCGAACCTCCATCGTGACCCTCTTGGCCCTCATGGCGCCAGGCCTCGCGAACGCGGCCTCTTACACCGTTGATCGTTACGGCACCGGCGACTACACGACGATTCAGGCGGCGATCAACGCCTCGGCCGATGGTGACATCATCACCGTGAAGGCCGCCACCTACAAAGAATACATCGACTTTAAGGGCAAGAAGATCACCGTCAAGTCCGAGAAGGGCGCGGCGTCAACGATCATCGACACCGCCACCACGGCCACCTACTCGGTCACCTTCTCCAACAGCGAGACGAGCGCGGCGGTGCTTCAGGGCTTCACCCTCAAGAACGCGTCCCGAAACGGCATCTACATCAAGAACGCGAGCCCCACGCTCAAAGACATCTCCGTCAAGAGCATGGGCAGCTCCACGAGCTACAACGGCTCCGGCGCCTACATCGACGGCGGCTCGCCCAGCTTCACCGACAGCGAGTTCTCGGCGAACGTCGGGTACTACGGCGGCCACGTCTACGTCACCGGCAGCGGCTCGCCCAGCTTCAACAACACCGACTTCACCTCGGGCTATGGCTACTACGGCGGCGGCGTCTACGTCAACAGCGGCTCAGCGGACATCGAGGACAGCAGCTTTGACGGCAACTACGCCTATTACAACGCCGGCGGCGTCTACCTGAACTCCAGCGCCAAGCTCACGCTGACCAACACCGACTTCGACGGCAACTTCGGCTACTACGGCCACGGCGGAGGCATCTACGCGGGCACCAGCGCCACGGTGACCATCGACGGCGGTAACTTCGAGTCCAACTACATTTATTATTGGACGAGCGGCTACTACGGCGGCCTCATCTACCTGAGCACCAGCGCCAAGCTCACGGCCACAGACGCTACGTTTAAGGACAACACGGGCTATTACGGCGGCGCTCTGTACGCCGCCGCCAGCTCGACGGTGACCACCGACACGGTCACCTTCGACGGCAACACCGCCTACTACGGCGGCGGCGCCTACCTCACAAACACGTCGTCGCTGACCGACACAGACTCGGTGTTCTCCGACAACACCACGACGTATCATGGCGCGGGCCTCTACCTTTATGGCTCGTCCTCGTCGTCTTACGCCACAGCGACCTTGACCGGCACGGAGTTCTCAGGCAACACCGGCAACTACGGCGGCGCCATCTTCTCCAACCAATACAACGATATCAGCCTCTTTGAGACGCTGTTTGACCGGAACTACGCCTCACACAGCGGCGGCGCAATCTACGCATACAACTACACCGACCTGTACATCAAGGACTCGGCGTTCACGAACAACACGGCGTATTACAACGGCGGCGCCGTCTGGATGGAGTATCTGTACGACACTGTGTCCATTGTGGACACCACGTTTGATGGTAACAAGGCGCAGTACGGCTCGGGTGGCGCGATGCTCGCCGACTACTACACCGACCTCGACTTAAGCGGCCTCGACGTCACCAACAACTACGCCTACAACTACGGCGGCGGGCTCTACCTCTACTACTACTCCGATCTCGCGCTCTCCGACTCCAACTTCTCGGGGAACTACGCGGACGTGTACCATGGTGGAGCGATCTACGCCCAGCAGATCTACGGCACGTTGAGCATCAACACGACCACGTTTGATGACAACCAGTCCGACAACCAAGGCGGCGCGATCTACGCCTACTACTACACAAACCTGGAGCTGTACAACTCCGAGGTGACAAACAACACGGCGATCAGCCACGGTGGCGGCGTCTACGCGTACTACTACATGACGCCGACGATCTACAACACCACCTTCGACAACAACACGTCGAGCAATGGATACGGCGGTGGTCTGTACTTCTACCCCGCCGCTGGGAACGCCTACGACCTGACGATTCAGTCCTCTACGTTCACGAACAACACGGCGTACTACGACGGCGGCGGCATCTACTCCTACTCCGCCGACGACCTCTTCCTCGCCGACAACGTCATCAGCGGGAACAGGGCGAACTCCGCGTCCAGCAGCTACTCTGGCGGCGGTCTGTACATGTACAGCACCGACACCGCCAACGTCGTGCGCAACACCTTCTGCGGCAACTCGGCCTACAACGGCGGCGCTGTGTACTCCTACTACGTCTACGGCGGCATCGGCCTGGACGAGTGGACCAACAACGTCTTCCAAGAGAACTCCGCCACGAACGACGGCGGCGGCGCCTACTTCACGACGAACTATTACAACGAGCTCATCAACAACACCTTCGTCGGCAACAAGGGCGGTCGTTACGGCGGCGCGCTCTACTTGGCGACCAGCCACGGCACGTCCTCGGGCGAGTTCACCAACAACATCGTCGCCTACACCCAGAAGGCCGATGGTCTGTACGGGGACAGCTCCTCGGCGACGGCGCTCACCGGCGACATGCAGTACAACGACTGGTACTCGAACACCAGCGCTGATGTCTCTGGCTCGTTCACAAGCTCGATGATCTCGGGCCGGGGCAACGTCACCGTCGATCCCAAGTTCTCCAAGTACAGCCTCGACGGCGACTGCTCCAACGACGTCCTGGCGCTCTCCTCGACGTCTACGCTCATCGACGCCGGTGACACGTCTCTGAAGGACGCCGACGGCTCCCGCTCCGACATCGGCGCGTATGGTGGCGCCGAGGCCGCGATCCTCGACGCCGACGGCGACGGCTACATCGCCGGTGATGACTGTGATGACAGCGACGTGAGCGTGAACCCCGGCGCCACGGAGGTCTCCGGCGACGGCGTTGACCAGAACTGTGACGGCGCGGAGACCTGCTACGTGGACGCCGACGCCGATGGCTATCGCCCGGACGCCACCAGCACCGTCACCTCGACGGACGCCGACTGTGACGACTCGGGCGAGGCCCTCTCGACGGATCCCACCACCGACTGTGACGACACGAACGTCAGCGTCAACCCCGGCGCCACGGAGATCACCGGCGACGCCGTTGATCAGAACTGTGACAAGAAAGAGACCTGCTACACCGACAAAGACAACGACAACTACCGCCCCAACGCCACGAGCACCACGTCGTCCTCAGACACGGACTGCTCCGACTCCGGCGAGGCCCTGGCGACGGACGCCACGGGCGACTGCAACGACAGCGACTCCACGGTGAACCCCGGCGCCACGGAGATCGTCGGTGACGGCGCCGACCAGAACTGCGACAGCAAAGAGACCTGCTACACCGACAAAGACAACGACAACTACCGCCCCGACAGCACGTCTACGACGAGCTCCTCGGACTCCGACTGCTCGGACAGCGGCGAGGGCCTCTCGACGGATCCCACGGGTGACTGTAACGACAGCAGCGCCACGGTTTACCCCGGCGCGTCTGAGACGGCGTATGACAGCATCGACCAAGACTGTGACGGTTCCGACCTCACCGACGTAGACGGCGACGGCTTCGACTCCACGAGCGCCGGCGGCACCGACTGCGACGACGATGACGCCACCATCAACCCCAGCGCCACTGAGATCCCCTACGACGGCGTCGATCAGGACTGCTTCGACGGCGACCTCTCCGACGCCGACGGCGACGGCTTCGAGTCCACCGCCGTGGGCGGCGGCGACTGTGACGACAACGACGAGGGCTCCTACCCCGGCGCCGGTGAGACGGCGTACGACGGCATCGATCAGGACTGTGACGGATCCGACCTCACCGACGTAGACGGCGACGGACACGACGCCGCCGAGGCCGGCGGTGATGACTGCGACGACGGCAACGCCGCCGCCAACCCCGGCGCGCCGGAGACCTGGTACAACGGCGTCGATGAGGACTGTGACGGCGGATCTGACTACGATCAGGACGGCGACGGTTACGACGCCATCCTCGGCGACGGCAACGACTGCGACGACGAGGACGCGGCGATCAACCCCGGCGCCGCTGAAGACGTCGAGAACGGCATCGACGACAACTGCAACGACAGCGTCGATGAGGACCCCTCGAAGACCGACACCGACGGCGACGGCCTCACCGACCTTGAGGAGACCGAGGCCGGCACGGATCCCTCCAAGACCGACACCGATGACGACGGCATCGACGACAAGGACGAGATCGACCTCGGCACCGACCCGACCAACCCTGACTCCGACGGCGACGGCGCCACCGACGGCGAGGAGCAGGACGCGGGCACGGACCCGAACGACAACACCGACATTCCTGGCGGCGACAGCGGCGGCGACAGCGGCGCCGATGACACCGACGAGGTCGGCTCCGACGACACCGAAGACATCGGCCAGGCCGACGACACGGGCGTTGGCGGCGGCAGCGTTGACGACAAGGACGGCGGCTGCTCCACCACGGGCACCGGCACCAACCCCGGCCTGCTCGCGGGCTTGCTCGGCCTCGTCGGGCTCATCACCCGCCGTCGTCGGTCCTAAGCCTTGACCGTTTGACGAGGCGCGCGGCGGCGGGGTCCCCTACTCCGCCGCCGCCTCTTGGGCCTGGCCCCAGGCCTCTAAGTCTCCGGCGGCGGCGATGATGCCGGTGATGCCGACGGAGAGCATAAAGTCCTCGGCCACGTCATCCACGAGCACCTGGCCATCTACCCAGATGGCCTGGGCTCGGCGCACCTGACCGTCTTCACGCTCCCAGGAGTAGGTGAAGGCGTACTGCTGGTTGATCTCAAACAGGTCTGTGTTGAGTGTGATCGGGTCGGGCACGAAGTTCCAATGCGCGATGACCGGCGTGCCGTCGTCTAGGGTGAGCCAGCGCAGGTTCACGTCCATCTCGCTCCACGCCTCCCAACCCAACGAGTCCACGAGCGAGGTGTGCAGCACGTCGTGGGCGCGGAACCACTCACACTCCCGAGCACGAAAACAGTCGAGGTCGTCTTCAGTGCTGCGCTCGGCCTCCAGGTACGCCGGGAAGATCTCCGTCTGGTCGGGGTGCGCGAGCGCCCAGGCGAAGGTGTCCATCGAGATGTCGTAGTCGATGCCGATGACCGCGCCAACGATGCCCGCCTCTAGCTCCCGCTCGATCCCGACCGCCGCGAGGTGCTCCGCGGTGAGCGCGCCCACGGTGTAACCGGCTTCAGCGTCCTCAAAGTGCTGGTTTACCCAGGGGATCAGGTTCTCGCCTAAGTCTTCGAGGCTGCCGTCGAAGCGTGCGTCGTACTGCACGAAGCCGTAGGTCAACATCTCCTCGATGTCCATCGGCGCCTTCGTGGGGCCGCAGCCGATGAGCAGCCAGGGGAGGATCAGCAGGGGTGTTTTTTGTGCGTTGGTGGACATCAACCCTCCTCACGGGCGGCGAGCCAGGCGTCGAGATCTTCAGCGGAGTTGACCATGGTGTTGATGCCGAGGTTGAGCGCGGTGCTCTCGGGCATGTCGGCGTCTACGACCTCACCGTCTACCCAGATCGCCTGCACCCGCGACGCCGCGCCGTCTTCAGGCAGGTAAACAAACGAGAAGCTGTACTGCTGGTGAACCTGCAGAAAGTCGATGTTGAACTGTACGGGGGTGGGCCCCAGCACACGGACCACGAGCAAGGTGCCGTAGTCTTCAGACTCCACCCAGCGCAGATCTTGGCTGAACTCGTTCCACATCTCGATGCCCAGGCCGAGGCTGGCGTGGACCTCGCTCATGCTGTCATGGGTCGGGCACGAGCGGTCCAAAAAACACTCCCGGGGGGACTCTTGGGTGCGCTCAAACTCGACGTAGCTCTCGAAGATCTCGTCCTGCCGGGGGTAGCTCAGGCCGAACGCCACGGCGTCGATGTCTACGCTGTAGAACATGCCGACGGCCGCGCCGACCACACCGTCCACAGCGTCGGCGGACACCTCCGCCGCGGCGAGATCCTCCGTGGTCAACGCGCTCACCTCGTACCCTTCAGCGAGCTCTTCTTCGTGGGACTCCATGAACGGGATGAGCTTGTCGGCCAAGGCGAGGATGTGCGCCTCGTCGTCGGCTTGGTGCGTGAAGCCATACACCATCATCTCTTCGATGGTGTCCGGCGCCTCCGGCGGGCGGCAGGCGGTGATCAGGGCGAACGAGAGGAGCGATGGGTAGATGCGCATCCCCTAATTTTGCCTCAAGTTGAGCCGGGCCCGCCAGTCCTTCAACGCGGAGAGCGCGGAGGGCTTGATGTCGCCGAGGCGCTGGCCCCGCGCCTGGGCCTCGTGAACCCAAGCCTCGGGGCCGCCGGGGCCGATCCGCACGACCTCCGCCGGGCCGAGCTGCCCCAGGCGGCGGCACCAGCCGTAGTGCGGGTTCTCGGCCAAGGCGGCGTCGAGCTCCCCCGGGCTGGGCGCGTGGGCGCCTTCGATGAACAAGGTGTAGCGTGGCGGATCGTCGACCTCCGGCGCGAGCAGGCGGAAGGTGGCGTCGGGGCAGAGGCGCGCGAGCACCCCAGCGACGAAGGCCTCAGAGAGCTTCTCGCCGCGCAGGTCCACGACCTTGTCTTCACGGCCCAAAAACCGCAGCGTCGGCGTCTGCCCCAC
>Ga0066604_10001489_pt1 | contig 12832 bp, 14 predicted proteins | sample Higcelwee11metaG_FD_59501 | JGI IMG/M metagenome (GOLD analysis project Ga0066604, IMG submission 59501) | Freshwater pond sediment microbial communities from the University of Edinburgh, under environmental carbon perturbations - High... | ecosystem: Environmental > Aquatic > Freshwater > Pond... | reverse complement strand
GCGTCGCCCAGGCCGCTGAGCCCGAGATGCCCACCGTTGAGGCGTCCCCCGTTGAGGCGTCCCCCGTTGAGGCACCCCCCGCTGAGCTCCGTGAGGTCCACTTCTCGGAGATCGTGGTGAAGCTTCGAACCATGCCAAGGTACCCGCCAGAGGCCCGCGCCCAGAACGTCGAGGGGGACTGCGACGTGCGCCTCATCGTCGATGAGCGGGGGAAGACGACCTCTGCGGAGGCCCTCAACTGCCCCCCGCTGTTGATCGCGGCGAGCACGACGGCCGCGATGGGGACGACGTTCTACCCGTTCAAAGAAGGGGGCGTCCCGGTCAAGGTGTCGTTCGTCCTCCACTACAAGTTCCGCCTCAGCGACTCCTCGGGGGGCCAAACAACGTTGGGGAGCGCCACCGTTCCGCCACTCGCCCCGCCGACAGGCCGCTTTCGTGAGGTGGACTTCGCGGATCTGACCTGCGCCTCGCTCGCCCCGATGACCTTCCCCGAGCAAGCCCGCTGCCAAGTGATGTTCTACCTCGACAGCCAGGGGGCGGTCATTCACACCGAGCCCATCGACTGCGACGAGCCGTTTCTCTCGGCGGTGCGTGAGGCCACCGAGCCCCTGGTCTGCAAACCGGTCGAGCGCCGCGGCGAGGCCATCCCCGTGAAGGCCGAGTACACCTTCCAGCTTAAGTTTCGCTGAGCCGAGGGCCGGGAGCGCAGCGCGTACGCATCGGTCGCCTGTGCAAAGATCCTGTGATCCTCTCCCCCCTTGACGGGCTCCTTCATCTCTGAGAAACGTTGAGTCAACGGTCTCTTCTCGTGAGCTTGAGGTGCAGAGTGCGTCAGAGCGTTGTGGTGATCGGGTTGGTCTTGTGCTGGAGCGTCGCCGCCGCCGAGCCGGAGGCGCCGGTTGGTGAGGCGCCGGTAGCGGCCCCCAAGTCAGAGAGGCTCCCCCACAAAGGGGTCTTTGAGGACGTCGTCGAGGTGGAGCTGAGCGAGGTCACCCAGAAAGACAGGGTCGCGCCGGCCTATCCCAAAGACGCCCTCAAGCAGAACATCGAGGGCGAGTGCCAGCTCCACCTCATCATCGGGACGACGGGCCGAACCGAGCACGTCCAGGTGCTCGCCTGCGACCCGATGTTCGTGGAGGTCAGCGTGAACGCCGCGATGGAGACGCGCTTCGCCCCGGTCCTCGTGAACGGCGCGCCGGTGAGGGCGGCCTTTGATCACAAGTACAAGTTTCGGCTCTCCGGCGCCGCGTACCCGCCTCCGCCGCCGCCGGTCTTCGACCCGCCCCTCATCTTTGAGGCGCCTCCTGCCCCGCCGGACGGCAAATTCCGCCAGTTTGAGCAGTTCGATCTGTCCTGCACCCCCCTCACGCCGGTGTCGGTGCCCGAGGAGGCCCGCGGCGCAGGCGGTCCGTCCTCGTGCCAGATGATGCTCTACATCGACGCCCAGGGGGAGGTCGTCCACGCCGCGCCCCTCGTGTGTGAGGAGCCGTTCATCTCCGCGGTGCAGGCCACGAAGCGGCCCTTGGTGTGTGAGCCGGTCAAGCGGCGCGGCGAGGCCATCGCCGTGAAGACCGCCTACACCTTTCAGCTCTGAGCGCCGCGAGGCGCGCGCCCCTTTACACCCGCCCCCAAGCACCTCACCCCCTCCATGCCTGGGCCCATGCGGGTCCGATGGAGGTGCCTATGTTTGAGTCTGTCGCCACCGCCCGCCCGTCCCCGCGCCGCCGCAAAGCGGGCGCTCTGCTCCTCGCGCTGGTCTTCGTGGGCGCGGCCGCGAGCGCCGTGGGCCTCGCCGGGAGCCAGCTCGTCACCGAGCTCGCTGAAGGACCACCCATCGACGTGCGCCTCGATGAGCCGATGGAGCGGGTGAGCTTGGGCGCCCCCGCCGCGCCCGCCGCGGTCCGGCGCGGCGTCGAGGATCCCGGCGGCGAGAAGGAGGCCCCGCCTGAAGAGGCCCCGACGCCCACCGAGGCGCCGTCTGAGCCCGACGGCGCGGCCAGCGAGACCGCGGACATCTCCAACGGCATGGGCAAAGGCCCTCTGGGGCACCCCGAGGGGGATCCCGACGGCCAGCCGGAGGGGGCCCTCGACGGAGAGGGCCCCGGCGGAGGAGGGGACGGGGGCGGCGGCCTGCGTTCGGTGCACTGGACAGAGGTGAAGGTCAAACGCCAGGCCCAGCCGGTCTACCCTCCTTCAGCCCAGGCGATGCACCTGGAGGGGAGCTGCACCCTGCGCTTCATCATCGACGAGCGCGGCGTGCCCACGAGCGTCACCCCGGCGGCGTGCCCCGCGCCGTTTCAAGAGAGCGCCGTGGCGGCGGGGTCCCAGTGGCGCTTCTACCCGATGAAGGTCAACGGGGTCGCCCAGCCCGCCACGTTCCAGCTCGTCATCCACTTCCGCCTCTCGGAGTGACCGCCGCCGACCGCTCGTGCGCGCCTGTCCGCCCTCCGCCGCGCTCGTGAAGATCATGTCGGCGCGTGGCGCTGCGCCCGCGTTTTTCGCTGCGTTGGAACGAATCTCCCCGATGGGTGGTCGACCGCTCCCTGTGCAAGCGGGTAGAATCCTCATATAGTGGTCGGTCTGACCTTGAGGGCTGGTCGCCCTCGAAGGAGCGTGCCTTGTTCGACACCGTCGGCAAGAACCGGAAAGCAAACCGTCGGCGCCAGACCGGCGCCCTCATCCTCTCTGTGATCCTCATCGGCTCGGCCTTCTCGGCCCTGCTCTTCGCCGGTCGCCAGATCGTCGAGGAGGTGGCTGAAGAGGCCGTGGTTGAGGTCACCTTCATGGATGACATGGCCGCGCCGCCGCCGCCCCCTCCTCCTCCGCCCCCGGCCTCCTCCAACACCCAAGAGGAGGAAGAAGAAGAGGAAGAAGAGGAGGAGCCCGAGGATCCTGAAGAGCCCGTCGAGCCCGAGGCCTTGCCTGACGAGGTGCCGCCTCCCAAAGAGGACGGCGGCCAGAAGGGCGGCATGGAGGGCGGCGTTGAAGGCGGCGTCGAGGGCGGCGTCGTCGGCGGCGTGATCGGCGGTGTCATCGGCGGTGAGCTGGGTGGGCAGCTCGGCAGCACCGGCGTCAAGTCCGTGCACTGGTCCGAGGTCAAAGCCAAGAACCGCGTTGATCCGAAGTACCCCCCGGCCGCCCGCGACATGCACCTTGAGGGCGACTGTAAGATTCGCATCAACATCGACGAGAAGGGCAAGCCCTTCGACGCTCAGATCGTCGCCTGCCCCAAGCCCTTTGAGGAGGCCGCGCTGCTGGCGGCGAACTCATCGAGCTTCTACCCGATGAAGGTCGAAGGCAAGGCCGTCAAGGCCACGTTCCTGTTCACCTACAAGTTCAAGCTCTCAAGCTGAGCCCTTCGTATCTCTCACCGCTCGCCGAGCCGCACCCCCCAAAACGCGCGCGCCACCTACCTGAGGTCCTGAATGTCGTTTGATCCAGCTCATCTCTGGGAGTCCATGGGCATCGTCTCGAAGGTCATCTTCTTCGTGATGATCATCATGGGCATCGCCAGCCTCTACGTCGGCATCGAGCGCCTCGTGACGCTCTCCAAGGCGCGCGCGCAGTCTCGGAGCCTCGCGGAGTCTCTCACCCAGCATCTCGTGAAGGGCGACGTCGCCGGCGCGCTCAAGGCCTGTCAGCGCCCGGAGTACAAGTTCTCCTACCTCGGGCACCTCATGGAGGCTGGCCTGCGTGAGCTCAACGGCCGCTTCGACCGCTTCGGCGTCGAGTCCGCCCGCCGCGCCATGGACCGCCGCTCGGTGCAAGAGAACGCGGATCTTCGCCGCGGCATGAACATCCTCGCCACCGTCGGCTCCACCGCCCCCTTCGTGGGCCTCGTGGGCACGATCTTCGGCATCATCAACGCCTTCTCCGCCATGGCGGCTTCAGGCTCCGGCGGCTTGGCCTCGGTCTCCGGCGGCATCGCTGAGGCGCTGGTCGCCACCGCCGTCGGCATCGTCGTCGCGATCATCGGCGTGTGGCTGTTCAACTACTTCACCAGCCGCATCGATCTCATCACCAACGACATCTCCGTCTCCGTCGAGGAGTTCGTGGACTGGTGTGAGAAGCAGCTCATCGCCCGCGCTGAGGGCAGCCCCGACGCACCCACCCAAGAAGTCCACGCCAAGTAAGGGCGCTCGGCAGGGGTCGTTATGGGCGCCAAAGTCGGCGGCAACAAAGGCGGAGCCATGGGGGACATCAACGTCACCCCCTTGGTGGACGTCGTCCTCGTGCTGCTCATCATCTTTATGGTCGTCACCCCGATGCTCTCATCCGGCGTCGAGGTGAAGCTCCCCAAAGCGAAGACCACCACCCAGGCCCAAGACAACGGGCAGCACCTCGTCGTCTCGGTGCGCGCCGACGGGGCCATCTTCGTGGACTCCCGGCAGGTGCCGCTGGAGATCCTCGTTGATGAGGTCAACGCCGAGTTCCGCGCCACGCCGAACCGGGCGATCCTCATCAAGGCCGACTCCGGCCTTCATTACGGCGAGGTTCGCGCCGTGATGGACACCCTCTCCGACAACGGCATGACCACGCTCCTGCTCGCTGCAGAGAAGCTGAAGGAGAACTGAGTGGCCTTCAAGATGCGTGGAGGGGCGAAGTCGGCGGAGTCCGACATCAACGTCACGCCCCTGATCGACGTGGTGCTCGTGCTGCTGATCATCTTCATGGTGCTCACGCCGCGGGTCATCGAAGAGATGAGCGCGAATTTGCCGAGCAAGACCGAGGTCAAGCCCAACAAAGACCCTGACAAGGATCAGCCCCTCGTCGTCGCCGTGTACGACAACGGCGACATCGCGCTGAACCTCAAGGTGATGCCCAAGGCGGAGCTCGCCCAGGAGCTCAAGGGCCGCATCGCCGCCCGGGATCAGCGGGTGGTGTTTGTCGACGCCCACCCCAACCTTGAGTACGGCATGGTGGTGGACGTGATGGACCTCGTGCGAGACGCCGGCGCCGAGCGTGTTGGCCTCGCCCGGCTCAAGGACGAGGGCCCGGCGCGCCCGGCGGCGGCGCCCGCGGACGGCGCGGCCCCTGCGGACGGCGCGGCTCCGGCTGCCCCCGCCACGCCGTGAGCAGCTTCGATTTAGAGGCCTGGAGCGCCCCGCGGCGCGAGCGCCTCTCTCAGTCACTGCTCTCCCTTTTTGGCGACGCTTGGCCCGAGCCGATGACGGCGATGTGCCGCCATCCGCTCACCGCCAGCGGCAAAGGGATGCGGCCCTTGCTCGTGCTCGCGGCCTATGGGGTCGTGCAGCCTGAGGGCGCCGATGACGCGCTCGTGTGGCCCTACGCCTTGGCGATCGAGCTCGTGCACGCCTACTCGTTGGTCCACGACGACATGCCGTGTATGGACAACGACGACTTCCGCCGCGGCCAGCCCACCACCCATGTGCTCTACGGCGACGGCTTCGCGCTGCTCGTCGGCGACGCCTTGTTGACCGAGGCGTTTCGGGTGGCGGCCACGGCGAAGGGCCTGCCCCCCACACGCCAGGTTCAGCTCATCGCCGAGCTGGCGACCTCAGCGGGTTACCACGGGATGATCGGCGGCCAAGCGGCGGATCTCGGCGCGGCGGGCCAGGTCACCGATGTGGGCACATTAGAGCGCCTTCACGCCGGGAAGACCGGGGCGCTCTTGCGCCTCGCCGTGCGCCTGGGCGCCATCGCGGGCGGGGCGGATCAGACCACCCTCACCCAGCTCACCCGGTACGCCGAGGCCCTCGGGCTGGCGTTCCAGCTCGCCGATGATGTGCTCGATCTTGAACAAGACGCCAAAGCAGACGGCCCGCCGTCGTTCCCCAAGCTGCTCGGCGTCGAAGAGACACGGCACCGCGCTCGATCGCTCTCGGAGCAGGCCATCGCCGCGCTCTCCGGCTTGCCTCGGACAGAGCCGCTGGTGGCGCTCGCGCGGTACACCGTCGAGCGCAGCCTCTAGCCCTTGGTGGCCACGCCGCGACAGCGGGCGGATCTTCGCCTCGTGGAGCTTGGCCTCGCGCCTACGGTCGAGCGCGCCCAGGCGTTGATCCTCGCCGGGCAGGTGCTCTGCGATGACGCGCCGGTGCACAAGGCCGGGGATCGTCTGCCGCTCTCGGGCGTCGTGCGCCTGCGTGGCGCCGCGCCGCATGGCTACGTCTCTCGGGGTGGCATCAAGCTCGCCGCGGGCCTCGACGCCTTCGGGGTCAACCCGGCGGGCAAAGTGTGCGCGGATCTCGGCGCGTCTACGGGCGGTTTCACCGACTGCCTGCTCCAGCGCGGCGCGGCCAAGGTCTACGCCATCGACGTCGGCTATGGGCAGCTCGCGTGGAGCCTTCGCCAAGATCCACGGGTCGTCGTGATGGAGCGCACCAACGCTCGGCTGCTCACGTCGCTGCCCGATCCCGCCGAGCTCGTCGTCGGTGACCTCTCGTTTACGGCGTTGGCGCCGATGCTCCCTGCGATCCGCGCCATCTGCGCCCCGGGCGCGCTGCTCGTCTTGCTGGTGAAACCACAGTTTGAGGTGAGCCGAGCGCAGGTGAAGAAGGGCGGGCTGGTGACCGACGCGGGCGCGCGGGCGGGGGCCGTCGCCGGGGTGCTCGCAGAGGCCCAGGCGGAGGGTTTTGAGCTGTTGGGCAGCGTTGAGAGCCCTGTGACCGGGCTCAAGGCGGGCAACATCGAGCACCTCCTCGGCCTGCGCGCGCCGGGGGGGCGATCCGCCTGATCGCGACGGGAGCGTCGGCGATGTGCTATCTTCAACTCCAAGGAAGGAGACAGGAACTTGCGCCTCTTCGGCCTCTCTTTGCTCGCGCTCGCCGCGGGCTGCAACTGGGTCTCTCCTGAAGACCTCGACGCGCGTTTGGGTCAGCTTGACGATGACGGCGACGGCTTCACCCGCGATGGCAACGGGGATCCCGCCCGCATCGACTGCGACGACGCTGACGCCGCCATCTACCCCGGCGCGGCCGAGGTCTGGTACGACGGCGTCGACCAGAACTGCGATCGCCTCAACGACTTTGACCAAGACGGCGACGGCGTGGTCATCGAGGGCTGCGCCGATCCCCGAGACTGCCGCCCAGAGATCCCCGGCGGCGACTGCGACGATCTCAACGCTGAGGTCTTCCCCGCCGCCGTAGACGAGTGGTACGACGCCCTCGACTCCAACTGCGACGAGGCGAACGACTTCGATCAAGACGCCGACGGCTTCGTGAAGGATGGCTGCGCCGATCCGGTCTACTGCGGCGAGGACGTGCCTGGCGGCGACTGCGAGGATCTCATCGCCGAGATCAACCCCGGCGAGAAAGAGATCTACTACGACAACACGGACGCGGACTGCGACGGCGCCAGCGACCTCGACGCCGACGGGGACGGCCACGACTCCGATGAGTACGGCGGCCGCGACTGCGACGACACCGACGACCGCATCAGCCCCAGCGCGGATGACGACTGGTACGACGGCGTCGATCAAGACTGCGACGACGCGAACGACTTTGACCAAGACGGCGACGGCCTGGTCGTCAAGGGCTGCATCAACTCGACCTACTGCGGCGCTGATGTCCCCGGGAACGACTGCGACGACACCGACGCGACGATCTTCCCCCTCGCCCAAGAGGACGTTCAAGACAGCATCGACTCCGACTGCGACGGCGGCGCCGACTCCTTCGCCCTCATCCTGAGCGCCAACACCTTCGAGGGCGGCGTCGATCTCGCCGCGGGTGAGTGGCAGGATCAGGTCTACTTCTCGATGGGCGTGGGCTACGCGGCCTGGATGGGCGAAGAAGGCCCGGAGGAGACCTGGGACGCCACCGTGGCCTCGGCCTACTCCGTGCTCCCGCCTTGGCTCAACTTCTCCGACGCGGCGGACTACAGCATCGACGTGGTGGAGACGCTTCCTTGGGGTGCCGAGCGCACGACGGATCCCTCCTACACGATCTCTTCAGGCCAGTCGTTCTCTGTAGAGACCGTCGATGGTCGCGACTGGATCTGCGGCGGCTCGGCGCTGTTGTACGGCACCTCCCGCGGCCTGAGCACGACCTGTTTCCAGCTCAGCAAGAGCGGAGGCACGTCCTCCTCCCGGCGGCGCTCGGTGTCGTTCGGCGTGAGCGACACGGTGAGCGATCTCGAAGACATCACCACCGCCCGCGACGCCAACAAGAACTTCCACACCTTGGGCTGCACCACCACCGACGGCGGCAGCTTGCAGTACCTCGTCGTCACCGAGGGCGACTTAGAGGACGGCACGTCTCGGGCCAACCAGCTCTTCACCGACGTGAGCATGTCGGCCTGCGCGGCGCACTTCTTGGCTGCCAGTGGGGACGGCACGCTCATCTACCTCGACGGCAACACCAACGAGTACGTCGTCGCCACCTGGGATCCTGTGGCGCCCGAGACGTACTCCGGCGGGTTCTCTGGGCTCTTCACCGAGACCTACCGCGGCACCACGTCGATCGCCGACCTCATCGTGCCCCCCGGCGCGCAGACGCCGATCGAGATGGTGGTGACCGTCTCCGGCGGCCTCATCGTGTACGAGGGCGGCCTCGCCACGGGCACGGCGCGCTCGGTGCTCGGCGCGACGGCGGTGCGTGACGCCGACCTCGCCTTGGGCCCTGGCGGCGAGCTCTTCGCGGTGTGGCTCGACTCCTTGGGCAAGGTGCGCGTAGGCTTCGGCCAGGTCGGCACCGGGTTCACCTCCTCAGCGAAGGTGTCGACGCCGTTCACGCCCACCGAGGTCACGGCTTGGTACACGGCGACGGGCTACCTCTTCGTGGCGGCCACAGACGGCAGCGCCTTGGCCGTCGGCGTCATCGAGCCCCCGTAAGCGCCGCGCCGCGCGGTCGCTCTCTCGCGCTCAGAGCCCGAGGCCAGGCAGCCAGCGGGCGAGCAGAGTGTCGGAGAAGAAGAGCACGATGATCCCCCCGACGGCCAGAAACGGCCCGAAGGGGAGCTGCGTACGAAAGCCCCGGCCTTGGGTGATCATCAGGCCGATGCCGATGATCGAGCCGAGAATGGAGCCGATCATCACCACGGCGAGGGTGGGCCAAGGCCCCAGAAACGCGCCGATCATGCCCAAGAGCTTCACATCGCCGTAGCCCATGCCGTCTTCACCGCGCAGGAGCTTGTAGGCCAGCAGGATGCTCAGCGGGGTGGCCGCGCCGATCACGGCGCCGACGACGGCCTCACGCCAGCTCGGCCCGCCGTCAAAGCCCAAGGCGCCTAAGCCCACCGCCGCGAGCACCCCAAACGGCGCGGCGTACACCGAGAACTGATCGGGGATGATGTAGTGGCGCAGGTCGATGTAGGTCGTCGCGACCAACATCCCGATGAAGGTGAGGTACACCGACCACGCGGCGAAATGACCGAGGGTCAGCTCCGCCGGGCTGGGCACAAGCTGCCGAAACAGGAGCAGGCCCAGGCAGCCCACGAGCAGCTCAATCGCCGGGTAGAGCGGCGAGATCGGCGACTTACACGCCCGGCACTTGGCGCGCAGCAGCACCCACGAGAGCACGGGCACGTTGTCAAACCACCGAATGCCCGCCCCGCAGGACGGGCAGTGCGACGGCGGGTAGGCGACGGAGCGGTCTTCAGGCATCCGCGCGATGCACACGTTCATAAAGCTGCCGACACACAGCGCGACGACGAAGGCCCAGCCTTGCGAGAAGAGGTGCGCCTGCTCCAAGGTCACGCGGACTCCATCACGGCGGTGATCACCCGCGCCATGTCCTCGTGGTTTAGCCCCTCATGGGCGGGCAGCGCCAGGGCCCGGGCGCAGAAGGCCGCGGCGTTGGGGCAGGCCGAGCGGCCATCCCCCCCAAACACGGGCTGGGCGTCCATCGGCGCGGGGTAATACACCGCGGTGTCGATCCCGGCGCGGTGAAGCCCCGCCTGAATCACGTCGCGGCGGCCCGGGGGGCAGAGCACGACGTACTGGTGAACGCCGTCGTCGGCGTGGCGGGGCAGGGGAGCCACGGGGCCGTCTTGGAAGGCGGCGTCGTACACCTCCGCGGCGGCGCGACGGGCGGCGGCGCGGCGGGCAAGCTCAGGCAGATGCCCCAGCACCACGGCGGCCTGCACGGCGTCGAGGCGGCTGTTTCGGCCCCAGCGCGCGTGAACATACGGCGCGCTCATGCCGTGGCTGCCGATGGCCCGGGCCAAGGCGGCGACCTCAGCATCGTCGGTGAGCACCGCGCCCCCGTCACCGGCGACGCCGATCGTCTTCGTCGGGTACAGGCTCAGGGCCGAGGTCACCCCGCCCGGCGCGCCGTGGCCCCAGCCGAGGCACTGGGCGGCGTCGGTGACGACGATCCGGCGGCCCGCAAGCACCTCGGCGCGCATGCCGAAGAGGTGCACCGGCACGACGATCTCCACGTCCTCAGGCACCTGGGCGGGGTCGAGGAGCGGCCGGTCGGGCAATACATCCACAAAGACCGGCACGGCGCCGATCATCTGCACCGACTCCGCCGTGGCGAAGAAGCTCAGCGCGGGCAGGGCCACCCGGTCTCCGGCCTGAACCCCGGCGGCCAAGAGCGCGATGGCCAAGGCGTCGGTGCCCGAGCCCACGCCGACGGCGTAGCGGCGGTGAAGCGTCTGGGCCAAGGCGCTCTCCGCCTCGTCCACCACCGGGCCGCCGATGTACCGCCCCGATCGTAAGACGGCGAGCACCCGGGCCTCGACGTCCACCGCCACGGCGGCGTGGCGCGCGGCGAGGTCCACCATGCGTATCCGAGCGGGGCCTTGGCTCACTTAAAGTCCCGGCCGCTGAACACCCACACCGCGAGGGTCAACACGACGACGGTGTAGCCCAGGCCGTAGCCCGTGGCGCCGATGAGCTGCTCAACGGGGATCGGCAGGTGGTGTACGGCGAGGTCGTGGACGTTGAACACCGAGAGGTTCGGCAAGAACCAGTACAAGACCCCGGCGAATTGCCGGACCTGCTCACTCTCGGCCTGGAGCCCAAAGCGCCAGATGTCATCGGCGAGGTGGCCGATGACAAACACGGCGATGGAGAACGAGGCCGCGGTGATCGGCGCGCTGTACGACGAGAACAGGATCGCCCAGGCCGTGAGCAGCCCCAGCTCCACGGTCAACATCCACCAAGACGCATATACCGAGGTCGCCGGGGGCCCCTGCTGGGTCAACATCAAGAGGATGTAGAGCCCGGCCATGAGCGCGATCATCGTGACGATCACCCCCATCAGCCCCAGGTATTTGCCCACGATGAACACCCAGCGGGCGATGGGCTTGGACACGATGGTGTAGACCGTCTTCTTCTCGATCTCTTTGTAGACCAAGCCGATGCCCAAGAAGATCGACATCACCGAGCCGAAGGCGCGGATCGCCCCCAAGGCCACGGAGCGCACGACCTTGTCTTGGTCGCCGATGGTGATCTCCTCCATGACCAGGCTCGCGCACAGGACGAGCACGGCGAAGAAGACGATGGAGTACAGCACGCGGTCGCGGATGTTCTCGCGGTAGGTGTTCGCGGCGATGGCCCAGAGCTGCATCACGCGAGCACCCCCAGGTGCTTCTGGTTGATCGGCGCCGCGCGCTGCACCTCGTCCAAGAGCACGCTCTCTAAGTGTTCTCGGGCGGGGGTGACCGAGAGGATGGAGCCTCCGGCGGCGCGTAGGGTGTCGATGGCGCTATCAGCGTCGTCGGGGCCAACCCGTAAGATCACCGCGTCGCCGTCGCGTCGAATGACCTCACCGGGCAGCGCGGCGTCGGTGTTGGTGATGCGTGTGGCGATGTCGACGTGTTTGACGCGGTCGCCGACGAGCTGCCGCACCGTGCCTAAACCCCGCAGGCGCCCGCCGACGAGGATCGCCACGCGGTCGCAGATCAGCTCGACGTCGGCGAGGATGTGAGACGAGAAGAACACCGTGCGGCCCCGGCGGCGCTCCTCAAAGATGAGGTCGCGGATGAGCAGGCGGCCCATGGGGTCAAGCCCGCTCATGGGCTCATCAAGCACGAGCAGCTCAGGGTCGTTGATCAAGGCCTGGGCCACCCCAGCGCGCTGCAACATGCCCTTGGAGTAGGCCCGAAGCGGCACATCGGCGAAACGCTCAAGCTGAACCCGGGCGAGGAGCTCCTCGATACGCGCCGCCCGAACGGCCTTGGGCAGCCCAAAGAGCGAGCCGTAGAAGTGCAAGAACTCCCGTGCGGTGAGGTGCTCGTAGAAGTACGGGCGCTCAGGCAAAAAGCCGACCCCCCGTTTGGACTCCGGGTCGCGGTGGTCTTTACCCAGAAGCTCGGCTTTGCCTGAGGTGGCGGCTTGTAGGCCCATGAGGCACTTGATCGTCGTGGTCTTCCCGGCGCCGTTGGGGCCGATGAAACCAAAGATCTCGCCCCGACGCACGTCGAGGCTGAGATCCTCAAGGCCGACGTAGGGGATCCTGAAGAAGCCGCTGCGGTAGACCTTTCCTAAGCCTTCGCAGCGCAGCACGACCTCAGCGGGGGATGACGACGCGGGGGACACTTCTTTACCTCCCTTCTTTGGGCTCCGTTTGAGCGGCGGCACGACGCGCCCGCCAGCGGGCGGTGAGCGTTGGGTCGTTCTGGGCCTTGAGCCAAGACTCCACGTCTTCGTCAGGCACGGCCCCAGCGGAGCGCCAGTTGCAGCGGGTACACAAGGGGCCGCTCGCCTCAAAGCGGCCCTCCACATGCGCCCGACGCCAGGACTGCATCAGCGGCCCACGCCAGAGCGCCGCCAGCGGGGTCTGCACGAGGTTGCCGATGCGGTTCTCCAGGCGCTCGTCGAGACAGCAGGTGGTGACGCTGCCGTCGACGTGCACCATCGGGGTGCTCCACAGTCCGGCGCAGGGGGGTCGCATAGGTGAATCATAGCACCCGCGGGTTATGGGGCGGG
>Ga0066604_10001477_pt1 | contig 12949 bp, 10 predicted proteins | sample Higcelwee11metaG_FD_59501 | JGI IMG/M metagenome (GOLD analysis project Ga0066604, IMG submission 59501) | Freshwater pond sediment microbial communities from the University of Edinburgh, under environmental carbon perturbations - High... | ecosystem: Environmental > Aquatic > Freshwater > Pond... | reverse complement strand
GACCCTGAGAAATATTCTTTTCCACTGGAGCTCTCTTTCCTTGCCAGTCGTTATAAACAGCTTCAGGAAGAACTTGTGCCACAGGATCTGTTCAAAGCCTTTACAGTGGCTGATTATTACTTCATGAAATCGCTTGTTTTTGCTGCTTCAACTCTGAAAGGAGATGAATATAATCTGTACAGGCAGATATTCTATATAATATATGGATCATTACCTAAACCGGATATATTTGTTTATCTGCATATCAATCCTGACAGACTTCTGCAGAATATCGAAAAAAGAGGAAGAAATTATGAAAAGTCAATCACAAGGGAATACCTTCAGAAGATTCAGGAAAGCTATTTTTCTTTTTTCAGACAAAATCCTGAGAACAAATACCTTGTTATTGATCTAAATAATATTGATTTTGTGTCTGATCAGAATCACTACAGAAAAATCATTGATGCCATATTTTTCGACGACTACCCCGTAGGATTGAATACTTTGATTTTGTAAATATTTTAAATAAATTGGCTGTTACTCTAACATTTTTTTTTAGTTTTGCATATAATTAGTATCTTGTTGAATATTTAAACATTAATACATATCATAAACAAATAACTCTTTTTACTATGAAAAAATTCGGAAGCTATTTTATCCTTATCCTGGCCGCAACTGTAATGACCAGTTGCAGCGGTCTGAATAAGATGAAGAAAAATGCGGGCCTGATTAAATATGAGGTTACTCCTAAAGTACTGGAAGCTCATGCAGGTCTTGTTAATGTCACTATCAAAGGTGTATTCCCTGAGAAATATTTTGATAAAAAGACTACTGTTACAGCTACACCAGTGCTTACATATACAGGTGGTGAAACCGCTTTTGAAAAAGTTCAGGTTCTGCAGGGCGAGAGCGTTCAGGCTAACAATAAGGTAATTACATATACAGGAGGTGATTTTACTTATACAGCCGCTGTCCCTTATAAAGATGCAATGAAGGTTTCTGAACTTGTACTAAGAGTTAAGGCAGTAAGAGGTTCAAAAAGCCTCGATTTCGAACCTGTTAAACTTGCCGATGGTGTTATCGCAACATCAACTCTTGTTGAGAAACATGGCAAACCTGTTATGATGAAAGATAAATTTGTCAGAATTACACCTGAAACCCAGGCTGCTGATATTAACTATCTGATCAATAAATACGATATACGTTCAACCGAACTTAAAGCTGAAGATATAATTCTTCTTAAAGATTATATTAAATCTGTTGCAACTGATCCTAACCGCCAGTTTAAAACAGCATCTGTAAGTTCCTATGCTTCACCCGACGGTAAGTTTGACCTGAACGAAAAACTTTCAGGCAACAGAGGAACTGCTGCAGATAAACTTATCAAAAAGGAATTTGAAAAAATTGAAGCTGCAAAAACTGCAGATTTCTTCAATGAGAAAACAACAGCTGAAGACTGGGATGGTTTTAAAACTGAAGTTGAAAACTCAACTCTCCAGGATAAAGACCTTATCCTTCGTGTTCTCTCTATGTATGCTGATCCTGACGTTCGCGAAAAAGAGATCAAAAACATGGCTGCAGCTTTCGAAGCTCTGAAGACTGATATTCTCCCGAAACTCAGAAGATCTAAGATGCTCATTAATGTTGACAAGATCGGTCGAAGCGACGAGCAGATCCTTGCTCAGGCTAAATCAGATCCTAAAGTACTGAGCCTCGAAGAAATGCTTTATGCAGCTACTCTTACAAAAGATGCTAACGAGCAACTGACATTCTACAAAGCTGCCGCTGAAGCTTATCCGAAATGTATTCGCGCAGCAAATAACATTGGTTACACTTACATGGCTTTGGGAAAAACCGATGATGCTATTGCAGCTTTCGAAAAAGCAAAAGCTATCGATAATAACGATATGATTAAGAATAACCTCGGATTTACATACCTTGTAAAAGGAGATCTTGTAAAAGCTGAAGAGTATTTTAATTCTATGTCGGTTGCCTCACCTGAATCAAAATGGGGACTTGGTGTTATCGCAATTACAAAAGGCGAATATGACAAAGCAGTTAATCTGTTCGGAACCGAACCTTGCTTCAACCTTGCTCTTGCACTTGTTCTGAAAGGCGATGTTAATAAAGCTAAAGTTACACTCGATAGTATGAAAGAATTGTGCAAATGCGGCAAACCTTCATACCTGAAAGCTATTGTTGGGGCACGCCTCGATAACAGAGACTATATGCTTAATGGCCTTCGCGAAGCAATAGGATTTAATGCTGACTGGAAAGCTTACGCAAAAACAGATCTTGAACTTGCAAAATTCTGGAATGACGATACATTCAAATCAGCAGTTCAATAGAAATCAATAAACTTTTAGAGAGGGTTGCCTGAAGAGGCAACCTTTTTTTTATCTTTTAATCTGCCACACACCTGACTCTTCCAGAGAACAGGGGATTAAAATTACCGGACTGTGGTGAGTTTCTTATTCATCTCCCAAAGGATTATTCCTGCACTTATGGCAATATTAAATGAATGTTTCGTGCCGAACTGCGGGATCTCAACCACATTATCACAAAGATCCAGTACAGATTGGGCAACACCATTAACTTCATGTCCGAAAACAAATGCATACCGGGTTCCCTTCTTTAATTTAAAATCACCTAGTCCAACAGCACCATCAGCCTGCTCAATACCAACAATCTGGTAACCCCTTCTTTTAAGCTCATTTACTGCTTCTGTTGTTTCTTTGAAATACTCCCAGGCAACAGATTCCGTAGCTCCCAGGGCTGTCTTTTGTATCTCCCTGTGTGGTGGAACAGCTGTTATTCCACATAGATAAATACCTTCAGTGAGAAATGCATCAGCTGTCCTGAATACAGATCCCACATTACTCTGACTCCTGACATTGTCAAGAACAATCACAAAGGGTGATTTCTCAGATAATCTGAATTGTTCCGGGGTTATCCTCCCCAGTTCGCTGTTCTGAAGCTTTCGCATCCTTTTTTGTGACAAAATAACTAAAAATATCCGTTTATTATTTTTATTTTGTATCCTTGGATTTCTGTTAACGGTTCTTTCCACTTTAATTTAAATGACAGAGAAATGAATATTCATGAGTTTCAGGGTAAATCATTACTCAGAGCATATAATGTTGATATCCAGGAAGGTTTTGTTGCTGAAACATCCGACCAGGCAATAATAGTGGCTGAACAGCTAAGGGAAAAATTCGGGTCTCAATATTTTGTTATAAAGGCACAGATACATGCAGGTGGAAGGGGAAAAGGTGGCGGTGTGAAACTTGCAAAATCAGTTGAGGAGGCAGGTCTCCTGACATCAAAGATGATAGGTATGCAGTTGGTTACACCCCAAACCGGACCTGAAGGCAAAAAAGTAAACAGGGTGCTTGTTGCACAGGATGTTTATTATAAAGGGACCTCAGAAATAAAGGAATTTTATGTCAGCATCCTGTTAAACCGCGATAAAGGAAGATATACCTTAATCTATTCACCTGAGGGAGGTATGTCAATAGAAGAAGTTGCAGAAAAAACACCAGACAGAATTTTTACTGAAGAGATAACTCCGGGCGCAGGTCTTCTGCCTTTTCAATGCCGTAATATTGCTTTTAACCTTGGTCTATCCGGAGTCGCATTTAAGAACATGCAGAAGTTTCTTACCGGAATCTATGAAACTTTTACAGGCTGCGATGCACAATTGCTTGAAATAAATCCTGTATTGAAAACGAGTGATGACAGGATTCTTGCAGTTGACTGTAAGATGGTGATTGACGATAATGCTCTCTTCAGGCATCCTGACCTGGCAGAAATGAGGGATATAAGTGAGGAGGATCCGATTGAAGTTGAGGCAGGTAATCACAATCTGAATTTTGTCAAGCTGGATGGTAATGTTGGCTGCATGGTAAACGGTGCCGGTCTGGCCATGGCGACCATGGATATTATTAAGCTTTCAGGTGGTTCTCCTGCAAATTTTCTTGATGTCGGCGGCGGGGCTAACGCCAAAACTGTTGAAGCAGGATTCAGGATAATACTCAAAGATCCTGCGGTAAAAGCTATACTTATTAATATTTTCGGCGGAATTGTAAGATGCGACAGGGTAGCTAATGGCGTGGTAGAAGCTTATAAATCAATCGGCGAAATTAAAGTTCCCGTGATAGTAAGGCTACAGGGTACAAATGCGGAAGAGGCAAAACAGGTTATTGATAATTCTGGTCTCTCTGTATATTCAGCAATATCATTCCGCGAGGCTGCAGAAAAGGTAAAGGAGGTAATTGGTGTCTAAAAGGATTAAGATTAAACCCCTTGGGTTTGCAGTACTGTTAATAATTGGGGTTTTACTTTCTTTTTGCTTACTCTCACTCTTTAGTCCACGCGATAAAAACGAGGGATTCAGGTATTACATCAATAAAACTATAGGTTCCGGATGTATTTCCTATAAGCAGGAAATATTCAGCAGAAAACTGAGGGATAGGCTTCCTGATTATATAGGAGAATCAAGAATGTCAGGTATCAGTAAATGTATCAATAAAAAGGAGCTTATAAAGAAAGCAGCACATAATGAGGTCTTTAGAATCAGGAACAGGAGAGGTGTTGTTATTGAAGATTTAACTTTCAGTTACCCCTTTCTTACTAAAGATGGAAAATCTCTTGTCAGGGAGATCGGAAGACGCTTCAGAAAGAAGATTTCAGGAACAAGGCTGAGAGGATCTGATTTCAGGATCACATCGATGACCAGGACAGCCGAGGAATTAAACAGGTTAAGAAAATCCAATACCAATGCTTCCGAAAACACTCCTCACTATTATGGGAATGCTTTCGATATCAGCTACGTAAGATTTTCTGCAAAGAAATGGTTTGTTACTGATTGTGATAAATATTATTTGAAGGAGGCTCTTGCACAGGTGATCTGGCAGTTAAGAGAAGAGAAAAAATGCTGGGCGACGTATGAAATCAATCAGGGCTGCTTTCATGTTGTTGCCAGATAGCTTATCACTTAGTTTTGTGCGATTCGTCACAAAATGGCTTATTGCCTGATTTTCCGCACCTGCATAACCATACCTCTCCCGGAGTTGTTTCACTATCCCTTTTCATATCCTTTAAAATAAAATTACCTGTTATTTTTAAAGGACCGGATTCAATTACTTCAACTAATGCCTGGGGCTTTTTAATAATATTTTCTTCCATCTTTGATCATTTAACCTGTAAACCCGATTTTTCTGTGCTTCCCGTCACAAAATGGCTGGTGATCACTTGATCCGCACCGGCAAATAGAAATCAGGCTCTCGCTTACATCTTTTGTATTACCGGCATATACAAGTGTGAAGCTCCCTTTAATTACAACCGGACCATCAGTCATAACCTTTACCGAAGCAGGATTCTCCCTGATAGACATCAGATCCTGATCTATTAATTCTGGTCTCCTGAATTTTATGTGATTAGTCTGATCACTCCTTACATCATTATTCATTTCTTCATCATTCCACTTCCACGTAAGAGCCTCTGTAGGACAGAGGTTTACAATCTCTATAATCTTTTCTGTCGAAGCTCCCTTCATATCAACCCATGGCCTCCGGCTGGGATCAAATACCTCAATGAGCTCCCTGTAACAGTATGAAGCATGAACACATGCAACAGGTTTCCAGAAAACAGTTATTTTATCATTGCTGTATTTTCTTTCATCAGAAGACGATTTATCTCTTTCCATATATGCCGGCTAAAAATTAACTGGTTATCTGTTTGCAATTTAACACTTTTTGTGAATAATATCTGATTATTTGATGTTGTGAATATATATATTTGCCACCGATCCTGTTTTAATCTTTTTTAAGAATTTTTATATTATTTTACTTGTTTATGCTAAGAAGTGGAGGGGGTAGAAAAGGTTATAATTCCGGCAAATTGTTGCCGGTTTTGATTTTAATATTTATTTTTTTAAGCCTGCCGGTATTCACTTTTGGAGCTGGAGGAAAAGCAGTATCCCTGGTTGGGAATCCGGTAAATTCAACAATCGTAATGTCAACAGGATTTATTCATTCACTGCTGACATTAGTGGGTGTCATGGTTATTTTTTGTGTTGTAATATTATTCCTTTCTCTCAAGCTCAGAAAGGTAAACAGGGAGCTGATTTCAAGAAATAATCAGATTGAAGAAATCAACAGTGATCTTCAGAAAACAAATAAGGATCTGGCTTTTCAGAAAGACCTTATTGCCAGAGAACATTCTGAATCCGATACCTTCTATAAGATACTTTTGCAGTCGGCTAACGACGGAATCTCTTTTTATGACAGTGACTGGAACCTGAAATTTGCCAATACAGCATTTTATAAGCTTATCGGATATGACAGTAAGGCTTATAATTTTGGCAATCCGGTTGATTTTATACATCCTGATGATATAGGTTATCAGTCTGCCAGGCTTGAAGCTTTGAAAAATGAGGGCTTCCATGAAAGCGAGTTAAGACTTCGTCACAAAGAAGGACACTATGTAAGTCTCTCTTCAAGATCAGTAACGGTAAAAGGTGAAAGCGGAGAGATACTCGGGGCTCTTACAATTTCGCGAGATATCACCAAACTGAAAATGGTGCACGAAGAACTGATAAAAGCAAATCTTGAAGCAGAAACCAGCAACAGGCTTAAATCCAGTTTCCTTGCTAATATTTCGCATGAGATAAGAACTCCTCTCAACAGCGTTGTGGGATTCTCAAACCTGCTTCTTTCAAATGATTTAACACGGGAAACAAAAGAAGAATATATTGAGCATATTAACCATAACAGTGAAAAACTTTTACAGATAATCGGCGATATAATCGACCTTTCAAGGCTCGAAAGCTCTCAGATCGAGATTACTTATGAAGAAACATCAGTGAATTCAATAATAAATGAGGTCATTGAAGAGGCAAGGCAAATAATACGAAGAAATGAAAAATCAATTGTCCTGAACTTTAAAAACCGGTTCGGGAATGATGGAGACCTGGTTTTTACCGACAAAATATGGCTGAAAAGGGTGCTTAGTCATCTCATGGATAATGCTTTAAAGTTTACTCTCGATGGTTCAGTCGAATTATCCTGGTATAAAGAAAATGAAGATCTTGTTTTTAAAATAAAAGATACTGGGATCGGAATAAAAAAGGAGAATCTTTCAAGGATATTCGAAGAGTTCCGGCAGGAGATTGATGGCCATCATCGTCCTTTTGAGGGTCTGGGAATCGGGCTTACTCTGGCAAAAGAAGTTGTTGAGAGAATGGGAGGCAAGATATTTGTAACCTCAGAGAAAGGTATCGGATCTGAATTTAGTTTTTCAATTCCCTACAGGCCTGCCGGAAGTACAAGAACAAAACTCAAAACAATACTTGAAAATCAGTTACAGGATTCTATAAACTGGAGTTCCAGGAAATGCCTGCTTGTCGATGACAATAAAGATGTCCTTGTTTATCTTTCAAGAATACTTCTTGATACCGGAATCATGATATTCACTGCCCGGTCAGGTGCCGAAGCTATTGAATTTATCAGGAATACTCCTGATCTGGATGTGGTTCTTCTTGATATGCAGATGCCGGAAATGAATGGGATTGAAGCAACACAGCAAATCAAGAAGATCAGGAGGGAGCTTCCCATTATTGCCCAGACTGCTTTTATCTTTGAAGATGATAAAGATATAATTATTGAAGCCGGATGCGATGCCTGCCTTATAAAACCCATCAGGAAAGACCACCTGCTAACAATCATGTCCTCTTTTATTAAGTCCAAGTAACCACCACTTTTGACCCACTTTTAACACTAGTATCCATCTGCCCGGGTACTCCATTTCTCAATTTACTCACCCCATTCTTTTGTCCCGGGCTGCTGTTGCAAAGCTGGAGGCTGGAAGGTGAGTCCGTGTGATCTGAATTGATGAAAAAAGGGTGGTGAGTACATGTGATCATAATTTCTTCTTACTTTGTGTCTGGCTTAAATTATGACTTACAATTTTGCTGATATTATTTTGCCTGTTGCTGTAAAAGGAAGCTTTACCTACAGTATCCCTGAGATTATTTCAGATGCTGTAAAACCAGGAGTGCTGGTATTGGTTCGCTTTGGCAACAGGAAAATTTATACCGGAATTGTTTACAGGCTGCATAATGTAGCCCCGGATCATATTAATATCAGGCCAATTATGGAGATTTCAGATCATAGTCAGGTTGTAAATGAACGACAGCTTGAACAATGGCGCTGGATATCTGATTATTACATGTGTTCAGAAGGAGAAGTTATGAATGCTGCCGTTCCTTCTGCATTTTTTCCCGAAGGAGATATATCTTCATCTGTAACTGAAAAATACTCACCTAAAGAAGAATCATTCATTGAACTGGCTAAGGATTTCTCCGACAACGAGTTAAATCAGATTCTTGATAAGCTTAAGAAGGCACCTAAACAGGAAGAACTTTTGATTGCTTATCTCGAACGTTCCGGATATACTCCGGGTTCAGATATAATCGCTGTAAGGAAATCATATCTGCTTAAAGAGACCGGGACTTCGCCTGATACATTCAAATCACTTATCAAAAAAGGGGTACTGAATTCTGTATCGCTGGAGGTCGGAAGGTTAAAAGATTACGGTAATAATAAGGAACCACTGAAGAATTTAAGTGAAAGCCAGCAGACGGCATTCAACAGTATCAGGAAATCTTATAATGAAAAGGATATTGTACTTCTTCATGGTGTGACATCAAGCGGTAAAACTGAGATCTACATTCATCTTATTGAAGAGCAGCTGAAACTCGGGAAACAGGTCCTTTATATGCTTCCTGAAATAGCTCTCACTACACAGATAATACTTCGTCTGCAAAAACACTTTGGAGCTGTAACCGGAGTCTATCATTCCAGGTTCAACGACCAGGAGAAAGTGGAGATCTGGAAAAGAGTCGCCGATGAGAATCCTGAAACCGGTTATCGTCTGATTCTGGGTGTAAGATCATCAATTTTCCTCCCGTTCCGTGAACTTGGCCTGGTAATAATCGATGAAGAACACGATGGCTCATATAAACAGCATGATCCGGCACCCAGGTACCATGCACGCGACTCGGCAATTATGCTGGCTGCTCTTCATAAAGCCAAAACCCTTCTTGGATCAGCATCTCCTTCTGTTGAAAGCTATAATAATGCGGTTAACGGGAAATATGGCCTGGCAGAATTAAAGGAAAGATATGGACAGATAAAGTTGCCTGAGATTATCGTTGCAAATACCCGTGAGGCATACAGGAAGAAACTTATGGTCTCCCACTTTACACCTGAATTACTCAATGCTGTGGATGAAGCACTTGGGAAAAATGAACAGGTGATCCTCTTTCAGAACAGGAGAGGCTTTTCACCTTATATCGAGTGCCCTGAATGCGGATGGATCCCTGTTTGCATACAGTGTGCAGTCAACCTTACTTATCATAAGGGCATAAATAAAATGGTGTGCCATTATTGCGGTTATTCATCAGGAATGCCTCATACATGCGGTAATTGCGGATCTACAGGGCTGGTAACCAGAGGATTTGGCACAGAAAAGATTGAAGATGAGATCAGGATCGTTTTTCCCTCTGCCCGGATAGGCAGAATGGACCAGGATACTACAAGGAACAAAAACTCATTTAATAAAATAATCAGGGATTTTGAGGAACAGCGTACTGATATCCTTATTGGCACACAGATGATTTCAAAAGGCCTCGATTTCGAAAATCTTACTGTTGTAGGGATACTCAATGCCGATAATCTCCTGAATTATCCTGATTTCAGGGCTCATGAAAGGAGTTTCCAGCTTATTGAACAGGTTAGCGGCAGAGCCGGAAGAAGAAAAAAACAGGGGAAAGTCATTATCCAGACATCCGATCCCGGTAATAAGATAATCAGGTTGGTACTCAGGCACGATTACCTGTCAATGTTCAGAATTCAATCCGAAGAAAGAACCACTTTTAACTATCCACCTTTCTGCAGGATGATCCGTATAAACCTGAAACACAAGGATAGAGCTTCATTGAATAATTTCGCTGATATTCTAGGTACCGATCTTAAAGGGCTTTTCGGAAAAAGGATTCTTGGACCTGAGTTCCCGGTTATTTCCCAGATCCAGCTTTGGTACATCAAAACTATACTTATAAAAATTGAAAGGGAAAGATCAATTTCCAAAGCAAAAGAAATGATCAGCGATGCAATTGCCAGACTTGAGAAGGAAAAGGGCGCTGGCGGATTGAAGATAGCCATTGATGTGGATCCTTATTAAATAGTTACATGTAATTATCTTCCAATCAATTCCATACTGTCGAAAAAGCAAGAGAATATTTGGGTCTGTACAGGATGTATGTAGTGAAGGATTTGAAGTAAAGTAATGTGATAAAATTTATTACTTTTGAATTTAAAGATACCCCTATGAAGGTTGAAATTTCCAACGGTGAGATAATTGATAAGCTGACAATCATACAGATCAAGCTGGAACGTATCAGGGACGAAGCAAAGCTTATTAACCTGAAGAGGGAGTATGATGAACTTATTAAAGTCACCTCCGGGATATTAGATATTTCAGATCCTCTGTATATTGCTCTTTATAAGGTGAATTGTGAATTATGGGATATTGAGGATCACATCCGGGACCTTGAGCGGAAAAAAGATTTTGGGGATGATTTTATTTCTACAGCCCGTTCTGTGTATTTCAGAAATGATAAAAGGGCAGAGATCAAACGGGAAATAAATGTAAAAACCTCCTCTGGGCTGATTGAAGAGAAATCATACGAAAAATACTGAAATGCATCTTCTTGTAATCAGGACATCGGCAATGGGAGATGTAGCTCTTATTGCGCCTGTAATCAGAGAGTTAAAACACCAGTATCCTGAAGCAGACATAACTCTTGTGACCCGTTCTGCCTTTTCCCCGTTTTTTTCTGTAATTGACAGACTTGAACTGTTTACCCCGGATTTTAAAAACAGACATAAAGGATTATCTGGAATAATATATCTGTTCAGGGATCTCAGAAAGCTTAGAAAATTCAATCATGTTATTGACCTTCACGACGTAATACGAACAAAGATATTAAGGTGGTTATTCATGTTTTCTGGAATACCCGTTGCGGTAATTGATAAAGGCAGAGCAGAAAAAAGAGGTGTAATAACCGGCAAGAACAAAATTCAGCTTAAACATTCCGTTGAGAGATACAGGGATGTTTTTAAAAAAGCCGGCTTCAATGTGAAGGCTGAAACCGGACCATGGATCATTCCCCCGGCAGAAGGTATGAAAAGAGTTTCAATGTTGATGAGGGAGACCGGACTTCTTCAAATTGGTGTAGCTCCTTATGCAAAACACGACCTGAAAATGTGGCCTGAAGAAAATATGATCAGGCTGCTTAAGCTTATAGCACAACAGTTTAAGGTAAGGTTCTGGCTCTTTGGAGGGAAGGAAGAAACAGAGCAGCTGATATCATTTCAAAATAAAATTTCTGAATCAGTTCTTGTTGCAGGGACTCTGAACCTTGACGAGGAACTTGCACTTATATCAAGGCTCGACTTAATGATAGCTATGGATTCTTCCAATATGCACATGGCAGCACTTACGGGGACAAAAACAATTTCTATCTGGGGCGGCACGGATCCTCTTACAGGCTTTGGGCCATGGCAGCAGCCTGATAGTTATGCAATCAGAATTCCGGTTGAGGAGTTGACCTGCCGGCCATGCACTGTTTATGGCAAAGGAACCTGCCGCCGTGGCGATTTTGCATGTATGAACCGGTTGACCCCGGAAATAGTATTTCAATCACTTGAAGGGATACTGTTTAATATTAAAATAAATTTATAAGTATGAAATTTGAAACCGAACAAAACAGGGGATGGGGAAATATTTTTTCTGTAAGGCCAAAGAGAAGACTTTTCTTTGGAATTCTTGCAGTATTAATTATTATAGCAAGCCTTTTTCTACAAAGGAATAATGAAGCAGTGGTCAATTTTGCAGATTTGGTAAATCCTTTAATGGGCACTGATTCGGAGTACAAGCTTTCGAATGGAAATACATACCCGGCGATAGCACTTCCATGGGGCATGAATTTCTGGACACCTCAGACTCGCAATATGGGAAACGGATGGGCTTACGCGTACGACGATAATAAAATTGTGGGGATAAAACAGACACATCAGCCAAGCCCCTGGATAAATGATTATGCTGCATTCTCTCTGATGCCCGTAACTGGTCAGATAAAAATCAGGGAAGAGGATAGGGCATCGTGGTTTTCTCATAAGGCTGAGATAGTTAAACCATATTATTACAGTGTCTATCTTGCTGATCATGATGTAACAGCAGAGGTAACACCAACAGAACGGGCTTGTGCATTCAGGTTTACATTTCCCGAAAATGATTCATCATTTATACTTATAGATGCCTTTAATGAAGGGTCAATGATCAGAATTATTCCGGCAGAACGTAAGGTAACAGGCTATTGCCGTAATAACAGGGGAGGAGTTCCTGCAAATTTCCACAACTATTTTGTTGCAGTGTTTGATAAAGATTTTGTCTCAACTCATACCTGGCATGGCGATACTCTGAGTTTAAATAATCTGAACGAGGAGAGCGATCATGTTGGTGCAATTCTCGGATTTAAAACTCTCCGGGGTGAAAAGATAAATGTAACCGTGGCATCTTCGTTCATCAGTCCTGAGCAGGCAGAGCTTAATCTCAGGCGTGAAACCGGCGGTAAAGATTTTGATATGATCAAAGCAGATGCAAAAAAAGCATGGAACGATCAGCTTGGCAGAATAAAAGTTGAAGGAGGAACTGCGGATCAGCAACGTACTTTTTATTCGTGTCTCTACAGGATGATACTTTTTCCTCGCAGTTTTTACGAGATAAATGAGAAAGATGAAGTTGTTCATTACAGTCCTTACAATGGCGAGGTTCTCCCGGGTTATATGTTCACCGACAATGGTTTTTGGGATACTTTCAGGGCTCTTTTCCCATTTACGACATT
>Ga0066604_10001462_pt1 | contig 13012 bp, 12 predicted proteins | sample Higcelwee11metaG_FD_59501 | JGI IMG/M metagenome (GOLD analysis project Ga0066604, IMG submission 59501) | Freshwater pond sediment microbial communities from the University of Edinburgh, under environmental carbon perturbations - High... | ecosystem: Environmental > Aquatic > Freshwater > Pond... | reverse complement strand
ACCACTTCAACGCGCCCCGCCCGTGCATCGCTTCCGCAGAATGGCATTGGCTTTCGCCCACGCCGCGGAAGAACGGCTCGGCCATGTTGGGCCATGAGCCCACGTCGACGCGAAGTGCCTGTGCAGCCGGGCCGCAGCGCGAGCATCCTCTGCATAAGAACGCTCGCGCGGCCGACCACGCCGCAGTCCATGCCAAAGGTTGCGACGGATGCTTCGATCACCATGCCCGAGCGCCGGCAAGACATTCGACAGGGCGTCGATCGCTGTCGGGCACGCGTGCTGCGTTATGATCGGGCGACAAATCGAGGAGATGATTCCGATGTCCCATTTGACGCATCGTTTTCTGTGCGACGTTTCGGTAACGCGATGCATCGCGCACGAACGATGAACGCGCTGCCCAGCATGGAGCCGATGCGCTTCGTATTCATTTGCCAAGGTGGCGTGCTCGAAGCGAAGTCGCTCCTGCTTGCCGCATCGATCCGGTATTTCACCGGCGATACGCATGAATTGACCGCAGCGATTCCCGGCCCCGCAGATCTCTGGCCGCAACCGGAATCCGCGACATTGGCGGCGCTGGAATCCCTGAACGTCCGCGCGGAGAGGGTCGAAAATGCAGTCGCGCCGGATTATCCCTATGGCAATAAAATGCAGTGCCTGTCCCTGCCGATGCGGTGCTCCGTTCAGGCCTACATCGACAGCGACATCCTGATGATGCGGGACTTCGGGCAGGATGCCTTGCCGACGCGTCCGGTCTGCGCCGTGCCCGCCAGCTTCGGCATCGCCGATGAGCGCGAATGGGAGCGCTTCTACGCGGAATTCCAGCTGGATTTGCCGGTGCGACGCCTCTCCGCCCTGATCTCGCGACAATCCACGCCGCCTTATTTCAACGGCGGCCTGATCGCGGTTCGCGGTATGCCGGCATTGGCGGAATCGTGGGCCGAGTGCTGTCGCCGATTACGCGCCCTGCCGGGTATCCGGGCCGAGATCCGCGACCGGTTCCTGGACCAGGTGGCTCTGCCGATCGCGGCGGCCCGTCTGGGTGCCGATATATATCCGTTGACGTTGCAATGGAATTTTCCGAGCTGGAATCTCGCGCTGGGCGATGGGCCAACGCCGATCTTCTTCCATTATCAGACACCCGAACGATTGCTGCGCGAAACGCGAACCGCCGATACGGTCAAGGCGGTTTGCGATGCGTATCCGCAGGCCCGGGCGGCGATCCAGCGGATATCCGCTTACGCGAAACTTCTGGATGCCGTTTACTCGAATTGAAACGATCCGCCGAGTCGATCAGGCGGGCTGCATACCGTGGCGTTCTGTGGCTGTCTCCGCCACCCGCCCAGCCGTCAACGACAAAACGCGATCCGCGGTCGCGATCGTCTCCGGACGATGCGCTACCACGATCTTGGTGATCTGCAGTTCGCGTATGGCGTCGTTGACCAGACGTTCGCGTTGCATGTCCAGATGACTGGTCGCCTCGTCAAGGAAGATCAATTGGGGTTGACGATAGAGCGCCCGGGCGAGAATCAACCGCTGCCGCTGCCCGCCTGACAACGAGCTTCCCATATCCCCGACCAGGCTGTGGTACGACATGGGCATCGCGACGATGTCGTCGTGAACGGCCGCCATGCGCGCAGCCGATTCGATACGACTCTGGTCCAGGTCCGGGTCGAAGAAAGCGATATTGTCGGCCACGCTGCCGGCGAACAACTGGTCCTCCTGCATCACCGCAGCGACCATCCGTCGATAGCGCTCCAGACCCAGGCGACGGATATCCTGCCCGTTGACCAGAATCCGCCCCTCCGTAGGCGTCAACAGGCCGAGCATGAGTTTGATCAGCGTCGTTTTTCCGCAGCCGGAAGGGCCGACCACCGCGACGGTCGAACCGGGCTCGACCGTAAAGCTGCAATCCCGCAGGATCCATGGTTCGCCGTCCGCATAGCGAAAAGAAAGGCCCTCCACTTCGATGCCGAGCATGCCTGTCGGAACGTCGTCGGTTCTGGATTCGACCTCTTCCGGTGCGGTCAGAACCACATCGGCCAGCCGTTCCGCATGCAGTTTCAGCATGCGGAGATCGACCCATTTATCGATCAATGCGGCGGTGCGCAATACGAACTGATCCTTGTACGCCAGATACGCGATGAGCATGCCTACCGAAAAAACGCTTTCCATCGCCAGCGATGCGCCGATGCAGATGACCAGGATGCGCTCGATTCCGAAAATCAGCTGATTGATACCCGCGAAATTGAGCGTGATCCGCGAGATGCCGAACTCCTGGTTCACGGCGTCGACGGTCAGGTTTTCGTACACCGACCGCCGCAAAGGCGCGATAACGGCAAGTTTGATGCTCTGGATGCCGCGAATCGATTCGAGCAGATGGGTCTGCTGTCGTGCGGCGGAAATCAGATGCCGTTCGGTCGTGTCGCGCAGGCGCCGGTAGAGCAGGGCACGCAAACCGAGATATACGGCCACGGCGATCATCGTCACCAGCGCCAGGCTTGTGCTGTAGAACAGCATCACGCACAAGGTGGTGAGCGCCATCATTCCATCGATGATCGCTTCGACGAAACTCGTCGAGAGCGTGCGTTGAATCGCCTGCACCGAGGACAGTCGCGATGTCACATCGCCGATGTTCCGCTTCTCGAAATAATCCAGAGGCAGACGCAACAGATGCGTGAAGACGTTGCTGGTCCATTGCTGGTTCATTCTTGCGGAAAGATAAATGACGGCCCAGCCGCGTGCCTGCGCGACCGCGACCTGCATCAGCAACAACAGCCCGAACCCTCCGGCGAGGACCAGGAGCAGGCCTCGATCCGCCGCCACCAGCACCTGGTCGATCACCCATTGCATGAAAAACGGTCCCAGCAGCAGCAGGGCCTGCAACGTGATCGAAAGCAGCAACAATTGCCCCAGTGCCGATTGCAGGCCGGAAATGTTGCCTGCAAGCTGACGTAAGGACACTGCTGATTTCGATTTTCGTGGCGCAAAACCCGCCGATGGGGAAACCTCCAGCGCGACTCCGGTGAAATGCTTCGAAACTTCGGCGAAAGACAGTTCCCGTTCGCCGATCGCGGGATCGATCACGGTCGCCCTGTCCGAACCGATCTTCCGCAGCACCACGAAGTGATTCAGATCCCAGTGCAGAATGCAGGGAAGACTCAATTGCGACAGGCCTTCCATATCCAGACGCACTGCGCGGCTCTGGAAGCCGAGTTCGCTCGCGATCTGGATCAATTGCGCCAGCCGTGCGCCTTTCAGCGACAACGGGAACCTGCGCCGCAGTTCGAGCAGCCCGATATCGAATCCGTGGTGGGAGGCGATCATCGCCACGCACGCCAATCCGCATTCGGCCACTTCGCTCTGCAGCTGTATGCGCATCCTGCTCATGGGGCGGCGACCCGGCCGCGCACCGCGAACAATGGCTCGAACACCCATTCGATCAGACGCCTGCGCTCGCCGAGGATGTCGGCCTCCATCCGCATGCCCGGCCTCAATGCCTCCTCGCGACCGTAGACGGTGACCGTCTGTCGATCCAGACGGACGACCACCCGATAGTAAGACTCCGCCTTCGACGATCGGGATTCGCCTGTGTCGAGTTCTCCCGGCGTCAGCGCACTGCGGCTGATGCGGGCGACGCGCCCGCGATGATGCCCGAATTTCTGATAAGGGTAGGAATCGTAGCGCAGCAGGACGCGATCTCCGGGATCGATGAATCCGATCGCGCGACTGGGCACCAGCAATTCGGCTTCGAGCGCACCCGTTCCCGGCAATAACGTCATCATCGGTTGTCCCGCGACGACGGTTTGTCCGGATTTCACTGAAAGACTGGAAATCACGCCGCTGATCGGCGCCGTCACCAGATACTCGGCCTGCGCGGCGGTTTGAAGCCGTTCGCGCTCGAGTTCCGACAGCTTGCGCGCATTCTCGGCGAAGCGCGCAGTGCGTCTGGGCAGGAGACTCTGCAATTGCTGATCGAGATCGGCCATGCTTCGCGACAGCCGCGTCTGCTCGCGATGCAGACCCAGCACTGCGGCTTCTCCATCCAGGATGATGCTCTGCTGTTGCTTGGTCTGAAGATCGCTCACTAACGACAAGGTCCGCAGCCGCTCCATCCGCTCGAGGGTATCCCGGGCGATCGCGATCTGTTCCTGTCGCGTCGCGATCTCGGCATCGATCTGCGACCGTTCCTGTCGCGCGTCCATGATCTGTTGCTGCAGGCCGCTGCGCATCGTCGCGTTCTCGTCGTCTTCGGCTCGTTCCAGCGTACGCAAGCTGTCCTCGCGTTGCTGGATGCCGCGTGCCAACGCAGCCGACACATCGCCACCGACCGGAGTTGCGCGCGGTACCGACAGCAACGCGATCCGCTGCCCGGACATCACACGACCACCTTCTTTCGAATCGATCTTTCCGACCACGCCGGTGACCGGCGCAATGACGATGGCGGCGCCCTGCACCGAGGTCAGCTGTCCGGACACGCGCGTTCGCCTGGTATAGCTGCCCAGCACCAGGAAGAGGATCACCGCCGCTACGATCAGCGCTGCCGCATAGCCGAAAACACGCAGCTTCAGCGGCTGCGCAAGCGCGATATTGCCGAGCCAGCCGCTACGATGCTCGTCGATGACTTCGCGACGGAACAAAGGCTTGTTCATCGGGGATCTTCGACGCAAGCGTGGACGGCCGGAGCAGTCGGCGTTTCGGCGCGCCCGGCGGAAAGCGGACCAAGCTCTTGCCCGTTCGACATCTGCAAGGTTTTTCCCGAATCCGACATCGCTATCGATCGGTCTGGAAGCGGATGCGGCACGTATCCAGCCGTCCGATGCGACACGGCGCGATCGTTGGCTATCGGTTTGTATGCGAATGCGTGCGCGGGAGGAAGATCCGCAATGAGCAGCGACAAGCCCGACAGCTGCGGATCGGAGGTGTCGACCACCCGAACCTGCGCGTAATCGCATGCATGGCGAATGCCGGCCCGCTTCGCGAAGAGTGGTTCGCTGCGTGCGGCGGGTGTCATGTGTCCGATCTCTCGAGGCGTCTTTCGATCGCTGCGATCTGTCGGCGAGGATATTCGCCATACGCCCATGCCTGAACGGCCATCACGGCATCTTCCGGCGGCGAAGCGCAAAGCGCGGCGGCCTGGTAGGCGTGTAGCGCCGAGCGAAGATCGCCGGCCAGATGACAGGCATCGGCGAGCAGGCAATGCGCTTCCGCATAGCGCGGATCGATCGCGATCGCTTTGCGCGCAGCGTCCATGGCGCCGTCGGGATCGCCGCAGATCAGACGGCAGCAGCCGAGATAATAAGCGCTGTGGTAGAGCCCGATCGGAAAATTGCCGAGCTCCACGGCGCGTCGATAACATCTGGAGGCCTCGTCGTCGCGGCGCGCCCGCCGATGTTCATTCCCCAGGAAATGCCAGAGTCTTCCATTCGCCGGATCCCTACCCAGTTCGTCGAGCAGGATGCGCGTATTACGCTCGTCTGCGGACTCCTTTCCGCGTTTGTCCGGCAGATTGACCACCACAATGTCACGCGCGATGGTGAATCCGCCGTCGTGGTGAAGATATTCGTGGATCGGACTTCGATAGGCTATCGCGTCGAGGCGCCTGAACAGTCGTCCCGATACCCATTCCGATCCTTCGGAACGAAGCGTCACCCCGATACAGCCGCGCGCGGATACGATGCGTTCGCGAATCGTGTCCGCGCCGGATTCCAGCACTTCATCCGCATCGATCTGCAGCACCCAGTCGCATCGCGCCATCGCCAACGCGGCGTTGCGCGCCATCGCGAAGTCCTTGATGGCGCCGTCCTCGCCGTTGCAGCCGGTGTCCACCCGGACGTCGGCACCGCGTCCGCGAAGATATTCCACCGTACCGTCGACCGATCCGGTATCGATCACGCACAGCTGATCGTAGAGGCCGTCCAGACTTTTGAGGCAGCGTGGGAGCAGCGTCGCCTCATCGCGCACGATCATGCAGACGGCAAGACTCGGCCTGGGTCCGGGCTGTGAAGCCATCAGCCGGCTGCGTGATAGGCGCGTACGCGCTCGGCCAATCTGTTCGCGTCTTCGCGCCATGTGCCGGAAAAATCGCGACGGTCGTAATTGTCCAGAGCGGTGCGGAACATCCGGTCGCGGCTCTCCCAACGCGACGATACGGGCGGATAAAACCCGATCCGGGCCTGATCGTCGTGCGAAAGGTGGATGGCCTTCCCATGATTGATCCGCGTCAATCCCAGACCCAGGGTAAGCCGCGAGATCATGTCCTGGTCTTCCCAGCCCCAGCCGTGCAGCCGTCCGTTGTAGCCGTTGATCGCTTCGAAGTGATGGCGTCGGACGAACAACAAGCCTGGCGCCTGACGCGTTCCATCAGCGGCATCTTCTTCGTTATCGACGATTTTGAGATGACGTCCATCGGCGGTGCGGATATTCAACTCGTACCCGAAGGAAACGACATGATGCGCGCCGCGCGAGTTGAGCTCCGATTCGCGCACGCCTGCCAGCGTGCCGAAGCTCCTATCGTCGCAGGACATGCGTTCGAGCATGGATCCGATCGCTTCGCTGTCGAGCACGATGTCGCAGTCGCAGAAGAACAGATGATCGCCATCGCTGTGCGCGGCGCCGATATTCTGGGCAGCGGCTTTGTTGAAATACCGTTCGTCCGCCACTTCGATGACCCGCACCGATTTCGCGTGATCGCCGATCTGTGCATCGAGCATCGCGCGGTTGCCGGAGTAATTGACGATATGCAGTTTTCCGCCGACCGCATCGAGCGCCGAAAGCATCGAAGGCAATGCCTGCGCGAGTTCGACGCGGTCGCGCCAGGTCACCACCATCGACAACATCACACATTCTCCTGTTCTGGTTCTGGCACTGTCCGGCGCGATTCAAGCGTCCCGATGGCCGTGGCGAGCGATGCCCCATCGAGCCCGTAGTGCAGGAGCAGGGTTTCGTCGGGGCCGGATTTCCCGCAAAAATCGACAGGCCAGCCGAAATTGTACAGCGGCCGCTCGGGCAGGCGCATCGACAGCAACGATGCCAATCCGCCGAAACGGCTGTGATCCTCGACGACGATGATGGTCTCGACACCGTCCAGCGCGCGCTCGACGGCCGGCAACGGCCGCAGACAGGGCACATGCAGCAGGCCGACCTGGATGCCGTCCGCAGCCAGCGCTTTGACCGCATCGAACGCCCAGCGTGTGGCCAGACCTGTCGCCACGATCGTCGTCGGCCGTTTCGGCGCGATCCAGCGCATCGGCGAAGGTTCGCCCGGCAGGTTGTCGTTGTCGTCGAAGCGCGCGCGCGGCGTGCGGATATAGGCGGGCGTGTCGCCCGCCAGAATGGCGGCGATCGCCAGGCGCACATCGTGATGATCGACGGGTGCCCAGATCGCGATGTTGGGCAGCGACAGCATCAATGCGAGATCGTTGGGAGCGGCATGGGTCTTGCCGTTCCGGCCAGCCAGGCCGCCTGCATGCGACCCCACCAGCGTCACGGGCTGTTTCGATTGGCTCAGGCAGATGCGTACCTGGTCGAAGGCGCGATAACAGAGGAAGGCCGCGAACGAAAATACCCATGGGCGCAGTCCGGCTTCGGCCATTCCCGCTGCGGTCGACACCATGCCCTGTTCGGCGATGCCGGCCATCAGAAACCGCTGCGGATGCTGCTGCGCGAAATGGATCGCGCCGTCGGAATCGGCCAGATCCCCATCGAGCACGAACACGCGCGGCTCCCGTTCGGCGACATCGGCGAGCGCGCGGCCGACGGTGTCCGCAAGCTTCATTTGCATCGAAGGCTCTCCAGGATCGCAGCATGTTCCTCGGCGGTGGCGGCATCGCAGTGGAAGCGTCTGGGGTCGGATTCGCACAAAGGAACGCCACGGCCCTTCACGGTGTTGGCGATGATGACGCATGGCTGCGAAGACGGCGTCGTCGCTTGCGAAATGGCGGATTCGATGCTTGCGAAATCGTGTCCATCGCACTCGATGACCCGCCAGCCGAATGCCTGCCATTTCCGGGCCAGATGCGGCATCGGAGGAGGGGTGCCGTTGGCATCGGCATTCCACCCCCATTCCTGGAAGCGGTTGCAATCGACGATCGCATGCAGCTTGCCCAGGCCGCACATACCCGCCAGCATCGCCGCCTCCCAGACCTGTCCCTCCTGGCATTCGCCATCGCCCAGCACCACCCAGACGCGTTGATCGGTCTGGCGGAGGGCATGCGCCATGCCCACGCCGACCGAAAGGCCCTGCCCGAGGGACCCCGTGGAAAAGTCGATGCCCGGCAGCGCCAGCATATCGGGGTGGCCTTCCAGCGGCGAATCGAAATCCGCGTAGCCCGACAGCGAAGCCTCGAAGAATCCGAGCCTGCGCAACACAGCGTACAGCGCCAGAGCGGCGTGTCCTTTGGAGAGGATCAGTCGATCCCGTTCCGGCGCATGCGGTCGCTGGGGCGATATGCGCAGCGTGCGCCGATAGAGCGTCAGCAGCAGATCGATGACGCTCAGGCATCCACCGTAGTGTCCGCCGCCCGTGGCATAGAGCGCCTGCACGATATCCCGCCTGAGCTCGAAGGCTTCATCGGCCAGGGACATCGTCGAAGACTGCACGCGGACGGAAGGAATCTGCGGCGAAAGGAATGTTGCGGAGGATGTATTCATGGTGTGGTCGCGCTTATCCGATGTCCGGTACTTATCCAGCGGTCGTACCATGCGCAGATCACGATCAGGATCCAGAGTTGTTCGGAGCGGAAATCGGGTTTGGCTTGGGCTGTCGATTCCGGAGCGGTCGCGAGCAGACGCTCCAGCCACTCCCGCTTTACGATACCAAGCTCCCAGAAGCCGCTTTCCCACGTCGCCCGGATCAATTTCCTGCCGATCGATGGATCGGACAACCAGCGCTTGATCGGTGCGTTGTACGACACCGGCTTGCGAGTGATGATCTCGACAGGAAGGCGATCGAGCGCAATACGCCGAAGCAGTTTCTTGTTCTGCCAGCGGCGTCCCGACAGCCAGAAGCGCTCGCTCGCGCCCAGCGCGCAGGCGATCGAGACGACGCGCGGGTCTAGGAAAGGATAGCGAACCGCCACACCGACGCCGCGGGTGATCTGTTCGAAGCCTGCAAGCAGAAGGTCGGGAATCCTGTGCTGGCATTCGTGCGCGACCATCAACTCGAACAAATGCGCATCCGGTTTCATGCGCCGGCACTCGCGATAGAATTCGATGGAACGGGATGCATGATCGAAACGGTCGAAGGGCCGATGCATGCCTTCGACCTGAGCGGCCCGGTCGAAGAAGCGCGGAACGCCGTGAAAAAGTTTGTCGCGTGCCTGCGCCGGTTGCAGCAGCAGGCCGTCGAAAGCGTCGATGGCGCATGCCTGCGGCCATGCATCCGCCTGCCTGCGCAGGGTGCGATAGGACCTCAGGTACTGGGAGTAGCCGCCGAACACCTCGTCGGCGCCGAGCCCGGACAACAGCTGTCGATGCCCATCGGCGCCGATATGCGCGGCCAGGTGATGATGCGTCGCCGCGGCCCAGGCGCTGCATGGTTGCGGGAGCGCCAGTACCGCATCGAGACTTCTTCCGGCGTCGCTGATCGACATGGGCACCACGCGATGCCTGATGCCTGCCGTGCGTGCGACCAGCGCCGCATACTCCGCTTCACTTTCGATATCGGCGTCTTCGAATTCGACGGTATACGCTTCGTAACCCTCTGCGCCGCGGCGCGCGGCGCAGGTCATCGCGATATACGACGAATCGACGCCGCCGGAAAGCAGCAGCGCACCTTGCCCGCCGCCGTCGCACGATCCGATGGCGTCGTCGAGCGTATCGACGATTCGCTGTCGCCATGCCGCGTCGGCGACCTTACGATCGTCGAATCCGATCGGAGAGTAGTAGCGCCGCAGAAACAACGGGCGCCCCGGCGACCAGAGCAATGCATGCGCGGCAGGTACGCAGGCGATGCGAGCGGCGAGGGTGCGCCCCGTCGGCGGCATGCCGAAGCAGAGGAAATTGAATGCCGATTCGGCGTCCAGACGACGATCGAATCCGGGATCCTCGATCAACGGGGCGAACTCCGAGCACACCAGGACAATATCGCCGTCGTCGCGGATGAACATATTGCGCTGCCCGACGGGATCCCTCGCCAGTGCAAGCGTACGACGCGGTCCGTCCCAGTGCGCGAATACGAATTCGCCGCGCAATTCGCCTACCGCATCCAGGCCTCGCTGGCACACATCCTCCAGCGTTGCAGCGTTGGGGTATCGCGGTTCAGCCGGGTTGGATGCCTGCGAAGAGATGCCCGACTGCGCGAGTGCAAAAGCGACAGTGCCCGACGCGTCGTTCAAGGTCCGTGGAGAATGCAGGGCGACGCCCTCATTCGTATCGGCCCACCACGCTTCTCTGTTCTGCGGGAACCCGGGCGGGAGCAGGGCCTGCAGTTCGCCCTGGAAACGCTCGCGGCCCTTCGCGGTTTTCGCGAACAGTCCATAAAGGACGGTCACATCGCCTCCGAACGAATCGCCGCATGAAGCGTTCGATAGCGGAGCATGCCATCGCGAGGGGCGAGCGGGGCAGCGAGTTGCGGCCATCGCGGCTGCAGTTCTGCGCAGAGTCTGTCTGTGAAATGTACCGTGCCGTCGTCGTCGATATCGGCCACCCCGTCCATTCGCGCCGCTTCCTGGTTGAAATCCAGGACGTCCTGTCTGGTGATGCCGCTTGGGAAATCCAGATCGATCGCGCCGCGCGAAACCGCGACCGGCCACCCGCCAGGCATGCCGAAAACGCCTGGCGCGGAGGTTGAAAGCTCTGGAGCGAGGCCTAGATAGCTTTGAATCATCGAAACAGCATGCGCTGCGGTGATTTCGTTCAAGCGGCGATCGGTTGCGATCGCGCATGCGTTCGCAAAAACGGATGTCGGGGCATGCTCTTCGCCGTCGAGGAAGAATCGAGGCGTGGACATGTTCGTATCGACAGGAAAACGCGAGGTCGCCGTCATCGTGACGTGCGCATGATGGGCCAGTGTATGCAGTTTGCGGTGGTCGCCGCGAGCGCGCAGAGCGCTCCGCGCGAGCATATGGATCATGCCTGCATTGCCGATGCCGAAAGTCGGGGCGATGCCGATTCGATGCAGGACCGCGTTGACGACATCCGGATAGGAGCAATTGACGATCGGGCCATCGAATCCAATGCGGTGGGCCGCCGAGAGGACCGATGCAGCGATCGGCAACTGGGCCGATAACTCGCTCGCGAAGCCGGCTCGCAACAATGCATCTGTCGCCGGGCCGGACGATTCGCGCAACAACCACGGCGAGTGCATCGAAGCGCATTGAATGAGCGCATCCGGCTGCAGTTCGCACAGCAGCGCGCTCATGTCTTCTTCATCCAAGGCATCGACATGGCGGAAGGCCACCATGGCGCCAACGCTGCAGGCGTCGATCAGACGCGCGTCGATATGCCCACGCGCCGGATTGCGCCCGGCCAGCCAAACTCGATGGATACCTGTCGCAGCGGCGCAGCGCAGCGCGATGCGCAGACCGAGATCTCCTGCGCCCACGATCAGAATACTGCTTCCGTTCGGCATACTTGATTGGAGAAAGGTTAAATAAGGATCGAGGGCATCGCCGGGGAGCGAATCGATGCGGCAAGACCGGATTCAACGCCGAGCGAGAATTTCCGGCAGATCATTTACGGAGATGGGAGTCTCACCAGAAGCCATCGACGCACATCCGTTCAATCGCATGGCGCGCATGCCGTTTCCCCATGATAACCGCTCGCCGGAAAATGCCTGGACTTCCGACAGCTGGATGCCTGCGTGGGCCGGGAGATCAGATGCACTTCAAAGCCGCCATTGCAGCATCCGGCCGATATCTCTTCAAGATTCGCTCTGAAACGCAAGTCCGGCGCTCGTCCGGACTTGCTGCCGCCGAATCCAGCGGTGCGGTTGCATGCTCGATTCGGGAACGTCACATCCATGTGCCGCGACGACACCGGATGATGGGTGTCGCCTTCAACATTGCCGCATGGATCGATTGCTCAGTGGTACTGACCTGCGCCCTTGGTGTTTTCCGGGCTGAGGCGCAAGTAACGGGCGAGGATTTCACCTTGACCGCCGGCCACTTCGTCGATCTGTTCCTGGGTCAGGTCCTGAATGAGCTTGTTGTTATCCGACATTGAGACTCTCCTGGGTTGATGGAACACCGATTTCATCCCGATGTCTCACGAGCTGAGGATCGACCTGTCATGGCGGCACTAGCGGCCGACGAGACTGGAACTACGATCCGCTTCTTCGATCTGATCCATCGGGCGGCGGCACCGCCGCGCCGAAGAAGCGCAGAAAACAGGCCGCGGCCGATACTAGCAAGGCTATTTGACAGATACAACACGAGAGCTTTCGCGTCGCTTCACGTCAACGACTATGAGGCGTGTGGTCGCTGCTCGCTTCCGGAATCACAACCCAAGCCGTTCGAGTTCCGGTTTTTCATAGACGGAATCTTCCGCCGGATAACGCAAGTCCGGGTATCCGCGCTCTTTCGCCAGTGCCCAGACGATGCTTTCTCCCGCGGGAAGCGCGTTCGGCTTCATCCGATAGAGCGGATCGCGATAGGCGCGTTTCGGGTCGATGAGGCGCCATCCGCGGGACCGGAACATCTCGATGATGTCCGGAAGAAACCGCGCATTGATCGCATTGGTGTGCAACAGCACCACATGCCTGGGACTCCGGCCGAGGAGCTTTCGCGCCAGACCGTCGTAGTACTGCGCGCGGTCCCAGAGATGATCGAGATAGGCCTGCTTGATGGGCGTCAATTCGCACTGCGTGCACTTCGACAAAAGATCCAGGTATCGCTGGTTGTAGTACCAGTCGCTGGTATCGATGCTGGGCGGTGCGGGGCGGTAGCCGCGTTGCCGCATCCAATCACGCACCGCGTCGCGCTCGGCGGCGGTCGCCCCTTCCTTGAGATACGGGAAGCGGAGTTTGGGCGACCATCCCGGCATCTGTCGCAACAAGGCATCGGCTCTCTCGATG
>Ga0066604_10001454_pt1 | contig 13051 bp, 8 predicted proteins | sample Higcelwee11metaG_FD_59501 | JGI IMG/M metagenome (GOLD analysis project Ga0066604, IMG submission 59501) | Freshwater pond sediment microbial communities from the University of Edinburgh, under environmental carbon perturbations - High... | ecosystem: Environmental > Aquatic > Freshwater > Pond... | reverse complement strand
CACCGCATCCTGGGGAGCGGCCGGGCGGCTGTTCTGGATGTTTGAATACCTGGGCTGCCCGAATGTGCGAATACTTGACGGCGGCTGGGACAAATGGGCGGCTGACGGCAACACGCCGGAAACCGCCATTCAAACCCGCAAAGCGGCGAAATTTGCGGCGATGGTGAACGGCGGTATTGTCACAAACAAGGAGCACATCAAATCCCGCCTGAATGATGCGGATTTTGCCCTGATCGACACCCGGACCGACGCGGAATTCATCGGCTGGCAGCTTTATAATGAAAAACGGGGCGGCCATATCACCGGCGCGAAACATCTTCCCTATGAAGGCTATTTTTCCACCGACAAAACCATCCTGGATTATGCCGCCATGAAGGCCCAGTTTGATGCCAAAGGCGTCACGGCGGAAAAGGAAGTGGCGGCCTATTGCACCGCCGGTATCCGGAGCGCCTATGCCTATTTCATCTGTCGCCTCATGGGGTATGAGAAAGTCGCCAATTATGACGCTTCCATCTGGGACTGGGCCGCAGCCGACGCCGCAACCTATCCCATGGAAAAACTGGCAACTTATCAGGCACTGGTGCATCCGGCCTGGGTGGACGCCCTGATCAAGGGCAAGAATCCGGATACATACCCCGGCAATGGGTACGTTATTCTCTATAGCTCCTATGAGCCGCGCTATAGTGAAAACCGGACGGATTATGTCGGAAGCAATTATGAAACCGGCCATATTCCCGGCGCTGTTTTTATGGATACATACAGTATTGAAAACGGCCCCAATTCGGAATACGGCGACGGCTATCAATACCCCGAAGAAGGCAATGTCAAACCGGTTCCCGAGCTTCAGGACTTTTTCGGCGATTTGGGCATATCTAAAGACAAGACCGTTATTGTATATGCGGATGATGATATCTCCATGATGACTGCCGGGCGCACCGCCTGGGCGCTCATGCTGGCCGGGGTGGATGATGTGCGCATCCTCAATGGAAGCTATAAGGCCTGGGTGGCCTATGGCGGCGGAATTGAGACAACGCCTCACACCCCGGTTTCCGTGAATTTTGGCGGTGGTGAGGGCAATCCCCAATACCTTGCGGAAATGGATGACTTAAATGACGTGATCAGTGGCGCGAACAAGGGAGCCGTCATTGTTGATGACCGTGAATGGGCCGAATATGTCGGCTCCTCCAACTCCTATTACCATTATTTTCATGAATACGGCCGCATTCCCACCGCTCAGTGGATTGGAGACTGGGTGGAACTGGTCAACGGCGATAACCAGTCTCTTAAGATTTATACGGACGTTGAGCAAGACTGGCTGGCATCGGGATTTTCAAAAGACAAAACCATGTATTTTTATTGCGGCACTGGCTGGCGGTCGGGGCTGTATACATTTTATGCTTATGTGATGGGCTGGCCTGCCGCCAATTATGACGGTGGCTGGTTTCAATGGTCTTATTATGATAACCCGAGGGAAACCGGTCATTCCGATAAACTGGTGGACGCCAAATGGCTGAAAGACATGATGGACAAGAATAATGACGGCAAGCCCTACGTGATTGTCGAAACCGGATGGGGTCCGGCCAGCGATTCATACAACGGCGGTCATGTCCCCGAAGCCATCTGGGTGAACACGGATGAGATCGAATACGACTGCTTCAACCCCCGCAATGACTGGCCCGTGGACGCGGGTGAGCCGGCCTGCTGGGACCGCTCAACCACCGAGGAAGAGGATGCGGCCAAGGGTCTTGGCCCGGATGACGCTCTGCCGAGAGGCTGGTGGAGCATTTATCCCGATCAGTATTTGCTTCCCGGTATCGCTTATATGGGCATCGACAAGAACACCACCGTGGTGGTTTACGGCGATGATCCGTCAGCCGCCGCCCGTGTGCTTTGGACCCTGATGTACGCTGGCGTGGAAGATGTCCGGTTTCTGGATGGCGGCAAGACCGCCTGGACCAGGGCCGGTTATGAACTGGAAACCGTCGCGGCTGTCCGGACGCCAGTGACCGAATTCGACCCGGAAAATCCCGGCCGGACCACCGCCATGCATCCGGAATGGCGGACAGATATCCCTTTTGTGAGGAATGTGGTGAACGGCATTGAAACCGATGCCCTGATGGTGGATATCCGGTCCTGGGATGAATTTATTGGCGCCACCGCCCCATACACCTATATTCCCACTAGCGGACGGATTCCCGGTGCGGTCTGGGGAAAAGCAGGCTCCGGGCCCTGGACCATGGAGGACTATGTCAACGATGACGGCACTCTGAAATCACCAGCCGAAGTTTATCCTTACTGGAATTCACATGGCATGACCGCGGACAGGCATTTAAGCTTTTATTGCGGCACTGGCTGGCGAGCCAGTCTGACCTGGTTTTTTGCCTATATGATGGGTTATCCGGAGATCAGCAATTTTGACGACGGATGGTTCCGGTGGAGCATGGGCGAGGGGTCCGCTTATAATGGCGACAGTCCGGTCTTAAATCCCATTGTGGACCAGAATCCGGATCTGCCAAAAGCGGAATAACCGGCGCTGATGGCGTCGATTGATCTGCCAAAAAAACAACAGGCCGCTCCATGTGAGCGGCCTGTTGTTTTTAAAATTAGTTGTGATAGGAGTGTTGTCCAACACTTGGAACGTATTTTAATGAAAGAGGGAAAATGAATATTAACGATTTACTGAAAAAATCAAAAGACGGCGGGAATTTTTCACGGGACGAGCTGGTTTATTTGCTTTCCTTTCCCCCGGAATCCGAAGCATCCTTTCGCATCATGGCTGAGGCGGGCCGCATTTCAAGAGAGCTTTCCGGAAATCAGGCGGAAATTCACGCCCAGTTTGCCTTAAACCTGGCGCCTTGCGCCTGCAATTGCGCATTTTGCTCATTTGCCAAAGTCAATGGGGTGTTTACGACAGAAACCCGCATCACCATTGAGGATGCCGTCGCCTATGCCCGGCAGTTTGAAATAGACGGCGCAAATGCCATTTATGTCATGACCACCGCATTTTATCCGTTTTCCGATTTTCTTGAATTTTCCAGAGAAATCAGGCGGCATTTGAATCCGGGAACCGTCATGATCGCCAATGTCGGGGATCAGGGAATAGAGAATGCCCAAATCATAAGGGATGCCGGTTATGCCGGGGTGTATCACGCTTTGCGGCTTCGGGAAGGGCGGGACACCGGCCTTGCACCCGAGGGGCGCATCAAAAGCATTAAAAATTTTCAGGAAGCGGGTCTTATTGTGGGCACCTGCGTGGAACCCGTGGGCCCGGAGCATACCAACGAAGAGCTGGCGGACATGATTCTGTTCACGGCGTCTTTTAATCCGGCTTTCAGCGGCGCGGCCCGGCGGATATCCATCCCCGGCACGGAAATGGCGAAGTTCGGCATGATCACCGAGCTGCGCATGGCCCAGATCGTGGCGGTCACGCGGCTGGGAATGCCCCGTTCGGTAACCGGCAATTGCACCCATGAACCCTGCACCCTGGGGGGTTTGGCCGGGGCCAACCTGTTCTGGGCCGAAGTGGGGGCCAATCCCAGGGACACCCAGGAGAAAACAGAAGAAGGCCGGGGGGAAAGCGTTGAAAGCTGCAAACGCCTGTTCCGGGAATGCGGATGGGCGGCGCTTTCCGGACCGTCCCAATTTTTTAAAGTTAAATTAAGTAGTTAGGTTGTAGCCTATCGGTCAGCGACAACTATTCAGGTATACAGAATTCAGGGGTCGGAATACAGAGTGGCTCGCATGTAATTACCTGGTAACTTGATGGAGATAGAATAAAAAATGAAAATTCCTTCATTCTGTCTTCTGAATACCTGAATACCTGAATACTTACCTTGCTTATTCCTAAAGGCCGCACCAGGTAATCACATTATCAATGGGCTCCCGCCGACTTTTAATGATGGCAGCGGGGGCCTCGAAATAGCGGAAGCCTTCCTTCGCCCAGGCGGCGCGTCCCGCCTTGTCCTGCCGAGCAATGCCCATCAGCCCGTAAAGCTGTTTGCCGATTTCCACCTGCCGCTTTATTTCCTTTCCATTTTTGTTTGTTCTGTACTATTGAAATAATCAAACATCATTTGATGGAGCGATGCAATTGAAAAAAAGCGTTATTTACCCGCTAAGAACCATTGGACAGGGCCTCCCCCTGTGGATGCAAATGACGGCCAGGCTTCCGTTTTTGTTCCTGTTTGCCGCGGAGTCCTGCCAGCCCGGGCGCAGCCGCCGGATGGCGGGCCCGCCTTCAAAATGCCGGTCTGTATCCGTGATTATTCCCACCCTGAATGAGGAGCGAAATATATTCCGGTGCATTCGTTCGGTTTCCAAAAGCCGTTATGTGGACGAGATCATCGTGGTGGACGCGGGCTCTACTGATCAGACCCGGCGGCTGGCCCAGGAGGCCGGTGCACGGGTGATCGTGCATGATAACCCTCTTGATGGCGGCGGCGGACGCGGCGGGCAGATCCATGCCGGGCTCATGAATGCCCGGGGGGATGTGGCGGCGATTTTCCACGCGGACGCCATTGCCCGGAAAGGGTTATTTGACCGCATGGCGGAGGTCTTGAACCGTTATCCGGAAATGATTGGCGGGTCTGCGGGGTGCCGGTTTGACTCAATGAAATTCAGGTTTCGGCTTCTCGAGCTGGCCAATGATTTCCGTGCCGCATTTTTAAAAATCAGTTTCGGGGACCAGGTGCAGTTTTTCCGAAGACAGCCGGTGGTGGATAGCGGCCTGTTTCCCGCCATTCCGCTGATGGAGGACGTGGAATTGTCCATTCGGCTGAACCGCCTGGGAAAGCAGACATTTCTGTTCGGCGGCGCGCTGGTTTCCACCCGGCGATGGGAGGATGCCGGATTTCATAATGCGGTGTGGGTGATTTTTCATGTGTGCGGATACCTTATTCGCCGTTTGTGGTCGGCGCCGGACACGGTGGCGCTATACAAAAAATATTACAGGAAGCCTTAAAAGAGTGTATCCTTCCGGTATATAAAATAATTCGTTCCATAAGACCCATGAAAATGGAATTTTTGAGGAGCCTTTTATGATTGAGCAGAATCTCCCCTGGGAAAAAGAATATCGCGTTTTCGGCATCCCCCGAACCTTGAAGCCCTATCCGGACGCGCCGGTGTATGACATCCTGGCCATCGCCGCGCAAAAATTCAAAAAAAACGGCGTGATCCAGAACAATTTCAAGATGACCTATCCGGAGCTGAAAGACCATGTGGACCGGCTGGCCACGGCGCTCGCCGGATTTGGTCTGAAAAAAGGCGACCGGGTGGCGACGATCTTGCCCACTTCCATCCAGTTTTTTGTGGCGGATTACGCCATCTCCCGGGCCGGGCTGGTTCAGATCCCCAGCTCTTCCCTGGAGCCGCCTGACAATCTGGAGCATAAATTCAGGGAAAGCACTCCCAAGGCATTGATTTGTCTGGATGAATACCTTCCCGTGGCCAGGGCCATTCTGCAAAAGGTGGATATCCCCCATGTGATGGTGACCTGTTTGGACGATTATTCCAACCATAAGCCCGATGCCCATGACGATCCCGGCATTCCGGGCGCACGCTGGATGACGACCCTTATCGAGCAGACGCCGCCGGATCCGCCCGACATCGCCTTTGATGTGGAAAACGATCTGGAAACCCTGCTGTTCACGGGCGGCACCACGGGCCTGCCCAAGGGCTGCATGCTGACCCACCGCAATATCTACGCCAACGCCATCCAGAATCTTCAGGGCATGGGCCAGGCCGGCGCGCTGATTCGGGGCGCCATTTCCGTACTCCTGGGCCTGCCCCTGTTCCATTCCTACGGACATCTGATCCTGCATTCCATGACCCTGTTCGGTTTCAACCAGATTCTCATCAACGATCCCAGGGACACGGCGGCCATGGTGGCCATGATCCGGGAATACCGCCCCCTGATGCAGATCGGGGTGCCCACCCAGTTCATGAAACTGTGCGAATCCGAGCTCAAGGGGTTTGGCATGCTCTGCCTTTCCGGTTCCGCGCCCCTGCCTTCCAGCGCCCAGGAAACCTTTGAGAAAAAAGCGGGCGGCGGCATCATGGAAGGGTACGGGCTTTCGGAAATGTCGCCCACCACCCACCTTAACACATCCTTTCTGCTGCGGCTGTTCGGGGGCCGGATTCCCGTGCGGATCAACAATTCCGTACTGCGCACGCCGGGGCTCAAGCCCGCCCTGAACTGGCTGCTGCGGTTGGCTGGCTCGAAAACCGTGGGATATGTCTTGACCCGCGTTTTTCTCGTCCTGACCTATGTCACCTCTCCCAAGGCCTCCGGGAAAAAAGCGCCCGTGGAAAAACGCGGGGCCATCGGCATTCCTTTTCCGGACACGGAAGTCAAGTTCGTTGACGTGGAAACTGGCGAAGAACTGACCCCTGAAGACCTGGCCGCGGGCAAGGTGGGAGAGATGCTCCTTCGCGGTCCCCAACGGATGCTGGGTTACTGGCCCAATCCCGGCGACGGCGTGGATGCGGACGGCTATATTCACACCTCGGATGTGGTGCGGGTTGATGAAAACGGGTATTTCTATATCGTGGACCGCACCAAGGACATGATCATCGTGTCCGGTTACAAGGTGTATTCCCGGGAAGTGGACGATATCCTTTATAAACACCCGGCGGTGGACATGGCCGCCACGGTGGGCATTCCCGATGCGGCCAGGGAAGGGAGCGAGCGGGTGGTGGTGTATGTCCAGGCGAAACCAGAATTTAAGGGCACGCTTACGGAAGCGGCGATCATTAATTACCTGAAAGAAAAGGTGCCTAAATACGCAGTGCCCAAAAAAGTCTATATTGTGGATGACATTCCTTTGACCGAAGTACAGAAAATTAATAAAAAAGAGCTGAGAAAACAAGCTATTGGCTCGATATTAGCTTAAGAATCGATAGCTATGATCCATTGTTTCGGCCAATGCGTCCGTAGGGAGCGGGGTTTATCCCCGCCCGGAAAGGGAGGGCGTAAAGCCCTCCCCTACAATGGCCGAATCGATGGTATCCCGCCTTTGTGTCTTTGCGGGAAGAAGCCATATAGTGCGGTTGAAATATGCTTTTTTGAAAAATAACCGAATATACCACGAAGCGCACGAAGAACACGAAGAAAAAAGAGATTTACAAAGGCGCTGCGCATTGATTGTTTTCGTGAACTTCGTGTCCTTCGTGGTTGGAATCCAAAAATGAATGAAAAGCCGATGCCCCTCTTTGGGGTTTGGTCCGGAAACCGGAAGGAATGAAGATGATATGAAGGCAAGAACACCGCTGTTTTTGATCGCATTAATGTGTTTGACCGCAGCCGTTTACGCCGGGGACAAAACGCCCGCGCCAAAAGGCAAAACCGCCGAGATCAATGCCAAAACCCCGGCCCCCACCCGGTTTGTGGTCCGGGGCCATGAGATTCTGGATTTGTCAAAAGGCGGAAAACCGGTTTTTTTCAAAGGCGTCGGGTATTCGCCCTATCTGCCGGGTGAAACCCCCATTTACGGAGCGCCCCCTGGAGACGACGGCCGGTATAAGTCTCACATCCCGCTCATCACCGGCCTTGGGGCCAATTATATCCATGTGTTTCCCCACAACATGCCCGCCGGTTTTTTCGAAGCCCTGGACAAAACCGATCTGGTTTACGGCCAGGATGTCTGGGTATGGGCCTATGAAGAGGATTTCCTGAATGAGACCTTCCTGAAAAATACCCTGGCCCATATCCGGGAAGTCATTGACCGCACCTATGCGGTAGGTCGTCCGGACCGGCTGGTGTTGTTTTCCATCGGTGACGAGCTTCAGGCCGCCTCCGTGAAGCGAACGGACGAGCGTCACCCGGAAGTGCGGGATTTCAAGGGCAACCACATCACGGTGACCAACCGCACCCCCACGGAAGTGGCCCTGGCCCGGCTCATTGATGGGGCCATGACCTATGAACTGGCCCGCTACGGCCGCCGGCATCTGTATTGCCACACGAGCTGGACCCATATCGGCCCGGTGGCGGACCGGCCTGATCTCGAAGTTCCCAAGGAAAACCTTATTCTGCCGGATATCGGCGATCTTATCTGCTTGAATATCTATACCTACGCCAATGGCGTGCGCACGTCCCCGCCCGGCTCCGTCACCGGCACCACCTATCAGGGATACCTGGAGGCCCTTGCAAAGATGGTGGAAAAACCGGTCATCATTACCCAGGTGGGGCTTTCCACGTCCCCCATTGCGCCCAAGCCCAATGTGCCGGGATTCGGCGGGCACAAGGAGGAAGATGTGCCCAAAACCTTCCGCTCCGTGTGGCAGGATGTGCGGAGCGCAAGCGGCAAGGAAAAGTTCGCGGGCTTGGTGTTTTTCGAATTTCAGGATGAATGGTGGAAAAGCGGGGAAGACCCCACGGATGCCACCCGGCATGAAAACCAGGATCCCGAGGAATGGTTCGGGATTTACGCGGTGGGGAAGGACAACGCCCTGGTTCCAAAAGAAAAAATTCCTGATGCCGTGCGGGATCTGTTCGCTGAACCTTGAACCTGTTTGTTTTTTTTCCGTGAACTCTGTGCCCTCTGTGGTTTATTCTTATTTCCAAGGTAATAGAATGAAAATCCTTTGCATGTCATTGGCGTTTATCTTTTGTTCAGGTCTTGCTATTTCCGCGGAAGAAAAATCGTCGCCTGAAATCGGGGCGGAGTTTGTGATTCTGCTTCACGGTATGGCGCGCACAGAGCGTTCCATGCGGCCCCTTGAGAAACATCTCACCCAAAGCGGCTTCACCGTGATCAATACTGGATACCCGTCCACCAGGGAGACGGTGGAAGCCATCGCAGAAAAATATCTTGGGGCCATGGTGGATCAGTGCCGTAAAAAAGGTGCAAAAAAAATCCATATCGTCACCCATTCCCTGGGCGGGATCGTGGTCCGCCAGTATCTCCAGACCCATTCTCTCCCGGATGGCAGCCGCATCGTCATGATCGCCCCGCCGAACAAGGGCTCTGAACTCGCGGATAAATTGCGTTCCTTCCGCCTTTACAAATGGCGCAACGGTCCCGCTGGCCAGGAAATTGGTACCGGGCCGGACAGCCTGCCCAACACCCTGAAGTCGGTGAAGGGCGAGATCGGCGTGATCGCCGGGAATGCCACCTTAAATCCGTTGTTTTCCTTTTTGATTCCCGGCGATGACGACGGCAAGGTGTCGGTGAGGAATACAAGGTTTGCTGAAATGAAGGATTTTATTGTGATCTTCAGCAGCCATTCCTTTATCATGGGCAATGGCAAAGTCATGGATCAGGCGGTGTATTTTTTGAAAAACGGCGTCTTCGATCACACATATAGCAAGTCATGACTTACAAAAATGTTGGCTCCTGGATATTGCCGGACAAAATTGATATTTCTCGGTCACGCGGAGTGCCCATTGTTGTGAAGAGGGACTTGTCCAGCCTTGTATGTTTGAGTTGTTTTCCCCTCCGGTTTCACTTCGTCCCCTGATTCACGTACATTTTTTAAATTCGCCAAAGTTTTCGCAGCCGTCATTCAGGCGGCCGCGTTGCCAGCTCGCCTGCTTTCCCCCTGGTTTGTCCTTCCTGTATCACCGTTCTGAGCATGTCAAATATTACAAAAATGTAATTAATAAAAAATATGTCTATTTTAATAAAATAAATAATTTATTAATCATTTCAGATAGATAAATATTTTTTCGAGTTTTGGCACGATACTTGAAATATCCATTCACCAGACAAGAACCCATGCATCCTTTCATGATACAGGCCTGGGGGCTGCATGACCATGTACATGTTGATCCATTCAGGAGGGAATATGAAAAAAATCGAAGTTATTATCAAACCGTTCAAGCTGGACGAGGTTAAAGACGCCTTGAATAAAATAGGCGTTACCGGAATGTCGGTGAGCGAGGTCAAGGGATTCGGACGCCAGAAAGGGCACAAGGAAATTTATCGTGGTGCAGAGTATATGGTTGATTTTGTTCCAAAAATAAAAATTGATATGGTGGTTTCGTGTGATATGGCGGATCCGGTGATCAGCACGATACTTGAACATGCATCCACCGGAAAGATCGGAGATGGCAAGATTTTTGTCTCATCCGTGGAAAAAGCCATACGCATACGCACCGGCGAATCCGGAAAAGAAGCTGTTTAGCTGGCTTGGGCTGAATAAGAACTTATTGGGATTTATATTGTTTAATCGGAGGTTTTATTATGAAAAAAGGATTACTGCTATTTATTGGTATATGCATGTTGATCAGTATCTCGGCGGTCAGCTTCGCCGGGTCAGAACCGGATCCATCCGGGGGCGGCACGGGCGGGGCCGCCGATGTCGTGGGGGTAACGGCCAATGCGCCGAGCGCCGATGATTTGCAAAACATGGCGGCCACCGAGCCCCTTGCCGTCAAGCTGGCGGATGTGATCGGCCACAACAGGATTGCAATAAACATGGTATGGACACTTATCTGCGGCTTTCTGGTCATGTTCATGCAGGCAGGGTTCGCCCTGGCTGAAACGGGATTTACCAGGGCAAAAAATGCCGGGCATACGATGGGGATGAATTTCATGGTCTATGCCATCGGCATGCTGGGGTACTGGATATGCGGTTTTGCGATTCAGATGGGGGGCGTCGGCGGAGTGGCCACCCTTGGCGGGGCCACCGGCCTGAACGGTGAATTTATTATAAATATTTTCGGCAAGGATTTCGGGCTGTTCGGAACAAAAGGCTTTTTCCTCAGCGGTTCCACTTACGATGCGGTGATTTTTTCGGTGTTCCTGTTCCAGATGGTGTTCATGGACACCACGGCGACGATCCCCACCGGGTCGATGGCCGAACGGTGGACGTTCAAGTCTTTTCTGGTATACGCTTTCTTTATTTCCATGTTTGTCTATCCCCTGCACGCCAACTGGGTATGGGGAGGCGGTTGGCTGGCGCAGCTCGGGAAAAATTTCGGACTCGGGCATGGCATGGTCGATTTTGCGGGATCATCGGTGGTTCACTTAACAGGCGGTGTTGCGGCTCTTGCCGGCGCAATGGTTCTCGGGCCGAGACTGGGAAAGTTCAAAAAAGACGGTACGCCGAATGCCATGCCCGGACATCATATCCCCATGGCGATTACGGGCGTGTTTATTCTCGCCTTTGGGTGGTTCGGTTTTAATGCAGGGTCGACGCTGGCCGGCGGGGATCTGAGAATCGGGGTTGTCGCCGTGAATACCATGCTTGCCTCTGCCGCAGGCGCGGTGTCCGCAATGATCTACATGTGGGTGTTTTATGAAAAACCGGATATTTCCATGATCGCCAATGGCTTTCTGGCCGGTCTGGTGGCCATCACCGCGCCTTGCGCCTTTGTGAACAGCGTATCCGCCGTTATCATCGGCCTGATCGCCGGTATTCTCCTGTGCATGAGCGTCTTTTTTGTGGAGCGCAAGTTGAAAATAGATGATCCGGTAGGCGCCATCTCTGTTCACGGGGTGAATGGGGCATGGGGGGTGCTTGCGCTGGGACTGTTCGCGGACGGCACTTACGGTGCCGGCTGGAACGGGGTCAGCGATGGCGTCAGAGGTTTGTTTTATGGAGATTTTTCACAGTTTGGGGCGCAGTTGACAGGTGTCATCACCAATATCGTCTTTGTTTTTACGGTTATGTATGTGTTTTTTAAGGTGCTGGATAAAATCGTGCCGTTGCGGGTGTCGGAAGAAGTCGAGCGCGAAGGGCTTGATATGGCTGAAGTGGCTGTTCTCGCCTATCCTGAATTTTCGATTTCATCGTCTGTTTATCGCTGATTTATCTGGTTTTTTATAAAATAGTTAATATTTTTATGAAGTTACATTAATATTTGATTCAACGCAACAAAAAGGAGAGAGTCATGAAACGGTTTACAGAGAAAGTGTGGGTGGTATTGGCAAGTGTGCTGATGGTGGCGGGAACGTCTTTTGCCGCGGATGTCACCACGGCGGTGGATGTCAATTCCGCCTATGTTTGGCGGGGAATCACCTTTAACGATGGCTTGGTGGTGCAGCCCAGTGTTAACGTGGCCGCCGGCAACGGGTTTAACCTCAATTTCTGGGGCAATCTGGATGTGGATGATTATGACGATGCTTTAGACAGCGGGGAATTCTCCGAGGTGGACCTCACCATGAGCTATACCCATCAGGCAGGGCCGGTGGCGCTCACCGCCGGATATATCGAATACCTGTTTCCCACAACGGCGGCGGGCGGCGTGGAAGGCACCCGTGAATTGTATCTGGATATCAGCGGCGCTCCGGCGGACGGGTTTTCCGTGGGCCTGACCAGCTATTATGATTTTGACGAGGTGGATGATTTTTACCTGAACCCCTATATTGGTTATGGCATGGAGCTGATGCCGAAGCTTTCCATGAGCCTGCGGGCCGGGGCCGGATATGCGGGCGAGGATTTTGCCGCTGCTTATGGCGGCGTGGATTCCGGTTTTTTTGATTATACCTTAAGCGCGGGACTGACTTACGCTGCCATGGACAATGTGTCGCTATCGGGTCGCGTGGCATACACGGATTCCATTGATGACGATGTGCTGGTGGAACAGGACACGAATTTTTACGGTGGTGTCGGAATGGCTGTTACGTTTTAAATAAAATCAGGAATCTTTCGTTTTATTCATACAAGATGCAGCCCGGTTGCCCTTTCGGCGGCAGGGCTGCATTCTTTTTTAACTCTTAGAGACTAATCAACGATTGCCGCCATGGATACCTTGCTGAGAAAAAACAGAGAGCTCTCCGCCATTTTGAAAGTCAGCCAGGAACTGACCACTTCATTCAATCTGGAAGAAAACATGCTTTCCGCCATGCAAATACTGGGGACGCTTCTCGAAATGCAGCGGGGATGCGTTTTTCTACTGGACCCGGATACTTATAAACTAAGGATCATTGCGGCGCATGGGCTGACGCAACAAGAAATCAGCCGGGGAATATACCAGGTTGGGGAGGGCATTGTCGGCCGGGTGATTGAGACCGGCAAGCCCATGTTTGTTCCCAATATCGGAAAAGATCCCATGTTTTTAAACAAAACCGGCTCCCGGCCCTCCAAAAAAGGCATCTCCTTTTTGTGC
>Ga0066604_10001450_pt1 | contig 13075 bp, 9 predicted proteins | sample Higcelwee11metaG_FD_59501 | JGI IMG/M metagenome (GOLD analysis project Ga0066604, IMG submission 59501) | Freshwater pond sediment microbial communities from the University of Edinburgh, under environmental carbon perturbations - High... | ecosystem: Environmental > Aquatic > Freshwater > Pond... | reverse complement strand
TTGATCTTCTTGCCTCTGCCTCCAGCCGTTGCGCTCTTATCCTGGCATTTCTGGCCTCCTCTTCAGCTTCACGCATCTTCTCTTCTGCTGCTGCCTCAACTGCCCTTGCGTAGTTATCAGCATCCTGAACTCTCTGTAAAGCTTCAGATGCACTCTCTTTAGCTTCAGATGCGCTCTCTTCAGCTTCACTTGCCCTCTGGTGAGCCTCATCCGCCTGCTGTTGAGCCTCCTCTATCATCTTCTGAGCAGCCTGGTTGCGTTCCTGAGTCTCCTGCTCCATCTTTTTTATCTTCAGCTCTGAAGCTGCCTGCGCTATTTTACCATTAAGGTCATCTGAAAGCTCAGGATCAAGCAGGCTCAGAGAGTAAGCTTCATCAGAGGCCTTTTGCAGGTCACCTGTTGCAATATAGGAGAGTCCAAGCCTGTAGCGGTTTTCTGCCCAGTCAGGCTGCAGTGTGGATACCTTACTGAAATATGGTATTGCAAGATCATATGAGCCGCTTTCAAAATAGCTGACACCGATCTGAAAGTCGTGTTCAGCAACCTCTGAAAGCCGCCTCTTCTCAGCCTCTCTCTCCTCCTGTGAAGCTGGCCCTGCTTCAAAGTGTTTGATACCGTTCTCATCTATCCATGAACGGATCTCTGCACCATGAGCAATGCAAAGAGATGATATGACAAAACAGAGCAGGCAGGTCAGCAGCTTCATTTCACTATCTCCTTGTCCTGAGTGGTTTTCAGTGCTTGCAACATGTTTATTGCAAAGGTGAGAAGTTTAAGACTTGATAAGATGTTAAAAGAGAATCTAACTTTTTTAATGCCCAAAAACAGAGGTTGTGATAAGAGTATCCTTTTGCCGGGGAAAGTTGGTGAAATCTGAGATTGAAATATGCTAAAAACAGAAGATAGATAACAAAAAGCTCTCTCAATCGCAATAAAAAGAGATTGCCATGCTTAAACTTGCTGGAGCCGACGACCAGAGTCGAACTGGTGACTTGCTGATTACGAATCAGCTACTCTACCAACTGAGTTACGCCGGCTCTTTGAAAAGTCCATTACCATTAATGCTTATATAATATAAAATCAAGAAAAAAATGTTGAAAAATTTTTTAGACCTCATAAAAAGAGAGCGCAGTAAAAGTAGAGGGTTCAGAAGATCAGATATGGATTGTGCACCCCCTGGATCCATTGAATTGACCGGATCTCATGGAGCAGCAAGAGGGTATGTTGCTGCCAGAGCATTTCAGGAGAGTGGTTGCAGTGTGGCAGCGATCTTTCCAACGCATAAAGATGCCACCCGTTTTATGGATGATCTTCTCTTTTTCATGCCTCATATGCACTCTTCCATACTCTACTTTCCAGGGTACCATATTCAACCCTTTAAATCCCTTGCTTACCATGCCAAAACCGCAGCAATGCGTCTCTCTGTTCTCTATAAGCTCATTGATCTGACCTGCCACTATTTTGTCATAACAAGCGTTGATACTCTGCTTCAGAAGACAGTTCCCCGAAATGTTCTTGCAAGGGCAGTTGATATTGTTATCAATGGGGAGAACCTTGACAGAGATCTTCTGATATCCCGCCTTAATGCCAATGGATATATCAGAACATCTCTTGTGGAGGAGCCAGGAGATTACGCTGTGAGGGGTGGAATTCTGGATATCTTCTCCCCCAACTATGACAACCCTGTCAGAATTGAGCTGTTTGGTGATCTTGTGGAGTCTCTTCGCTATTTCTCTGCTGTTACCCAGCGTGGAACTGATGAGATGGAAGAGGCTGTCATTATCCCCCCGAATGAGGTGATTCTGGAGAAGGCAGCCATGCCTGATGTGGTCTCACGCTTACGGCAGGCAGGGGGCGACTCAGGCCTTCCACCTGCAAGGATAAAGGGCTATATTGAGCAGCTCAGGGAGCATGGGCGATTCCCTGGAATAGAGAGTCTTCTGTCAATTGCATACGGAGAGAAGCTTGACTCTCTTCTTGACTACCTTCCTGAAGAGACCATCTTTTTCATGGAGAGACCAGGTGAACTCAGATCAGGTGCAGCTACCCTCAATCTGCATGCTCTGGAAAATTATGAAAATGCAAAGCGTGAGCAGAAGCTCTGTGTGCCTCCTGAATCAATCTATCTGAAGTGGGATGATGTTCAAACAGCTGTGGAGCAGAAGAGCAGGGTGGTTTTCAGGGAGCTTATACTCAAGTCCCCTTCTGCTCCTTCTGAAGATCCATATGGCTCTTCCGTAAGAGAGCCATCCCTGAACCCTGGTTCCGCTCTGAGTTTCAATCTGAACTTCAAGGATAATTTATCTTTATCTTCACAGTTAAAACGGGAAGGGGTTCATGAGAATATATTACAGCCCTTGGCAGAGTGGTTCATCTCCAACAGTAAAAGAGGCTTTGCAGCTGTGGCAGTATGCACAAGTGAGGCACAGGCGGATCGTCTCATCTCTCTTCTGAAACCTTATGGCGTTGCCCCTCAGCTTCTTGAACATCTGGATCTCAACCGTGCTCCCAGGCCATCCATATACTATATGGTAGGCAACCTCTCATCAGGCTTTGTTCATGATGAGAGTAAGCTTGCCATAATCACAGATCAGGAGATCTTTGGTGTAAAGAAGAGGATTGTCAACAGGAGCAGCAGACGGGCAAAGAGCAGCTTCATCACCCCTGAAGAACTCAAAGAGGGAGATATAGTGGTTCACCTTGAACATGGGCTTGGCAGGTATGAGGGGCTAAAGACAATCAAACTTGATGGGCTCTCAGGTGACTTTATCCAGATCGCCTATAAGGATGATGACAGACTCTATCTTCCTGTTGACCGGATGGAGATGGTTGAAAAGTACCTGGGAGTTGATGGATATACTCCGATCCTCGATAAAATAGGTGGAAAGAGCTGGACCAGGGCGCAGGCAAAGGCTAAAAAAGAGGTTGAAAAGATGGCAGGAGAGCTTCTGAAGCTCTATGCCGAGAGACGGGTGAAAAATGGTCATGCATTCAGCCCCTCTGATGGCTATTACAACGAATTTCAGGCATCATTTCCATATGATGAGACCCCGGATCAGCTTAAAGCCATTGAGGATGTGCTTGCAGATATGGAGGATGAGACCCCCATGGACAGGCTGGTATGCGGTGATGTGGGGTATGGAAAGACTGAAGTTGCCATACGTGCGGCATTCAAGGCGGTCAACGACGGGAAACAGGCGGCAGTTGTGGTGCCAACTACAATTCTTGCCGAGCAGCATCTGCATACATTCAGAGAGCGTTTCAAAGGGTGGCCTGTCACTGTTGAGGCTCTCTCAAGGTTCAGAACCGCAAAGGAGCAGAGGCATATATTGAGCAACCTTGAGTCTGGCAAGATTGATGTGGTGATTGGAACGCACCGTCTGCTGCAAAAGGATGTCTCCTTCAAATCTCTGGGGCTTGTGGTGATTGATGAGGAGCAGCGGTTCGGGGTGAAGCACAAGGAGGCTCTGAAGGCAAAGAGAAGCACTGTTGATGTGCTTGCGCTCACTGCAACCCCTATCCCCAGAACTCTGCATATGTCATTGACAGGCATGCGTGATATCAGTGTCATCTCCACCCCTCCTGAAGATCGTCAGGCAATCATCTCCTACATCTCAGAGTACGATGATGCAATTGTTGCTGATGCCATAAAGAAAGAACTCTCCAGAGGGGGGCAGATATTTTTCATCCACAACCAGATTGAGACCATATTCAAGATGGCTGAGACACTTCAGAAGCTTGTCCCGGATGTGAGAGTCGCAGTTGCTCATGGAAGGCTGCCTGAGGCAAATCTTGAAAAGGTCATGGTCGATTTCATAAACAGGCAGATAGATCTTCTTGTCTGCACCACAATTGTGGAGTCAGGCCTTGATATCCCCTCTGCCAATACCATGATAATCAACAAGGCAGACAGGTTCGGTCTTGCCCAGATCTATCAGTTACGTGGAAGAATCGGAAGGGGAGAGGAGCAGGCGTATGCCTATATGTTTGTATCTGATGAGAACCACCTCTCACGGGATGCCCAGAAGAGGCTCTCTGCTCTTATGGAGCATCGTGATCTCGGGTCAGGGTTTCAGATCGCAATGAAGGATCTTCAGATCAGAGGGTCTGGCTCTGCGCTTGGGGCATCTCAGTCCGGCCACATTGCAGCAGTGGGGTATGACATGTTTCTGAAGCTGCTCGATGAAGCTGTCTCAGATCTTAAGGGAAAACCTGTAGTGCCCTCTCTTGAGCCGGAGATCAACATAACCATGTCTGCCCATATCCCGGAAGATTATGTCCAGTCCATTGAGCAGAGGCTGACCATCTACAGACGGCTATCTCAGATGAGTGAAGTGTCGGAAATCACAAATATGCAGAAGGAGCTGATCGATCGGTTTGGCAAACTCCCTGAAGAGGGGCTCAACATGCTTCTGAAGATCATGCTCAGGATTCTTGCTGTAAAGGCCGGGGTAAAGAAGATGGATATAACTACAAGCTCAATTGTTCTTGTCTTTTCTGAACTTCATCAGAGACGTCCGTTTGGTAGAGCAGTGCCGATGCACTCTGTCAATGGATTCGAGTATGAATATACAGCGGAAAATGCCATTAAAATCAACCTTGGTGCCAGAAACAAGAAAATTTCACGGGCCCTTGTAGAGACAAAGAAGATATTAAAAGAGATATATCTTCAGGTAAACAGTTCTGCTGATTAAGCTGTATCATACCATTGAGATTTTTTATATCTGCCTATCTTTCTGAGTTTTTTCACTCTTTTAAAATAAGGGCTTATTAGCGTAATAATGCCGTTTTCCCTTGAAAATTACATCAATTAATGTAATCTATCAAAGTTTCAAGGCATGTTGATAATGTGATGTATTAAGGCAAAATAGATTCAGGGTTCTGTTAATGATTTAATAATGGTTTTACAGGAATGATTATATGAATTGGGATTGGGATAAGCTAAGAGACAAGCAGGAGCAGTATGAGAAGAGACGGGGTAGCGAAGGGGGGATGGGAATGCCAACACCACCACAGATTGATGATATATTATCAAAATTCAGAAATTTCAGATTTCCTGGTGGAATATTGATGATTCTTCTCCTCTTTCTCCTCTTTTTTGGAAGTTCAATTTTTTTTACCGTGGCTATTGATGAGGTCGGGGTTATACAGAGGTTCGGGAAATACAGCAGGATATGTCAGCCTGGACTCAATTTCAAATTCCCTTCAGGCGTTGAGAAGGTGACCAAGGTCAAAATAAAAAGAGTTTACAAGGAGGAGTTCGGTTTTACAGGCGGTTCTGAAGAGGGTGTTTCACGACTTGCCAGTGATAATACTGACGCTGTTGCCTCCATGCTCACAGGTGACTTGAATGTTGCAGTTGTCCCCTGGATTGTTCAGTACAGAATATCTGATCCATATAATTACCTGTTCAAGGTTGAAGATGTCAATGCAATTCTGCGGGATATGGCAGAGGCCACCATGCGCACAGTTGTTGGGGATCGCAGCATAAACGAGGTGATATCAAAGCGTGAAGAGATTGCTGTGGCTGCAAGAGAGCTGCTTCAGGTTGAGATGAATCAGGCAGAGAGCGGAATACAGATAGTCACAATTGAAATGAAGAAGACCAATGTACCAGAGCCTGTTCAACCATCATTCAATGAGGTCAACGAGGCTGTTCAGGAGCGGGAGCAGCTGATTTACAAGGCAAAAGAGGAGTATAATAAAGCCATTCCTGCTGCAAAGGGCGAAGCTCAACGGGTGATCAAGGATGCAGAAGGGTATGCTCTGGATAGAGTCAACCGGGCAATGGGTGATTCTGCAAGGTTTACCTCTGTATATAAAGAGTATATCAAGGCAAAAGATGTGACTGAGAAGAGGCTCTATCTGGAGGCTATGGCAGAAATTTTACCCAGACTCGGGAAGAAATATGTTGTCGATTCAGAGCAGAAAAATCTTCTACCCCTTTTGAATATGGGAGAGTCCTCAGAGCTATCCTCAACAGTTCCCGCTGTAAAAAAGTTCTTAAAAGGAGATGAGGTGTCTAAATGATGAAATATAGAGGTGCAACACTGGTAATAGTGGGTTTTTTTGTTTTTCTCCTCATTACATCAGCTTATGTGGTTGATGAGACAGAGCAGGTGGTCATTACCCAGTTTGGCAAGGTTGTAGGAGAGCCAGTAACCACGCCTGGGCTCAATTTCAAGATCCCTTTTATTCAGACTGCAAGTTACTTTCCTAAAAATCTTCAGATCTGGGATGGAGATCCAGGACAGATACCAACAAAGGATAAGACCTATATCTGGGTAGATACTTTTGCCAGGTGGAAAATAGTTGATCCGATTAAATATTTTCAGACTGTCAATAACATGGTCGGCGCACTTGGCAGACTTGATGATATTATTGATCCTGCTGTAAGAAACTTTATCACCTCATATAGACTCGTGGAGAGTGTGCGAAATACCGACAGGCCAATGGATACTTTCGAGTCTTTTGATAGCTATGAGACTCAGAGCGCAGATAATAAGGAGCAGTCACACAGTCAGATCTCCCAGTATAAAATTGAAATTGGTCGAAGTGAGATAAACAAGATGATAATTGCCCAGGCTCAACCCAAACTGGAGCCTTTTGGAATTGAGCTTGTTGATGTCAAGATCAAGCGTATTAACTATGTTGAGAAGGTTCGGGATGCGGTATATGGCAGAATGATTGCAGAGAGAAAACAGATTGCAGAGAAGTTCCGCGCTGAAGGCAGGGGTGAGGCAAGTAATATACGTGGTGACAAGGAGAAGGAGCTTCAACTGGTAAGGTCTCAGGCATATAAGGTATCCCAGGAGTTTAAAGGTACTGCCGATGCAAAGGCAACAGAGATCTATGCTGCTGCATATGGGATTGATCCTGAGTTCTATGCACTTGTGAAAACTTTGGAAGTTTACAGATCAGCACTTGATAACAGTACTCTGGTGCTCTCAACTGACTCAGATTTCATGAAGTACTTCAAGGGGATAAAGGGGGAGTAAGAGATCCTGGAGTTGATTTTCAAGCTCTATCTCTCTATTGGAAATTTATGGTATTTCAGGGAAGAGGGTCATACTCTATATAGAGTATAAACTGCCACCGCAACAGAAAAAGAGAGGAGAGCCTCTCTCTTTTTCTGTTGCGGTACTTATTTGCGGCTGCGGTGCTTATTTGCGGCGGCCTTTACACGCTTATTATTACATTATAAGCTATTTGCCTTTGCGTCTCTGATGTCTTGTTCTTGCGAGGAGTTTTTTATGTTTATGTTTTCGCATCTTTTTCCTTCTCTTCTTAATAACACTGCCCAAAAGACCACCTCCTTTAATCAGTTTCCAGATGTTATATTAATGATGAATCAGAAACTTATATCATAAAGTTTTGTGATATGTCCATTCTTTTTTCTTGTAGGGGGAGCGTACGTCATAGGGTCAGCAACAGGAACACTTTATGGATAATAAACCAGTAACTTTTAACCCGTTACAGTTAAAGCTGCTTGACGATGCCGTTGCAATTGCCGAAGAGCTTATAAGTAATCACTATAAAATGTCATCTACTCAATGGCTTCGCAGCAGGTATGATGTCAAGACCTTCAAGGATCTTGAAGGAGATGAGATCGTAGATGGCCCAGTTGCACAGGTTCTTGGGTATAGCGCCAGAAAAAAGGATGGAACGCTTGGCTCAAGTGTTGTGAACTACTACAGCGTCTGCTTCCAGGATGGAACCATTCTGGAGAAAATAGCTCAGAATCAGATACTCTCTCTATTCCCTTTTCTTGTTTACATTACAGTTCATGAGTTGATCCATATTGTCAGATTCTCCACCTTTCAACAGATATATTCAGCCTCTTCTGAAGCGCTGTGTGCTATGGAAGAGGAGCGAAAAGTGCACGCAATAACTTCAAAAATTTTAAAGGGTATTGCCATAGATGGTATGGATAAGGTACTGTTATACTACCAGAAATGGCTTTAAAACTCTCCTGGTGAAAAAGTGTTTAAAATTTAGATTGATAAATCTTGACAATCAATAAAGTCTGTCTATCTTATCGTTGCTCCTTGAATCAAGGCGTTACTCTCTGAAGAGGAGAGAGATACGTCATGAAAAAAACACAACTAATAAATGCTTGACAAGGTGTAAAGACTGACTATTTTATCATTGCTTTTAATGGATGAACCTTAAAAATATCGGAGAGTAAAGTAAAATGCCTATTTATGAGTATGAATGCACAGAGTGTGGAAATGTTGAAGAAGCATTCCAGAAGATATCAGATGCTCCTTTGGAAAAATGTACCCGCTGCCAGGGCAGACTCAACAAGATTGTTTCACATAGTTCATTTCATTTAAAAGGCTCGGGCTGGTATGTTACTGATTATGGTGGAACAACTTCCAAAGGTGATAAAAAGATCTCTCATGATAAGGAGAGCAGCAATAAAAGTGAATCTTCATGCTCGGGCACAAGCTGTACCCCGTCCTGCCCAAGCTCCAATAACAAGGCCGAGTAGTTCCTGAACAACAATTGCCATATTTGAAGATGTAAGTGAAGATCCCTACAGTGTTAAGGGGTTTTGAAGAGAAAAGAGTTCTGTGTGAGCGTTCTTTTAGGCTATTTAGAATGTTCCCTACCGTGAAAATAAAATATGAGTTTTCATGACTAAGTATCCTATGTGGCTTTTTATTTTCTCTCTTCTATCTCTGTTTTTCAGAATAAGGGTAGAATATAAAATGCCATATTCAAAACACTAATATTAAACAATAAAACTATATTTAAGGAGAATTAAGATCATGAGTTTAAGACCATTACAGGATAGAATTCTGGTTGAGCGCGTTGAAGAGAGTACAAAGACAAAAGGTGGAATCATAATTCCTGACACTGCAAAAGAGAAACCAGCTGAGGGCAAGGTGATTGCAGTGGGTAATGGACGTGTTGGAGAAGACGGAAAGCTTATACCCATGGAGCTTAAGGTTGGAGACCGTATTCTTTTCAGTAAATATGGTGGAACTGAAGTTAAGATTGAAGGCGTTGACTATCTCATCATGCGTCAGGATGATGTTCTTGGTGTTGTTGACTAAAAAAAGTCCAATACAAGATTGTGTCTGACTTTTAGGTGATATTGAATGTCCTGCCACACACTTCTGTTGTTGTGGCAGTTTAGAAGATAAATAGATCAAATGTAATAATATAATATATGACATATATGGAGGCTCATAGAGATGGCAAAAGAGATTAAATATGATGCAAAAGCCCGTGAGGCAATGCTCAAAGGTGTACAGACACTTGCGGACGCCGTAGTTGTAACACTTGGACCCAAGGGGAGAAACGTTGTTATTGAGAAGTCATGGGGATCTCCCAATGTGACAAAAGATGGCGTGACCGTTGCCAAAGAGATTGAGCTTGAAGACAAATTTGAAAACATGGGTGCCCAGATGGTCAAAGAGGTTGCCAGCAAAACCAGTGATATGGCTGGTGATGGTACTACCACTGCAACTGTCCTTGCCCGTGCAATATATGAACAGGGTCAGAAACTGGTTGTGGCTGGCAACAATCCAATGGGTATTAAACGCGGTATCGATATGGCGGTTGCCAAAATCGTCTCTGAGCTTGAGGCGATGAGTAAGCCCACCAAAGATCAGAAAGAGATTGCCCAGATCGGTACCATCTCAGCAAACAGCGATGAGACCATTGGAAATATTATTGCAGAGGCAATGGGTAAGGTTGGTAAAGAGGGTGTTATCACCGTTGAAGAGGCCAAATCAATGGAGACCACTCTTGATGTTGTTGAGGGTATGCAGTTTGACCGTGGTTACCTCTCTCCATACTTTGCTACCAACGCTGAAAAGATGGTAGCTGAACTTGATAACCCTTTTGTCCTCATCTGTGACAAGAAGATTGGGAGCATGAAAGATCTTCTTCCGGTTCTTGAGACAGTTGCAAAAATGGGTAAACCACTTGTGATTGTGGCTGAGGATGTTGAGGGTGAAGCCCTTGCCACTCTTGTTGTAAATAAGATTCGTGGTACACTGAGTGTTGCTGCTGTAAAGGCCCCAGGTTTTGGTGACAGAAGAAAGGCAATGCTTGAAGATCTTGCAGTTCTTACCGGTGGTCAGGTTGTATCAGAAGATGTGGGGCTCAAGCTTGAGAATGTGAGTCTTGAAGATCTTGGCCGTGCAAAATCAATCGTGATTGATAAGGATAATACAACAGTAATTGATGGCGCTGGCTCAAGAGAGGCTCTTGAGGGTCGTGTGAAGATGATCCGTGCTCAGATTGAAGATACCACCTCTGATTATGACAGAGAAAAACTCCAGGAAAGGCTTGCAAAGATGATCGGTGGTGTTGCAGTAATCAGTGTTGGTGCTGCTACAGAGACTGAGATGAAAGAGAAGAAAGCAAGGGTTGAAGATGCTCTTAATGCCACAAGGGCGGCAGTTGAAGAGGGTGTTGTGCCTGGTGGTGGTGTTGCGCTTGTACGTGCAAGTGATGCACTCAAATCCCTTACAGGATCTCAGGAGGAGCTTCTTGGCATTAAGGTTGTTGCCCGTGCAATCGAAGAGCCGCTGCGTCAGATTGCAAATAATGCTGGTGTTGAAGGTTCTGTGGTTATCAATAAGGTCAGAGAGGGCAAAGGCGCATTCGGCTACAATGCCAGAACTGATGTATATGAAGATCTTATTGAGGCAGGCGTTATTGATCCAAAGAAAGTTGTTCGTTTTGCACTCCAGAATGCGGCAAGTGTTGCATCTGTAATGCTTACTACTGAAGCCATGATTGCTGACAAGCCTGAAGAGAAGGGTGCTGGCGGCGGAATGGGTGGTGGAATGCCTGGTGGAATGGGCGGCGGAATGGGCGGTATGATGTAGGAATTAAAACAAAATTATTGGCTTGTTCTGTAGCATGAGCTGGTGATGATGTTTTAATATAGATAATAGAGCTCCTGCACTGTTTTTTTTCTGTGCAGGAGCTTTTTGTGTTTTTTGACCTCTCTTTTAAGCAATTATTCTATCTCCACCTTCTAACAACACTTGCACAATTTTTTCTTTTAATATATATAGCAGGAGCTAATTCTTTGTAATTATTTTTAATAATGATATTCAAGGATTTTTTTTAAAACTCAGAAGCTTAAAAAAAAATAGCAGCTGTGCAAGTGAGGCTTGACATGTTGCAGGTGCTAATATAGCATAGACGATTCTAAATAGTTGTGATACAAAAAGATCGAAATGTAGAAGCTGTGCCATTCCCTAAGTTTTAATATGAATGGGGTACCCAGAAGAGAGCGCGGGTACCCCTTACTTGCTTGTAAAAAATGGTTTTATTCGACTGTAAAGTGTAGTCGTCACCCTCGGCCAAGCTGAGACCAGGCCTATAGGTAACAAAAACAGCGGGTGCCATTTTAGTTGCTTAGAAGAAGAACCTTAAAGAGAAATGGACTCCTGCAATATGATAGTGGCAGGATGATTCATTATTATTTTAATATGGAGTTTTGTTATGAATCCTGAGACGACCGATCTTTTCAGTATGATGATCAGTGCAGGACCTGTGGTCAAGACTGTAATGTTGATCCTTCTGTTTTTTTCAATCACCTCCTGGGCAATTATTTTTATCAAGTACAGGTACATCAGAAAAGCATACAGAGACTCTGTGGATTTTACAGACATATTCTGGCAATGCAGGAATCTTGCTGATGCGTTTACCAAGGCCAAGGTTTTAAAAACAAGTCCTGTTGCCAGGGTTTTTATAACAGGCTATATGGAAGTTAAAAAATTTGATGCCTCAATGGCTGATAGTACAGGAGCAAAGACAACCCCTGCTGCAAAGCCAGTTGAATCCAGGCCGCTTCCTGCATATAATGTCATGTCCAGTGTGCAGAGGGCTTTGAAAAGAGCCATCAGCACTGAGATCAGACGTCTTACCCAGTTGACTACATTTCTTGCAACTGCTGGTAATACATCCCCATTTATAGGGCTGTTTGGGACAGTATGGGGGATTTTAAACACATTTCAGGGCATTGGTTTGAATAAATCTGCAAGCCTTGCTGTTGTTGCTCCTGGTATTGCAGAGGCACTGGTTGCCACAGCTGCAGGTCTTACCGTTGCTATTCCTGCAGTTATTGCTTACAACTACTTTACGGATAGAATAAGAGTCCTTGACTCGGAACTTCAAAACTTTGTTGCAGATCTTTTGAATATTATTGAGCGTGATATACAGAAGAGGCAGGGGGAATAATGCAGGTTGGTGGTGGTAATGATCAGTTGATGTCAGAAATTAATGTGACTCCGTTTGTGGATGTCATGCTGGTGCTCTTAATAATATTTATGGTTTCAGCGCCTATGATGGTTGAAGGAATTGATGTTAACCTTCCCAGGGCATCATCAGCAGCACCGTTAAAAACAGATGAGGAGAACCTGGTGATCTCAATTCAGAAAGATGATCAGGTTTATCTTAACGATCAGGTAATTGATATTCAATTCCTGACAGAGAAACTCCAGAAAATATTTGAAAATGTCGAAAAAAAGGATCTTTATTTAAAGGCAGATAAAGATGTCTCATATGGCATTGTTGTTAATGTTATGGCTAAAGTGAAAGCGGCTGGCGTGACATCTCTTGGAATGATTACTATTCCAGAAGAAGAGTGATATAACTGAAATAAGATGAATCACTTAGATTTTTTAAAATCCATCAATGCCAGTTCAAGGCAGAAACAGGTGGAGGATAGCACTCCATCTCTTAAATTGATGTATGGACTTTCAGTTGTTCTCCATCTGCTGTTTGCTCTGTTTATCATGTTTACTCAGCATCTGACCCCGGTACCTATTGTCCCATTTGCGGTTCAGGTTGATCTGGTCTCATTCTCTCCTGGTCTTCCAGAGGTTGCACCTGCATCTGAGGACATTGACAATATGCCACAATCTGAAACTTCGGAAAAGAAGAGTGGCAAATCAAAAGCTTCTGCCAGACAGTCCAAAGCAGAACCAGCGGTTAAAAGTGCTGTTGAGTCGGAAATTGAGAAAGCGTCTGATCTACCAGTGAAATCCTTACAGAAGAAGAGTGTAAAATCAGAGCCCAAACATGAGTCAAAGCCAGAACC
>Ga0066604_10001444_pt1 | contig 13112 bp, 9 predicted proteins | sample Higcelwee11metaG_FD_59501 | JGI IMG/M metagenome (GOLD analysis project Ga0066604, IMG submission 59501) | Freshwater pond sediment microbial communities from the University of Edinburgh, under environmental carbon perturbations - High... | ecosystem: Environmental > Aquatic > Freshwater > Pond... | reverse complement strand
AAGGTGGCGGCGTTCACCTCTGAAGCGATCTCGCCGTCGGGGCCACGCACGCCGGGGGTGTCGGAGAAGAACACCAGCTTCTCGGCCTGCAAGGCGCCGGCCACGGCCATGGCCACGCTGTCGGCGTTCACGTTGAGCGCGCGCAGGTTGTCGTCTACGGCCACGGGGGCGATCACCGGGATGAGGCCCGCCTGGAGCAAGGCGTGAATCGCCGGGGCGTCCACGCTGACCACGTCGCCGACGCGGCCTAAGTCCACGGGCTCGCCCGTGGCGCGGTCGGTGTGCTGGCGCACCTTGGCCTTGAGCCAACCGCCGAGGTCATGCCCCGAGAGGCCCAGGGCCTTGGCACCGGCCCGGCCCAGCTCGGCGCAGAGATCGCGGCTCAGGAGCCCGACCTGCACCATCTGGGCCACACGCATCGTCTCCTCGTCGGTGACGCGTAGGCCGTCCACGAAGCGGGCTTGAAGGCCCAGGCGACCGCCCAGCTCACTCACGGCTTTTCCGCCGCCGTGAACAAGCACCATCCGCACGCCGTGGCTGTGTAAGAGGGCGAGATCCTGCATGAGCTGCTCGCCCAGGGCCGGGTCGGTCATCGCCGCCCCGCCGTACTTCACGAGCACCACCTTGCCCGACCAGGCGCGCAGGTACGGCATCGCCTCGATGAGCGCCCGGGCGGTCAGCTCCACAGGCAGACGATCTTCAGCTTCGATAGTCGGCATTGATCTTCACGTACTCAGCGGAGAGGTCACAGCCGTACGCCCGGCCCAGGCCCACGCCGGGGAGGCGCGCGGTGATCTGCACGTCGACGCTGCGCAGCCCGGCGCTGGCGGCGGCCTCGTCCCAGGCGAGCACCTGACCGCCGCGCATCACCGGCACCCCGGCGATGTCGAGGTCCAAGGCGTCGAGGTGCGGCACCCCCGCCGCGCCCAAGGCGCCGACGATGCGGCCCCAGTTGGGATCACGGCCATGAATCGCGCTCTTGAGCAGGTTCGAGCGCACCACGGCGCGGGCGGCGTGACGGGCCTGGGCGTCGTCCTGCAAGCCCATCACCACGACCTCGACGAGGCTCGTGGCGCCTTCGCCGTCTCGGGCGATGGCCCGGGCGAGCTCCAAGGCCGCTACCTCCAGCCCGAAGGTGAAGCTCGCCCAGCCCGGGGTCTGTGGCGAGAGCTCCTTGCCGTGGCCCGTACACTGCACCAAGAACGTGTCGTTCGTGGAGGTGTCGCCATCGACGGTGATGGCGTTGAACGTGCGGTCACAGATCGCGGCGACCAGCGGCTGCAGGTGCTCCGGGGCCACCTTGGCGTCGCAGGCGATGAAGCCCAACATCGTGGCCATGTTGGGGTGGATCATGCCCGAGCCCTTCGCCATGCCGCCAAAGCGCACGCCATCTACGACGAGGCCGACCTCCTTCACCACAAGATCCGTGGTCAAGATCGCCTTCGCGGCGCGGTGTCCATGATCACCGAGGTTCGCGGCGGCCTCCCGGGCGGCGGGCAGCAGGCGATCCATGGGCATCGGCTGGCCGATCACCCCGGTGGAGCACACCAGCACCTCGTCGGCCTCGACGCCCAGGGCCTCGGCGACGGCCTGGGCGGTGGCCAAGGTGTCAGCCTCGCCTTGGAGGCCCGTGGCGGCGTTGGCGTTGCCCGAGTTGATCACCACAGCGCTGGCCCGGCCCGGCAGGCGGTCGCGGGTCCAGCGGCAGGGCGCGGCGGCGGCGGTGGACAGGGTGGTGACCCCGGCGACGCTGCCGCCGGGCGTGAACAGCACCACCACGTCATCGCGGTCGGCGCGGAGCTTGATGCGGCCCTTGGCCACACCACAGCGCGCGCCGGGCACGTCCGACCAAGAGCCGCCGTCCAAGGGCAAAGAGGGGCGCGGGGGGAAGGTCAGCGGCGAAGTCATGCGCAGGCCCGGATCTCAGCGTGAAGGGGGAAGGCCAACAGCGTCTGGGCGCAGCCGCCGAGGCGGGGGCAGGCGGCGCAGACCTTGGCTTTGTAGTCGAGGGCCTCGTCGCGGGCGATGCGCAGGCGGGCCCGGGCGAGCTGGTGCGGGGCGACGGCCTGGGGCGTGAAGCCCTGGCGCTCAAAGAAGCCCGGGGCCCCGGTCAGCGCGACGACGGCGCTGTAACCCTCGGCCTCGGCCCGGCCCAGCGCGGCGCGCACCAAGGCGGCGCCGACCCCTTGGCCCTTCATCCCGGCCACCAAGGCGCCCAGCTCAACCACCCCGGCGGCCCAGGGTGCGAGCGCGACGCAGCCGATCAGGGCGCCGTCTTCAGCCTCAGCGACCAAAAACTCATCCGCGCGCACCCCACGCGGCAGCACCGTCCCGGCGGCGATCTCCGGGGCGAGCAGGGCGGCGATGGGGTTGAGGTCAACAGGGGACGCAGAGCGCACGACGTAGCGCATGAGAGAGCCCTCCACAGGGGCAAACTGCCCTTTACGGGAGCAGCGGGATTCGGGGAAGACCAGCGGTCTCGGGCAGGCCAAGCGCGACGTTCATCGCCTGGACCGCCTGACCGGAGGCGCCTTTGCCGAGGTTGTCGATGACACACACCGCGGTGATGACGCTCAGGGCCTCATCCAACGCGACGTGTACGACCGCCCGCGCGGTGCCACGCACGTCCGCCGTGGCGGGGGGCGCGTCGTCTCGCACGGTGATCAGGGGGTGCGGGGCGTAACGCTCCCGGTAAGCCGCCCGCAGCGCCGCCAGCGTGACCGGCCGGGTGGGCCGCACATGCACCGTGGCGACCATGCCCCGCACCATCGGGACGAGGTGCGGCGTGAACGTGACCGGCACGCCCAAGGTGGCCTCGATCTCCGGCCGATGGCGGTGGGCCCCGGCGATGGAGTACGCGGAGACGCTCTCCTGGACCTCACAGTAGAGGTTACGCGGCCCCGGCTTCCGCCCCGCGCCCGACACGCCGGAGACACAGTCGGCGATGAGCCAGTCCACGAGCCCGGCCTCAATCAGCGGCAGCGCGGCCAAGGCCGTGGCCGTGGGGTAACAGCCCGGGGCGGCGATCAGCCGCGCGCCGGGCAGCAGCGCCCGGTTCTTCTCGACCAGGCCATAGACGGCCTCGGCGCATAGCTCTGGCGCGGGGTGAACGATGCCGTAGGCCCGCTCATAGGTGGCCGCGTCGCGGAAGCGGAAGTCGGCGCCGAGGTCGATCACCGTGAGCCCGGCGTCGAGCAGCGCCGGGGCGTAGCGGGCGCTCACGGTGTGCGGCAGGCCCAAGAAGACCACGTCGGCGGCGGCGCGGATGGCGGCGACATCAAAGGGCTCGACGAGGCGATCGTCTACGCCCAGAAGCCCCGACCAGCTCGCGGAGAGCGGCTTTCCCGCGGCGCTCTCGGCGCTGACGTGGGTGAGCGTGGCGTCTGGGTGCGCGTCGAGCAGCCGCACCAGCTCAACGCCGGTGTAGCCTGAGGCGCCGACGATGGCGCAACGAACGGGCACGCACGCTCCAGGAGGGAAGGGCGCATAGATATACCGTGGCGTGTATGGTTATGCAAGAAACTCGGGGGCGGCGCGGCCTCAATGGAATGGACCGGGGCCACGCGCACAACGAAGACCGGCGCCCTGCGAGAACCGGTTGGCCTGGCGGCGCTCCCACGACGCGGAGCGGATGTCCTTGGGCAAGTTGTAGTAGCACCCGCCGCGGAGCACGCGGGTAGGGTCAGCTCGGCTGATCTCGGACTCTTCCCACACCCACTCCATCACGTTGCCGTGCATGTCATAGAGTCCCCAAGGGTTCGGCCTCTTGCGGCCGACCGGGCGAGGACCAAGCGAGGCCTGGATGTGGACCCACGCATACTGCTCGGCCACGGACCCGTCCTCCCCGAAGCTCCATGGCGTCGGCGTCCCCGCCCGGGCCGCGTACTCCCACTCGGCCTCCGTCGGCAGGCGATACCCGGTACACCCCGTCACCCAGAACACGTTCACGCCCCTCACCTCGTAACAAACGCTCAGCCCGTCCTGCCCCGAGGCCACGAGCGCCTCGGACTCTAGCGCCGTGAGCTTGTTCAGGTACGCCACGGCCTGCAAGAAGGACACGCCATGGGCGGGCAAGTCGTCGCTGCGGTCGTAGAGCCAGTGGCCCGGGTTCACGCCCATCACGGCCTCATAGTGGCCTTGGGTCACCTCGGTCTCACACAGGCTGAACGCGGAGACCTCAGCCGGCCGCAGCCTGTCGTCCCGCAGCGCGTACGGGTCTGTCGCCTTGGAGCTGCCCATCATGAAGTTCCCGCCGGGGAGCTGCACCAGCGCAGGCCGAAGCTGCGCCTCCTTCACCGGCCTCACGACCCACAGCGCCGCGAGCCCCGCGACCAGCACCGCGAGGCCGAGGCCCAACAGCAGGCGTTGAGTCAGGCTGTCCAAGGTTCACCTCACCTCCCGCGCATAACCTGCAGACAACGCCGATGACGGTCCGCCCCCTGCCCCCTTGCCGACCCCTAGGCTCACCCCCCGAGCCGCGCCAGGGCCGCGCGGGCCTGGGAGCGCACCCCGGCGTCGGCGTCGTTCGCGGCGGCCTGCTCCAGCGCGGCGCGGGCCTCGGGGCCGCCTGCTCGGCCAAGGGCGGTGGCGGCGGCGCTCCGCACGTCGGGGCTGGGGTCTTGGGCAAGAAGCTGGGCCAGCGTGGTCGCCGCGCCGGGCGGCGCCTTCTCGCCCAGCTGCCGCGCGGCCTCTTTACGCACCAGGGGCGCGGGGTCGGTGAGCGCCACCTGGGCGAGCCGTGTGAACGCCAGAGGCTCGCCGCTGCGCGCCAGCACCCCCACGGCGCCAACCCGCACGGTCGCGTCGTCGCTCACGAGCAGGGCCTCGGCCTTGGTCACGGCGTCTTGGCCCGCCTGGGCCAGCTCCGCCTCGGCGCGCGCGGTCAGCGTGAGGGTGTCGAGGTTTAGCTCCACCCACACCAGATCGGCGGTCTGGGCGTGGGGGCGCCAGTAGCGTAAGGTGCCGCCCTCCAGCGACGGGGGCGCGGCGCCCACCTTGGGGCTGCGCCCGCCGAGGCTCGCGGGGTCTGTCCACGGGGCCATGCCCGCCACACCAGACTCCAAGGTGAGCATCGCCAAGATCGCGAGCTGTGTGGGGTCGGGCGGGCTCAGCCGGGCCTGGCCCTCACGGAAGGCGGCGGCGCCGGTGAGGTGTTTGCGGCTGTCCACCACACAGACGCTCCCGCGGGGAGGAGCGCTCGTGGTGACCAGCAATTCCAGCCCGGGCACGGCGCCGTGAATCGAGAGGCGGGCCTCGGCCCCGTCGGGCAGCACGCGGGGGGTGCGCATCGGTTCTCCACAGCCCTCGACCCGACCCGCGTGGGCGCAGCCGGACAGGGCCCACAGCACGATCCAGAGGAGCGATCTCACAACGGGCGCTCGGGCCCGTCCATCCAGGGGGTGCGCAGGCGCGCGCCGCCCAGAGGATCTCGGGTGAGAGGCAGGTCGGGGTTCAGGGGGGCTCGCCAGTCGCAGGCCAAGCTCGTGTAATACGCGGGGAAGCGCAGGGGCAGCTCCTCGCCAAGCGCCAAGAGCGGGGCCATCGCCTCGGGCCGCACGCCGAAGCGGCGCACCAGCTCCAGGTTGCCCGGCTGCGGCTGGGCGAGGGCGAAGCACAGGCGCCCGTCCTCGACCCCGTCTAGGTTGAACGAGGTGTCGGGGTGAAAGCACTCCGGGGCGAGGTCACGCACGAGCTGCACCTTAAAGACCTGCAGAGCGCGCAGGTCAATGGCGTGATCATCACACAAGAGCGCCTCGCGCAGCGCGGGAAGCCCAAAGAGCGCACGTTTTGTCATGCGGGGGGCCCAGGCGCGCACCATGGGGGCGCACTGCACCTCCATGTTGGCGTGAAAGCCCTCCTCCACCATGCGGCACAGCTCGCCGCGATGGCGCACCGCCCAGGTCGGGAACACCGCGTACCACTTGAAGCGCTCGAAGTCTGTGTACAGCAGGGAGGGCTGGACGTGTACGCTGCGCCCACAATGTGGGCAGGGGTACACCATGAACTGACCCGCCAAGATCTGCTCGCGGCGCTCGGGAGAGCGTGAGACGTGCAGGTTGGTGTACAGCTCCGCCTGGAGCTGGCCTCCGCAGCCGTTGCAGGTGAGCGTGGCCTGAAAGGTGGTGCTCATTCCATCGGCTCAGGTGCCCGCGGGGGCGGTGCCTTCGGTGCCCATGCCCGAAGAGCTGCCACCGCCACCGCCACCACCGCCGCCGCCGGTGCCGGTCTGGTTGGTCTCGGCGGGCAGGCTGTGGCCCTGGTCCACGTTGGCGTCAAACCACGAGGCCGCCGCGGCGTCGCGGGTGCGCAGCCGCGTGCCGGGCGCCTGGCCGTTGGCGCTCTGGTGGTCGCTGTAGTAGCAGGCGTAGGCCTCGGCGAACCACTCCCCTGGCGCGCGGAACTGGTAGGCGCTGATGCCGCAGCGCGCCCGGGTGGCGGCGACATAGCTGACATACCGCGACCCACCGTAGGCTTGGTGAAAGTAGCGGTCGCCCGCGACCACACGGTTGCCCTGGTTGTACCAAGGGCTCTCCGCGTTGTGCCAGGCGTTGAGGTTGTAGACCGCCGCGATGGGCCCGCCCGCCGTCAGGCCGGGGTCGGGCACGCTGTCATCTACGCCGAAGAACCAGTCATCCTTGAGGTCGTTCAGGGCGTCGACGAAGCTGACCTCGTCCTTGATCGCCTTCCGCAGCGCCTGCTCGTACTCGTCGGGGTGGGCGTACTGCCCCATGCCGCCGCCCGAGGCGATGATCGCGTCGGCGAAGGCGTCAGCGCTGCCATATTGTTTCCATTGGCCGGCGTTCGCCGCGCTCTCACAGTAGCCGCCCGGGCCGCTCGCGCCCATCTGGGCGTCCACGGCGTGGCCGATCTCGTGGCGCACGACCGTGTTGAACAGGTTGACGTTGCTGTGCAGGCCCACGTCGGTCTGTCCGCCCGCGCCGTCGTCCACCATGATGCTGCCGTAGCTGCCCTGCTGGGTGATGTCGCTGTACTCGATCACGGCGCTGTCGTCGCTGCCGCGGTAGTAACCGGCGCCGTCCGATCGACCGCCGCTGAGGAAGAGGTCGAGCATCTCGTTGTCGCGCACATGCCCCGGCGGGAGCGGGGCGAGCAGCACCCAGGCCTGTCGCAGCGCCGCGGCGTCCCAGGTGCCCCCGTCGCGCTCGCCCACCTCAAAGCCGAAGCGTGTCCCGAGCAGGGCCTTGAGCGCGCCCAGCTCGGTGTCGGGCATGGCGTCGAACAGTCGCTGGAGTAGGTCGTTCGAAATGCCCGCGCCGGGGTGCAGGTTGTTCGCGAACCGCACCTGGAAGTTGAGGTTCATGCCCGTGATCACCTCGGCCTGCTCCGCCGGGGGGAGCTGGTTGATGATCAGCATGGCGGCGGTGATGTCGCCGTCGGTCACCGCCCAGTCGAAGAGCCCGTAGCTCAGGAGCTCCTGAATGTACGGCCGCGCCCGGGCGGGGCCCATGGCGACCACCACCTTGCCGAAGGCTTGGCTCTGGCGAGCCGAGGCGGGCAGGTTGTCCAGCAGTCGGTCGATGTTGGTCTGGCCGATCTGGCCGATCGCCGTCCCGATCTGGGTGACATGTAGCCCGCCGAGCAGGTTGAGCGCTTGGGTGGCCTCGGCGTCGGTGATGGCCCAGTCGTTCCAGTCGTAGCTGAGCAGCTCCTGGACGCTGGTGACCGCCCGGTTGCGCTCGGCCTCCGCCGCCGCCCGGCGCTCGGCGAGGAGCGGCGCCAGATCCGACTGGCGGATGTGCTCCTGGCCGTCATCACCCGTGGCCGGCAGCGGGCCCTGGTAGTCGTCGGGATAGACCAAAAAGTCGCCAAACTCGGTGCATTGGCCCACAGGCTGGATGGCGGGAGACTCGCCGCCCTCCTCGACCGGCGGGGTGACACCTGGGCCCTCGACGCCCGCCCCGCCGCCCGGCGTGGGGGGTGTGCCGCCGGTGCCCGCGGTGGTCTCGGTGCCTGCGCCGGTGCCGCTGGTGTCGGGGACCTCGACCATGGGCAAGATCAGCTCAGCGCCCACCAAGATGAGGTCGCCGCCGCGGAACACACGCTCGGGGTTGGCGTCGCGAATCTCGGGCCAGTAGCGACCATGCCCGTAGGTGCGCTCGGCGATGCGCCAGAGCGTGTCACCCCGCACCACGGTGTAGTTCTGGCCACCGCGCCGGGCGGTGGGGTTGCCGCCGCCGCCGCCGTTGCCGCCACCGCCGCCCGCGGGGGTGGTCAGGGTGGGGGTGCTGGTCTCGGGGGCGGGGTTCGTCTGCTCTTGTTGGGGCGTGGACTGCGCGTAGGACGGCATGGGGTCAGACTCCGTCTTGGGAGCGGGAGGGCTGGAGCTGGCTTATGATACATGGAGAGTGGCGATTTGAGGAGGTGTTTAAGTGTTGGGATCACGGCGTTTTGTGGGGGTGCGGATGGTGGCTGTGGGGATGGTGGCGCGAGGGGGGAGGTAGGTGATTCGGCGCCTGCTCTCCGGTCTTGAAAGCGGAGATCTCGGCGGGTGGGGCTCGCGCACACCGCCCCTTCCCTACACGCCGCGCCCTCGTGTAGACTGGTGGACTGCTTGAGGAGCGTATGGCGATTAGCTCGATCGCGTTGGTGTCAGATCTGCTCTCCAGCTTCTTCCCCCAGGACCGCGACGGGCTCCTGCGGCTGCTCAGCCGGGACGAGCACACCCTCAAGGTGGTTCAGAGCGCCGCTCCTCCAGGCAGCGCCTTCGAGACGCTCTGCCATCAGCTCGCCAAGGCGCTCATCGGTGAAGACCTGGTCTTCGACCCCCTCCTGGCGCTCTTGCGAGAGGCGCGCCAGCAGCGCCACCAGGAGATCGACGCCTTCCTCTGCGCCTTCTTGGTGCGGGAGACGGCGAGCCAGCTCGCGCGGCTGGGCCCCGACCGCCTGAACGAGTGGATCCGGTATGAGGCCCCCGGCCCCCTCAAGGAGCGGCTCCAAGGCAAGAGCAAAGACGCCCACACCGTCGCCGCCCAGTTTCCGGCGCTGATTCAGCGGGAGCGGGGCGCGGCGCTCAAGTTCTTGAGCTCGCTCTGGCCCGACCACTCCCCGGAGACCGTGGCCCTCGATCAGCTCATCCGGCGCTGGGGGATGGTCGCCGAGCCCACGCCCTCTACGATCCGCCCGACGGGCGCCGGCAAGCCCCCGGACCCCAACGACCTCCGCCAGTTCGTGCGCACCCTCGACCGACTGCTCGTCTGGCGAGCGCTCCTCGACGCCTGCCAGCGCTCCACCCACCAGCTCCTCGTGGTGCGCGGCGACCCCGAGCAGAGCCTCGGCGTGTTCCGCGAGCGTGTCCGGCGCGACCTCTCCAATCAGGCCAGGCCCCACACCGTGCGCACCTTCGGCCCCGGCCAAGACCACAGCGTCGCCACCACGGCGGCGGGCTGGGCGGAGCTTCTGTGTGAGTCCGTCGGCCACGCCGAGCTGTCGTTGTCGGCAGCGCTCTGGGAGGACACCCAGCGTAAACCCGCCCTGTACATCGTCGGCCTCAACGAGCCCCTGCACCTTGGCGACGGCGGGCTCAGCACAGACGAGCTCAGCGCCCTAGTGGACTTCATCACCACGCTCCCCGCCCAGCTCCCGGCCCTGGGCGCGCAGAGCCCCGTGCGCCTGTTGTTGCCCGTGCAGGTCGACGCAGCCTTAGGCGCCGATGACCCCGTCTTCAAGCGCATCGAGGCCGCCGTCGAGGCCGCCGAGGCGAACGACCCCCGCGGAGCCGTCGAGGCCGTCTCCGTGGGCGCGCTCAAGCTGCCCGACTTCGACGAGCTCCGCGACCCCCTCAAGGAGCGCGCCCGCAGGCGCCCTGGCCACACCTTGACCGAGGCGGACTGGGCCAAGATCCGCGCGGCGCACGCCGAGGCCGTGGCCCGCCGCGCCCCCTTCACCGCCCTCGCCGAGGCGATCTGGCGCGCCTTGCCCCTCTGGATGCAGGAGCCTTGACCATGCCCCCCAAGATCCTCCACCTCGCCCCCGACTACTACGGCAAGCCCTTAGACGAGCCCGACGCGCCGCTTCAAGAGTACGTCCCTCACCCGCATCTGCTGAACGCGGCGCGGCTGGCCTACGCCTTGGGGCGCCCGCTGTTACTCACCGGGGAGCCCGGCTGCGGCAAGACCGACTTCGCCTGGGTGCTGGCCCAGCAGCTCGGCCAGACCCCCGACGAGCGCCGCCCCCTCATCTGCCGGGTGAGCAGCCAGACCCGCGCCCAAGACCTGCTCTACCACTACGACGCCCTGCGGCGCCTCGCCGACGCCCAGCCCGGCGGCGACCACGCCCGGGTGCGTGACCCCCGCCACTACGTCGAGCTGCGGGAGCTGGGCCTGGGCCTGATGCGCGGCGGTCGCTGGGTGGTGCTCATCGACGAGATCGACAAAGCCCCGCGGGATCTGCCCAACGACCTCCTGCACGTCTTGGAGGACGGCGAGTTCCGCATCCCCGAGCTGTCACGCACGGCGGACGAGAACACGACGACCGACGACCGGGAGGTGCCGCTCAACTACAAGATGAAGCCCGACCGGGCGCTGGGCCGACCCCTCATCGTGATCACCTCCAACGTCGAGCGCCAGCTCCCCGAGCCCTTCTTGCGGCGCTGCGTGTTCTTCCACCTGCCCTTCCCCAGCGAGGACGACCTGCGCCGCATCCTCAAGGCGCGCCTGCCCGACCAAGACACGAAGCTCCAGGCGCGGCAGGTCTCCACCTTCATGGCCCTGCGCCAGCAGAAGCTCACCAAGCCACCCTCCACGGCGGAGCTGCGCGACTGGGCGGACTCCATTCGGCACCTGCCCGATCCTACGGGGGCGGTCGCCCGGGTGATGTGGTTCGCCGAGGCGCTGGACGAGACGACCGGCCAGCTCTCCCCGGAGTCGGGCTTGTCGTGGCGGGATCTCCCCGGCCTGCCCTGCCTGGTGAAGCTCCACGAGGACCTGCAGCGCCTGGGCGCCGAGGCCGACCCCCGGCTGACCGAGGCGGGCTGAGTGACCGCACGGCGCGCCCTCACGCTCTTGGACCGGCTCCGCGCCGAGGGGCAGGCCATCAGCCCCCGGGAGCGCCTCGCCGTGGCCGAGGCCGTGGCCGCCCTGGCGCCCGATGACGAGGCGCTCGCGGCGATGGTGGCCTCCCTCTTGACGCACAATGAGGCCGACTGGGGCCGGGTGCAGGCGCGGTGCGCGGCGCTGCTGCGGGGGATCTCGGCGGAGGGGGCGCCGACGACGGAGAACCAGGCGCCACCGCCCGAGGCGCCGATCCCAGCCTCGCGGCGGCGGTGGGCATGGGCGGCGGTGGGTGTGGTCGGGGTGCTCGTGGTGGGGATCGCCTTGAGCGTGCTCGTCGGTGACGAGGAGGCGACGACGACGGTGGAGGCCCCAACGGTGGAGACACCTGCGTCGGAGCCTGTCCTAAAGCCGGAGCCACCGACAGACACCGCGTCACCACCCCCTACAGCGGCAGCGCCAGCGCCCGAGGCAGAGGCGGTCCAGACGCCCGAGCAAACGCCCGAGCCCGAGCCAACACCAGCGCACGGCCCCACCTTGGTCAGCGTCTCACCCGCCCGCGCGACCGACACCCCCGTCCACGTGACCTTCATCCCCCCCGAGCGCTCACCAACGGTCACGCTGCTGAGCCTCACCCTGCTCGCCTTGGGTCTCACCCTGCTCCTCGCGCCCGGCGTCCGCCGCTCCCAGGCGCTAGCGCACGTTATCCAAAGCCGCGCCAAGGCCGACGCTTTGCGCCTCGCGGGTCGTCGGGGCGACCTCGCCCTGTACATCCCACGGACGCCGCTCCTGCGCCCCGCCGCCGTCGACGCCGCCGCGGGCTGGCTGAGCCGCCGGGTGGAGGACCGCCCCAGCCGCCACCTGAACGTCACCGCCACAGTGGACGAGGCCGCGCGGCGGCCAGGGCCCGTGATCCCTCAGTTTTTGCCCGCCGTCGGCGGCCCGCCGCTCTTGGTGTGGGTGGACGTAGAGGACGGCGATCACCCCCTCGCTTGGGCCGTGGAGGCGGTGCTCGATCGCTGGACCCGGCAGGGCCTCCCATTTGAGCGCCTAAACTACAACCGCCAGCCCACCCTGCTCACCGACCCCCACGGCGGCCACGACTGGCCGCTTGACGAGCTCGCCCGGCGTAGGGCGGGCGCGCCGCTCCTGCTGTTCAGCCGCCTCGACGACCCGCTGGACTACGACGGCACCCTGGACTGGCTGAACGCGCTCCCCCCTTGGCCACGCCGGGCGCTCATTGACCTCAACCCCTCCCCCAACACGGCGCGGCGGGCGGCGGGGCTGGCCCAGCGGCTTGAGCGGGGACGGCTGCCCCGACTGCCGTTCACTGACGACGGGCTCGTGGCCGCCGCCGCCTTTCTCGCCACTGGGGAGTGCCGCGGCGGGCCCCCGCCGCCGCCGGAGCTGCCCTCAGCAGACGCGCTGCGTGTTCCTCTGGCGCGCTGGCGGGTGTGCGCCTGTTGTGTGCCCCAGCCCACCTGGGCTCAGCTTGAGGCGATCCGGGCTGAGCTGCTCGCCGATGAGCTGCCCGATCCCCGGCTGGTGCAGCGCCTCTTGGACATGAACCGTGCCCCCAACGGCGCCGAGCCTATCTCAAGCGACGGGCGCACGCTGCTGCTTCCGCCGGCCAAGGTGGCCGAGGTGCTAGCCGAGGACCGGCGTGAGTTTGGGGGGGTGTCTCCGTTACAAAAAGCTACCTTGGGCCTGCTCATTGAGCAACTCGACCGCGCGAAGCCTGAGGAGGGTACGCTGGCCGAGTGGCGTAAACGGCTCCGCATCGCCTGCTATGAGCTGACGTTAGGGAAACGCGCGGTGGAGAAGGTGCTCGCGGAGTTCGCGGACAGCCCGGTGCGAGATGAGCTGGAACGGCGCCTCAACCAAGAGGATCGGGTGCGGCTAGAGGGTGGCGCGGGCGGCGGGCCGCTGGTGCCGATCCTGAGCGCCGAGGGGCCGCTGAGTGTACGGGAGGTGGTGACGGCCTGGACGCGGGTGAGCGGCGGGCGGCGGCTAGGCGGGGCGCTGGCGCTCTTGGTGCTGGCGGCGGCGATGTGGTGGCTGGGGGCGCCGGGGGAGGTGGTGAGAGTGAAGTGGCTGGAGGAG
>Ga0066604_10001439_pt1 | contig 13145 bp, 4 predicted proteins | sample Higcelwee11metaG_FD_59501 | JGI IMG/M metagenome (GOLD analysis project Ga0066604, IMG submission 59501) | Freshwater pond sediment microbial communities from the University of Edinburgh, under environmental carbon perturbations - High... | ecosystem: Environmental > Aquatic > Freshwater > Pond... | reverse complement strand
CCTGCTCTTTGAGCGCGCCTGGCCCCAAGCCGCGCTGTCGTTGGCCGCCGCGGGCGCCGTGCGGGTGATCCTGCCCGATGTCTGCCCGGCCTCCGTCGTGGCCACCTTAGGCGAAGGGGGGGACGAGGCCACGGTCACCTGGCTCACGGAGTCGGGGCAGGTCGTCGCCGTCGTCGAGGGCGCCCGCGCCCGGGCCTCTCAGTCCGCAGCCCAGGCCGTGCCTGTCGAGGTCGCCGCCCCCCGCTGGATGCCTCTGAGCCTGCCGCCCGGCCGCCCGGGCCTGTGGGTGCTCGTGGGCCGCGACGCCGCGCCCTTGGCCGAGGCGCTTCGGGCCCTGGGCGACGCCGTGGAGGTGGTATCAGACGTCGCCGGGCTGGCCGAGGCCCTCGCCCGGGCGCCTCGCCCCAAGGCCTTCGTCTGCCTCTCCCGCCCCGGCGTGCCCTTGGAGGAGGCCCCCGAGGCGCTGTGGGCCCCGGCCTTAGATCTGGCCCGGGCGAGCCTCGCCCGCCCCAACCCGCCGCGGCTCGTCGTGATCACCCGCGGCGCCACCGCCCGCCCCGGCGCCGCCCCCGACCCCGCCCAGGCCGCGATCTGGGGCTTGATGAAGGCCCTGCGCGCCGAGGCCCCGGCCTTACGCGCCGCGCTGATCGACGCGCCCACGGTGAGCCCGCCGTGGTCCCTCATCGCCCGCGCCGCCCGGGCCGAGCAGCCCGAGCACGAGCTGAGCGTCGATGACGACGGCGCCCGGGCCAACCGTTACGTCGGCGTCGGCACCCCCCAGGCGCAGACGAGCGCGCTTGGCGGTCGTTGGCTTCTGTGGGGTGCGCTGACCGGCCCCCTCGCGGGCCTCGCCCGGGCCCTGGCCGCCCGGGCCCCCGACGCGCTGCTGCTCGCCCCGCCCGTGGGCGACCCTCCCGCGGGCCTGCTGGAGGACCTCCGCGCCGCTGGCGCCCCAGTTCAGTCCTTGAGCGGCCTCGCCGTGAAGGCCACCCTCGACGACGCCGCCCGCCTCGCGGGCTTGATCGTGAGCCCCTGCGCCCGCCGCGCCGTGGAGGCCCTGTCCTTGGACGGCGCCGCGCTGCGGGCCGAGCTGCTGCCCACCTTGATCGAGCTTCGCCGCCTCACCGAGCGGGTGGAGCCCTTCCGCCTGCTCATCGTCGGCCCCGGCGAGGCCCTCCGTGGCCTGACCGGCGGGGCCATCTCCGCCGCCGTGGAGCAGGCCGCCGAGGCGCTGATCATCACCCGCCGCGCCGCTGGTCGCCCCGGCGCCACGCTCCTCTGCGCCTTGCCCGCCCTTCAAGCCGAGCACGAGGCCAGCCTCGGCGCCGCGCTCACCGCGGGCACCCCGGCCTCCCTCTGGCTCCCCGAGCGCCTGCGCGCCTCGTTCTCCCGCCAAGCGCTCTCGCTGCCCGCCCTGCACGAGCTCGCCCGCGAACAAGAGCGCGCCTTGGGCGAGCGCACCCTGACCGCCTTGACCCGGCTCCTGAGCGGCTTCCGCCGGGTGAACGACAGCGACCAGCCCCCCGACCTGCCGCTCTCCGCGGGCGGCCTGGACTCCATGGCCGCCGTGGAGTTTCTGCGGGAGGTCGAGGCCCGCTTCACCGTGACCTTCTCGCTGAGCCGCCTGGACTTCGGCCAGGTCACCCTGCGCGGCCTCGTCGCCGAGGTGCTCCAGGCGCGCCTTGACGCCCCGTCGCCCGACGAGCCCACCCGCGAGCTCCTGGCCCCGCCGCCCCAGCCCACGGCGCGCCCCCCCGAGTCGCGCCCGAGCCCCTGGGCCTTCGTGCCCGGCGCCCGTCTGGTGCTGAGCCGCGTCGATGGCCTGCCGTTGGAGCTCTACGTCGCAGGCGAGGGCCCGCCCCTGGTGCTGCTGCCGCCGATCTGGTCCACGGCGCCCATCTGGCGGGCCCAGATCGAGCGCCTCTCGGCCCACCACGCCGTCATCGTGCCGCATTACCCCGGCTATGGCCGCAGCGCCTTCGACCCCTCCGTGGCCACGCCCGAGCGTGTCGCCGAGCGCCTCATCCGCGCCCTGGACGACCTCGGCCACGGCGGCGCCTTCGCCGTGATCGGCTGGTCCTTAGGCGGCATGGTGGCCCAGCGCCTCGCCGCCCGGCACCCCGAGCGCGTTCGCGCCCTCGTCCTGGTGAACACGACGGCCCGTCTGGACGAAGACGACAGCGCCACCCGCGGCGTCGAGCTGCTCAGCGGCCTCGTCGCCGACTTCGAGCGAGGCCTGTTGCCCTTCGGCCCCGCCACCCAGCGCGCCATGCGGGCCCAGCTAGAGCAAGGCGGTCAGGCCGGCCCCTCAAGCCTCCTGATGCACTACGCCTCCGAGACCCTCCGATTTGACGCCCGCGCCGAGCTCGGCCTCATCCGCGCGCCCACCCTCATCATCCAGGGCGCCAAAGACAGCCTCACCCCCCCTTCTTTGGGCCGCCTGCTCTACGAACGAATCCCCGGCGCCCGCTACGTCGAGCTGCGCGAAGGCGGCCACTATGTGCCGCTGCAGCACCCCGAGCGGTTCAACCAGCTCGTCGAGGAGCACCTGCGTGTGATGGCGCCGAGCGCGGAGCGGGCGGTGGGGGGGTAGGGGGTCGTCCCAGAGCGTCTGTGGTGGGTCGTGTCTGCGTCGCCGCGTGCGGTGGGCGTCATCGCGACAACGGCGCGATCGTGGGGACTCAGCGACTGTCCGCCCGTCGCGCCGTCCGGCGTCATATAAGCCCACCGGAGAGTTCGATGCCTAAGAACGTCACGCCAACCCCCCAGCCCCCCTCTCGCCGCGTTGAAGGCCGCTCCGCAGGCCAGCGTGAGGACCTCGTCCAGCGGCTCCGCGATCTCGCCAGCAACTACCCGTCGGGCATCGGGATCCTCAAGGAGTTCCTCCAGAACGCCGACGACGCCGGCGCCACCTGGGTTCGTTTCACCTTGGACCTCCGACACCACCGCGCCGAGCAGCTCCCAGACTCAAGAATGGGGCACCTGCTGGGGCCGGCGCTCTTGGTGGACAGCGACCAGAGCTTCTCCGAGCAGGACGTGATGAACATCCAGCGGATCGGCGCCGCTGGCAAGATCGCCGACGCGGGGAAGACCGGGCGGTTCGGCCTCGGGTTCAACACGGTGTACAGCATCACCGACTACCCGTCCTTTGCCACCCGCGACCTGATCATGACCTTCGACCCGTACTTTGACACCGTCGCTGCCCAAGGGGAGGAGCCCGGGATCAACTGGTCCCTCGACGCGCTGTGGCGCGGCGGCTCCGACTGGCCGCGCGCCTTCGATCTCCCCGCTGAGGCGGGCCAGATCGAGACCACGGTGTTCCGCCTGCCGCTGCGATCGGCGTCTCAGGCCACCGAAGGGCGCATCTCCCGCACCCCCACCCACCCAGACGAGCTCAGGGCCATCCTCGTCTCCCTCGCGGAGTGGGGTGAGCGGGTCGTTCTGTACCTGCGCTCTGTCGTTCATGTCGAGGCGCGTGTCCTGCACGATGGGTGGGAGGAGTCGTTGGCGGACGTTCGCACCACAAACGTCGAGGACGTGCGCGCCGCGCGTGGCGCGGTGTTGCCTCGCTTAGGAGAGACCCCGGACCACGTCTTCGCCCGCGCCGCGGAAGAAGACACATCGCAGGTCTACCCCCACCGATTCTCGGTCGTTGTGGGCGGAGAGGCGACACAGAGCGCCTGGATGGTGTGCCAGGGGCTGTTCTTGGGTGAGGAGGGTGAGGTCTTAGACGCGGCGAAGGGAATGACGAAGATCGGCGAGAAGGCGATCCCGCTGGGGGGCGCCGCGATGCGTGTGCACGACGGCCCCGATGGCCTCCTCCCGCTCCCAACCCCAGGCACGCTTCTGTGCACCTTGCCGATCCCCCAGCAGCTCCCCATCGCCCTCGCGCTGAACGGCCATTGGAGCCTGTCTTCGTCCCGTGATCATGTGCGGTTCGGCGCTGACAAGGGCGAAGAGGCCGTAAAGATCACCTGGAACAAGGCGCTCGCCGAGGTGGTGGTCCCAGCGGCCGTGGCTGAGCTGGTAGCCGGGATTCGGGATCGGCTCGGCATTGACGGCGCCGCCGCGCTCTACGCCGCGCTGCCGGATCTCCGCCGCCTAATCACCCCGTTTGATCAGGCCCTCGGCGCCGGCCTCTATCGTGCCCTCGCCGCCAGCCCGTCGATCCGCGTGGAGGACGCCGAATATTGCCATTGGCGCCTGCCCAGCGAGGCCACGCTGCCGCCTGGGTGGTCCCAAGCCCTCATCGACACCTGCATCAACGACGGTTTAGATCTCGCCGTGCCTGTCCCGCCAGAGCATGTGTGTCACGGGTTGGCCGAGGTGGACGAGGCCCTCCACACCTTGACGCCCGCCGAGACGCTCAAGTGGCTGAAGAAGGTCGGGGTGTGGGCCGGCCCTCCGGCGAGCGCTCCGCGGGCCTGTCTGCGGTCCAGGGAGCTGGTCCTCGAACTCCTGCGGTTCTGCTCCGAGGGCGGGAAGGCCTGGCTCGACGGCGCGCCTCTGGCGTGGATGCGTGATGGATCGTTGCGGACCTTCGGCCACGGTCAGTCCATCTGCCTAGGCGGCGACGCGGCGCGTAGCCTCTTTCGTTCGCGGCCGTCGTGGTTCCTCGACGTGGACCTTGAGCGGCTGGGCCCCGTGTTCGCGACGCAGGCCAAGAACCTCCTTGAGATGACCCCGCCGATAGTGGTCAAAAACCTTGACAAGGTGTTGCAGAAGGGCTCCGATGGGACCTGGGAGCCCTCCGGGAGCGGCGCGTTGAACGAGGCGTGGCTCATTGAGCTCTATGAGTGGCTCGCTGCGCTTCCCGACCTCAGGTCGCAGCTCTCCCAGCTCGAATTGCTCGGAATGGTCCCCGACTCAAAGGGCCGCCTCATACAGCCTGGAACAACCGCGACGCCGCTCCTCCCGCCCAACGACATGGGCAAGGCGCTCACCCAAGCGCTGCACGAGCACGGCGTCCCGATCGTGCGCGGCTCTACGAGGCTGCTGTCCGCGATCCGCGCGTTCGCCGTGGCCGCTGAGGCCATGGTGTGGGATTTGACGCCCAACAACATCATCGACACGCTCACCGACCTCGCCGGGACTTTTCCCGAGCAGAGCCCCACCCGCCCCGTGCTGTTGAGGTGGTTCGCGACGGCGTTTGAGCGGGGGGAGCTGTATCTCGACGCCTTAGCGCTGCTAAAGGATCTCCCGATCTGGCCGACGAAGGACGGGCGCGCTGTGGCGGCCTCCGGCGAGGCCGTGTTTTTGCCCGACTATGAGCCCCCGCCCGGATTTACGCCGGTGACCCTTCTGGAGGTCGAAGACTCCTGGCGACCGCTCCTCAAAGAGCTCGGCGTCGCCCCGCTCGATCTGGGGGAGTGGATCCTCTGCATCTTCCTCAAGGAGTACCCAAACCTCGACGCAGACCGCCAAGCGGGCGCCTTGCTATGGTTCCGCGACAGAGGGATGGAGGCGCTCACGGGCACCGAGGAGCGGGCGAAGAAGCTGCGTGATGCCGTGCGGAAGACCCCGCTGATCGTGTCTGAAGACGGCTCCCTTGTGCCCGCCGCCGACCTTTACCACCCCGACGCGTGGGAGGCGGTCGCCTTTCTGGGCGGCGCGGCGCGTTTCCCAGACTGTCGAGGCGTGTACAGTGAGCAGCGGGAGGAGTGGAATAACTTCTTCCATCGGCTTTATCTTCTCCGGCACCCCCGCGAGTGTGACGTCATCACGCGGGTCGAGCAGCTCCTTCAAGACCTGACGCCCGAGAACGGCGATCGCACCGAGGCCGCGATGTTGGAGGTCTACGACTTCTTGGAGAAGCGTTGGGCCAAGTCGCCGGACAACGAGGAGACCCTCCTGGCCAAAGGGCTGCGGCGTCTCGCCTGGATACCGACGATGCAGCGGCCCCACCACAACAGGGTCGCGCTCTTCCGGCGCCCGGCGGCCCGCTTTGTCTTGCCCGCTGACGTCTATCCTTCACGGCTGCTGCACCAGGGGGCCAGCCAGGTCGCGTTCTTCGCCCGTGAGAAGGATAGCCCCGACGTTCGGAAGGCGCTGGGCATGCCGAGCGAGATTCGCCCCCAGGACGCCCTCGCGCACTTTATCGCCGTGCGAGATGAGTGGCTGGCGACGGGGGGCGCGGATTTAAGCAGCGAAGCGGTCGGTAAAATGGCCGGTGCGTTCTACCGCAGCCTCGGCGCGATGAGGTCAGATCGAAACAATGACAAGATCACACGCGACCACATCAAGCGCTCGTTGGCCGACTCCGCTTGCGTCTGGGACGAGACCGCCCGACGCTTCTGGAAGGCGGACCAGGTGTTTAAGGAGGGGGCGAGCTGGCTTACGGGCCTACGAGGGCACTTATCGAGCTCAGCCCAAGATGCCGAGGGTCTGGACTTTTTGGGGCGGCGTGAGCGCCCCGAGCCCTCGGACCTCGCCTCTGTCCTGCGTGAGCTGGCGGCGAGTCACGGGGCGGCGCCGCTCACAGCGGCTCTCCTCAAGATCGCGCTGCGCTGTTGGCACGAGCTGGCGGCGGCGCCAGAGGTTTGTACGCCTGATCTCCCGGTCCCCACGGTGACGGGCCGCCTCGTCGCGGTGGAAGAGACGCTGGTAGACGACGCGAGCTACTGGCGCGACCGGCTCACGAAGGCCGTTCTTCCTTGGTTACACCCTGACGTCCCGCCCGCCATCGCCCTCGACGCTGGGGCGCAGCGCGCGAGCGAGGTGATCGAGGAGCGACGGACGTCCTGGCGCCCCGTGCCGCCGCGCGACGTGCTGCGACTGTGTCACGATCGCCAGGCCCATCTGGAGCACGACGCGTTCATGCATGGGGTCGCTCGGCTGCTGGCCCAGGCCAACCCCGACGCGGCGGTCCCCGAGCGGGAGCGGATTCAGGGGGCGGCGCGGCTCGAGCTTGTGGCCTGCGGGCAGATCTCCGCGGGGCTCATCTGCCCCATGTTCGGCGTCACAGAGCCTGTCGGCGTCGAAGACGTCGCCTGTCTGCTCGATGACGAGGAGACGCCGCCGAGGGTGTGGGTGGCGAGCGACAACCTAGACGCCGTGGCCTTGGAGCTCGGACGCGCCCTCGTCCGTCGCCTGAAAGAAGCACAGTTTGACGACGTCGATGAGGTGAACGAGGCCTCGCTGGAGGCCATCTTGCGCTGCTCCGCCGAGCAGGTGGAGCGCACGCTGAACCAACGTCGGGTGCCTAGCCTCGTCCAACATTTTGAGGCCCCCGAGTACAACGACGCCGATGAGACCGACGTCTCACAGCACGACGGTGGGGAAGAGGACAGCGTCGAGTACGACCACGACGAGGGCGCCATCGAAGAGACCCACGGGGACTCACGCTCCTCAAGCGGCCTGCACAAACCCACCAAGTTATTTGGTTTAGAGAGTGGATCCGCCGAGGTGCGCCCCGCGGGCCCCTCGGCGCCCGCCGCGCCTGGGCGGCGTGAGGACGCAGCGAGCGGCGCAAGAGTGAGCGCACCGCTGAGCGGGTTTGTGTCGCACGATCTCACGAGCTCGTTCGGCCAAAGGCCGTCGATGGGCGCCCCGCCCTCAGGCGATCCCGGACCCCGCGGAGCCCCTCGGCCAGGCTCCGGGCCCTCCAGCGCTCGGAGCGTCCCGCCCATCGACACGCCCCCTCGTGAGCGCCAGCCGCTCCTAAACCGTGTGCCAGCCCCGTCGCCCAACGCCGGTGGCGGCGACGGCCCGCGCTCTGCGCCTACGGTGCCTCACCTGGGCCAAGGCGGCGCCGCCAAAAAAAGGCGAGGTCAGCTCGTGTCTTACCTTGAGTCGTGGGGGTCTCACGCCCAGGGGCAGGCCGAGCTGACCCCTGCGCGCCTCGCCACAGAGCAGGCCGCCCTTGACTGTGTAGACGAGCTTGAGCGGGCGTTAGGTCGCGTCATCACGCCGATGGCGCAGTCGAACGAAGGATATGATCGGGAGATCCTCGTCCCTGGCGAGACAGAGCCCCGAATCGTCGAGGTGAAGGGCCTTGGCGGGGCCTGGGACGCCCGGGGCGTTCGGCTCACGCCCGCCGAGCTTCGCGCAGCCCACGCCTTCGGTGATCGGTACTGGGTCTATGTCGTGGAGTACGCGAAGGAGCCGGCGCGGCGGCGTCTGTTTCGGATCCGCGCCGTGGCCAACAAGGTCGACGCGTACTGCCTCGACCACGGCTGGGCCGCGCTGGATGAGCCCGAGGCCGCGGCGCTCACCCCGGCGCCGGGTTTGACGCTGCTGGACGGCGACGCGCCCCTGGGCGTGATCGAGGCCGTGGAGCGGCGGGGTGAGGCGACGCGCTTGGTGGTGGTCACCGAGGGCGGAGAGCACCGCCGCCTCACCTGGAACCCCTCCCGTCACCAGCTACAGAGCGGGAGCCTCTGATGGCCCGGATTCTCCCCGACGCAGACGACGCCGAGCTTCAGAGCTGGCCCTCCAAGGCCGAGCGCCAGGTGTACATCGCCTGCCGAGGCCTCCCCGAGGATTGGCTGGTGATCCGCGGCCTGCGCACCGTCGCGCCCGACGACCGTGGCGTCCCCAAGGACGGCGAGGCCGACTTCACCCTCTTCGACCCCGCGCGCGGCCTGCTCGTCATCGAGGTAAAAGGTGGGGGGATTCGGTACGACGCCAGGAAAGACAAGTGGTTCGGTCGCGGCCCTGAGGGGGAGTTCTTCCGCGTAGACCCCTTTGAGCAGGCGATGAAACGAAAGAAGGATCTGTGTCGGATGTTGACGCAGAGCGAGGCGTGGAGGTCCGCCCGTCGGGGCAACCTCCCCGCGGCCCACGCCGTGATCTTCCCCGATCTCGACGACGTGAGCGAGCTGCGCCGCCCCGACGCGCCCCCGGAGATCGTCGGCGGTCGCCGAGACATGGGTGACCTGAAGGCGTGGATTGACCGTGTGTTTGATTATTGGGCCGTGCAACAAGGGCGACCTCGCCCGTTCCCGGTTGGCACCACACAGCTCGTCGAGGGGGTGCTCGCCGGCTCATTCATGGTGCAGCCGAGGCTCGGTGTCCGCATCGAGCATGAGACGGAGAGCCGCGGGTATTGGACGGATCTCCAGTGGGAGGCCATGCGGGGCTGGCCGTATCGGGATCGCCTCGCCATCCGCGGAGGCGCCGGCACGGGGAAGACGGTGTTGGCCGTCCGGCGCGCGCAGCAGCTCGCCGCCGAGGGCAAACGTGTCGCGCTTCTGTGCGTCAACGCGCCCCTCGCTGACCACCTGCGCTTTGAGAACTGGGAGCACCGCATCCTCAGCCCCGCGGGCCCAGGAATCGACACGATGACCTTTCAGTCCTTCGCGCGCTGGTGGCTCAGTGAGGTGCAAAGACGCCACGGCCGCGACCACCTCGCGGACGCCCGGCGCCAGAAGCCGGGGCGAGACGAAGACTCTGTGCTCGTGCCCCTCGCCTTGGGCTGGGCCTTGGACGACGAGCGGCCCTCCTACGACACCATCCTCATCGACGAGGGCCAAGACTTCGGCGCTGAGGACTGGAACGCGATCGAGACCCTCGCTGAGGGCCGGCAGCTCGCGGTGATGTTTGACCCCAACCAGGCGGTCTTCCGGGCCGCAGGAAACTTCCCGATCTCTGAGCCAGACACCTTCAGCCTCTACCGCAACTGTCGCAACACAGACACCATCCACGAGACGGCCTACACCCACTACCGCGGCCCGCCCGTGGCCTGTCCTAAGGTCGTGGGTTCGCCAGTTCGCCGGTGGGCCGTTCAATCGGCGGAGGACGTCGCGAGCCACATCGCGGGCTTGATCACGGGCGAGGACGTGCAGCCCAGAGACGTCGTCGTCCTCCTCCTCGACGCGCGGCGAAAACACGCCGACTACCCGGCGCTGGAGTCCGCCTTGGCCCGGCGCGGCGTCCCGTTTGTGCGGGAGACCCACGGTCAGGATCACGGCCTGCTCATCGAGACCGCGGGGCGCTTCAAGGGGCTAGAGGCCGCCGTGGTGGTGATCTGGGCGAACGGATCCTTGCCAAACGAGGAGCGTCGTAAGTTCCTCTACGTCGCGGAGTCTCGGGCGACGTCACTCTTGGTGCTCGCTGGGCCCGAGGTCTGGTTTGTTGTGGAGGGGGGTCAATAAGCGGCGTGGTGGAGAAAGGGCTCCGGGTGAAGCTCACCAGCCCGAAGCTGGGCGTGCGCCGCCGCCAAGGCCGGCATCTCCGAGAGGTCAAGGTCTACGCTCGCCAAGAGCTTCGCGGCGATCTCCCACGTCTCAGACGACTCCAACAGAAACACGCCGAGGGTCCACCGCTGAAACGGTGCGAGCTCCGCCGCCAGCGCGGCCAGGGCGTCACGGTCGTGGGTGAGCGCGGCGTGTAGGCCCCGAACCCGCCAACGACCGGCGACCTGGAGATGGGGGGCCTGGGCCAGCGCGTTGAGGGTGTCCGGCTCCAGCAGGTCGCCCAGTCCCGCCCTTGGGCCTCCCCGAGACATCAGCCGGGCCGCGTGCCAGGTGAGAAAGGCCTGGGACTGCACCCCATACACCCCGGGGAGCCCCACGATCGCCCGTCGGGCCGCGAGGAGCGCGTCGGCGCAGGCGGCGAGGTCTCCGTCCCGCAGCGCCACAAAGCCGAGGTCCAGGAGCGCGCGGTGGCGCTCCGCCTCGTCGGCCAGCTCCAGCAGGGTTTGTTGCACCTCACGCGCCCGAGCGGGCTCCCCCTCCAGGAGATAAAGCCGCCGCCACGCCCCCAAGGCCTGCGTTCGCTCCCAGTCGTGCTGGTGGGCGGCCTCGGCCGCGCGACTCGCCACAGACGACTCAAGAAACTCTCGGGCCGTCTTTGGACGAAAGCTGTCGATCGCCTGTCCAGCGAGCCCCGTGATTCGCTCCACGAGGTAGTCTGCGCGCCATCTCTTGGAGACCTTCGCCTGATCCGCTCGGGCGTACCAGATCGCCGCGGCGGGCGCACACCCGGAATGAACCTCAATCGCCGCCAGCCGCAGGCACGCCTCAAACATCAGCTCGGGATCGCCGGCGCCTTCAGCGTCTACGACCTCCTGATAGGCCGCCCGCGCCGTGGCATAGTCATGGCGTTTGAACGCGTCCGCGCCCATTTTTTGCAGGGCCGAGAGCCGCTCGGGGTCGGCGACCGCCACCTCACCCCACACCAGACGCTCAAGCGCTTGGGCTGATGTGTTCGGCGGGAGCAGCTCGGCGCGCTCGCCCTCCGGGTCGCCGCACAGGATAAACCTCGCCCCCGGCGCCTCACGGGCGACGATTCGTGCCTTCACGCCGCCGCTCTGGACGGGGGCGAGCCGAGGCACACCGTCGGCGCCAGGGACGAGATCGGCGCTCACGACCACATCGGGCGGGACCGCTCTGTGCGTGAGGCGCGCCCGAATGGCGAGCCAAGCCGCCGCAGAGCCCGACCGGCCCACAAGCAGCGCCCCTGGCCGATGGGGGAGGCCCGTCACAAACAACCCTCCGCCCGTCTGGGGCGTGGGGCCAAGCGCCACCGCACCCCCTGCCGGCGCCCCGCCCCTCGGCCCGTGCACATCAGGCGCTGTAGACACCATCGTCAAGAGCCCACCGTCGACGCCGTCGTCTTGGTGGGTCGAGGCGACCACCGGAAACCGGCACATCCACAGGCCCGGAGGCTCTGCGGCGCTGGGCCGAAGCGCCTCAAGGGTCGCGCGGAGTTTCAGAGGAAACGAAGAGGTCAGAAGGATGTCGTCTAGTCTGGCTCCCACGAGCTGCGGCGCGCAGGGCGCCCAGTCGAGCAGGGCTCGGGCGCGTGTGTAGGCGCGCGGGTTCATGGCTCAGGCGCCCGCCGCGTCGAGCCGCACACGACGGGAGTCCGCGCCGACACAAAGCCTGATGTCGAGTCCGACGTCTGATTGTGGCAGCACGAACTCGCCCACCTCGTCACGCAGGACCGCCCCTAAGGGGGCCCCACCCTCTATCCACACCGCCAGGTCGGCCTCGTCGCCCTCAAACGACAGCCGAAGTGTCCCTCGTTTTTGTGTGACGACCCACACGCCGCGCTCCATCCGCACGAGGACCGCGACGGCGTCATCGGCCGCGGCGAGCTGGTGGCGATCTGCGGGGCTGGGGAGGCGGATCTCTTTGCGGTCTCGATGGTCCAAGAGCGCGTCGTCCGCCGCGTCGAGCACTGCGCGGTTGATTTTTCGCAGCGCCGCCTCGACCCGCCCAACGCTCGGTCGCGCTTTGACGCGGTCGAAGGCCACCACCAGCGGCAGGTCGGCCAGTAGCTCCAAGAACGCCCGCGCCTCCTCGCCTAGCCCCTCGGGGGACTCCTGCGCGCGCCGGTCGGAGACCAGCCCCGAGGCCTCCAAGAACGCCACCGCGTCGGCCTCCACCATCGCGCTCGCCTTCTCAAGCGTCCACGACGCCTGCCGCCGCCGGGCCGGGGAGAGCCAAGGCGCCACGGTGGCGAGCGTGAGCACGTCGTGAAGCCAGACGCTCCGCGCTGCGCCGGCGTCGTCCGCGGGGAGGTGCCGGCCATCGTGAAGGAGCTGGTCGAGGTCGAAGGTGAGCCCCGCCGCGCGCCCCAGCTCCATCAAACGCGCCGAGCGGACGCGCTGGGCCTCGGCGATGAGATCGAGGAGACCGGGGGGCTCGGCGAGCTCAGCCGCCGGGTACGACTCCAGGCGCGCGAGCCGGTCCAAAAACACCACGACGTCAGGTCCGTGCGTCGACAGACCGAGCGTGCCCATCGCCGCCGTGAGCTGCTCGCCTAAATGTCTGGCTCGCTCAGCGCGCTCATTCATGGGGTCGCCTCCTCTCGTCAGACGCCTGCGCTCCCGCTTGGCGGACAGTCTCGTCGAGCAGCGCCCGCCGGAGATCTTCAGCGCCCCGGTTGGCGTAGCGCTCCACCTTGGCGGCGGCGGCCCTCCGCTGCGCCTCCCCCACGGACTCTGCCGCCCCCTCGGTGTACCAGGCGATCCCGACGTGGTCCTTCCACAAGAGGTCGTTGGCCACAAGCGAGGGGCGGTCGCGGGCGGCGACGTAGATCGACCACGCGTCGTCCAGCTCCCGCGGCACCGCGTTGGAGCCCCCCTTCTTCCAGGCTTTGGCCTGCGCCGCGTCGTCACGCGCCACGACCGCGGGGAGCCGGAGGGAGAGCAGGCACAGCGCGCAGGGGGGGCTCGTGCTGCCGCGGACCTGGGCCAG
>Ga0066604_10001413_pt1 | contig 13310 bp, 10 predicted proteins | sample Higcelwee11metaG_FD_59501 | JGI IMG/M metagenome (GOLD analysis project Ga0066604, IMG submission 59501) | Freshwater pond sediment microbial communities from the University of Edinburgh, under environmental carbon perturbations - High... | ecosystem: Environmental > Aquatic > Freshwater > Pond... | reverse complement strand
GGGGGGGGAAGCCGCCGGCGAAGGGGAGAACTTTTATCCTAAAAAAACCTCCGGCAGAAGCGATCGAGTTTGCGACGGTTTCTCTCGATCTCTGCACGGGCAATAGCGAAAATCTCGACACCCCGTTCAAACTCCAGAGAGTCGATGCTGCGCACATCGGGCTCAATAATGACGGAGGGCTTCTCGTGCTTCAGCAGATGGATGGTGTTCTTGTACTCCATGATGTCGAGAGTCTGCGAGAAAACATCAAAAATTGTCGGCAGATCATCCTGCCCGTTTTTCGCTTTTGCTTTCAGAAGGGGGCCCAGAAACGAAAACCAGTTATCAGGGATAAGCCTGCCGGCGGCGTCATGGCCGGACGAGAGGCTCGAGCGGGTTTTCCCCTTGCGTTTGACATGAGGATGGCAGTTAACCGCGACGATTCGGTTTGCCCCCATCGCACGCGCGACATCGACGGGAACGGGATTGGCGACGCCGCCGTCTATCAGCACACGTCCGTTGAGCCGTACCGGCACGAATATTCCCGGTATCGAAACACTCGCGCACACGGCATCGAGCAGATTTCCGCTCATAAGCAGGACCGCATCGCCGGTATCATAATCTGTCGCCACCGCACAAAAGCGGGCGGGAAGATCCTCGATTTTTTTATCCGGGGGAATATATTCTGATAAAAAATCTCTAATACGGCCGGTTGCAAGAAGTCCGTGACGGGGAAAAACAGGCTCTATCAGCGGCAGAAGAACCTTCTTTGACGCACTGAGAATTCTGTCCGAGAATTTCTTCAGATTACCGCACAGATATACGGCGCCGACAAGAGCGCCCATGCTGGAACCGGCAAGCGCATGAAATTTTACACCGCGCTGTTCAAAAAACAGAAGTACCGGAAGGTGAATAATGCCCTTGGCGCCGCCGCTGCCCAGTGCTATGCCCCTTTTAGGGGGTGAAATAAGGGGGAAGGAAATACTCATCGGGATGCCTCCGCGCAGCTTCAAATTCAGCGCGCATTCAGCACCGATTTCATCGTTTCGTCAAGCTCATTGTAGTTGATCGGCTTGACCAGATGGTAACGGCATCCGATCGCTTTGACACTGTCGATTGTCTCCTGGTCGGTGTGGGCACTGACGATAACCAGAGGTATCTTCTTTTCAAGAACGACCTTTCCCGCTTCAAGTCCATCGACGTTCCCCTGAAGCGAGAGATCCATAAGGACAATTTCGGGCTGCGTATCAGAAAGCCTCTCAAGGGCATCCTCACCCGAATAGCAGTGCGCAACGACCTCGTGTCCCCGGCTTTCAAGGTAACGGATAAGCGCCAGGGCAAGAATCGCCTCATCCTCGACAATCATAACGCGCATAAGAGCACCGAATAACCTTTGCAGATTCCCGCGGATCCTGAAGGATCCCGGCTTCGCTGATCAATATATATCAATGTGCCATGTCTTGCGAACACGAAACTATTTTTTTTTACTATTCACGCTCTTTCGCGGATTATCCGGGATTCATTGCTTTAAACAGCCGGATAATCCGGAATAACGCAGAGCCGGCCGCGCCTACAGCGGTTTGCAAAATGATCAGCGCATTTTTGTGCTGTAAAAACATGATAAACAGGAGATAATTCTCACAAGGGCGTTCCAAACAATTCGAAAACCGCCCTAGTTCTGCGATGATAATTTGCTGATGTATTCGCCGCTCTGAGCAGCCAGCATGTCGATGAGCTCATCGGGATTTTCAGAGACGCTGAGCAGATTCGCGTGGGAACTCTTCAGAAACCCTTCGCGTTGCATGCTCTCAAGCATACGGCACACATCGTCGAAGAATCCGCAGATATTCAGGACTCCGACAGGCTTTGTGTGATATCCGAGCTGACGCCAGGTAAAAACTTCGAAGAGCTCCTCCATGGTGCCGATGCCGCCGGGCAGCGCGATAAAGGCATCGGCCAGCGAGTACATCTTCTCTTTACGCTCGTGCATGGTCTTTGTGACTATCTTCTCGGTAAGATTAAGGTGAGAGACCATCGCGTCGATTTTTTCAGGAATGACGCCGGTTACGCTGCCGCCGCTGTCGAGCACGCTTGCGGCGAGAATACCCATCAGACCGGCGTTCCCTGCGCCGTACACAAGTGAAATATTACGCGAGGCGCAGATCTTACCGAGAGACGCGGCGCCGAGCGCATACTCCTCTCTTGCCCCCGATGAGGAGCCGCAAAAAACACATAACTTTTCGATTTTGTGCACCGGAATCCCCCCGCAAAAACCATTTTCTCTCATTTACTTTATACGGGGGGAAGGGGGAATTTTTGGCAAGCCAACTTTTTGTCTGCGGCAAATTACCGGCGGCGCAGAGCCCGCTCTTCAATACTGCGCAGGCGCCGCTCGCTCTCATCGACCCCGCTGACATCGGGAAGGAGGGGACGAATCACCTGCTGATCCGCATCTTTTTCATCTTCAGCCGGGACAACGGGCAGCTCTTCTGCAGCCGGCTCGCTCGCTTTTTTGGCCCTTCGGGGAACCAAGGGCGCGGCGGCAGTCTTTTCTTCGGGCGCCTCTGCCTTAGGCGTGACTATACCGGCAGCACGGAGAGGTTTTTCGATCTCGAACCCCCCCGCTCTTGAAATATATGTCTCGCCGGCATGGGCATCGCGAACCGTACCGGAGGCGGTGTGCGAGAGTCTGACACTTCCCTGCGCAACCTGAATCCGGGACGCGCCCTCGTGCAAAGAGATGGTAAACTCGGTTCCGGTTGAGCGCAGAACCGAATCGGGCATTATGAATTCATATTTGAATGAGTGTTCCGAGGCGTGAAAGGCCGCAGTGATCTTCCCCCTGTTGAGCGAGAAGGTATACACTATCGCGCTGCCTGAGCTGCGCATGGAATCGATCCGCAGCTCCGTTGCGGGGGCACAGACTATCTCAACTTCATGATCCAAAAAGATTCTGCGCGGGGTGCCGGTGGTGATTATTGCCGCCCCCTGTTCAAGCGGCTGAATCTTTGCGGAAGCGTCTGCGGTGTACAGCAGCTGCTGCGGACGGGGAACAAAGAAAGCTGCCACGGCAAAAGCGATTGCGAAAAAAGCCGCGGCGGGAACAAGTTTAAGAGGAGAAAAACTTTGCTTTGCCGGCAGGCGTTCATACGAAGCAAAAATTTTATAAAGCAGGCGCTCAGGCGGCGCGACAATTTCACCCTTCTGTGCGAAGAGCTTCTCATGCACAGCGCGTAGACGGACACAGCGGGGACAATCGCACAGGAGGTGCGCCCTCTCGCCGGAGGCCAGCAGCCTTGCAGTCCGTTTCAGATGGTTGTCACAGTTTCTTACCATAATTGTGATACATCCTCTAATGATAAAAACGGACAAATATAAAGGAGAAAGGGCAAAATATCGTCACGATCGATTGATTGAGAGAGATGTATCAGAAGTTTTTCAAGTTTGCGGCGAACCGTCCGCTCAGAGACTCCCGCAAGAGCGGCAATCTCTTCGTTAGTATAGCCGAACTCTTTTTTCAGAAGAAATACCGATTTTGTCACGCCGTCCATTTCGTTGACGATGGCATATATCTCGTCGAGAAGCTGGTCATTTTCGATTTTCTCCACGAAGTCGCTCTTATCGGGTGAGTTCTCGGGAAGTTCGATATTCAAATTGCGCTTGTTTTTCTTGTAGTTGATGGTATGATTCTTTGCGGATTTATACAGAAACGCCCGGACGGTAGCCATCTCGATATTTTTTTTAGTTGAATAATTCACCAGACTGACAAAGATATCATGCAGAATGTCTTCAGCACTCTCCGCAGAACCCGTCAACCTGAGAAGAAAGGTGTATATCTCCGGGGAGTGAATTCGGTATATCTTTTCCAGATCACTTTTTGAAATCATGGTATAATTATCTTATGCGTGTTTTCCGGCGAATAATCGTACTGGCGTTTATGCTACCCCTTTATCTTTTTTCACAGGAAAATAGCAATAACTATTCCGCCGGGGCCTTCTTTTTGTATTATACCGGCTTTGAGGAGTTTCAGTTTGAGCCTTTTGTCAGGGGCGAAATTGAAGGCGAGCACTCGTTAAGCGCGGTAGAGTACTACTGCACGGTAAACAAGCAGATTGAGGCCGACGGTGCCGACCCCCGGCACACGACGGTGCACAATATGCTCTTTGACACCTATATTTTCTCGAGATACCTCTTCTTCGAAGGTGAGTTTGCGGCTTCGGCGGGGGGATACCGCTACAACGAGGGAAAAGTCAAAGCCGTTCCCGGCATCGCATTAGGAAACTTCTACATAAAAAGCGGCGGCTCGTACACTCTCAGCGCCTTTATCATCGATCGCAGATATGTCCGCCACACCCGTACCTTTCTGCCCGAAACGGGATTTCGCAACGAATCGTTTCTCGTCGCAGTCGAGTCCCCCGTCGCCAAAGAGCGGGACGAGAGCGGCAATTACTACACCTGCGACCCCTCACTGCGTTTCAGGGGAACGATAAAGCCCCTCTTCTTTTACGGCACCGGAGTCGGCGCCTTTTTCTCCGAGAAAGAGGGGGTCGAGGCCCGCGTGCAGGCCACATTAGGCATCAGCGGCGATTACGGAGATATCTCAGTCGCCTATACCCTGAGCAAAGGACTAGCCTCAAGAATCGGGAAACGCCCCGATCATCTCGTCGTTGCGGGAGTAAGCGGCAGATTGTAATATCACCCGCTTTGCGCATCGATGCGCCTGCAATATCATTGGAGATTCAAAAAACCCCGGCACGGAGCAGTATCACATGGGGGCCTCGAAAAATTACCTTCAGTCGGTATTTTATCACGTTTTTTGCCCGAAATTTTTCGGGGCCCGAGTTGAAAAGATTAATTTGTAGAGTTTCCCGCATTCGAAAATTTTGTTGACAATATGCAATATAACTTTAAATTGCAAAGTACTTTATGATTTATTTCTGTGGCGACCGCCTCGCAGGCAGTAACGGCGCCGGCGGACCCGATAATTACAGGAGTCTTGTATGAGAAATCCACATTCGCAAAATCGAATCAGTCCGCAAAATTTTATCTTTCCGGCAGTTCTCTGGCTGGTTTTCATCGGCATGGGAGGTTACTGGTATAATCGGACTGGCAATCGTTTTTTTCTTTATGACCTTCCCTATATCGGCTCGTCAATCGCCCTGGGAATTGTTCTTAACACCCTCCTTCCCCCGAAACATGCGCATTACGGCCGCCGTTTCACGCAGCTTCTCGTCGGAGTGTATATGCTCTTCTTTCTCGGGATTTTTCTGCCGGTCAACATGCAGATCGAGCAGTTTTTTTTCTACGTTCTGGCGGGGACCGTCGGCGGTGCGATCGTTCATTATCTTCCCGCGAAGGTGATCGGGCCGATTCTGTTTTCGCGCGGCTGGTGCGGCTGGGGCTGCTGGACGGCGATGGCTCTGGATTTTCTCCCCTGGAAGCACCCGCAGGAGGGACGGCTGAGGGGAATGGGAATTTTCAGATATGTGCACTTTGCCCTTTCGCTGGGACTGGTGGCTTTCCTCTTTTACGCGGTAAAGTATTCGCCCGGTTCAATACCTTATGAGACGATACTCTGGTGCTTTGCCGGCAATATTTTTTATTACGCGGCGGGATTTATCCTTGCGGCGTTCATGAAAGACAACAGGGCCTTCTGCAAGTACCTCTGTCCGATTCCTGTTCTGCAGAAGGTCAGCGCGCGTTTCTCAATCTTCAAGAACCGGATCGATAACGAAAAGTGCACCCGCTGCGGAAAGTGCGAGCGCGCCTGCATCATGGACATCAAGCTTCTCGATTACGCCGCGCGCAACGAGCGCATACTCTCGACCGAGTGCATTCTGTGCAGCGAGTGCGAGCGCGCCTGCCCGCAGAATGCGATCCGTCTCACGGCAAAATTCGACGCGGGATTCAGCGAGTTTATCCGATTCCGTGAATAGAAAAGGCTTTTTCAGCCGGCGGGGCGCGGCGTCATGCCCGCCCGCCGCTTATCGGCAGACGCGGGGTGAAAAGCGGATTGACACGCCTGACCTCAGCGCCCAAATCGAGCCATGAAAACGATTCTCCTAGCGATGGCTGCGCCGGTTTTTCTCTCATGTTCCCTGCTCAATCCGCAGCATCTCAGTTCAAAGACCATCGCCGCGACGGAAAAAACGACATTCATTCTTAGCCTCCCCTATTCGACAACGAATCCCCCCGCGAATCTGCCCGACGGCTGCAGTGAGCTCTTCTCGGTGGTCACGAGCAGCCGTGAAGGCAAAACGGCAACGCTTGTCTGCAGACCGACATCAAAAGCAGGAAGCATCACAATCGGGGATACGCGCGAGAAAATCACATTGACATTTGTCCCCTGCGGGGATGACATAGATGAGGACGGCTTTCCTGACGAAGCCGAGCTGACGGGGGATGACGCGCGACGCTTCCGCGCATGGTTTGTGCGCATCGCCGAAGGACAGCTGGTCAAAACGGGCGGCGCATGGAATACGAACGAACGGGATTGCGCGGGGCTTATCCGCTATGCCTATCGCGAGGCACTCAAGAGTCATGACAGCAGATGGTTTTCGCAGTCGGGAATCGCCATCGACAAGAATCTTCCCGATGTGGAGGCCTTTTCGTATCCTGATATTCCCGGTATCGGCCTTCGTCTTTTCAGAATCGGCGAAGGCGGCGCGCCTGAGGCATTCGGCGATTTCGCTGATGCACGTACCCTCGCCCGCTACAATACCCGTTTTGTCTCGAAAAGTCTGGACGAGGCGGCACAGGGTGATATACTTTTTTTTCATATTGAGAGAAGCGACACTTACCATTCGGTGATTGTCGCTGACAGGGGCGGGGGGATGCTTATCTATCACACGGGCGAGGGATCCATGAAACGGGTTACCCCGGAGTATCTGAGCGGGAGCGCGGATTTTGCCCCGATAGAAACGAATCCCTCGTTTCTGGGAGTTTACCGGTTTCTGATTCTTGAGTGATCCACTCATTTTTTATCAGTCACCGCATGTCGCGAAATTCCGAGGAACTTTTATTTTTATCAAATATTAGTATTTTATTTTATCCAATTATGTTATCCGATTTGATGGAGCAGATTATGAAACGCATACTATCCTTGACAGCAATAGTCGTCTCTTTTGCAATCGCGCTGTTCGTACTATCCACTCCGCTGTCAAGCGCCCCTTATTTCTATGTCGCGACCGACCGGGCCTTCGTCAATGAGACACCCTATATTAACCTCGAGGGGCCGGGGGATACCTACAATGTGCGCGTCTACCGTGTAGCCGATCCGGTTGCGTTCATGAAAAAATCCGTTTCGGACAGACTGGTCAGAGAGAAGGCAGCGGCCGCGGTTGCAAATCCGATCGCCATCACACGCAACACATGGAATGCATTTAAATTTGATTTCAGGCAGATCGCCAGAGAGGAGCTCAACCCGCAGACAAGGAGCCATCTGGCGAAGGCGGCAAACGTCACCTACAATTATACCGCCCTTGAGGTCGCCGCACCGGGGCTGCTGAGCGAACACTCCTTCGAGTATTCATTCACGCTGCCGGGCGACGGCAATGAGTGGAGCTACCGGCGCATACCCGTTCCCGTCGAAAAGGAGGGCCTGTACCTGATTGAGTGCGTCACCGGCTCTCACATCGGCTACACCGTGATCGTCAAGACAAACCTCAGTTTCGTCGTAAAGCAATCCGAACAGACAAGCGTGCTTTTTGCCGCAAATACCATGAGCGGAAAGGGGGAGCGCGGCGCGAACGTGATCATGCTCGGCAGTGACGGCGCCGAGATCGCGAAAGGAAGTACCGACAAAGAGGGCATCTTTACATGGAAGGGCAAAACGCCGCAAAAGTCGCTGTTCGTCGTCACCTCCGGCGACCAGATCGCCCTTTCGGATCCCGACTACTTCGCGCGGTCGTTTTACGGTCTGGAGGGATACCGCGCCTACATCTACACCGACCGTCCCGTATACAGACCGGGCGACCTTCTCTTTTTCAAAGGCGTTGTGCGCCGTTATGCGAAAAACGAGTACTCGGCGGCGGGGGGAAGCGGCCAGCTCTCAATCGCCGATTCCGAGGGAACGATCACTCCCCTGCAAAATATTCAGATAGCGCCGGACGGCACCTTCAACGGATCGCTGACACTGCCTGAGGGAGAGATCCCCCTCGGAACATGGAATATAATTCTGGCGGCAAACGGATCGCAGTTTTCATCCGAGTTCGCGGTGGATGCCTACAAGAAACCGACATTCATGGTAACGCTCACCGCCCCCCAGCAGATATACACGGGAAACGAGCAGATCTCGTTCAATATTTCGGCGCGCCGTTTCACCGGCGAGCCGGTGTCAAACGCCTCAGCCGACTGCAAGGTTTTTCGAAAGAAAAAATATGACTTCTCTCCCGTTGGCAGAATTCCCTTCTTTGTCGTCGACCCCTCCTACCTGGGCCTCGATGCGACCGAGTCACGCAAAGAGCTTGTCTACGACGGAGCCGTATCGCTCGACGAAAACGGGACGGCGCTGCTCGAGGTCATACCTGAGAACGTGACCGACGACTACACCTACAGCGCGATCGTCACCGTCAACGCGGAGCAGAGCAGCGTCTCGGGAAGCGCTGCGGTATCCCTCAACCGCAGCCGCTTTTTTATACGGCTCGAACGTGAGGAGAGCTTTTACTCGCCCGGCGAAAAGGCGAAGGTTACGGCAAGACTGGTTCCCTATAAGGACGACGAGTCTGTATCAGATGTTAAAATTGAATGGGAGCTCTTTGAGCGTTCCTTTCAGAATATTTCCGAAGAGAAGCAGCGCAAGCGCGTCGCGCAGGGAAGCGCCCGGACGGGAGAGGACGGCAGTGCGCTGATTTCATGGCGTTCCCCCCGCAGCGGGCAGTACCAGCTTACGGTGAAGGCTAAAGACAGCACGCGCAGCGAGACGGCCGCCAGCGTCACCAGCTGGTCATCGAAGAAGAGAGACTCTATAGTTTTTCCGCAGAAAAATCTTATCATACAGCCGAAGAAGGACGTATGGAGCGCGGGTGAGCAGGCGGATGTGCTGATATCGGGCCCCGTCTCGGGCGGCACCCTCTTTCTGACCCTTGAATCGGCGGATGTAATCGCGCACAAGGCGGTGCGCCTCGACGGCAACGCCTTCCGCTACCAGTTCAGGATAAGCGACGAGATGAAGCCCAACTGCACTCTGGCGGCGACAGTCTTTTCGGGCGGCGAGACGTACACCGGCGAGGCGAAAATCGTCGTGCCGCCGGTAAACAAATTTATACAAGTGTCGCTTTCACCCGACAAACCGGTCTACGCGCCCGGCGACCGGGTGGAGCTTGCGATCGTGACGAAGATTCAGGACAAACCGGTTGACGCGGATGTCTCGATATCGGTCGTTGACGAGGCGATATACCAGATTCAGCCCGACCGCACCCCGCCCATTGCGACCTTCTTCTATCACCCGCGCCGCAACAATGTCAATACGACACTCTCGGGAATGTACCGCTTCTTCGGCTACTCGGAGGAGCAGCGCCTCGAACTGGCGCTCTCGCGATTCACCGCACTGCCCCTGGCGACGATGAAGGAGGACCGCGCACGCGACACCTTCAAGGATACCTGCTTCTGGAAGGCTTCGATCAGAACTGCCGCGTCGGGCAGCGCCAAGTCGCAGTTTGTGCTCGCCGACAATCTGACGAGCTGGCGTGTCAACGCCATGGCAGTTACAAAAAACAGCGAGGTGGGCCAGGCGCAGATCAATTTTATCGCGCGCAAGCAGCTGATGGTTGACGCGATCACGCCCCGCTTCATGTATGAGGACTCGCTTCAGACAATCGGGGCTTCGGTGACGAATCTCACCTCAGAAAAGATCACCGCGGAACTCACCTTCTCGTCAAGCGAAGCGATTACCGGTAAAAGAAGCCTGACGGTAGATCTTGCCGCGGGCGAGACAAAACCGATTCTGACACAGATAAAAGCGGGCAAGGCAGGCGCGCGCTTCAGCGCTAAGGTTACGGCGGGGGCACTGCATGATTCGTTTACCAGAGAGCTTCCGATTCTGCCGTGGGGTGTCTCTCGTTCTGAGACAAAAAACTGCCTTATCGACGGCAATACCGCAGCAGTACAATTCGCACTGCCGGCGAACGCGAAAGCGGCGAAAGTTTCAATCACCCTGGCAAGCGGTCTGGACGCGGGTCTCGCCGGTTCACTTGAGTACCTGGCCGATTATCCCTACGGCTGCATCGAGCAGACGATGAGCCGCTTTATGCCCCTCATGGCCGTCGAAAAGAGCGCGATCGTACCCGAACAGATCAAGGAGAGGCTGGGCGACATGGTTTCGCGCGGCCTTTACCTGATAAAATCGCACCAGCGTGAAGACGGCGGATTCGGCTGGTTCACCGAAGAAAAAGCCGACCCCCTGATGAGCGCCTACGTCTTCTGGGGTCTTACCAACGCGAAGAAGTACACCGATATCGATATGTCAGTATATGAGCAGTTATCCGCATGGCTTTACAGGTATATTGAAAGAGAGAATCCCCCCGTGTTCGAGCGGGCCTACGTTCTGCGCGCACTTGCCGAAGCAGCCCCGGTCAGAAGCATGAGCGAGAAGCTGAAAAGCGAACGGGGCTCGATGACACCCTACGCAAAGGCCCTCACCACTCTGGTTCTGCTTTCGGCGGGCGATCAGGCGGCGGCAAAATCTTTCTACGACGAATCGCTGAAAGCCGTCGACTTTAACACACTCAGTTCAATCGAGTACTCTGAGTGGCAGAATGATACGGTCGAGTGCGTCGCGGCTCTGCTCAGTGCGGCCGTGCGCATGCAGCTCGAAAACGATGTCGACAACCTCTCGCTTGAGCTTCTGAAATCGCGAAACGGTCCCGTGTGGAAGAGCACCCGCGACACCTCGGCCGCGCTCATCGCCCTGGCAGAGGCATCAGTATACAAAAATAAACAATACGCTCCGGTCGGCACGAAGGTTCTGCTCAACAACGCCCCCATCGCGACGGAGGAGCAGAGCTCGATCTATCAGCGCTCCGGTAAAGCAATCGAGATCGATGCGTCAGCGCTGCAGCAGAGCAACACCGTCACCTTCGAAAAGAGCGCAGCCGACAGAGTCGTCGCCTCGGTCATGATTTCGTATTATGATCAGAGCAAAAACACAAACGCCGCCCCGCGCGGAGTCGAGCTGAGCCGCACATTTTACAAATTGTCCGCAAACGGAAACGAGCTGGCACCCGTCAAATCTGAGCTGTTTGCCCGCGGCGATCTGGTGATGGCTGATCTGACACTAAAAATTGCCGATTACAGGAACGCCTATATCCTTCTCGAGGATCAGCTGCCGGCCGGATTCTCGGTTGTCAGAACAGAAGAGTATTACTCTTCATCGCTGAAGAAAGAGTTCGACCGGGCCTATCACTACGACGCCAAATCTGTTTTTCTGCTGGCTCCCGCATCAGAGGAGATTCATGTACGCTATTTTCTGCACGCCGATCTGCCGGGCAGTTACGATGTGCCGCCGGCAAGGGCTTCTTTCATGTACTACCCCGGGACAGGCGGCACGAGTGCATATAACGCGCTCGAGGTGAAGTGATTCAACTATTGCGCTTTGCGGAGTAATTAAAACATTTTTGTACTGTGAAAGCATGAAAAATAAAGCAAAACTGCCGCAAAGGCTTCCTGAACGAATCGTGAAGTGCTCGTTGCGAATGCGCAACATTGCCGCGCATTTCGGCGCGTTATGCGCGGCAATGCTGTACTGCACGGGATCGTTATGCGCCGGGCCTTTTCTGTCAGAGGCGAAGGCTGAGGCTCTTGCGGCAAAACACGGCCCTTGCGCGATCGTGATTCTCGACGCGAAGGACTGCGACATTCTTTATTTATACAACCCCGCGGCGGCCGTGGCGGGGCTGTATCCCCCCGGATCATCGATCAAACCCTTCAGCGCGGCACTGATTTACGACAACAAAAACCGCTACGGCGACATTCTGCAGTACGTTACCTGCAATGGAAAAGCGCGTGTCGGCACCGAAGGCCACCCCGTCTACAATATCCGCAAAGATGCGGGGGGATACTATGTGCGCTGCAGTCTGGCGCAGGGGCACGGGCGCATGGACATGCACGGGGCGATCGTCCACTCGTGCAACGCATGGTTTCTCGCACAGGTAAAGGATGCGCCCGAGGAATTCTGTGAAGAGCTCTGCCGCTCGTGGGGACTGAATCGGGACTTCGCGAGGGCCTACCGCGGAGTACCCTCCCGCGCGGCGGCCGCTTTACCGCACCTGCCTCGGACCGCGGCGCAGCTGAGCGTCATCGGTGAGGGGGGAGCCGTGCGCGTTTCGCCGCTTAAACTTGCACAGATGTACGCATCGCTGTTTACCGGAAAACCCATGATCGTACCCCACGAAGAGGACACCATAATGCAGGAGTCCCCTCTGCCCGCCTCGTCCGCCGCGCAAAACCGCATCTACGCCGCGCTCGCCGAAACCGTGACCCGGGGAACGCTGAAAACCCTGCGTCCAGCCGGTGCTAACCGGCTGCAGATTCTCGCGGGAAAGACCGGAAGCGCGACGAAGTATATGCAGAAATACAAAACTCACGGATGGTGCGCACTTCATCTGAAGGACAGAAACGGCGAGTACGTGCTCGTCGTGTTTCTCGAAGACGGAAACGGGCAGAAGGCGGCAAAACTGGCGGGTGATATCATTGAAGCGCTGTAAGTGTGAAGCCGCCGCGGGGACTCACCTGTTCACTATTTTAATTTTTACAATACTGACAACAGCCTGTACCGGTTCTCAGAGAGAAGAGCCGCTTATAGCACCCCAGGCGAAAAACGCGAGGGTTCTGGTTCTGTCGAAGTATGCACCCCGCGAGGTGACACTCAGTGCGAAAACGCCCCTCACTCTTATCGCGGGCAGAAGTCTGCGCAGTGCCGATTCGCTTCATCTTGTTATCGGGCAGGACAAAATATCGGCGGTAAATCTGGCGGATAAAATATCGGCCGAATATTTCGCGGTGAACTGCGATTCTCCCGTAACAATTACCGTCGAGGGTGCAAAGGGTACCCTCTCACGAACCTATCCGGGCACCCTCGATTTTTTCTGCAGCAACGGCTCGATCGGAATCGTCACACAGATTGATATTAATCTGTACGCACGAGCAGCCGCGAGGGCCGAGTCACAGGGTCTTGAAGCGTACTGCGGCGGGCACTTTGATGAACTTCTGCGTGCGATGGAGATCGTTATCAGATCGTATATTCTCGCGGAGGGCGACCGGCACGACTCTGAGCTTTACGATTTCTGCGATTTGACCCACTGCTTTGTTTTTACCGGCATACAGGAGGGCGACGT
>Ga0066604_10001377_pt1 | contig 13530 bp, 8 predicted proteins | sample Higcelwee11metaG_FD_59501 | JGI IMG/M metagenome (GOLD analysis project Ga0066604, IMG submission 59501) | Freshwater pond sediment microbial communities from the University of Edinburgh, under environmental carbon perturbations - High... | ecosystem: Environmental > Aquatic > Freshwater > Pond... | reverse complement strand
TCGCACCTCGAAGCCCTCCAGGGTGGCACGGGTGGTCTCGATGAGGTCGCTGAGGTGCTCACGCAGCTCGTCATCGTCGAGCTGGGCGAGGGGCTCGTCGTCGCCGAAGACGGCTTGGTCGTCGGGGTCGTCCTCGTCAGAGACGACGTGGGGCTCTTCAGCCCGGCCCTCTGCGCGGTCGATCAGGGTCACCACCGTCTCGTCGCCGTAGATCAGGCCCAAGATCGCCGGGAGGTAACGATCCATCGCGACCTTGTTGGCCATCAGGATGTTGGTGATGGCCATCTCGGCGGCGGGGGCGCCGAGGGGCTGGTTCAGGGGCACGCCCTCGACGTCTACGGAGGTCTTGAAGCGGATCTCACCATCGGAGAGGTCCATCTCGAAGTTACCCAGGGGCAAACCCCAGTTCGCGCGGGTGAGCAGCTCCAGCATCTCGGGGAACTTGGTCTCGGGGCAGCGCACGGGGAGGATCGTGTAGATGAGCGCAAGGAACTGCGTCTCGCGCACACGCGCGAAGAGGGGCACCGTGGCGCGGCGTAAGGTGAGCGCGCCGCGAATGATGCCCTCGTCTTCATCTGCCCGAAGGGGCTCCTCTTCGCGCTCCAGCACTCGCAGAAGGAGCTGGAAGAGGGTCGGTTCGGTCTCGCTCATGGGGTCTCCGTCGGGTGTCGAAGGCCCCCTTTATCTGCTCCTCGCTTAGAGGTCGCGCTCAAGGAGATACTTCACGGCCTTCAGCGCCCCGCCTGTGGTGTTCAGGTTGGAGGCGTTGCGCCAAGTGCCATACACCACGCGCCCGTCGCCGTCCTGGAACGAAACGAGCAAGGGCGAGTTGCTCAAGGTCTGGGACTGCGCGCCGGAGCGCCACTGGATGTCCCCAGAGGCCCACACCCGGGTGCCTTCGCCTTTGGCGGTGATCGGCGGCCACACGTCGAGGTCGTAGTTGACCTTAAACGTCTCTTGGCCCATGGACTCTTTGAGGTCGTCTTCAGCCACGTTGGCGGTCACCGTGCCCGTCTCGCCCATCTGGGCGTCGTTGGGGATTCCGTCGTCGCCGACAAACTCGATCTTGCCCGGCCAGCCCTGCTCGATGACGTCATAGGCCCAGTCCGTCGCGTAGAGCACGCCGCCGGCCTGCACATAAGCCTGCACCGAGGCGAGCACCTGGGGCACGACGCCGGAGGTGTCGGTGCCGTCGGTGTCGTAGAAGAGGTCTTCTTCTAAGTGCCCACCGTTAAAGAAGATCACGTCGTAGATCGCCAGGCCTTCGCTGTTGAGCAAAAACTGCTGGAGCTCTTCGCCGGTCTGGCCGTTGATGATGTCGTAGGTGCCGTAGCCCAAGGCGTCGAGCACGGCCTCGAAGTCGTCATAGGAGCCCGTGACGACGGCCACGTTGAGCGCGCCGCCGCCGCAGTCGGGGTCGGGCAACACGACGCTCTGGGCGGCGACGCTGACCTCGATGATCTCCAGAAGCTCGTTGCCCTCTTCGACATAGACCCGGTAGTCGGTGTTGTCGTAGACGTTCTCCAGCTTAAACTTGCCTTCAGCGTCGGTCACCGACGTCACCGTGTCGGCCAGCCAGCCGTCTTCAGTGATCATGTGGGTGTAGACGCGGGCGCCCTCGAGCCAGGTGTTGCGATCGTAGTCGCACACCCGGCCCTCGATGTTGAGGCCGTCGCCGCCGGGCACATCGGACAAGGCGCGGATGGTGTTGTCAGACTTGCAGCCGACCACCAAAAGGGCGGCGCTGAGCGTGAGGAGAGCGCGCATCAGAAGGACCTCCCGGGGACGCGGACGTAGATGTCGTAGGTGTCGAGGAGCACGGTGCCGTCGCCGAGCACGTTGAGGGTGAGCTTAAAGAGCTGATCCTCGGTGGTGGCGGGCATGGTGCCGCGGAAGCTCAAGGAGAAGGTGACCTCTTGGCCCGAGGCGCTCGACGAGAGCGCGTAGCTCGACGGCGAGACGTCGGTGACGAAGCCCCACTCATCGCCCTCGATCTGCAACGAGACCGAGCTGAACTGCACCGAGCTGACGAGGTCGCCGATGGCGTCTACGATCGTGGCGCGCAGCGCCGAGGCGCTGCCGGTGGACCAGTTGAAGACGAGGCGGTCATCGGCCACGCCGTCGCCGTCGGTGTCGGCGTAGGAGCCGGTCTTGGTGGCCAGATCGTTCATCTGGGCTTGGGCGGCGGTGCCGTTCACCGTGATGCCGATGAGGTAGGCGCCGGTGTCGAGGGCGGAGGCCACCACCTCGGAGGAGCCCGCGGCCAACGAGCAGGCCGGAGGCACGCCGTAGCCGGTGTCGGGGTCGCGCAGCGCGGCGTCGGTGGCGTACACGAGGATCGGCAAGGCGTAGTCGCGGAAGCCGAAGCCGCCGATGCTGCCGCCGCCAGCGCTCGCCGAGCTGAACGATGAGCCGCCCGCGCCACCGAAGGCGTCGGAGCCCGAGGCGATGAAGGGGCGCACATCGGTGGAGCTGTCGTAGACGTTGTCGCAGTCTTGGTCAAAACCCATGCCGGAGAGGCCCTGGTAGAGCGCCTCCATGCCGGACTCTGGGGTGTCGCCGCCGTAATGCAGCGGCAATGACTTCAGCTTCGAGCTCACCGTCGCGACGTCTGAGGTGACCTGCTGGATGAGGATGAAGGGTTTATCGCCCGTGGATCCGTAGCTTGAGTAGACGTAGTCGTCGTAGGTGGCCGCGCCGTACTGCGCGTCGGGCAAGGTGGCGCTGAGCTGGGAGACGATGGTGGAGAACTCGCTGCCCATGGTGTTCACGAGGCCAGACATGGAGCCCGTCGTGTCCAACAAGAAGGCCACGTCGCCGAGCTGCACCGAGAGCTTGAACGTGAAGTCGTTCTCGACCCGGGTGCGCTCCTCGACGGTGACGTAGACGCCGGTGATGATCGAGCCCGGGTCTTTGGGGTTGGTGCCCGCGGCGATCTCGGCGCCGTCGGAGAAGCCGTCGGAGTCGGTGTCGTTGGAGTAGGCGCTCGTGCCGTAGACGTCGCGCTCCTCTTGGTCGCTGAGGCCGTCGCCGTCGCTGTCGGTGTCGGCGAGGTCATAGACGCCGTCGCCGTCGCTGTCGCGGGGGGGCTCGGAGCCGCCGGACTCTTCAGCGTCGGACACACCGTCGCCGTCGCTGTCGCCGTCGAGGTAGTCGTAGATGCCGTCGCCGTCGGTGTCCCGGGGCTCATCTTCCCAGGCGGACGTGCCCGCCTCGTAGATGTCGGCCACGCCGTCGCCGTCGGCGTCTTTGTCGCGGTAGTCGGGGCGGGTGTCGCCGTCGGAGTCGATGAGCGCGCAGTCGGCGCCGATCTCCCAGGAGTCAAGGATCCCGTCCCCGTCATCGTCGAGGTCGTGGAAGTCTTCGATGCCGTCGCCGTCGAAGTCCTCTAGGCCTTCGTTGGCGTCGAGGATGCAGTTGCCGTCGGAGTCGTCGTCGCGGAAGTCTTCGACGCCGTCGCCGTCGGTGTCCCAGGGCAAGGTGAGCGCGTCGTCGTCGCCCGCCTCACGATCATCCGGGACGCCGTCGCCGTCGGTGTCGGTGTCGAGGTGGTCCGCGAGGCCGTCGCCGTCAGTGTCGACGGTGATCTCGACCTCAACACCGTCCTCGCCCCGCTCCAGGTCAAAGCCTTCGTGCAGGTCGAGGATGTTGTCACCGTCGCTGTCCGCCCAGGAGATGTTGTCGGGCTGGGTGTCGGCGGTGCCGTCGTCGCCGCCGCCTTTGGTGCAGGCGATCAGCAGCGACAACGCGGTGGCTGCAGAGAGGAGGCGCATGGGGGCTGGCTCCGTGGGGGGGAAGGATCAGTATACACAACCTGCGCTTGGGCGCAGATCGGATTCTGATCTTCTTGGAGTCAACCCGCCGGGCGGCTTGGCGCCTCAGCGATCGCAGCTTGGGTTGGTCGCGCCGGGGCTGCCGAGGTCGGTCTCGTCGCCCCAGGCGGCCGTCGCGATACACCAGGAAGAACCGATGTCATTCAGGGCGGACGTCAGCGCGCTGGGCGAGAGGCTCAGGCTGGCGCCCTCCGGGTTGGGGAAGGTCGCGCCGCCGTCCCATGCGACCTCGTCAATGACCAGATCGCCGACCTTCACGGCGAAGGAGTCGCCGCCGGAGTTCTTGAGGCTCAGGCCGGCCCAGGCCGCGTCGACGTCAACGCCGCCGTTGTCGGTGGAGACCAGCTCGCCGCCGATCACGATCAGGGCGCCTGGGGCGAGGGTGATCGGCGCGCCGGACTGCACGCGGTGGTCTTCGTCCCCGGTGGAGCTCAGGGTGAGGCCGTTGAGGGTCAGCTCGCGGGAGGTGGTGTTGAGCAGCTCCACCCACTCGCCCTCGGGATCGGCGACGCGGCTGGGGTTGACCATGATCTCGGTGATCACGAGGTCCCCTTCAGCCCAGCTCGTCTCATCAGTGAGCCCGTCGCAGTCCTCGTCTACGCCCGTGGCGTCGATCTCCGAGGCGTCGGGGTTGATGCCGCTGTCGTCGTCGTCGCAGTCTTGGGGGTCGTCGTCGCAGGCGGTGAAGCCGTCGCCGTCGTTGTCAAAGCCCTCGTCGATGGCGCCGTCGCCGTTGTTGTCGATGCCGTCGCACACCTCGGTGGACACGCAGTCGGCGAGGCCGTCGCCGTCACTGTCGACGAAGTCTTCGTCCGCTGCGCCGTCACCGTCGTTGTCGACGCCGTCGCAGTCCTCCACGTCGAGGCAGTCGGGCGTGGTGTCGGAGTCGGCGTCGGAGAAGCCCTCGTCCGCGCGGCCGTCGCAGTTGTTGTCCACGCCGTCGCAGTCTTCAGAGCGGCCGGGGTACACCGTGGCGTCGGCGTCGTCGCAGTCGCCGTCCTCGACGGTGGCGCCGTCGCCGTCCGCGTCGGCGTTCACGGGATCGCCTGGGTCGGGGACTTCAGTGTTGGTGTCGTCCGCGGGGGGCGTCGTGCCATCTTTGTCGCCGCAGCCAGCGGCGAAGGGGAGGAGCAGGGCGAAGACGAGGCACGAGCGGGACATGGAGACTCCTTTGGCGTCGGGGGAGCACCATAGCCGACCCGAGGCGGGGGTGGGTGGCTTGTGCGGGCCCACACGCCTCAGCGAGACCAGAAGCCCTCAAGCCGCGTCGTGAGCGGGCCTGGGTGGGAGGCGTAGGGCCGATGGCCGCCGGGGACGTGGGTGACCTCGACCTCGGGCCGGTGGCGCAGCACCTCCTCGACGCTCCACGGGGTCTCGGGATCGGTCGCGCCGAGGATCCACAGCGTCGGCACCGCCGGGGGCGTATTTACCTCCCAGTGAATCACGCCGCGAAGGCGCCCCAACAGAGTCTCTTTGCTGAGCCTGGGGCCCGCGGTGAGCTCAGTGATCAGGGCCTCGGGCAGCCCGTCTCGGGCCAGCACCGCGCGGTGGTGGCGGCGGTAGAGCCACTCCACGACCGGCGCGGGCGCGGCGCCGAGGAGCGCCGTCTTGCGCCGGGCGGCGTCGGAGATGAGCGCCGGGCTGGGCAAGGTGGCGATCACGGCCAAGGTGCGGAGCAGCTCAGGCGGCAGACACGCGGCGACGAGGCCGCCAAACGAGCCGGTCACGGCGTCGAAGGGGCCGTCGCTGAGGAGATCAGCGGCGTGCAGGCGGGTGAGGAGCGCGGCGGCGGCGGCGCGGGGGCCGCCCGGGGGCAGATCGCAGGCCAGCACAGGGCGGCGCGCGGCCAAGGCCTCCACCAAGGGTGACATCTCCCGGGCGTCGCCGAACAGCCCGGGCAACAAGAGCGCCCGGCGGCGCCCACGCTCAGGACCAGCGGCCCAAAGGCCCTCACCTACACGGCGCATTGGTCGGCTCCTACAAGGGGGTGACAGCTTACGCGCCCCTGGCCAGGGGCTCGCCCGTTGGGCCTCGCTTCGCGCTATGCTGGTGCACGCCAGGAGGATTCTATGCGTGCATCTCTCGCGCTCGTCGCCAGCGCCACATTGATCGTGGGCTGCAAAAAAGAGGAGGGCTTTGAGCCCGCGGTCACGGTGATGGACGCCCCCAGCGCGTCCGCCGTCATCGTCGATCCATCCGTGGGCTCGGGCAGCGTGCTCATCCCTGTGCGGGTCACGAACAGCTACGGCGTGGCCGTGGCCAACCTCACCGGCGAGGTCACCTTGTCCTTCGCCGGAGAGGCCCTGGACGACAGCACGGCCACCTTGGCCCTGGATCCTTGGGGCTATGGTGAGGTCGAGCTCTCCAGCACCACCCCGCAAGAGGTGATCGTCACGGTCACCAACGCCTCCACAGGCGGCAGCGGCGGCACGGGCTCGGCGTACATCACCGGCGGCGCGGATCTCTCCACGGGCTTCTTCCCCGGCTGGCTCGCGCAGTCGGCGGCGGACGAGGTGATCGCGCTCAACGGCGGCCTGCTCATGCGAGAGGGCGGCACCTTGACCTGGCAGGCCTTCGAGGCCGGCAGCCCGACGCGGCAGGTCGCGGCCTTCCCGGATCTCACCGGGCTCACCGTCGGCGACATCGACGAGGACGGCGCTGAAGACGTCGTCGTCTGGCGCGGCGCCGAGGTCCACCTTCTGCGGGGGCGCCCTGGCGGCGGACTCGGCTACAAGGTGGGCTACGAGGCCGAGGCCACGGTGCGCGGCGTGGCGATCGGCCGCTTCGACAGCGTGTTGGCCGCCGACGTGGCGATCCTCTACTCCGATGACAGCGTCGGCGGCGTGCAGCTCCTCAGCGGGGATGGTGTCTGGGGGTTTGAGCCCACAGAGCCCCGGGAGCTGTTCTTCGACTTCTGGGGCGCGAGCGCCGGAGACTGGGACAACGACGGCCGCGACGAGCTGGCGATGCTCGCGTCGGACGAGGACGGCATGGGCGTCGTCTACCGCTATGAGCTCGGCGACGCGGGCTGGGCCACGGCGGGCATCACCTTGGCCGACGACCTCGACCGGCCCATGCGCCCGGGAAGCCGGGTGTTGCCCGGCGTTGACATCACCGGGGATGGCCTGCAAGAGCTGCTCGTCGTCGGTGTGCCCCCCGACACCACGGGGCAGCAGCCCTTGGCGATGTACACCTTCGCCAGCGGCACGAAGGTCTATGAGCTGTCGTGGGGCAGCTTCGCGGTGACGCCGAGCGACGTGAGCGGCGACGGCACCGCGGATCTCGTCGTCACCGAGCACGACCCCGACGTGCTGCGCATCATCAGCGTCGACACCGACGACGGCCAGCTCATCAACCGCACCGCTGGCGACATCCCGCCCACCCAGAGCGTCGCTGTGGCCGACACCGACGGCGAAGATCTCCCCGAGATCCTCCTGCATGACGGCGCGGTGATCTACGGCCTGCCCGGCGAGCGTGACGAGGAGGTCGAGGCCCGCTGGAAGACCCGCAGCGAGGGCAGCGTGCTCTTCGGCGGACTCGCCGCGGCGGGCCCGGTGCTCACCGTAGAGATCGACGGCAGCGCGGGCACGGAGCTGCTCCTGGCCCGCACGATCAGCGGCGTCGTGGCGCTCCAGGTGCTTGATGTGGTGAGCGACGAGGAGGGCGGCTTCAAGTTCACCGGCAGCACGGCGGGGCGCATCGACGTCGATGGCGGCGCGAGCGGCGCGGCGACGGCCCTTGACCTCGCCTACTGCGACGGCGTGCTCTACGCGCTGATCTCTGATGGCGGCACGACGCTCTACGCGGCCACCCCCGACGGCGTCGAGGGCCTCGATCTTGTCGCCCAGCTCGACGTGAGCGCCTCGGCCATCGCCTGCGGAGACGGCGCCACCTTCGGCGCGGTCGTGGTGCTCGGCGGCGGAGAGGTCGCCGCCTATGACGCCTCCCTGGCGCTCGTCGGCCAGACCTCGGTGTCGACGAGCGCTGAAGACGTCGCCGTGGCCACGCTCAGCGGATCGGGCCCGGAGATCGTCACCTGCGAGACGCCGGGCTGCTCGCTTCTGGCCGCGGACCTCGACCTCGACGGCTTCGACGAGGTGATCGAGGGCGGTGATGCGCCGACGATCACCGGCTGGGCGAGCTCTTGGAGCCTGCCGCTCGGCGGCGTGCCCACCCTGGGCGACTTCGACGGTGATGGCCTCGACGACGTGCTGTTCACCGACATCTCGACCGGCCGCATCGCGATTCACCTGAGCCTCGTCGGCGCCGTGGCCCCGGCGCGGGTGCAGCACACCCGGCGGTCGATCGCGGGCCCGGCGCTCCTCGCCGATGGCGACGGCGACGAGATCCGCGAGGTGTTTATGCTCGAGGTCTCCGGCGGCCTGTACATGAGCCGCCCGTCCACGAGCGTCACGGAGTGAGCCCCTCCGAATGATCCGCGGGCTCCCCCTCGCCGCGCTGGTGCTGCTGGCTTTGCTCCCCGCCAAGGCTGAGGAGCCGCGGCCCGCGTGGGAGTCGCCGCGGGTGCCGGCTGGGGCCGCGCCGCCCGCGGGGCTCAGCTCGATGACGGCGGAGTCCTGCGGCGCCTGCCACGTCGAGATCGCCGCCGAGTGGCGGGCGTCGGTTCACGCCCACGCCTGGACCGACGCCCAGTTTCAAGGCGAGATCAAGAAAGATCCCGCCGTGACCTGGCTCTGCCTGAACTGCCACACCCCCGCCGGGGACCAGCAGGCCGAGCTGGCTGTGTCCACTGGGGATCCCAAGAACCCCCAACGCGCCGCGAACCCCAGCTTCAACGCCGCGTGGCGCGAGGAGGGCGTGAGCTGCGCGAGCTGCCACGTTCAAGACGGCAAGATCCTCGGCGTGTACGGCGACGGCCGCGCCCCGCACCCCGTCGAGGTCAGCGACCGCCTACGCAGCGCGGACGTGTGCCTGGGCTGCCACCAGGCTGTCGCGATGGTGAGCCCCACCTTGGCCTGCGCGTTCAACACCGGCGAAGAGTGGCGGGAGTGGGGTGGCGAGGCCACCTGCCAGAGCTGCCACATGCCCGAGGTCACCCGGCCCGTCGCCGTGGGTGGGCCCGTTCGGGAGGGCCGCCGCCACCTGTTCTTGGGCAGCCTCATCCCCAAAGACGCCCTGAGCGCTGAGGAGGAGGCGTACTACGCGCTCTTCGCCGCCGGGCTCGACGCCGAGCTGGTCTTGCCCCAAGACGCCCCGGCGGGCACGATCGTCGAGGGCCAGCTCATCCTGCACAACGCCCGCGCCGGGCACCACCTGCCGAGCGGCGATCCCGAGCGCCACCTGCTCGCCACGGTCACGATCGTCGATGGCGCCGGGCGGGTGATCTACGTCGCCCGATACCGCGTCGGCCAGCGCTGGCGCTGGTGGCCCGAGGCCGAGCGCCTCGACGACAACCGCCTCGTGGCGAACGAGCGCCGGGTGGTGCCGTTTACCTTCCCCATGCCTGAAGGCGGCGCGACGGCCAAGCTCGTCGTCGAGCACCGTCGGATCTCGGAGGAGGCCGCCGCGTATCACGCCTTGGAGGGCTATCCGACGGGTCGGGTGGTCACCGAGGCCCAGCGCACGTTAACCGAGACCGGGCAGAGCCCCACGAACCCCCCGACCGGAGCACAAGATGGGTGAGCGCGTCTTCGTCACTGGCGCCACGGGCCGCATCGGTCTGCCGCTGGTGACCGCGTTGCGGGCCGCGGGCCATGAGGTCGCCGGGCTCACCCGCACCGACGCGGGCTCTGAGGCGCTCACGGCCTTGGGCGCCCAGGTCGTGCGGGGCAACATGGACGACGCCGAGGCCCTGCGCCGGGGCGCTGAGGGCGCTGAAGTCGTCTACCACCTCGCGGGCGGCGTGCGTGGCCCAGGCCGCATCACCCCCGACCTGCTCAACCGCCGGGGAACAGAGCTGGTGATCGCCGCTTGCGCCGGGGTGCCGACGCTTCGCGCCTTCGTCTACGCGTCGAGCTGCGCGGTGTACGGCGATCGCAGCAACCTCTGGGTCGAAGAAGACTTTGAGCCCTCGCCCAACACCCGCTACGGGCGCTCCAAAGCCGACGCCGAGGCCCTGGTGCGCGCCTCCACGGCTCGGGGCGACCTCCCGGGCGTCATCGCCCGCATCGCCGCGGTCTACGGCAAAGGGTTCCCGTTTATGATGGAGGAGCCGATTCGTTTGGGGCGAGGCCTCTTGCCCGGCGAAGGCCGCAACCACGTCCCGACGATCCACATCGACGACTGCGTGGCCGCGCTCCAGGTGATCGCCGCCAAGGGCCGCCGCGGCGAGGTCTACCACGTCGCCGATCGCGCCCAGCCCCAGCTCAAGGAGCTCTACGCCTTGGTGGCCGCCGCCACCGGGGGCCGCGCGCCGACGTTCTGGTCCACCTACATCCCGTCTTATGTGCAGCTCAGCGCCGCTCGTCAGAATGAGCGCCTCTGGAGTCGCCTCGGTGTGAAGCCGCGCTTCACGCCCGACAACATCCGGCACTACACCAACTCCGTTCGCCTGCGCACGGAGAGATTGGCCAAAGAGCTGGGTTTTGGCTGGAAGTATCCCGATCCAAAAGACGGCGTGCCCGCAGTGTTCGTGTCCAACGCTTGACCCCCCCGATGTTCCTCGCATATAAGGGGAAGTCGCGCTGGCTCCCCGCGTGAAGAGGTGTGCTGATGTCTCTGCTCGTTGTCCTGATGCTCGCCGGATGCTCCCCGAACGACGCGGTCGTCGGCGGCACCTTTCACGCATGGCTCGCCAAGGGCTCCTCCGCGGCCGTCGCGACGGGATCGATGGATCTCAACAAGACGAGCTTCACGCTGGACTGCGTCTCCGAGACTCTTGAAGACGGCAGCGTCTGCAACTTCGGCACGCCGAACCCCGTCGATGACCGCTTCGACGAGCCCTACTTCAACGACGGCACGGGCGCCGGGAGCGCCAATCGCCCGATCTTCTCCCAGTTCGCGCGCCTCGGCGACGACATCTTCTATGGCTACCAGGGCGAGGTGAGCGCCTGGCGCTCCGAGGCGATCATCACCTCGGAGAACGACTTCCAGCTCACGGTGCACCACGACCTCGACGCCGTGGCGCCTGGCCAAGACTTCCGCTTCGCCTTCGTGATCGACCCCGACTACCAGCCCACGATCTGCATCGAGTCTGGCCAGACCTGCTACGTCGATGGCGACAACGACGGCGACGGCTGGGCGGACTACAACGACCCCGACTGCCTCTCCGACGCTTGGGAGGTCGGCTACACCCACCTCTCGTGCAACAACGGCATGGATGACGACGAGGACGGCCTCGTAGACGGCGCCGACTCCGACTGCACCTCGGCCTTCGCCACCGAGACCCCCCAGACCAGCTGCAACGACAACCAAGACAACGACGGCGACGGCCTGCGCGACGCCGCCGACCCCGACTGCTCGATCGGCTGGGAGCTCGACGAGGAGACGGGTGAGTCCAACGACCTCTACGCCTGCGGCGACCTCCTCGACAACGACGGCGACGGCGACGTAGACCTCGACGACGACGGCTGCGAGAGCGTCTGGGACAACGCAGAAGACGGCGCGCTCAGCGGCGACGCCTGCGCCGATGAGCTCGACAACGACGGTGACGGCTGGGTCGACAGCTTCGACAGCGACTGCCTCTCCGGCGACGGCGAGTCTGCGCTCAGCGGCACGCCTTGTGGTGACGGCCTGGACAACGACGGCGACGGGTTCACCGACGCCAACGATCCAGGCTGCGTCGACTCCCTCGACGGCGCCGAGACCGACCTTGGCCTCACCTGCACCGACGAGACCGACAACGACAGCGACGGCTACGTGGACATCGAAGATCCCGACTGCGTGCTCGGCGAAGAAGAAGACGACACGTTCTTCGGCCTCTACGCCTGCAACGACGGCCTCGACAACGAAGACACCGCTGACGGCGAGATCGACATCGACGACAGCCACTGCACCAGCGCCTTCGACAACAACGAGAACAGCACCTCGGGCTCGTCCTGCCGCGACGGCGACAACAACGACGACGACCTCGACGGCTGGGACAACAACGCCGACCCCGACTGCCTCGTCGGCAGCGCGGAGCTCGGCTACACCGGCTACATCTGCAACAACGGCGTCGACGACGACTCCGACGGCCTCGTAGACTCCGAGGACGCCGGCTGCGTCGCGCCCCAGCGTTCTACTGAGGACGACACGGCGAGCGCCGACTGCTCCGACGGCCTGGACAACGACGGCGACGGCTTCATCGACGGCACCGGCCTCGTGACCACGGAGGTCGTCGACGGAGAGGACGTCGAGGTCACCTACCTCGCCGATTACGGCTGCTGGATGGGCGGCGCTGAGGCCGACGACGCGTCGATGCAGTGTGGGGATGGCATCGACAACGACGGCGACGGCTTCACCGACGCCACGGACGTCGACTGCGTCTCCGCCTCCACCATCGTCGAGGGCCCCATCGGCGCCTGCGACAACAAGCTCGATGATGACGGCGACGGCTGGGCCGACAACTCCGATCCCGACTGCGCGACGAGCCTGTACGAGGTCGGCTTCACCGCCAGCGCCTGCAACGATGGCGTCGATAACGACAGCGACGGCGACGTAGACGCCGATGACGCCGACTGCGCCCTCGCCTCCACCCGCTTTGAGACCGTCGATGAGTGCGGCGACGGCGTAGACAACGACGGCGACGGCTGGATTGACCGCGGCAACAACGACGACGATCTCGGCGACCCGAGCTGCCTCAACGGCGGCCCCAGCGAAGGCGGCGGCGCCTCCGGCCTCACCGAGTGCAGCGACGGCCTCGACAACGACAGCGACGGCGACACCGATCGTCTGGACACCGACTGCAACAACAGCTTCGACACCATCGAGGCCACTGAAGACGCCGGTGAGCCCCAGCCGTTCAACCTCAACTACGGCGACACCCTTGAGGAGTGGTCCAAGGACGAGGACGGCAAGACGATCTACTACCTCAACGCTGGCGCGGCGCAGACCAACCCCTCCGACGCTGAGGTCTTCTGGAGCTTGCCCCAGGAGTGGCTCGCTGGCTTTGCCCACGCCAAGTTCGCCGACGATGAGCTGATCGTGGTCCCCAACGACTTCCACTACATGGAGGCCGACGCCAAGAACCCCGACCCCGCGGCCTACACCTCGAAGGTTGAGGAGATCACCAGCTACGCGCGCATCTGGGAGGCCGAGCTCGGCACCTACGGCGGCATGAACCCGACCGACTTCACGATCAAGGTCGAGGACAACGCCTGGCGCCCCATCGACGACTCCGAGGCGGGCCTAGACAACTTCGTCGAGACCCACTACTCCTACGTTCGTTTTGAGGGCACCCCGACCTTTGAGATCGGCACCGCCGTCAAGGGTGACTACCAGATCTTCGTTCAGGGACGTGACTCCTTGTCCTTCGCGGTGCTCAAGGGCACCTTCGAGGTCGAGGCCATCCGGAAGGATCGCTGGAGCTACGGCATTCTTGAAGAGGACAAGATCAACGAGCACGTCGAGGAGGCCGAGGAAGAGGGCACGGTCTACATCCCGTCCCCCTGCACGACCTACTGATCGATTTTTGGGTGAGCGCCTTGACAGGTGGCGCTCATCCAGAATAAGATCCTTGTTCAGTGAAGCGTGAGGCTTCGCGCCAGCTTTGGCCGGGACCTCCTCCAAGTCATACCGAGTGCGTCCCCCCCCCCCA
>Ga0066604_10001362_pt1 | contig 13656 bp, 22 predicted proteins | sample Higcelwee11metaG_FD_59501 | JGI IMG/M metagenome (GOLD analysis project Ga0066604, IMG submission 59501) | Freshwater pond sediment microbial communities from the University of Edinburgh, under environmental carbon perturbations - High... | ecosystem: Environmental > Aquatic > Freshwater > Pond... | reverse complement strand
GCCTCCTTCTTTCGGTTTTTATCAAGAAGGAGTGTCTATTACAATCAGGATACATCAGTTGACGACCTCCTGAAGAAGCACCAACAAGCTATATCAAGTGATCCAGAGAATGCAGTAAAGCAGGAAGATGTTTTTGATACTGAATTGAACGGCCTGCTTGTCCGGCTTGGCAAGACTAAAGCTGCGTATGGGGTGCTGCTGCGGCGTAATGGTAAGCTGACCCGCGTAACCATTGGCGAGCATGGCGTATATTATCCAGACCATTCAGATGCAAAGTTTAACGCACGGAAACAAGCCCGGAGCCTAATTGCGGATATGGATAAGGGCGAGAACCCCAACGAGATTAAGAAGGAACGCCGGGAACAGGGATTGACGCTACAAGAAGCACTTGACAACTATCTGCTCGACAACCCGCAACTGAAACCACGCACCGTTAAAGAATATCGTGCAATGCTTCAAAATCATGCTACTGACTGGCTGAATAAACCGATTAAGACCATCACTCCTGATATGGTTCAAAAGCTCCATACAAAACTTACCAGAGATCAAAAGCCCGAACAGGCAAACAAAGTGGTTCGTACTCTTCGAGCAATTTTCTACCAGAACAAGGCATTGCTGTCAGAAAACCCTGCCTGCCTGCCTCGCAAAAAGTGGAATAAGGCAGAACGCAGAACCAGAGTTGTGAAAGATTTTCAGCTCCCTGACTGGTATGTTTCAATCCATAACTATCGTAATCAAGACATTGCTGATTATTTAATGTTGTTACTGCTTACAGGTATGAGACGCAGCGAGGGATTTTCCCTGTTATGGGAGGATGTAGACCTGACAGCCAAGACGTTGATTGCAAGGGACACCAAAAACGGTAAAGATCATACCATGCCATTGTCTGACTTTCTCTGTGAGATACTGGCGCGGCGGGAACCGGACAAGGTGAATCGTTACGTGTTCCCTTCACTGACAAGCGCATCCGGCCACCTTGAGGAACCAAAGAAGGTGTTAGAGGCAGTAGCCAAAACCAGCGGGATCAAGTTTTCATTCCACGACCTAAGAAGAACGTTTATGTCTGCTGCTGCTGCACTTGGTATTTCTGAAACTCTTATCAAGCGCCTTGTGAATCACTCAATCAGCGATGTAACAGGCGGATATATATTCAGCATCGAAAGCAGCGGTCCCCACCAGCGTATGCAGGAGATTACAGACTTGATCCTGGGATATATCACCCGGCCTGCTGCCGTACTGTTGGCGGTCAACCTGCTACTGGATCAGGAGGCAAAACGGGCTGCAAAGGTTATCAGCCTTGACGATAGGCGGCGGACACATGGATAGTCTGTTAAAATGAGGTGGCGTTTCACCACCCCCTTGCAATGTCGCTTGATTGCATGGGTAGTGTTGACTTGATACTAATAAAAGGTATATGGTTCTGTTATGGCATGGAAAGTGACATTACACAGAAAAGCAGAAAAACAGACACGTAACATGCCGAAAGCGGCACTTGCTGCATTATTTGAACTGATGAACAGTATCCGACAATTTGGCCCTATGCGTGGAGACTGGCCAAACTATGGAAAGCTTTCCGAAAATAAGCATCACTGCCACCTAAAGAAGGGCAATCCAACGTATGTTGCTGTCTGGATTGAGGATAAGCAACACGTTACAGTTGAGGTGATTTATGCAGGCACTCACGAAAAAGCACCATACTAATGACCCTCTTGTGTCCCTGGAACTAAGGGTACACAGAAGCAATGTTGAGCGGATCAAGGGCTATATTGCCCAAATTGAACCGGCTACAGATACCACCATCGGCATTGATGATTTCTATTCCAAACACTTTAGTGACCAACCGAAACCGGCTGTCAGTCTACGCGGACTCAGGTATCGTGAAGATATAACACAGCGGCAACTCGCAGAAATCACCGATATTCCCCAGCGGCATATCAGCGAAATGGAAAACGGCAAGCGTCCCATAGGCAAAGAGACGGCCAAAAGACTTGCAAAGGCGCTTAACAGCGATTACAGGACGTTTCTGTAAGAAAGTCTTCTGAAGTGTGCTCACGTTACCCATGATGAAATATTTGAATCCTTACGACTTTCGCACTGACAAAACCGCCAAAACCTGCCCTGTAAAGATCAGGGAAAAGTTACAGGGTGTATCTTGATTGATACGCATATTATATGTATGGTGAATCAATGAATATCGTCTGGGATGAAAACAAGGCTATCGTCAATTTCAATCGGCATAGCGTCACTTTTGAGTCAGCCGTTTCAGCTTTAAGCGATGATCTTGCCATTACCATTGAAGATACCGACCACGACGAAGAGCGTTTTGTCACTATTGGTATGGGGGCAAACTTCACGTTATTGGTTGTGGTGTACTGCTACCCTGATGAAATGACTGTCCGTATAATTTCGGCACGTAAAGCAGAACCCCATGAAAGGAAAGATTATGAACAGTGCCCCTGATATGAGGCCGGAATACGATTTCAGTAAAGGCAAGCGCGGTGCTGTCATTCCGAATGCAGGCAAAGCCAGAATCACCACCTACCTTGATACTGACATTGTGGAATGGCTGAAGTCACGCGGTGAAGCTGAACACAAGGGATACCAGACAGTCCTTAACGAGATTTTAAGAAAGCAGTTGACCCCTGAACCACCGATTACAGAAGTGATACGGCAGGTTATCAGGGAAGAGCTGAAACGGGCGGCTTAACCTGGCGCGGCTTACATGCCGGATAATCCCGTATGTAAACCACCCGCGTGAAGCGCGACCAAGTGCCTATGCAGCCTTTTTCTGATGCACACATTCCCACCCTATGCAGGCAAGCTGAACGGTTTTAGGGATAGGACGCGCTCCCGTGCTGTAGGCGCTGATTGTTCTGGTAGTAAGCCCCAAAGCATCAGCAGCCTGCTTTAAGCTAAGACCGTACCGGGAACGCCAACCGGCAAACAGCCGTGTCCCTTCATCAGGTGCATTCTGTGCTTGTGCATCAAGCCAGAGCGTGTCAGCACCTATCTGAATATCAAGATCAGGCCATTCGATAGTCCAGCCGTACTCATCGGTTACGGCCTTGATAAATTGTGCCGGATCAAGCAATGGTGCAAGGCCAGCAGATTCTTCAAAGAACGGTTTGAAATCAACGGTAAAGACAGAACCGTTTCTGAAGGTAAGCTTGGCAGTGTGATTTTCAAAGGCTTCTACATGCTGAAGACGTGGCCTGTTCATTTGTGCCATTTGCCCCACTCCTCCTGTAACTCGCGGTTGTGTTCGACAATCCATGCCAGCACTTCACGCTTCAGTGCAGCAGGTATTAACCCGGTACAATCCATACTCTCAAGGTTAATGGTTGCATCAATACCGCAACCAATCAGGTGTACATGGGGCGGGGTTTGAAGCGCGACCAAGGACGGCTCATTCTTGCACCGTCCTATCTGATAGATGCCTGAACAGATCGGCGGCGGTTATTCTCCTTTGCGGGGCTTTCTGGGGCGCGCGGGCTTTGCCTCATATCCAGACTCTTTCAGTTTACCCAAAACCTCTTGTGTGTCTACTCTCAACTTTTCGTACAAATTAGATATTCTTGTTTTCCCCTGCGCTGTTTTTCTCTCCACAACAGTCTTCACTTCATCGTTTATCATCTCAACCATCTGATTCCCGACAAGTACCACCTCTTTTTCATCAAACTGCGGTAACACTCTTCTGAGCAGTCCCCTAAGAGAATCCGTCCAGTGCTCAAAATCGTTTGCACGTAGGGCGTTATAATCAGCAGAACCTTCATCTTTTTTACCTACTATCACCCTGGAAACAGCCCTGAACAAGTTTGATCTTCCATCGGCTGTCCTTACATCAATGCTTTTCTTGAACTCTCGAGCCTCTTCCAAGCTCATTTCTGAATCACAGTACAAGCCAGAACCGGTGAGGTAGCCCGCATCTACCTCAAAGTAATTAGCCAGCTTTTCAAGCGTTGCTGTTGTTGGTTCTACTGCACCTTGGAGGTAGTTTTGAACGCCTGCCAGAGTTAGACCAGTTGCGCGGGCTGTTGCAGCTTGACTGGTCTTGTCAACCTCTTCTCTGAGTAGACTTACAATCCGTTCAGGCGTCTTCCCGCCCACTCCTTTTGGTCTTGCCATCGCTCATTACCGCCTACCATTTTAATTATTGACAGCCTACAATTGTTATTGTAGATACAATTCAAATGGTAGTCAATCGTTTCCAAATTCATTTCAAGCCCAAAAAAAGGAGGTGAAACCGATGAACACACCAGACAAACCCAGATCAGCAGAGCAACAAAAACGCCTGGACCGGCACCATACAAAACTGCAATCAGCAGGGCTGATGTTAAGAAAAAAGCTCAAAACATCCGGTGATGACGCGCTGCTGACCGAGTATGAGGCGGCAGAGTACCTGAGCAAGTCGGTCCAATGGATGCGCAACATGCGGTGCTACGGCGGCGGCCCGGTTGTGGTGAAAATCGGCGGCGGCGTCCGGTATCGAATGGCGGAACTACGGGCATACGCCCAACCGGTACAGCAGGCGGCATAGGCCGCGCAACCAACAGAGAGGAGGTAGGGCAAAATGGAAGAGTTGCAGGCAATCCGTCTGCTAATGGCCGAAGCATTGGTGTCACTGGCAAAGGATGATCCTGTTTATGCCGCTGATGTACTTGCTGATGCTGATGAAAAGTTACTGGCGGTCATAACCCGGCATACGGCCCCAGCGGATCAGCACGGCCCTACAGAGTTTGCATTTATGGAGTAGCACCACCAACCGGCCTGAATGGCCACGAAGAAAAGGAGAAAATAGGATGGAACGTAACGACCAGATGCCAAGCAGCGGTTGCGAAATCTGCGGTGCGTATGCAGGGGAACCCCAGGCAGTTCTCAGGACACGTCTTGTTCGCGTGGGAAACGCTTGGATTTGTGAACAATGCAGAAAGAAACAGGAGGCTTGATTATGAGCATGACAACCACAAAAACAGACTGGAAGCCGGATTTCACCATCAACCCGAATCTTGACATTCCTAAAGTAGCAGAGTTGGTCAAGGAGGCGTTTGCCCTGTTCCATTCGCCGGAAGATGACACCCCAGAGCGTGACGGACTTTCAGACATATTGTTCTCACTGTACGACCATTTCTACCCCGGCACTTCCCGGTCTGAGACTATGGAGGAGGGACAGGCGCGGCATCTGATGGAAGTAGATTATATCTTGCAGCAAGTGACGGCGAACCTGAGCAATCCAGATGTAGCGGCACAGTTGATACGTGATGCGCGTGAGTCTGTTTTGCTGTACGGGGCAAGCAATGACCTGCCTATTGACCTGACACCACCGGGACTCTGAAACAGAAAGCCCCCCAACGGCTGCAACCGTTACAGGGGGGCAAGTTTCTGAGCACCACCAACAACCACGAAGGGGGCTTGACGGCACTGTAACGCTTGCCGTCCCTACCGTCAAGCCCTCCTGCTCAAAAGGAGATTTTAATCATGAAACAGATCATCAGCAATATCCAGTTCTCAATCTTCAAGTATCGCATGAGAAGTCGCGCCACTACCCAGGCAGTTATGCTTGCCGGGGGTGCAGCTTGAGCAACGAACCCTGCGGACTGAGAATGACGGAAGAGATGTTGCGCGAACATCTTGAAATATTGGCTATCGCAGATATTGCGTTTGGTGAAGAGATTGAATGTCTTGAAGGGCTTCCAGAAGACATTGGTGCAAGTCTCAGCAGGCTTGCCGGTATCAGGCGCATCATCGATGCTGCAAAGCGTGACCTGCAAAGCACTCACGATTATCTGATGGACGAAATGGACAAAAAAGGGATGAAGGTGCGTTATTCGTGAAGAATGCCTGCTGCCAGCTTTCAACAAAATTCCCTTATCTATTTTACTGCATAGCAGATGGCTACCCGAATGAGTATTTTGCAGGGGGTATCAAATAAAACGTATATCGCGAAAAGATACGGCAGCATTTTTGAGTGTCAGCACTCCCACCACCCTGAAGCGGGGCGTTGCAAGCGGTTTGTTTCCGGCACCGATAAAGAACCGGGGGGAGGTAACAGCCATGCCTGAAAAAGCAAAAGCCCCTGTTAGCGGCAAGGGCTTGGTTGAACAGATAAAGCATATTGTATGCCTGGAATCTGCCACCACGTCACGTCAGGAGCATACACGCTATATCGTGCAGGATTGTGATGCCGACCCGGCCAAGAGTTTCATGCTGTTTGTCGATTCCTGGGGAGTCTGTTACCTGACCCCCTGTTTTGGGGAGGCGCGGTAATGCCGTTTGAATATGACGACTCTCACATTATGCCTGATTCGGCATCGGAACTCCGTTTGGCAGATGGTTTTACCCGAGTCCCGAATGAGATTTTAGAGTCTCTCTGCCGGATCAGGATACCAGGGGAAGAAAGACAAGTTTTGGATGTCATCATGCGTAAGACATACGGTTATGCCAAAAATAACGACCAAATATCATTCAGTCAGTTTGAGGCGGCTACCGGACTTGACAGGGGGCGAGTAGGCAGGGCGCTCAGAGGTCTCAAATCCAAGCGCATTATCAGTGTCAATAACGACACTGGCAAAATCACAACGTACTGTATTAACAAGCGTTATTCTCAATGGGTGGTAGTGTCGAAACCGACACTACCCACTGTCAATAACGACACTACCAAAACGGCAACGCACACTACCAAAACAGTAACATACTGTAATCATAGCGAAATACCAAGCAACGATGCGGGTAGTGTCAATAACGACAGTAGTGTCGATATTGTTTTGCAGGTAGTGTCGATACCGACACTCACAAAAGAAAGGTTTACAAAAGAAAGAAATACTCTTGTCGATTCGTTCGATAAGCTTTGGTTGACCTACCCGAAAAAGGACGGCAAGAAGGCGGCTCTGAAACACTACGTTGCCACGATCAAGACCGCTGAAGACTGTCAACGGATCAGGCAGGCTCTGGACAATTATCTTGCCCACCTTAAAGCAACCGGTACCACGCTCCAGTTTACCAAGAACGGTTCTACATGGTTCAGCAACTGGCAGGACTGGGAGACACCGATACAGGGATCGGCAACGACTACCCCGCAACGTGACCGCGAAACCGAGCAGCAGCTTGAAGAGTACAGGAGATTGGGGGGCAAATGTTAACCGAACTTATCACCCAGCTACATGACAAATTTTCTGAACGCGAAATCATAGGGGGGCTGCTGAGTGATAATCGCGGCATTGTCAACGTCCATGACGTGCTGAAGCCAGATCACTTTTACGATCCTGAATGCGCAGCGATTTACCGGGCGGTTATTGACACCTTCGATCACGCAAAACCGGCAGACCTCCAAACTCTGGCAAATGTAGCAGGCCTGAACGTATCAAAGCTGGTAGACATCATGGCCGATACCGTGCTTGGCGCCCAACGCAGCGCAGCAGAGCGGATTGTTGCCCTGTACCACAAGCGGCAGATCGTCAAACGTCTGGCCGTGATTGGATCAAAAATAATCGAATCATCGGTTGAAGAGTTGGCCGGTCAACTGACTGACATTGCAATCAGCGGTGACCTTGAAACCGGCTCCAAGCGTGTGCTTGATGCAGACAGCCTGATGACTCGCGTTGAAGAACTGCAATCGATCCGCAAACAAGACCCTGGCTTGATTCGTGGTATTCGTACCGGCTACGTGCTCCTTGACGCTATCCTTCGTGGACTTCGCCCCAGGCGTATGACCGTGCTTGCTGCGGCTACCGGTTTCGGTAAATCAACTTTTGCTGTCAACCTCTTTAGCAACACAGTTCGGGCAGGAGCACGTGCCCTGCTAATCAGCACTGAAAACGATGTTGACGACAACCTTGACCGGATAGCCGGGATCATCACCGGACTTGACCTGAAGGACATCGAAAGCGGGATCAGGTCAATCCGTATCACAGAGAGCTTTTCACAGGCCTTCAAAGGCAAGACTGCCTTTATCTCTGACAACTCCCCCCGCAACATTCACGAAGTCATCGGTACCATTACCCGCTACGTTCTCCAGCATGGCGTTGAACTGGTTTTTGTCGATTATATCGGGGAGATCAGCCTTGACGGCGTTAAAAACGAGACTGAAGAGGCGCGGCTCGCTCGTTATGCACAGATGTTGGTTGACGCATCCAGGACACTTAACTGCCATATCGTGTTGCTTGCTCAACTCAACCGGACTGGCAATGGCAAAGGCAGGCCGGGTAAGACAGAACTGCAAGGCTGTTTCAAGATTGCTCAGAAGGCACATAGCCTGTTGCTGTTCTGGCAAACGGAAGACGGTCAAGATGTGATTTCCATAGACAAGAATCGGCAGGGGCCGGGTAAGAAAGACATTGCGGTAAAGTTTGACCGCTATACGCAACGAATCACGGAACAGGGTTTTTATCTTGAATCGGAAAAGCGGGTTATCCCTGTTTCGGATACCGGGATTCAGGTACAGCCTGCAAGCAGCTTTGAGGCAGGGCTTAACCTTGATGATTCCGACCTACCGGTTATTGACGTGGAGGTATCCCTATGACCTACACCGTCCACGCTCCCTTCAAGACAAGTAGCGGTTTGACCGTACAGGCAGGCACACAGATTGAGCTGTCTGAAGAGCAAGCGTCCAGGTTGAAGAGTTTTGTCCGACCATTACCTGATCCTGCCACCACCTATGAACAGTCAAGCGACCCAGTATCCTGCCCGTACTGGTTCAGGGTTTGCTGGGCGGTGCAGCTATATCAGCGACGTTGCACCAGGGATACTGGCTGTATCACCTTCAAGTTCCTGAAGCGACAAGATGAAGTAGCAGCGCCTGAGATTGTCAAAGAACGTGAAGCAGCTACTGAAGCGGTCAAGCGGCACCTGCAAGGGGGTAACGAAATGTTACGTCCTTACCCATAAAAAAGATCCTTGCCACTTGCGCGATATGGCGGCGGTTGTGCTGGTGGTGCTGGCCTGCATCGTGTATTGCAGCACGTAAGCACCATAATATATCTGATATTTTTTAATACGCCCTGAAATAAAAAGAAAAGAGTTGCATTGTTTTCTGAAATATGATTTTTTTGTAACGTATTATTGCAGCGCCACAACCGAATACCCTAGCGGATTGTTGATGTCACCGGCCATGCCGGAATGATTAAGACCCCGCACTAAGATCATAACGATCTGGTGCGGGGTTTTTTTATGCCCAAAACGAAAGGAGCTAAAGATGCAAGTGCTTAAAATGAAAGATGTTATCAAAAAAACAGGCAAATCAAGGGCGAGTATCTATCGGGCGATCAAGGATGGAACATTTGTGACGCCGATTAGTCTTGGCAGCTCTGCGATAGGGTTTCTTGCCGAAGAAATCGAGCAATGGATTGCATCGCGTCCACGCATCACAAATCCCGTACCGTGTGTGCCTGCCGGAATTAAGCGAGGTAGACCCCGCAAAAGAAATGCAGCGGCTACCGCATGATTAGACCTGCACCGCTGGGATAGCGGAGTGATTACACAACTTCTTTGCCGGAAAACACCGGCCAGAAATGGAGATTTGACGATGAAAATTAAAAACCCTCTCACTGGCAGCAAGAGGGCGGATGGTACTGAAAACAGCTTTTTGGACACGCTGAAAGTAGCATTAAGCCCAAAGGAAATCAATATTTATCTGTATGTTCGACACCTTGAGTCAGTCGTTGCGCGTTGGATGATCTTGGCCGCTGTCCAGACAGCCGCGCTGATCTATCTGGCTGTGATCGGGGGCAGCCGATGATGACGCTCGACGACGAGCTGTACCACGAAACTGAAGCACCAGACCCCGTGGTTAGGGGCGGCAAAATCAGTGAACGTCAAGTCGTATCAGCAGCCATGGTTGCCAAGGGACAATTACGGCGGCGGTACCTGCCCATGCTACCACCGTACTGCTTCCGGGATCGGCAGAACGGCAGAGCATATCACCAGATCATCAAGGCCTTGTCCACCTTGCCGGATGGATTCACGACACAAGAGCTGGCAGACCAGGCGGGAGTTGCACCGGCAACCTTGCTCATGATTGAATCCGAAGATGTTTTTGTTTCTCTGCCGGATGCCCTGCAAAGCCTACTGGCGCAACGTGTAGCAGATTCGATCAAGACCGGCATTGACCCAACGCCGTATGCCTTGGCTATGGCAAAACTCAAAGAAGATCATGCGGAACAGGTCGAATCACATAGTACCGGGCCACTGTTCGCATCCGGTAACGATTGCCTGACTGATGATACCGTTCCTGAATATGTGATAGCGAAAACGCTTGAGGCTGACAGCACAGGCCAGATGTTCGGCCCTTCTGGTAGCGGAAAAAGTTTCGTCAAGCTGGACATGCTACTGAGTATAGCGACCGGGCGCGACTGGTACGGCCACCACGCCAAGCAGGGCCTTGTAGTAAACTTTTCTGGCGAGGGACGCAAGGGAGAAAACCGGAGGATCAGGGCATGGATTCAGCATCACGGCCACCATGATCTTAGCCTCTTCAGAACTTCCAAGCGCACCATTGACTTCAGCACTGACATACAGACAGTCATAAACGAAATCAGGGCGATTGAGTTGCAGACAGGGCAACCCTGCCGGGTGATTGCCATTGATACCTTGAGCCGTCACCTCCCAGGCGACGAAAACAGTACTCGAGATATGGCAGCGTTTGTTGCCCAAGTCGATTGGTTACGGTCACAGTTTCCCGGTAGCGTTGCGCTGGTGATTCACCATACGGGCAACGATGCCGAAAAGATCAGCCGTTCCAGGGGGAGCAGTGCTCTAAAAGCCGCTTGTGACTTTGAGATGCGAATCCACAATGGCCAGATAGCTTTCACGAAAATGAAAGATTCAGAGCCGCCACCTACCATTGATTTCAAGCTGAAACCAACCCAGATCGGCACTGATGATGAAGGCGAGCCGGTTACATCCTGCATCGTGGAATATGGCGAACGGTCACAGTCAAACAAAGTGATGGTGCTGACTCATCAGGAACAGCAGGCTATTGACGCATTGGTAACCGTATGCGCGGCTAATCCGAAGCAGATCAATGGCCAGTATGTTGCTGACCAGGAACAGTGGCGGCAGGAGTTTTACCGGTTACGACGGATCGAAGATAACGATGCAAAGCAGCACGCACTAAAGGTTGCTTTTCAGCGGGTGACTGGTTCTGTAAACGGAGCAGGATTAAAGGGCAAGGGTATAATTGCCTTCACTGAACATGGTGTAATTCCCCTCCATATAAGCGAACAGGATACCATTTTTAACCGGCTAGGTTCTAAACGGCACACGGCACATACACGGCACGTTGACGGCACATGTACCGCTGACAGCGTCTTACAGACGGCACACAACGGCACACACCCTTATAGAGGGTGTGCCGATGTGCCGCTAAGCTGTTCCGTTGATGTGCCTGACCCGATGGCAATAATCGATTCGTTCATCCCGAAGGAGGTTCAGCCATGACCACGCAGATCAAACCCCTTATTGACTCCTTTGGACAAGCTGACCCCTGCCACGGATCTTGGCAATGGATTATCAGCAATCATCCCCGGCTATGGCATGAGCACCAGACGGCAGTCAGGGATTCTAACCTTCCGAAGATGGCGGCTACATTCAAGGCGATGATTACCGCCTGGAATAACCGGCAGACGGTACAGCCGGGATTGGAGGGGGTACTATGACAACTCTCTACATCGGAATTGACCCAGGCATGAACGGCGGCGTAGCAGCGATTGACCATATCGGCGGTATTATCTGCTGCATCCCTATGCCTGGCACCAGAAAACAGCTCCATGATTTCCTCTACAAGATCGGTCTCAGCTATCAGCGGCGGGTTGCTGCAATCGAGGCGGTTCATTCCATGCCAAAGCAGGGTGTTTCATCAACGTTCAAATTCGGCAAAGGCTATGGTGAAGTCCTTGGTATCTGTACGGCGTTGTCCTTCGAGATCCACGAACCAACCCCCCAGGCATGGAAAAAGGAGATGCTTGCCGGTACTGACAAGTCAAAGGATGCCAGTATCCAGGTTGCAGAAAATCTTTTCCCGGCTGTTGCGCTTGTCCTGCCCCGTTGTCGAAAGGCCCATGACGGCATGGCTGAAGCGTTACTCATGGCAGAATATGTAAGGAGGTTGTCAGTATGAAGCCCACTTGGCGAAAGAAACATGCAGGATGTCCACAATGGATTCTTGACGGAGTCCGTGGAATCCGGGAGCAGGCCACACAGAAACCCATGCAAGCATCAGGAGTTCTTCCCGAAAACAGCTTGCAGACCACTACAAAGAGCGAGGATTGATTTTATGTTAAGAGGATTAGTCACTGGAGTGCTTCACGATGCACCAGCCTTAAAAACTTCAACAGCAGGCAATCAATTTGCCGTGGCCAAGCTAAAGGATGATTCCTCACAGCCAGCAGGGTGGTACTCCATTGTAGCGTTTGGTGAGTTGGCAGACACACTGGCTAAGATGGTGAAGGGCGATTCATTGGCGGTATCCGGCAAGCTGACATTGAAAACTTACACCGGTAATGAAGGCGCGACCCGGATTGACGCAAGCATCGTTGCGGATCAGATCGCCACCATGAAACGGAAGAAGAAAGCGGCGGCACAGAAAGCGGATCAGCAGCAGGATGACCAAGATCACCACTGCCATACGGAAGATCAGCAGCTTTCATATTCCGATGACATACCATTCTAACGACTACCGGGGAGCAACTAGGGCGGTTGCTCCCTTCATTCCAGAGGGGAGCAATTACCAGTTTATTTTGATTTATAAGTCAACAGGAAGCTGGACGGCAAAATTCGTTAAATATCAAATATATTCATAAAGTTATGTGCTTGCTTAAAGTTTATATCTTGACGGGTTAGTAAACACTTTTTTGTCAAAAAAAACGGGTGCTGATAGCCGCTGTCTTGTCGGCACTGTCAAGGCAGCCGTGAGTCAGTGCAGACAAGCTGATAGCTATTCCGAAAAACACGGCCAGCGGCCTCAATATGGTGCGGTCCTGTTGTTTTCTTCTGCGGGCCAGTCGGCACTGCAGGGTTGTTGGTATCGGTTGCCCATGATTTACCCTCCTAAGCCTCAATCTGATGAGACTGCCCGGATATGAACTCCTGAATCTCTGAATTTCTCCAGAACGTGCCGCTGCCTATTTTGACCGGTGCCGGGAATATTTGCTGCTTTACCCATCTAAAAATGGTTGACTGGCTGGCCGATACGATCTGGACTACTTCTTTAACTTTCAAAAGCCTGTCTTGTTGTTCGATATTCATTGTTGTTCCTTTATTTATAAATCCCTTGCCTTGACGAACCTAAATTTTGTCCAGCAGTCGCAGTGCCATTTCTATTGCTGCTTCCCTATCTTCTGCATCTCTGATTTGCTCAAGAGCCGCTTTAAGCATCGGGCCAACAACAGACCATTTGATTAAAGGTTTAGGGGGTAACGCTGGTGAGGTGGCGTCAGGTTGCTTTGCCCGTTTTGCCGCTTCCTTGGCAGTCAGCACACCATCACGGACTTGTTCACCCAAACCGGCTTTCTGAGCTGCCTTGGCCTGCTGGATGGTTTTTACAGACACCTCGGCGGTGGTTGCCATTTGAGATGCTGTTTGAGGGTAGGAACCAGGTTCCGACCCTGTAGCATGTTGATTGGTTCCCAACTTTGCCCACTCGCTACAGGCAACAACAGCAGCGGC
>Ga0066604_10001346_pt1 | contig 13790 bp, 13 predicted proteins | sample Higcelwee11metaG_FD_59501 | JGI IMG/M metagenome (GOLD analysis project Ga0066604, IMG submission 59501) | Freshwater pond sediment microbial communities from the University of Edinburgh, under environmental carbon perturbations - High... | ecosystem: Environmental > Aquatic > Freshwater > Pond... | reverse complement strand
AGCGCCTCCCCGGCGTGACGGGCACGGTGATGCTCGCGGCGTTTCCCAAGGTCTCCGAGTTCCCTGATGATCCGGCGGTGCTCGCTGAGGTGGCGACGCTCCAAGAGGCCGTCACCGCCCAGCGCCGGGCCCGCGCCGAGATCGGCCTGCAGAACAAGCAGGTGCTGCCGCTCCTGGCCCGCGGAGAGCGCGCCCCGGCCCTGCTCAAGCACGCCTCGGCCCTGCGCCAGCTCGCCGCCGTAGAGCGTGTGGAGCTGATCACCGGCGACGCCCCCCAAGGTGCGGCCGCCGCGGTCATCGCCGGGGCCGACCTGTTCACCCCCCTCGACGGCGTGATCGACCTTGTGGCCGAGCGGGCGCGCCTCGACAAAGAGATCGCCCGGGTCGAGAAAGACAAGGGTGATCTGGAGAAGCGCCTGAACAACCCCGGCTTTATGGACCGCGCCCCGGCGGACGTGGTGGTGGGTTTCCGCGAGAAGCTCGCCTTGGCCGATCAGCGGCTCACCCAGCTTCGCGCCTCCCGCGCGAGCCTGGCCTAAGCGGAGGGCGGCGCCATGAACCTCGACGAGCTCGTGCGTTTGGCCTTGGAGGAGGACCTCGGCCCCGGGGACCTCACCACTGAAGCGACCGTGCCGCCTGACCTGTGGGGCACCGCGCGGATCGTGGCCAAGCAGGCGCTCGTGGTCTCGGGGGTTCGCGCAGCCCGCCGCGTGTTTGAGCGTCTGGGCGTGTCTTGGGCGCCTCTCGCCCAAGACGGCGACCGCTTGGCGCCCGGAGACGTGCTCTGTACGCTCTCCGGGCCCCTCGCTGGGGTGCTCAGCGCCGAGCGGGTGGCCCTGAACCTGCTCATGCACCTCTCCGGCGTGGCCACCAACACCGCGTCCATCGTCGCCGCCGCCGAGGGCCAGGTGAAGGTGGTCTGCACCCGCAAGACCACGCCGCTTCTGCGTGGGCTTGAGCGGGAGGCGGTCCTTCATGGGGGCGCCTCGCCGCACCGCTACGGCCTCTTCGACGGGATCCTCATCAAAGACAACCACATCGCCGCCGCGGGTGGGCTCACCACAGCCATCACCCGCGCGCGGGCGGCGGCGCATCACCTCGTGCGGATTGAGGTGGAGGTTGAGCACCTCAGCCAGCTCGACGAGGCCATCGCCGCCGGGGCCGAGGTCATCCTCTTGGACAACATGGACGACGCCACCTTGGCCGAGGCCGTGCGCCGGGCCAAAGGCAAGGCGCTGTTGGAGGCCTCGGGTAACATGGACGCCGCGCGTATCGCCCGCATCAAGGGCCTGGGGCTCGACTTCATCTCCGTCGGTGGGCTCATCCACCAGGCGCGCTGGGTGGATCTCTCGCTGCGGGTCGATCCGCGGTGAGCTCGCCGCCCCCGCTTGAGCAAGAGGCGCTGCGCCGGGCCTGCGGTCGCCCGGTGGTGCTGTTGCCGAGCTGCGGCTCCACCAACCGCGAGGCGGCGCGTCTCGCCCAAGAGGGCGCCGAGCACGGCCTCGTCGTCATCACCGAGCGCCAGACCGAAGGCCGCGGTCGCCAAGGTCGGGCCTGGATGTCGTCCGAGGGCCAGAACCTCACGTTCTCGTTGGTCATGCGGCCTCGGCTGCCGACGGCCCAGGCCCCGCTGATCTGCCTCGGCGCCGCCGTCGCTATCGCTGAAGTCACCGATCTGCGCATCAAGTGGCCCAACGACGTGCTCGACGACGAGGGGCGAAAGGTGTGTGGGGTGCTCGCGGAGCTGGTGACGGTGGGGCCGCGCCTCGACGCGGTGATCTTGGGCGTCGGGCTCAACGTTCACCAGACGGAGTTCCCGCCGGAGCTGCCCAACCCCGGCTCGTTGGCGCTCCTCGGCAGGCGGGTAGACCGCGCCGCGCTCTTGGGCCGGGTGGTTCAGGAGATCTTCACCCGGGCCGCGGAGCTGGAGACAAACCCCGGCTGGGTGCTCGAGGCCTGGCGTCAGCGGAGCCACACCTTGGGCCGCCGGGTGCGTGTGGGCGACCTCGAAGGGGTGGCTGAAGACATCCGCGACGACGGCGCCTTGCTCATCCGCACCCCACGGGGCCTCAAGCCTGTGCTCACCGGCGACGTGGAGCTTGTGGGGCGGTTGTAGTCGTCGACTACATTTGTAGATCTACGCTCAGAGCGCCTTCACCGCCGCCAGCACGGCCTCAACATGGCCGTCCACCTTCACCTTTCGCCAGGCGCCGCGGATGACGCCGTCGGCGTCGATGAGGAAGGTCGAGCGCACCGTGCCCATGCTCACCTTGCCGTAGAGCTTCTTCTCGCCCCAGGTGTCGAACGCGGCGTGCAGGGTGTGGTCGGGGTCGGAGAGCAGGGGGAAGGTGAGGCCGTACTTCTGGATGAACTTCTCGTGGCTCTTCAGCGTGTCGCCGCTGACGCCAAAGATGGCCGCCCCCGCGGCGGCGAACTCCGCGCCCAAGTCACGAAATCCGCAGGCCTCTTTGGTGCAGCCTGGGGTGTCGTTCTTGGGGTAAAAGTAGAGCACGAAGGGTTTGCCGTGAAGGCTCTCGCGGCTGACCTGCTCACCGGTGGACGCGGCGGCGGTGAACTCGGGGACTTGTTGGCCGATCTCTGCGGGCATCACGCTCTCCATCGGCGCCGCGGGTTGAGCGCCGTCTTGCAGCGTGCCTTATAGCGCGTTTGGCGCGCTCCGTTGCGGTGGGATGGCTCTGCGGGCTGGTCAATCTTCGCTGAAGAAGCGCGCCAGCTCCTCGGCCTGATCTCGGGCGTCCTCAAACCCGAGCTGCTCTACCTCCGCGGTGTACGCCCGATCAAAGAGCAGGTAAGACAAGGTGTCGGCTTCACCTTGGTCTTCGCTCTCGGCGATAAAGCGCAGGAGCAGCCGTGAGGCGTAGGGAGCCTTGGGCGGCGTCACCCGAAACGCCTGGGCCGCGAGTCGGCCTAAGTTGGCCCGGGGCAAGATCAAGGCCGTGCGCACGGCGCGGTACTCGGTGCCGGGCTCCGGGCGCAGGTGCGCGTTGAGCTTGTCCATGAAGTCGGGGCCGTAGGTCTCGACGCCCCAGCGAAAGAGCGCGTTGTACCGCTCCACCGCCTTCAGATCGCGCTCCAGAGGGTCTAAGGTCAGGGCGTTGAGCGCTTTGCCCATCAAGAACGTGAGGCTCGGCGGCCGGTCGGCCTCCTCAACGGTCTGGGCGTCCTCCACCACGAAGCTACGTTTGACGCCGATGACGAGCACCTTCTCCGCGCCGAGGCGTAGGGCAGGGGAGAGCGGCGTGTTCTGGCGTAGGGCGCCGTCCACGAAGTAGCGGCCCTCGACCTCCACAGGCGGGAACAAGAACGGGATCGCCGCGCTGGCGAGCACATGGTGGGGGGTGAGCGTGGACTCGCGCATCACCATCTGGGCGTAAGGGATGTCTTCGTGGGGGCCCGGGCGGTGGCGCTGCAAGAAGATGAGGTTTCGCCCCGTGGCCACCTCTGTGGCGGAGACCGCCAAGGCGAGGAGCTCCCCCGAGCCCAGGCGGCGGCGCAGTCCCTCGGTGGGGAACATCCGCTCGACCAAGGCGTGCAGCGGCGCGGCGTCCAAGAGCGCGCTTCGTTCGGCCTCGTTCGCCGCCGGGCGCTGCCAAAGGCGTGACGGCGAGCGCAGCATGTCCAGCGCCGTGAAGTTGAAGACCTGGGAGATCTCCATGTTCTGCCAGATGGACGAGAGCGTCCGGCCTGTCTCGGCGTTGTCGCCGCTTCCGGCCACATAGGCGCCGTTGAGGGCGCCCGCCGACGTGCCGCAGACGATCCGAAACTGCACAGGGGACGGGAGCCTCGGCGACAGCTCGGTGAGGATGAACCGCAGCGCCCCCGCCTCATACGCGCCGCGCGCGCCGCCGCCCGCGAGCACCAACGCGACTCTGCTGACTCCCGACACGGCGCGCTCCTCAAGCTCAGACTGCCCAAGGATGAGCCCAAGCCCTCCGACACGCAAGCGGGGACGGCTCAGAGCGCCAGATCAACGCTCACCGGGCAATGATCCGAGCCCATCACGTCGGGGTGAATCGTGGCGCCGCGCACCGCCCCGCGGAGATCTTCACTCACGAGCACGTAGTCGATGCGCCAGCCGACGTTTCTCTCACGAGAGCCCGCGCGCTGGGACCACCACGAATAATGCCCACCCTCAGGCTGAAACATGCGGAAGGTGTCGACAAAACCCAGGTCGAAGATGCGCTCAAGCGCCTCACGCTCAATCGGCATAAAGCCTGAGGTGGTGCGGTTGGTGTCGGGGCGGGCAAGGTCGATCTCGTCCCGGGCGGTGTTGAGGTCGCCGACGAGGATGATCCCGCGGCCCTCTTGGCGACGCTCGGCGAGCCAGTCAGTGAGGTCGCGGTAAAACTCCAGCTTAAAATCGACGCGGTCCATGCCTGAGCTGCCGCTGGGGAAGTAGCCGTTCACCAGCAAGAAGCGCCCATAATCGGCGACGAGCACCCGGCCCTCTTCGTCGTAGCGCCGCGGGCCGAAGCCGATCTGCACCGAGCGTGGCCGTGCCCCCTTCACCAACATCGCCACGCCAGAGTAGCCCTTCTTCTCGGCGTGGCTCCAGTGGGACTCCCCCTCTGGAGGCGGGTTGAGCGAGGCGGGGATCTGCTCGGCCTGGAGCTTGGTCTCTTGCAGGCAGATGACGTCGGCCTGCTCCTCCGCCATCCAGCCCTCAAACCCTTTTTGCATCGCCGCGCGTAGGCCGTTGACGTTCCAGGAAACGATCCGCATCGGGTCTTCCTCTGTGCTCGGGGACCCGCTCATTTAACTCGTGGACCGTGCCTGTGGGCGCTGTCGCAGAGCCCGCGGTCAGAACCAGGCGCAGCGCTCTTCAGAGGCGTAGGAGATCGTCGTCGCCGTCGCGAAGCCGTCGCCGAGCTTGTTGCCCGAGCTGGCGTAGTAGAAGCTCGCCGAGCCGTCGCCGGGCTCATCGACGCCGTAGGTGACGGTGTAGCTCTCTTCGCCCTCGTAGAGCCCCTCGGGGCAGCTCGTCGCCCCGGTGTCTAAGGTGGCGGAGATGCTCATGCCGTAGTCGCAGGATGAGCAGGAGCCGGCGCCGGAGGTCACCCCGGTGATGTTCCAGACGATCTTGCAGTCGTCTTCGCCTGTGGCTTTCCAGGCCGCGTTCGCGTACAGCGCCCAGGTCTCTTTGCCGGAGAAGGTGCTGCCGCTCTTGGTGAACTCGCCGACATACACCGAGACCGCGCCGGGCACGTCGGTGTGGCCCGAGACCTCCTCACAGCCTTCGGTGTCGATGGTGTCCCAGACGGGATCCTGATCGGGGTCAGTGTCGCTGTCCGCGTCGGTGTCCGAGTCGGCGTCCGCGTCCGCGTCGGTGTCCGAGTCGGCGTCGCTGTCCGCGTCGGCGTCCCCCTCGGTGCCGCTGTCATCGGCGACCTCGCTGTCGTCGGTGGGCGTGGTGTCGTCGTCTTTGTCGCCGCAGGCGAACAAACCCAAGGTGAGCCAGAGCGGGAACGTCTTCATGTCTTCCTCCGTTGGCCCCAGGATAGCAGCGATCCATAGGCTCTCGCCGCACTTGGGAACACCCACGCCACGGCGCGGGTCAGAGGCCCACCCCAAGCCCGCCCTCGGTGGGTTAGACAACCCGACTCTCTCTGGAGGTCACATGATCGCTCTGGCGCTCCTTCCCGCGGTCTTCGCCGGGGATCTGCAGCTCGGCTACAACCCGAACCCTGCGAGCAACGAGAAGCCCGCCTTGGTCATCACCGTGCCCCGAGCGGCGGACGAGCTCTACGTCTCCTGCCAGGTCGGCGCCCAGACCGTCGAGAAGACCTGGACGGCCATCTCCGGTGGCCAGGTGAAGAAGGTGGAGTGGGCGAGGGACGCCAAGGTCACCTCCGCGCTCTGTTATGTGCGGGTGATCTTCACCGACGGCATGGCTGAAGAGATGGAGCTCCCGGTTGAGTACAGCTTCGGCGCCAAGCTCTCCGTGGATCTCAGCCGCTCCTCCGCCGACATCCAGGCCCACACCCTCACCGTGAACGTGAGCGCCCGGGTAGACACCGCGGAGATCATCGCCTACGGCGCGGGCAAGACGGTCTTAGAGAAGCGGGAGATCCCCGTGAACGCCGGGCCGGGCAAGATCACCATCCCCTGGGCCGGGGACGCCTCGGAGGTCGTGCTGCTCGACGTCACCGTGCGCAGCGGCGAGTCTTGGGCGGGCTTCACCTTCTCACCGTGGTTCCTCAACATCCCCCATGAGGACGTGCTCTTCGACTCCAACTCCGACGTGATCAACGCCAGCGAAGAGTACAAGCTGCGCCACTCGCTTGAGGAGCTCAACGACGTCTTGGCCAAGTACGGCGACATCGTGCAGGTGAAGCTCTACATCGCCGGTTGTACCGACACCATGGGCGACAGCTCCTCCAACCTCGACCTGTCCCGCCGCCGCGCCAAGGCCATCGCGAGCTGGCTGCGCAAGAACGGCTACTCCGGGCAGATCTACTACTACGGCTTTGGCGAGGGCCTCCCCGCGGTCAACACCGGCGACAGCGTGAACGAGGCCAAGAACCGCCGCGCCCTGTACCTCGTCGGCGCCGCCGCCCCTCCGGCGGGCAGCGGCATCCCCAGCGTCAACTGGGTGGAGCTCTAAGCCTCTCCCGGCTCAGAGCCCCTGGCCCACGCCGACACTCAGCGAGATCTGCTGGCCACGCACCCGAAGGAGCTGGCCATCGTCGTTCTCGTCTAGGCGCATGTGGTTGAGGTCGTAGTCAAGCCCGACATGGATCAGCGAGCCGTCGGGCAAGAGCGGGGCGTCGAGGCCCAGGGCCACGGAGGTCACCGAGGGCCACGGGGTGATGGTCTCGGCGAGCTCGGCGCGGAGGTAGACGCGGTCGGTCTCTTTGATCACGCCGCCGCCGATGCGCCCGCCGGGGACCAGCTCGCGGCTGAGCTGAGACTGGGTCTTGTCGTCGTTGGCGTAACCAAACACCACGGTCTCGGTGAGCCGGGCGCCGCCGCTTACGAACCAGAACGTGCCCGGGGCCTCAAGCGGCTTGCGGTAACGCAAGGCGACGTGGCCGGGGAAGGTGACGCGGTTGTAGACCTCATCGGAGAGCCCGATCTGCACCCGGTAGACCGAGAGCTTGATGTTGCCGTCTACGCCGATGCCCGAGGCGCCCGGCCACAGCTCAGCGCTGCCGACGAGCAGGGGCGTGACCGCGCGGAACGCCGCTTCTGAGGCGAGGGGGCCGTCTACCCCTTCGGTCGTCGCGTTGTAGAGGTAGCCCATCGCCCCGGCGCTGGCGCGCAGGCGGAAGGACACGTCCCCAGCGGGCGCGCCGCCACCGCCGCCACCCTTGGGCGCACGACCGCCGCCACCGCCGCCGCCACCGCTCGTGCCGCCCGTGGTGGCCAACGAGGACGCGCCGATAGAGCCCAAGGTGGGCAGGTTGACCGCGCCCGTGGCCGCGCCGGCCACGACGGTGATGTTCAGCGGGCCGTCCACCCCGGCGGGCAGCATGACCGGCAGGTTGTAGGTGCCGTCGCCGTTGTTGGTGATCGCGCCGACGTTGCCCGGCGAGGCGGTGACCACGGGGGTGGCGTCGAGGACGGCTTTGCCTTGGGCGTCGAGCACCCGCACGGTCACGAGGATCGCGGCGCCAGGGGTGGTGTAGCTGGGCACCGTCGCCACGGTGAGCGCCGTCGGAGGCCCAACATCTACGCCGATCTTCGCGACCTGCAGCGTTGGCCAGGCCGCGCGCCAGGTGGACCGAGCGGCCAAGGCGTCGTCCGAGCCCGGGGGCTCCACCGCCAGGGGGGCGGCGCCGGGGCTCGTCTGCATCAACAAGGTCTCGGCGAGCACCCCTTTGGCCTCGACCCGCACCGCGGCCGCGCCGGGCACCGAGCCCGCGCGATAGCTCAGCACCGCCATGCCGTTCTTGTCGGTGGTGGCCGTGGGGGCCAAGGCGCCGTCCCCGCGCGGGGCGGAGACGTTGATCGCCACGTTGGGAACGGGGATGCCAAAGGCGTCCAGGGCCACAACAAACACCTCCACCGTGGCGCTGCCATCGGCGGTGACGCTGTCTTTGCGAGGCCACACGACCAGGCGCGCCGGGGGCAGGCCCGTCGGCGTGAGGATCGGCGACACACGCACCTGGGCGGCGTCTACGTCTTTGTTGAGCTTAAACTTGGCCGTGGTCGTGCCGTCGCCGTTGTCTTTCGCCGCGCCGACGGCGGTGGCGCCGACGACGACGAAGTTGAGCTTCCGGCCAGTGAGCGCGCGTCCTTGGGCGTCCTTGAGGTTCACCGTCACCGCGAAGGCCGTCTCGTCCTTCTTGAGCACCGGCGGGCTCACCGACGCCGTCAGCGCGGGGAGGGGATCGACCAAGGTGGCGCTGAGAGAGGTCGAGACGCCGTCCGCCGTCGCCGTGACCTTCCACGCGCCCAGGGTGTCGGGGGTCGTCACGTCAAACGAGAACCAGCCTTTGCCCTCGTTCCGCGCGGCGGTGCCGTCCTGAAGCGTCGGCGCGGCGCCCGACCAAGGGCGGCCGTCGCCTTGGAGCACGAGCAGGTTGAGGCGCAGCTTCGCCCCCGCGGGAAGGTTCGGCGGCAAGGGCGCGAAGGCGACGCGGGTGGGGCTGCCGAGCTTGAGATCGACGATGCTGTCCGTGCGCCGGGCCGTGGCGTCTACGGACTGAAGCGTGCCCGTGGGTCTCCGCGGGTCGAGCACGGCGTCGAAGGTGACCTTGCCGTCGGCGGTGGCCGTGGCCGGGCCGTAGGGCACATCGCCGATCACCAAGGTGTTGCGGGAGCCCGCCGGGGCGTCGATGACCTGTTTGGTCTTCACCGCCATCGCCATGGTGCCGAAGCCGACCACACGATCGGGGCTGGTGGCGTCCGTGGCGGTGAACAGCACGAGGCCCGGCACGGTGCCTTTGGCCGGGGGCGTCCAGGTGGCGGTGAACGAGCCGTCGGGCGCGGCGGTGAGCGCGGAGACCTTGCCTTCAGAGGCCGTCACCAAGAAGCTGCGCGCGCTCTGGGGCAGGGGGTGCGCACCTTGGGGGCGCAGGGTGACCGTGGCCGTGCCTCCGGCGCCATACGTCATCACCTCGGCGCTGAGGCTCACCACCACCTCGCCGCTCGGCGGCGGCAGGAGCGGCAGCTCAATGTCCTCATCGAGCTTCATCACGCCACGCACGCTCATCGTCACCGTGAGCGTGTCGGCCTGGGTGGCCGCGACGGGCTTGATGTGCAGGATCACGAGCTCAGGGCCCGCGACGCTCACGGCGATCAGCTCACCAGACTCAGGCCGAGCGCGCACCTTGTCGGCGTCGGTGAGCCCAGGGATACGCATCGCCACACGCAACGTCGTCTGCCCATCCGCGACGAGGGGCCCGGCGGGCAACAGCTCGATGGTGCCCGCGAAGGCGGAGGTCGAGAGCGTGAACAGCACGAGGAGCGACAGCAGCAGGCGGATGAGCATCCGTGACCTCAGGGGTGTGCTCAGACGCAGGTATCTTCGCACGTTTCTCACACGTTCATGTCAAGCGCGCGTGAGACGACCCCAGCGGGCTCACTCGGGGAGCACGTCCTCCAACAGCGCGTCTACGCTGCCACCATCGGCGGAGACGACCACCGCCCCCGGAGAGAGCAGGGTGAGGGACGGGATGCCGTAGTCTTTCTCGTAGCGGGTCCAGACCGAAGCGTCGTCGGCCACGACGGGGAAGGTGGTGCCGTAGGTGTCGGACCAACGCTGCAGATCCTCCGCCGTCGGGATCACGCCGGACTCCTCCGTCTCGGAGTACAGGCCGATCACCATCAGGCCACGATCGGCGTAGGTCTCGTAGAGCTCCTGCATGTGGGGCACTTCAGCCTGGCAAGAGCCGCACCAGAACGCGCCCGCGACGAGCAGGACCGCGCGCCCGCAGAAGTCCCACAGCTTCACGTCTTCGCCGTGCTGATCGAGCAGCGAGAAGTTGTCGGTGACCGCGCCCTCTTCGTTGCCTGTGGCGCTCAACGACGTTTTGCAGCTCCGGTCGATGCCGCCGTAACCGCCCTTGTACGGGTGATCCTCAGCGTTGAGGGGGTCGGCGCCTTGGTCAAACTCTAAGCCGTCGAGGTGACCGTCGCCGTCGCTGTCGTCGATGAAGGGGTCGGTGCCGAGGTCCGCCTCGTCAAGATCCATCAGCCCGTCGCCGTCGCTGTCAAAAGGCATGTCTACGCCCGCGGGGGCGCAGGCGACGAAGAGCGTGAAGGCGAAGGACGAGATCAGGAGACGGGTCATAGGCACCTCGGGCGACGAGAGGGTCACCCCGAAGGATGACAGATCTCGTCGTCAGGCGCAACTACGCCGCACGACTTCACACATCGGTGACGTCGTGAGCGGAGGCGAGGACTGGCGGGGCCTCGCGGGTCAGTCGGGCAGCGCCTCGGGGATCTGCGAGACGGCGCTCATGTCATCCGCGGCGACCACCACGGCGCCAGGGCCGAGCAGAGTCAACGACGGGATGCCGTAGTCGACCTCAAAGCGGGTCCAGACGGCCGCGTCGTCGGCGGTCACCGCGAAGGTGAGGCCGTAGGTGTCAGCCCAGCCTTGGAGGTCTTCTTGGGCGGGGAGCTCATTCTCGGTGGTCTCGGTGTAGATGCCGATGATCATCAGGCCCGAGTCGCGGTATTGCTCGTAAGCGGCTTGCATAGACGGAGACTCCGCCTGGCAGCTACCTCACCAGAAGGCGCCCGCGACGAGCAGCACCGCCCGTCCGCAGAAGTCCCACAGCTTGACCTGATCACCGTGTTGGTCAAGGAGGGAGAAGTTGTCGGTGACGTCGCCGACGGCGTTGCCCGTGGCGGTGAGGGTGTCGCGGCAGGAGCGGTCGATGCCGTAGCCGCCGGCGTAAGGGTAGTCTTCGACGTTCAGAGGATCGGCGCCCTCATCGACCTCGAAGCCGTCGAGGTGGCCGTCGCCGTCGGTGTCTTCGACGAAAGGATCGGTGCCGATCTCTTGCTCGTCGAGGTCCATGAGGCCGTCGCCGTCGCTGTCGAACGGCATGTCGACCACCGACGGCGCGCAGCCGACCGCGAGCGCCAGCGCGCAGGTTGAGAAGAGAAGACGGCCCATCGGCACCTCTATGGCGAGCGGATTGCTCTGCAGGATGACAGATCGCGGCGCGTCGCGCAAGCCCCATCCGCGCCTTGACCCCGAGGCCGTGTTAGCCAAGCGCTCCCGCCTCCTCCTGAGTGCCCCCATGCCCCCCAGCTCGCCCCCGACCTACAGCGACGGCACGCCCTTTAAGCTGCCGATCAACCTCGGCCTCAACGACGGCACCTACTGCTCTCCGAAGGTGCTCGACGTGCTCGCTGGCGTGAAGAACAACGCCGCCCTGCGCAACTACTCCACGAACGACAACAAGCCGCTTCTGGAGATCATCGCCGCGGAGTGCCGCTGCAAGCCCGAGAATATCTTCTTGCACAACGGATCGGGTCCGATCCTCAAGCAGGCGATCCCCGAGATCATCCGGCAGGCGATCAAGTCCTCGCCGATTCGGGTGATGAAGCACCTGCTCACCAAGAACGGCTACCCGATCATCACGCCGTCGTTGACCTACGGCAAGGTGCCGCTCAAGGCGATGAACTCGGGGCTTCAGGTGCGCCTGGTGCCGCTGCGCGCTGAGGAGAACTTTAAGCTGAACCTCGGCCTGCTCACCGCCGCGATCGACCAAGGCGACGGCCTCGTCTACCTCGCCAACCCCAACAACCCCACGGGCAACGTGCTCATCACCCGGGATGAGCTGGAGCCGCTGCTCGTGAAGTACCCGGGCACGACGTTCTGGATTGACGAGGCCTACGTCCAGTACATCTCCCCCGAGCGCCACAGACGTATCGCCGATCTCGTCACGACCTACCCCAACCTCTTCGTGCTGCGCACGATGTCCTTCGCTTATGGCCTCGCCGCGGTGCGGGTGGGCTACCTCTTGGGCCGGGCCGAGCTGATCAAGACCTTAGAGAGCCAGCTCACCGACTACCGCATCCCCGCGCTCACCGAGCAGATCGCCCTCGCCGCGCTCTCCGACGAGCAGCACCTCGCCTGGGTGCGCGACGCGAGCGCCACCGCCCGTGAGGTCATCACCCAGGGCCTCAGCAAACACGCCTGGCTGCAGGTGTACCCGTCTGAGGCCAACTTCTTGTTGGTGCGAATCACCGACGGCAAACGGAAAGCCAAGCCCATCGCCGCGGCGCTTCTGGAGCGGGGCATCAAGATCAAGACCTTCACGAACCTGCCCGGCTACAACTTTGAGGATCTCTTCCGGGTGACCATCGGCCTGCCTGAAGAGAACCGCTTCTTCGTCGAGATGTTTGACGACGCGGTGGCCTCCGGGGTCTGAGCGCGAGGCTCCAGACAGAACAAAGGCCCCAGCGATCTTCGCTGGGGCCTTTGTTTTTGCCTTCAAGATCAGCGACTTGGGCTCAGGGGGTGACGATCTCCAGCAGCTCGACCTCAAAGATCAACATGCCTTGGGGCGCGCCAGGCTTGCCTTTGTAGGCCAGCTCCTCCGGGATCCAGAAGATGCGCTTCTCGCCCACAGACATGAGCTGAACGCCCTCGGTCCAGCCCGGGATGACCCTGTTGAGCGGGAACTCTGCCGGCTCGCCGCGGCTGACGGAGGAGTCGAACATCTCGCCGTCGGTGGTCCAGCCGGAGTAATGCACCTTCACGACGCTCGTGGGGCCGGGCTTGGCGCCGCCGCTGGCGGGCTTGAGCACGACCGACGCGATGCCCGAGGCCGTGCGCTCGGCGTTGGCCGGGGGCGCCTTGAGATCTTTGGGCGGCGTCGGGGGCGAGATGATCTCCAGGAGCTGCACGTCAAATACGAGCATGCCTTTGGGGCGACCGGGCTTGCCCTTGTAGGCGAGCTCTTCAGGCACCCAGATGCGGGTGGTGCCGCCGAGGCCGATGAGCTGCACCCCTTCAGTCCAGCCGGGGATCACCTTCGCCAGGGGGAAGGTGGCGGGCTTGCCACGCACGACGGAGGAGTCGAACATCTTGCCGTCTGTCGTCCAGCCCGTGTAATGCACCTTCACCGTGTCGTTGGCTTTGGGCTTCTCGCCGTCGCCAGGGGTGAGCGTCTTGTAGGCGAGGCCGCTCTTGGTGACCGAGGCGTCGCCGGGGATCGCCGCGACGTCTTCAGGGGCAGGCAGCGGCTTGGGCGCGGCCTTGATGCTGATCAGCTCGACGTCAAAGACGAGCATCCCGGCGGGTTTTCCCGGGCGACCTTTGTATGCCAGATCGACGGGGATCCAGAAGCGGCGCTTCTCACCCTCGACCATGAGCTGCAGGCCCTCGGTCCAGCCGGAGATGACGCCGTCCAGCGGGAAGGTGGCGGGCTCGCCACGCTTCATCGACGAGTCGAACATCTTGCCGTCGGTGGTCCAGCCCGTGTAATGAACGGTGACCTCGTCCTCGGCGCCGGGCTTCGTGGCGCCGGTGCCGGGGGTGAGCACCTTCCAGGCGAGGCCCGAGGCCGACTTCTGGGCGTCGGCGGGCGGGGCCTTCACGTCGCTGGGCGCCGCGAGGGGATCGGCGGCGGTGGCGTCGCTGACGGGGTTGGAGCTGGGCCCCTCCGCGATGGCGGGGTCGTGATTGCAGGCGGCGACGAGCGCCAAGACGAGTACGGTGAGAGACATGCCGCGCGGCTTAACGTAAAGTGTGCCTATGAGCGAGGGACAGGATCAAGCTCCGCCGGAGTCGGGCTTCGTCGTGACGATCTTGCCCTCCGGCGATCGGGTGCGGGGCGAGGCGGGGCAGAGCTTGTTCGCCG
>Ga0066604_10001330_pt1 | contig 13912 bp, 10 predicted proteins | sample Higcelwee11metaG_FD_59501 | JGI IMG/M metagenome (GOLD analysis project Ga0066604, IMG submission 59501) | Freshwater pond sediment microbial communities from the University of Edinburgh, under environmental carbon perturbations - High... | ecosystem: Environmental > Aquatic > Freshwater > Pond... | reverse complement strand
CCCCCAACGAGCACCGCCCCGCCGGTGCGCTGAAACACCGATGGGGCGGTGGCACCGATGGGGCGGTGCTGCTCACCTCAGCGCCTCACCGCCGAATCATCGACACGAAGAACTGGCCGCGCAGCCGCGCCGGGCTGAACAGGATCAGCACCCGCTGGGCGCCGTGGCTGAAGTGGAAGACGAACTCGAAGGACTCCATGCCCAGCCGGGAGCGGCCCGAGGCGAAGTCTTGGTAGCGGCCCTCAAACTCCTTCACGCGGCTGCACGGGGCGATGTCGGTGAAGAAGTTGCGGCCGATGACCTGCTCTTTGGGCACGCCGGCGAGGCGGGACTCGGTGTCGTTGTACTCGATGACCCGGCCTCGGTGGTCTAGGGTGACCACGCCGAACGCCAGGCTGTCGAGCTCTTCAGGGCTCATGCGGCCCAGGCGGCCCACGTCCACAGAGGGCGGGGCGACCACGGCGGCGGGCGGCGGCACGGCCACGGGCGAGAGCATGCCCCCGGGCAGACCCGCGCCCAGGCGGGTGACGAGGCCCGAGCCGGTGGGGTAGACCAGGGCGGGGCGAAGGGGCTCGGCGGCGGGCTCGACGAGCCGCATCGTCGGGCGCTGGGTATTGGTGAGCAGGGCCGCGAGCTCGATGTCGGGCTCCAGGGCCTCGCCGCGCTCGACAGCGCTGAGCAGCTCACGCAGGCTACGAATCCGGCGGTTGATCCGGGCGCGCTCCTCGACGGCCTCGTCCATCATCACCCGAAGGCGTTGGTTCAGGTCGTCAGTCATTGACGGGTGGGTGATCATCGTGCGGCTCCTGCGGCGGCGGTGGTGTTTTGTGACGTGGTGTTGAGGCGCCAGCGCACGGCGGCGTCGAGGCTGTCCAGAGCCCCCGGCGCGAGGCGGGTGGCGCTGAGCGCGACGATGAGCGGGGCGTCGAGGCGGTCTTCAGTGAGCCTCAGGCCCAAGCAGCGGCCGTCATCGGCGCAGGCGAGCAGCTCCACGCGGTCGAGGGCCTGGTCGTCGCGGATGGCGCGGGCCCACAGCGGCGCCAGCGCGGCGCGGAGGCCCCGGGGCGGGCTCACGGGCTGCACGGTGCTGAGCAGGGGGCGCTCTTGGGCGTCGAGCACCCACGCCGCTGAGGCGCCTTGGCCCCGCGCCCAGTCGAGCAAGGCGGGGTCACCGTCGATGGGCTCGCCCCAGACCGGGCCTTCAGAGAGCCGCAGGCGCTCGGGGCTGAGGCCGGGCTGACCGCAGACCTTCGCCCCGGCGAGGCGCATCGCCAGCTCAGGCATGGCCTCGGGGCCCTCCAGGCACAGGCGTAAGGCGCCCACGGGCAAGGCGAGGCGGTGAACGGCGCGGGTGGGCGTGGTGACGCTGAGCGAGGCCATCGGCGCGCCGAACAGCTCACCCACCGGCGCCTCCAGGGTGTTGAGGGCCGCCGAGCACGCGGCGAGGCTCTGGGCGCGGTCGGGCTCACCGGCCTGCAGGAGCGGCAGGCCGCGGGGATCGGCGACACACACGGCGAGGGCCTGCCCGTCGAGCACCAAGGCGCGGATCGCCGCCCGCGACGCCGGACGCGCGGCCGCGGCGACGGGGCTCCACACCTGGTCCATCGGGGGCACCCCCAGCGCGGCCAAGGTCGCCGAGGCCACCCGCAGGTGCCGCCGGGAGGTCTCAAGCTGCTCGCCTTGTTCGCGGCTCGACCGCTCGATGAGCTGCTGCTGGGTCTCCAAGGCCCGGGCGCGTTTGTCGTGGGCCGCCGTGGCGTTCTGCAGCGCCCCCTCAAGCTGGGCGCGGGCGGCGGCCTCTCGGTCGGCGCGGCTGGAGATCTCGCGGTTGCGGTCGACGAGGCCCGAGAGCGCGGCTTGCAGGTCGTCTCCCCGGCGCAGCTCCTCACGAAGCTGGGCTTGAACCTGATCCAGCTCGGCGAGGTGATCGGCGTGGCGGGTCTGTAGGCCGTGCAGGCGCTCGGCGAGGCCTCTGGCGTACACGCCGCAGGCGACGAGGCCCACGGAGAGCAGGCCAGCGGCGGAGAGGCTGAGGGTGAGGGTGTCCATGGTCTGTCCCCCCTACGCCGCGAGGCGGTTGAGCTGGTCGGCCGCCGCGCGGAGGTCGTCCAGAAGCAGGCCCAACGCCGCCCCAGGCCGCACGACCAGGGCCAAGGCGCGACCGCCGCCGAGGTCATGGGCGACGATCAGCCCGCGGCTGCCCTCGGTGATCAAGAGGTTCAGCACGCCCCGACCCAGCTCTTGCCCGGCGCGATCAGCGAGGGTGAACAGCGGCGTGAGCATCGGGCCCACGATGGCCTCCACCTCGGCGGGTCCGACATAGCCCTCCAGCGCGCCGCTGGGCCCGACCAAAGCGACGACCTCAACCTCGGGGCTGAGTTTGTGGAGCTGAGCGCATACTTCTTGGTTCGTCATAGAGCCTTCTGGGGTTGTTTGGTTCTGTTCATACAATGTATACACTTTGAGCGCTCTTGCTGCATTACACGAGAATTTCACACGGACTAATGCAGGTTTACGCATGTACACAGTTTGTATTTTTCCAACAACTTTGAGTACAACGACCTGTGAAGCGGTCAAGCGTTCGCCGCGAACCCGCCAAGAAGACAAATTCTGAAGGCGAACCAGGCCATTCTGGGCGACGGCTCGCTCAGAACGATGGCATTGTCGCGAGCGCGGAACAGCGCTGTCTTAAGATCCGTGAGGATCTCAAGGTGGGCTAGGCCGAACAAGACGCCGAGCGCCCTCCAACGTCGTCGGGAGGGCGCTCAAGGCGTGATGAGACGGCGCCGCAAGGGGGCTCAGCCCTCGTCGTCAACCTCCCAATCGTCGTCGTCCATGGCCTCGGCGGCCGCGGCGTAGATGCTCTCGGCGAGGCGCTGGGCGGTGACGGCGAGGTTCTCGTAGCTCGCCTGGAGCTGCTCCGGCCCCGAGCCGTCGAGGCTCTCGTCGGCGGCGCGTAAGGCGTCGACGATGGCCGCGCGGTCCTCAGCGGAGAGCGAGGCGCCGTACTCGTTCAGCGAGCGGCGTGTGGTGTAGATCAGGCCCTCAAGCTGGTTTTTGGCCTCTGCGGTGAGCTTACGCTCGGAGTCTTCAGCCCGGTACTGCGCGGCGTCCTGCAGCATCTGCTTCACGTCGTCATCGGACAGACCGGAGCTGGAGACCACCCGCATCGACTGGGCTTTGCCCGTGCCGAGATCCTTCGCCTGGATCTTGAGGATGCCGTTGGCGTCGATCTCGAAGGTGACCTCGATCTCGGGCATGCCGCGCGGCGCGGGCGGGATGCCGTGCATCTCCAAGCGGCCCAAAGACTTGTTGTCTTCAGCCATCTCACGCTCGCCCTGGACGACGTGTACACGCACCATGTCTTGGTTGTCGAGCGCCGTGGTGAAGACCTTGGACTTGCGGCAAGGAATGGTGGAGTTGCGCTCGATGATCGGCTCCACCAAGCCTCCGGCGACCTCCAGGCTGAGCGTGAGCGGCGTCACGTCCAACAGCAAGACGTCCTTCACCTCACCCGTGAGCACCGAGCCCTGAATCGCCGCGCCGACGGCGACGACCTCATCGGGGTTGATGCCGTCTTCAGGCGGTTTGCCGAAGATCTCCTGCACCTTCTGCTTCACCCGGGGCATCCGCGTCATGCCGCCGACCAGCAGCACCGTCTGGATGTCTTTGGCGGTGACCCCGGCGTCGGCCATCGCCGCGCGGCAGGGCACCTCCAGGCGGTCGATCAGGTCGCCGACGAGCTTCTCAAGGTCGGGCCGGGTCATGTGGTAGGTGAGGTGGATGGGCCCGGACTTGCCCGTGGCGATGAACGCCAGGGTGATCTCCGTAGACGGCGACGACGACAGCTCGTGTTTGGCCTTCTCTGAGGCCTCCTTGATGCGCTGCATCGCCACGACGTCGTCGCTGAGATCGATGCCGTGTTTGGCCTTGAAGTCGTCGAGCAAGGCCTCGACGATGCGGTTGTCGAAGTCTTCGCCGCCCAAGAAGGTGTCGCCGTTCGTGGCGCGCACCTCAAACACCGAGTCCTCAAGCTGGAGGATCGAGACGTCGAAGGTGCCGCCGCCGAGGTCAAACACGGCGATGAGGCCGTTGGCGTGGCTGGCTTTGCCATAGGCCAGAGCCGCCGCCGTGGGCTCGTTGATGATGCGCTCGCAGGTGAGCCCGGCGATACGCGCGGCGTCTTTGGTGGCCTGGCGCTGGGAGTCGTTGAAGTACGCCGGGACGGTGATCACCGCCCGATCGACCTTCTCGCCCAGGTAGGCCTCAGCGCTGGCCTTCATCTTCTCCAAGACGATGGCGCTCACCTGGGGCGGGCTCAGGCGCTGGTCATCGAGGCCCACCCAGGCGTCGCCGCGGTCGGAGGCGACGATGCGGTACGGCACGAGCGCTGAGGTGTGGGCGATGGACTCGTCGTCAAAGCGGCGGCCGATCAGGCGCTTCACGGCGTAGAACGTGCGCTCCGCGTTGGTGACGGCCTGGCGGCGGGCGGTCTGCCCGACGAGGCGCTCACCCTCGGAGTTAAACGCCACCACTGAAGGGGTGGTGCGGCTGCCCTCCTCGTTGGGGATGACGAGGGGCTCGCCGTCTTCGAGGATCGCCACACAAGAGTTGGTGGTGCCGAGGTCTATGCCGATAATCTTGGACATCTTCTGACCGCCTCCAACGGCCGATCCCGACCGCGTCGCGCGAGCATAACTCGCCGAGAAACTGAGGATGACGTGCCTTTGACCGGGAGATCCCTACTCGTCGCTGGGCGTGGGGCTCTGCGCAGGAGACGACCCCGCGGTCGCCGAGCGCGCGACGGTCACCCGCGCGGCGCGCATGAGGCGACCGTTCAGGGTGTAGCCCACCTGATGGGTCTCGCTGATCTGCCCGGACTCTAAGCCTTCGCTGTGAATGTAGGAGATCGCCTCGTGGAAGGAGGGATCAAACCGCTCGCCGCGCTCGCCCACCACCCGGGTGAGGCCGATGCGCTCCAAGACGTGCTGGAGCTGGGAGATGATGATGCGCACGCCCTCGGCGAGCTGCATGGGCTCTTGTTCGCGGTGGGAGAACGCGAGCTCCAGGTGGTCGAGCACGGGCAGAAGCTCACGGATGAACGCCTCATTGCCGAAACGTTTCATGTCGGTGAGCTCACGACCGTGGCGGCCCTTGGCGCGCTCGCGGTCCTCCTCCAAACGCTGGGCCAAGGTGCGCAGCTCAGCGAGCACCCGGGCCTGGTTCACCGCGCCCAGGTTGAGCGCGTCGTGCTCTTGGCGCAGCTTCTCGTAGAGCTCCTTGAGGCGCTCGTGGCGAACATGGAGCTTGTTCCCCCGCTCTCGCACGTCTTTGAGCTTGGCGCGGGTGTGGGCCAGCTCCTCTTCAAGCTCAGCGGCGCGGGCCTGGGCCTCTTTGAGCGCGCGGCTTTGGGCCTCGGAGGGGGCGCGCTCTTCACCGACGATCCACTCGGGATCGGGCGCGCCGCCGGCCTCACCGGCGTCGCCGTCGTCGGGGGGGATCGTGTCGTTGAAGGCGCGCAGGTCGATGTCGAGCTCTACCGCGGGCGGCGGCTGAGGCGCGGGCAGCGCGGGCGCTGGCTTCGCCGCGCTGAGGTGCTGTTCGACCGACGCGAGGGCGGCGGCGATCAGCTCATCGGCCCCCTCGATGGAGGGAGCGAAGAGGCTCTCGTCAACAACGTCCGGTTCGGCTCGCACGGGGTCCCTTTCCTGGGGCATGGATGACGCCTCGTCAATGAGGATGACCGCAGGATTCTCCCCCAAGCGTCGCCCAAGGTCAACCCCAGCGCCGCGCGCGGCGCGTCACGGGGTCTCGGGGTGAAGGGGATCAGGCCGAGGCGCCAAAACGCGCGGCGCAAGCGTCGATCCGCGCCAAGCTCTCGTCTTTGCCCAGAAGCGCGAGCACCCCAAACAAGGGCGGCGACACCGGCCCGCCGCTCACGGCGATGCGTAGGGGCTGGGCGATCTCGCCGAGTTTGCCGTCACAGCGGGCTTCAGCGAGGGCGTGCACCAGGGCCTCCAGCGCCGCCTCGCTCCAGTCGGCCTGGGCGGCGAGGGCCTCGCGGGCGGCGGCGAGGTTGGGTAGGCCGCGCCCGTTGAGGAGCTGCTTCTTGAGGGGCTTCTCGGGGCCCCACTCCGTCGGGCGCTCAAAGAAGAAGCGCGCGGAGAGGTCGAGCTCACGCAGGGTCGTCGCCCGCTCCTTGTACAGCGTGATGAGCTTGAGCAGGGTGTGATCTGAGGCCGTCGCCAGGGGCGTGTCGTTGAGGCCGGCGTACTCCCGCAGGCCAAGCAGCAGGCGCTCGTCGGAGGCCTGGCGGATGTAGAGGCCGTTCATCCAGCGCAGCTTGTCGCGGTCGAAGCGGGCGGCGGTGCTGCCCACGCGGTCCAGGCTGAACGCCTCGCCAAGCTCGTCCAGGGTGTACAGCTCACGATCCCCTACCCCGGCGTTCCAGCCCAGAAGCGCCAAGAAGTTCACCAGGGCCTCGGGGAGATACCCGGCGGCGCGGAAGTCGACCACGTCGATCTCCGGCAGCTCCAGCTTGAGCGCCGCGCCGATGGCCAAGGCGATCTCAACGTCGTCGGTCTTTTTGGCCAAGAAGTCGGCGAGCAGGGCCTCGTCAAGCCCCGTGCGCGCCGCCAAGGCCGCGGCGCTGTGGCCATCGGCGAGGCACCTCGCCCGGGCGGTCTTCGCTTTGTCCCGCTTGGACATCTTGCCGCCCTCCATCGAGAAGATGAGCGGCATGTGCCCGTGCTCGGGCGGCGACCAGCCCAGCGCCTGGTAGATGGCGAGGTGTTTGGTGGTGTTGAGCAGGTGCTCCTGCGCGCGGAGGACGTGGGTGACGCGCATGTCGTGGTCGTCCACCACCACGGCGAAGTGGTAGGTGGGGAAGCCGTCGCCCTTGAGGATGACGAAGTCCTCTAGGTCTTCCGCCGCCACGGAGACCTCCCCCAAGATGAGGTCCACAAAACGCTGACCGGTGCCCGCCACCTTCAGCCGCACCACGGGCAGGCGGCCTTCAGCGCGGTACTCGGCGAGCTGCTCCGGGGTGTACGCCCGGCGGCGGTACTTGAGCGCGCCCTGGGCGCTGCCCTCGGCGGCCTTGCGCAGGGCGTCGAGCTCCTCGTTCGACTCCCAGGCCTCATAGGCTTGCCCCGCGTCGATGAGCGCCTGGGCGACCTCTTTGTAGCGGTGCAGGCGCTCGGACTGGCGGTAGGGGCCGTACGCGCCGCCGTGCTCGGGGCTCTCATCGGCGATGATGCCCAGCCAGCGCAGATCCTCAAAGATCAGCCGCTCTGAGGCGAGGCTTGAGCGGAGCTGGTCCGTGTCTTCGATGCGCAGGATCATCGTGCCGCTCGTCCGCCGGGCGAAGAGCAGGTTGAACAGCGCGGTTCGGGCGCCGCCGACGTGCAAGCGGCCGGTGGGTGAGGGGGCGAAACGACAGCGGACCTGATCGGGGACCATAAGCGGCGGCTCCTTGAGGGCGCACCCCCTAACCTGAGCGCGCCGCCCGCGCGCCGCGCGCACGAGGATCCCGCGCTCGTCCTCCGCTCATTTTTTTCCAGGATCCCGCGCGCTACGGCCTTGATTCAGAGGCGACATCGGGGCAAGAACAACGGCGCGCTGATTCTGGTAGAGTCCACTTCCCACATTGTCAGGAGAGAGCCCTTTGGCCACCGCAACGAGGACCGTCGTCTTCACGGACCTCGTCAACTACACCGAGAAGACGGGCAACATCGACCGTGAAGGGCTACGTCGCCTCCTCGACGAGCACCGGCGGCTGGTGGAGCCCATCCTCCTGAAGCGCGGCGGGCGTGTCGTCAAAGAGCTTGGCGACGCGTTCATGGCTCTTTTTGACTCCGCGACCGACGCCGCCCAGGCCGGTCGGGACATCATCGAGAAGGTCGCCTCAGCGAACACCTTCCAGATCCGGGTGAGCGCGGCCACGGGTGACGTCGAAGAGATCGCCAACGACGCCTTCGGCGACGCGGTGAACCTCGCCTCCCGCATCAACAGCGCCACGGGCCCCGGCGAGTGCTGGTTCTCCGAGTCCACCCGCATCTGCATGAACCAGTCCGAGATCCCCTGGGAGCCCGTGCGTGAGGTCACCCTCAAGGGCATCCACGGCCCGGTGATGTGTTACCGCGTCGTCGGCAAACACAAGGCCTGGCTGCCAAACCAGGTGCGCGACGCGTTCAAGTCCTCGAACCTCCTCCGCGTGCGGCGCAACGAGCCCCTCGGCGCCATGCCCGCCGACCCGGTGATCCTCTTCGAGAACTTCGCCCCGGGCAGCGTCGAGCTCAAGCGCGCCGTGGACTCCATCCCCGTGCTCGACCCCTCGCGGCTGTGGCTCAGCGCCTACCACATCGGCCCCGCCGACCGCCTGGAGTGGACGTCCAACGGCCACGGCCTCGTCATCGGCCACCCGGCCTCGGTGGACCGCGCCTTTGATGAGGTGCGCGCCGAGACCAGCCACAAGATCGACCGCGACACGATCATCATCGACAAGTCCGACACCGAGGTCGACCTCGTGCTCTCGGGCTTGGCCCTGCCCGCCGTGCCGATGGCGGACGTCGTCGCTGGCTACACCTACGACCTGCTCTCGGATCGCCGCTGGGTGAACCGCAGCGATCAAGCCGTCTTGCGGGTCGAGGTGAGCCAGCCCGGCGTGAAGGTGCTCGCCATCGCCGCCGGGGTGTCCGTAGACGGTCGCCCCTTGGCCCCGGGGCAGTCCTTGCCCCTGGCCAACGGCGCCAGCCTCAGCGGCCCAGGCGGCAGCCACCGCTTCGTGCTCCTCCACGACGCGCCCTACATCGGCCTGTTCATCAACGACTCCCCGATCCCCATGGGCGTCGCCGTAGGCCAGGTCACCGAGATCGGCCGCGAGCCTCAGATCCCCGGCTTCTTGTTGCCCGACCGCCGCGGCCAAGAGAACATCCGCTGGTGCCCTGGCCCGCGCGCCGCTCGCGCCCGCGAGGGCGGCTTCACCCTCGACCGCGCCTTGGCCGGTCGGCGGCAGTCCGCGGTGGAGGTCGAGCGCGGCGGGCACTACCGCCTGCGGTCCTTACATCCCCGCTGCCCCACCTTCATCTTCTCCGATCATCGGCCCCTAGAGCGGGTTGACACCGAGGCCACGCTTCATCTCGGCGATCTTGTCATCGCCGGGACAACCCTCGTCGGGCTTCGTGGGCCACAAGGCGAAGATTAGTCGGTGAAGGCCTCGCGGCGTAGATTCAGGGTCGTGGCGCATTTGCCCGATCCATCGGCCTACTTCCGGTATCCTTGCCAGGACGATTGACGGCGAGGCGGCGTTGAGCACGGCGACACGCACGGTGATGTTCTCGGACCTCGTGGGCTACACCGCGCGGTCCATCAACTCCAAGCGTGAGGAGCAGCGTCAGCTCGTCATCGCCCACGAGCGCATCGTCGAGCCCCAGGTGCTCGCCCATGGCGGCCGGGTGGTGAACCGCATGGGCGACGGCCTGCTCCTGTGTTTTGACTCGGCGACCGAGGCCGCCTTGGCTGGGCAGGCGATCTTGGAGCAGGTCGCCTTAGAGGACGAGCTTGAGCTGCGGCTTTCGGCGGCCACCGGGGACGTGGAGGAGATCGGCGAGGACGTGCTCGGCGACATCGTGAACCTCGCCGCCCGGGTGAACGCTGAAGGCAAACCCGGCGAGCTGTGGATCACCGACGTCACCCGGCAATGCCTCAACCAGCGTGAGGTCGCCTGGGAGCCCCTGGACGCCTTGGCCCTCAAGGGCATCCCCGGCATGGTCGCCGTCTGCCGGGTGGTGCCGCGCCACCGCTGCCACCTGCCGTTGGTGATCTCCTCCGCCCAGCGCTCGGCGCACCTCCTGCGCCTGCGCCACAACGTGCCGGTGAGCGTGATCCCCGCCGACCCCATCGTGCTCTTGGAGGGCTTCGCCCCGGGCAGCCCTGAGCTTCAGCGCGCTGTGGACGCCGTGCCGGTGATGGACCCCGCGCGGGTGTGGCTCAACGCCTACCAGCTCAGCCCGGCGACGCGGCTGGAGTGGCTTGGGCGTGGGCACAACCTGCTCATCAGCACCCCCGAGGCTCTGGACCGCGCCCTGGGCGCCATCGTGCCCCAGCCGCCCACCGACCCCGCCCAGCCCTCCACCCAGTCCTTTGAGGCTGAAGACGCCCTGACCCTGGCCGGCCTGGCGCTGCCGGCGGTGCCCTTCTCAAACATCATCGCCGCCTACAGCTTCGACCTCCTGAGCGACTCGCGCTGGGTGAGCCGCGACAACGGCGCCGTCGCCCGGGTGGAGGTGCGCGTCGAGGGTGTCTCGGTGCTGGCGTTGGCCGCCGGGGTGAGCGTGAACGGCCAGCCGCTGCGCACCGGGGAGCGCCGCCCCTTGAACCACGGCGCAATCATGCGCACGTCCACGAGCGACCACCGCTTCTCGTCCTTGGCCAGCGGCCCTTACCGGGGCCTGCTGGTGAACCTCTCCCCCGCCGACCTGCTCGTGAGCCTCAAGCAGGCCGTCGAGCTTGGCCGAGATCCCCAAGGCCACGGCTTCTCTGTGCACGACCGGCGCGGCGAAGAGAACCTCACCTGGTGCCCTGGCCCCCGCGCCGCCCGGGCCCGTGAGGAGGGCTTCAACCTCGACCGCTCCCTCATCAGCCGCCGCCACGCCCGGCTCACCCCCGACCGTGAGGGCCAGCTCCGCCTCACGAGCCTCTCCGAGCGAAGCCCGACCTACCTACACTCCGACCGGCGGGGGCTGGAGCGTGTGGTCGGCGAGGCCACGGCCCACGACGACGACCTCATCGTGCTGGGCACCCACGTCATCGGCGTGCGCCGGGGCGCCGGGGCGATGAGTTAGGCCCGCAGCGCCGTGAGCCCCGCCGATCTCCGCAACGCCCAGCCCGGCCCCAGCGCCGTCTGCTGGGCGCGGCGGCGGGCGGCGCAGACCTCGACGGGCTCCCGGGGCAGCACCCGCTCCCCTTCGCTCACCACAAGCCGGGCCAAGGGGGTCGCCCCGGCGCGGACACTCGCGGCGACCTCGGACTCCAGGCACAACAGGTCGTGGTCGGCAAACCGGACGGTCTGCTTCACGCCGGGATCCGCGGCGGCGCCGGGGTGACGCAGGGCCTCGGGCTCAAAGCCGCGCTGCATGTCAGCGATGCGGTAGCTCAGGCCCAAGCTGGGCAAGCCCTGGCTGAGCGCGGAGTCTACGGCGAAGAGGTCCACGGGCGCATGCTGGCGCACGAGCTTGGCGATGCGCGCCTCGTCGAGCTCGCCGCCGCCCAAGATGAGCACGTTGCCCATGCCCGCCACGTTGAGCGCCCCGCGCAGGCGCCGTGCGGGGGCGTTGAGGTCGTCGTGGTCGAGGCGCACCACCCGCAGGTTCTTCCGGTGTTTGGAGAGCGCCAACACCCCCTCCACCATGTCTCCCGGCGGCAGACTGACGTAGCCCACGTCGGGGAAGTACACCCTGAAGGCCTCTAAGGCGGCGTCGAGATCACCATAGGCGGCGTAGAAGCCCTGAGAGAGCGTGCCCATGGGCGGGATGGCCTCGGCGATGGCCGTCTCGGTGAGCCCGCTGCCAGCGACCCCACCCACCAACGCCGCCCGGGCGGCCCTCGCCGCGGCGTCGGGGCTCGGGTGCAGGGGTGTGGAGAGGTCAAACACCCGGCGGCCTTGGGCGGCGTCCACCAGCCGCGCGGCCCGGGTGGCGACGGCGCTGCCGAACGACACGGCCTGCAGAAGCGCCGTCTCTAGCAGCGTCACCTCGATCAGCGGCGCGGTGACCCTCAAGATCGGCGCGCCGGGCGAGGTGAGCGTGCCTTCAGGCATCGCCACGATCTCCCCCGAGAAGCGCAGCTCCCGAAGCTGCTCCCAGAGCGCCTCGCTCACCCCACCCAACGCGCCGATGCCCCGCATCGCCCCCACGTCTTCAGCGGAGAAGCCGAGGCCACGGGCGGCGTCGATGGCGTCCTCCACACCGCCAACGACGATCGGCCCGCCGTCGGCGGGGGCCCGGCTGGCGCACAGATCGAAGGTGGCCTCGCCCCAGAGTCCATCGGCGTGGTAGACCGCGGCCAGCACAAGCAGATAGAAGTCCGAGCGCAGGCCGTTCGGATGAGCGCGAAGCAGAGGATTCACCATGAAGAGACCCTATCGTGCGCCGCCCAGTCGGCCAAGCCAGGCCCCGTCCGGCGCCGTCGTCGTCAACGGCTACTCCGCGCGCTGGTTGAACCAAGACTTCTGCTGGGTGTACCCCGCCGAGGTGGTGCAGCGCCCGCCGAACCTCAAGCCCGGCCAAGAGGTGAAGCTCATCGACGAGCAAGGAAAGGCCTACGGCGTGGGCCTCTGGGACGATGGCTGGATCTCCGCGCGCCGTTATCGCGCCGATGAGGGCCCCATCGACGCCGCGCTGATCCACAGCCGCCTGGACCTCGCCTACGCCTTACGGCAGCAGATCGTCGAGCCCAACACCACCGCTTATCGCCTGGTGAACGCCGAGAACGATGAGCTGCCCGGCCTGCGGGTCGACATCTGGGGCCACTACGCGACGATCACCCTGGACGCCCCCGGCGTGGCCCCGCTCATCGACTGGGTCTGCGCTTGGCTTGACGAGCACCTGAGCCCCCGCGGCGTGTACCTGCACTGGCGCCCCGACCCTCGGGAGAAGGCCCGCTTTGAGCCGCCGATCCCCGCCGGGCTCATCCGGGGCCACGCGCCTCCGGGCGACGTGCGCGTGACCGAGCGTGGCCTCACCTGCCTCGTGCGGCCCGCCTTGGGCAAAGACGTGGGCCTCTACACCGACATGCGCGCCAACCGCGCCATGCTGGAGCCCTACTGGGGCGGCCGCCGCGTGCTCAACCTCTTCGCCCACACCGGCTTCTTCTCCGTAGCCGCCGCCGCCAACGGCGCCTCTGAGGTCGTCTCGATCGACCTGAGCGAGTCCGCCTTAGAGCGCGCTGAGGCCAACTTCGTGGCCAATGAGCTCGACCCCTCAGGCCACCTCTTCTTCGCTGAAGACGTGCGCGCGGCCCTAGACCGCCTTCGCCGGGCCGGGGAGCGCTTCGACCTGGTGATCTTGGACCCTCCGGCCTTCTCCCACGGCCCCGAGGGCGTGATGAGCGCGGGCAAAGATTACCCCCGCCTCGTGGCGGCCTGCCTGCGGGTGATGGAGCCCGGCGGCTGGCTGGTCGCCGCGCTCAACCAGGGCGAGGTGAGCCCCCGCGACTTCCACAACGCCGTGCGAGACGGCGCCCGCCGCGCCGAGCGCCCCGTGCAGCACCTCTACGACGGCGGGCAGGCGCCGGATCACCCCGCCGCCGCCCACTTCCCTGAGGGTCGCTATCTCAAGTTTGGGGTCTGGCGCTGTATGGATGCCTAGACCCCAGCTTGAGCGCTCAGCCCACCCTCACTCCTGAATCTGAGTGTTCGCGAAGTCAGCGCGGATCTTGTTGATCGCGCTGCCGGCCTTGAACCACTCAAACTGCTCGGGGGAGTAGCTGTTCTTGGTGGCGATGCGCTCGACGCTGCCGTCTTTGTGGGTGAGCACGAGGGTGGGCGAGCCACCCTCGGGGATGCTCGCCACGCCCTCGATGGAGATGACGTCGTCACCCTTCACGCGGTCGTAGTCGGCGGGGTTGGCGAAGGTCAGCGCGAGGATGCCCTGCTTCTTGAGGTTCGTCTCGTGGATGCGGGCGAAGCTGCGCACGATGAGCGCGCGGCCGCCCATGTGCCGGGGCTCCATGGCGGCGTGCTCGCGGCTGGATCCTTCGCCGTAGTTCTCATCGCCGATGATCACCCAGCCTTGGCCGGCGGCCTTGTACTGCTTGGCGAGGTCGGGGTGAGAGGCGCGCTCGCCGGTGAGGTGGTTCACGCCGACGCCGTTCTCGCCGGTCTCGTCGTTGAGCGCGCCCAACATGAGGTTGC
>Ga0066604_10001324_pt1 | contig 13937 bp, 14 predicted proteins | sample Higcelwee11metaG_FD_59501 | JGI IMG/M metagenome (GOLD analysis project Ga0066604, IMG submission 59501) | Freshwater pond sediment microbial communities from the University of Edinburgh, under environmental carbon perturbations - High... | ecosystem: Environmental > Aquatic > Freshwater > Pond... | reverse complement strand
CCGCGACGGCAAGCCCAGGTACCTGACCGACGTGCCGCGCTTCTTCGGCTACCTCGAGACCGTGCTGGCGCGCCGGCCGGAACTGGCCGAACTCGGCGCGCTGCTCGCCGGCCTGCCGCGGCTCGCGGAGCAGCCGGCATGAAGGCGATGATCCTCGCGGCCGGCAAGGGCGAGCGGCTGCGCCCCCTGACCCTGCACACTCCCAAGCCGCTGGTGCGCGCCGGCGGCGTGCCGCTGATCGAGTACCACGTGCGCGCGCTGGTCGCCGCGGGGTTTCGCGAGCTGGTGATCAACCACGCCTGGCTCGGCGCGCAGATCGAGGCCTACCTGGGCGACGGCGCGCGCTTTGGCGCGAGCATCGCCTATTCGGCCGAGGGCGAGCCGCTGGAGACCGGCGGCGGCATCCACCGCGCCCTGCCGCTGCTCGGCAACGAGCCCTTCCTGCTGGTCAACGGCGACATCTGGACCGACTACGCCTTCGCCGGCCTGCGCCGCGTCCCCGCGTCCCTGGCCCATCTGGTGCTGGTGGACAACCCGGCGCACCACCCGCAGGGCGACTTCTGCCTTGAGGACGGTCGGGTCGGCGCCCGCGGCGAACGGCCCGGACTGACCTACAGCGGCATCGCCGTGCTCGACCCGGCGCTGTTCGCCGGCTGCCGGCCGGGAGCCTTCAAGCTGGCGCCGCTGCTGCTCGCCGCGATGGCCGAGGGACGGGTTGGCGGCGAGCACTTTCGCGGGCGCTGGGTGGACGTCGGCACCCACGAGCGCCTCGCCGAGGTCGAGCGGTTGCTGGCGGAGCCGCGCTGAGGATGGTCTGGCCGTTCGCCCTGCTGGGCGCCCTGGCCGGCCTGTTGCTGGCCGGCTTGAGCGGCGCCGCGCTCGGCGGCCTGCTCGGCCTGCTGCTCGACCGTCGGCTGAAGCTGCGTTCCTGGCGGCAGCTGGCCGAGCGCCTGGGGTTGCGTCGGGCACCGGACGACCACGAGCTGCTCTTCCACCTGCTCGGTCGTCTGGCCCGGCGCGAGGGGCCGGTGCAGGAAACCCATCTGCGCCAGGCCTGTCGCGAGATGGGCGAACTCGGCCTGGACGCCCGCGCGCGGCAGGCCGCCAGCCGGATCTTCGCCCACGGCATGCTCGGCGTCGACGGGCTGCGCCGTTCGCTGCAGCGCCTGAGCGGCCAGGCCGAGCGCGTCGAGCGCCTGCTGCGCGCCTGCTGGCGGATGGCCTGGGCCGACGGCCGAGTGACGCCTGCCGAGCGCGAGCTGATGCTGCTCTGGGGACGCTGGCTGGGGCGCAGCAGCGCCCAGGTCGAGGCGCTCGGCCGCGATTGCGCGCCCCTGCCGGCACCGCCCGCCGCCGACGACTACCGAGAGGCCCTGCGTCTGCTCGGCATCCACGCCGACAGCGACCCGGCGACCATCAAGCGCGCCTATCGCCGGCTGCTCAGCCGGCACCACCCGGACAAGCTGGCCGGCGCCGGGGCGAGCCCGGCGCGGCTGCATGCCGCCACCGCGCAGACCCGCGAACTGCACGAGGCCTACCGGCTGGTCCGCGACCGCCACGGATTCCGCTAGGGGATAGTCCTGCCGGCCCCGGCGGGCCCACTGCGGGACGGCCGCGCCGTGCGACCAGCGCGGGCGCATCATTATTGCTGGACTGGCTCGCCCAGCAGGCTTTCCACGGCATGGACCGCCGCCCGGGCGCAGAGCACGTCCTCCTGCTCGGAGGCTCCCGACACGCCGATGGCCCCCACGGCCACGCCGTGCTGCAGGAACGGTTCTCCACCGCCGAACAGGGCGATGCGTGGCTGGAGCGGCAGTCCCTGGCGGACCGCCGCCGAGCGGCTTTCCAGGCGAGCCTCCCAGGCGCTGGTGGAGAAGCCGAAACCGACCGCCGTCAGGGCCTTGTTCAGGGCGATGTCGCGGCTCTGCAGCGTCGCGCCGTCCATGTGCGCCAGGTGAATCAGGTGGCCTGCCGCATCGACCACGGAGACGCTGACCCGGACCGACAGTTCGGCAGCCTTGTCCAGCGCCGCCTGCAAGGCCTGCATGGCCAGCGGCAGGGTCACCGTGCCGACCTGGCGCAGGTAACGGGAGTTGCCATTCGTGGTGTGGCTATCGGAACGCTTCACAATCGAACCTCGGTGTAAATGAAATGGCCGGTGGCCGTCGCCGTGGGGCATCCCACGGCGAGGCGTTCGGAACGTGCGGGCTTCCGGCAGGCTGCGCTGCCGCTCCACCCGGTGGCAGGGATTCGCCAACGGTGCGGCGTTTGCTCAGAACGGCACCGCCCTCGCCGCCCTCGCGTGCGTCGCATCCTGCGGATCGTCCAGGTCGCGGTTGAGCGTTTCCGGCATCTTGAAGGTCGTGTAGATCGTCGCCAGGGTCAGCAGCGCCAGGTAGCAGGCAATCGGGAACCAGGCGCCGACGGCCGCCTGCGGGTCGTCGGGGTTCATCGAGACGACCACCGCGATGATCGCCGCCCCGACCATGGGCGCGATGCCGCCGGCAATGGCCGCGGAGGCCTCGCGGGCGAGGGATACCCCCATGTAGCGATGGCGGGCGCCGAACAGTTCCGGCATGAGCGCGGCCTGGGTGCCGAACATCCCCCAGGTGCCGATCCCGAGCGCGATGGCGATGGCGATCACGCTGGCGACGACGTTGCCCTGGCTCAGGATCCACCAGACCGGAAACGCCAGCAGCAGTTGGAGGATCGCAAAGCCGCGGTACACGACGACGCGCCCGAACGCGTCGCTCAACTTTCCGGCGATCGGTACGGTACAGGCGCCGACGAGGGCCGCACAGATCAGGGTGATCACGCCGACCGGTCCCTTGAGGCCGATGACCCCGACGATGAAGCTGACGGCGAGCGCCTGGTAGATCGAGGAGCCGCCATTTTCCGCGAGCCGCAGTCCCACGCCGATGAGCAGTGTGCGCCTGGAGTCCTTGAGGACGCTTTTCAGCGGATTGTCGGAGGTCCGCTTGTGCGCCTGCATCCTGATGAAGGTCGGCGACTCTTTCAGCCGCAGGCGCATGTAGAGGCCGACGCCAATGATGATGACGCTGAGGAGGAACGGCACCCGCCAGAGCCAGGTCTCCGTGATGCGGGCCGGGTCGCTGACCATCAGGAGGTACACCGCCGCGGCGAGCAGCGTGCCGATCTGGATGCCCAGGAACGGCAGGGCCGCGTAGAAGCCCCGCCGACCCGCTGGCGCGTACTCGGTCATCATGACGGCGGCGCCGGCCTGTTCGGCCCCGGCGCCGAGCCCCTGGAGCAGCCGCAGCACGACGAGCAGTACCGGCGCCAGATAGCCCGCCGTCTGGAAGGTCGGCAGGGCGCCGATCAGCGCGCTCGACACGCCCATCAGCAGGACGGTGGCGGAGAGCACGAACTTGCGCCCCAGGCGGTCGCCGAGCAGGCCGAACAGGATGCCGCCGAGCGGCCGTATGGCAAATCCCAGGAAGTAGGTGCCGAAGCTCGCGATCAGGCGCATCTCCGGGGTTTGCTCGGGAAAGAACAGCGGACCGAAGATGAGTGCCGAGGCCAGGGTATACAGCGCGAAGTCGTAGTATTCGAGGGCGCTGCCGAGCGAGCAGGCCCAGGCGGCGCGCCGCAGGTCCCGTGCCGGGATCGCGTCGCCGTGGTGTGCCGCGCCGTCCGTGGCCGGTCGCTCGTCGTCGAGCGCTAGCGGATTGACTGTTGTTGGAGTTGTAGTCGTCATGGTGTTTCCTCGGGGTGCCTTGGCGGATCTTGTTGTGGGCTTACAGGTGCAGGCGCTCGATCTCTTGCAGCATCGCGCGCTCCATCACGTCGATGGGCGCGTCGTGGCCGGTGTAAAGCTCGATTTGCCGGCAGGCCTGGTGCACGAGCATGCGGGTGCCGGCGACGGTCGCGCAGCCCAACTGCCGGGCCTGTCGCAGGAGCGCCGTTTCGACCGGAAGGAACGCCACGTCCATCACGATCAGGTGGGGGGCCAGCCGGCCGTCCAGGGGGTTCACGTCGGGCTGCTTGAAGCCGGCCGAGGTCGCGTTGATGACGATGTCGAAGGCCTGGGCCTCGAAGTCGTCGAGCGACCCGCCGAAATCGACGCCCAGTGCGTCGGCGAGCGCCTTGCCGCGTTCCGCGCTGCGATTGAAGACCTTTACCTGGGCGCCGGCCTGCCGGCAGCCGTAGACGACCGCCTTCGCCGCGCCGCCGGCACCGATGACCGCGACGCGCTTGCCGGCCGGATGGATCGCTTCCCGCAAGGCCCGTACCGCACCCAGGTAGTCGGTGTTGTAGCCGGTCAGCACGCCGTCCCGGTTGTCGATCGTGTTGACCGCACCGATCGCCCGGGCCGACTCGTCGATGGTGTCGAGGTAGGGCATCACCGCCGATTTGTACGGCATGGAGACGTTCATCCCGCGCACGCCCAGGGTCCGTATCGCCTGGACCGCATTGCGCGGGTCCTCGACGCCGAAACACACGAAGGTGTAGTCGAGGCCGAGTGCCTGGTAGGCAGCGTTGTGGATCTTCTCGCCCAGGGAGAAGGGTTCTCCCATGATCGAGCCGCACAGGGTGGGAATGGAGCGGGGCATGGCGCTTTCCTTTGGTGATGGAACCGGTTTGTCGAGGGATGAAGTGCACCCGCGGCCGGCCCTGTTCGCCGACCGGCCTGGCGAGCCCGTCCTGGTGGGGGAGGGCCGTTGTCGGGGGCTCTAGACGACGCTGGTCAGTCCGCCGTCCACATAGAGCATCTGGCCGTTGACGAAGTCCGAGGCCGCCGAGGCGAGGAACACCGCGGCTCCGCACAGCTCCTCCGGCTTTCCCCAGCGGCCGGCCGGCGTGCGCTGGCATAGCCACGCGGAGAAGTCCTCATCGTCGAGCAGCGCGCGGTTGAGTTCGGTCTGGAAGTACCCCGGGGCCAGCCCGTTGGCCTGGATGCCGTAGCGGGCCCAGTCCGCGCACATGCCGCGGGTGAGCATGCGCAGCGCGCCCTTGGTGGCGGCGTAGGGGGCGATCGAGGGCCGGGCCAGCTCGCACTGCACGGAACCGATGTTGATGATCTTGCCGCGCCGCCGCTCGATCATGCGGCGGGCGACGGCCTGGGAGACGTGGAAGACGCCGTCGAGATTGGTGCGCACGAGGTCGTGCCACTGCTCGGAGCCGAATTCCTCCAGCGGCGCGCGGTGCTGGATGCCGGCGTTGTTGACCAGGATGTCGATGGGGCCGAGGCGCTCCTCCAGGTCGGCGATAGCGGCCCGGACCTGCGCGCCGTCGGTGACGTCGAAGACCGCGAATTCCGCCGCGAAACCCTCCTCGCGCAACGCCTGGCAGGCCGCCCGGCTCCGTTCGACCGCTCGCCCGTTGAGCACCACCGCCGCGCCGGCCTGTGCCAGGCCGCGCGCCAGTTCCAGGCCGATTCCCCGGCAGGAGCCGGTTATCAGGGCTTGCCGGCCGTCGAGGCGAAATCGATCATCTCGATTTATCATGGATAGCTCCTGGTGAAAGGCGGCTCGTTGGGAGTGTTCTCTGCGTTGCGTACCACTTCACCGCAGCTTGCACGGCGCGTCCAATTGTCGTTGCTGATGCTGTTATTAGGATTCATGATCAGCACCAACAGCCGCTTCGCAGGAAAAGAAAACCCATGGAACTCAAGCATTTGCGTGCCTTCATCGTGCTCGCGGAGGAGCTTCACTTCGGCCGGGCGGCGCAGCGCCTGTCGATCGTGCAGCCGGCGCTCAGCATGCAGATCAAGGCACTGGAGGAGGAATTGGGGGTGCGGCTGTTCGACCGGGACCGGCATGCCGTCGCGCTCAGCGAGGTGGGGCGGATCTTTCTCCCGGAAGCGCGGGCGGCGCTGCATCAGTCGGCGCGTGCGGTGGATATCGCCAGGGCCTCGGGGCGGGGTGAAATCGGCCGGATACGGATCGCCTTCGTCTCCTCCGTGCTGCCCAACGTGTTGCCGACGCTGATCCGCACCCTGCACGTCCGCTTTCCCCGAATCGAGTTCGAACTCAAGGACTTGCCCACTCCCGACCAGTTGGCGGGACTGCGCAACGGGCTGTTCGACTTCGGCCTGGTCCGCCTGCCGATCCTCGGCGCCGGGATCAGGACGCAGGTCGTCCTGCGCGAGTCCTTCGTGGTCGCCCTGCCGGCCGATCATGCGCTGGCGGCGCGTGCCGCGCTGCAGCCGGCCGACCTGGCGGAGGCTCCGCTGTTTCTCCTGGCCCGGCGCTATGCGCCCGGTTTCTACAACGAACTCGTCGCGGCGCTGGACCGGCACGCGGTGGCCTTGCAGGTCGCCGCCGAACTCGGCGAGTTCACCACCATGCTGGCGCTGGTCTCGGCGGGCCTCGGGGTGGGAGTGCTGCCCTCCGAGGCGGCGCTGGCGCTGCCGCCGAAGGTCGTGGCCAGACCGCTCGAGCTGGGTGGCCATCGGGCGGCAATCGGCCTGGCCTGGACGGAGCTGGACACGCCCATCAAGAACACCGTGTTCGGCCTGTTGCAGGAACTCTTTCCCGCCCGGCCCCTGTGATACCGGCCCCGTCGCTCCCTGGCTCCGGGGGCACCGCCGCGATGGTCTTCTGCCCGGGCAGGCGGCAACGCAGTCGTGGAAACAATCGGTGGCAGGCCCTAGAGTGGCAAAAGGAAGGCCGACCGGGCGCCCGTGCTTGCCGCCGGCGCCCCATTTTCCTTGAGCGAAGCGCCGCCGCGCGGCCAGAGAGGACCCCATGAGCAGGACCAACGAATCCCTGATGCAACGCCGGATCGCCGCGGTACCGCGCGGCGTCGGGCAGATCCACCCGGTCTTCGTCGAGCAGGCGCGCAACTGCAGCGTGGTCGACGTGGAGGGGCGCGAGTACATCGACTTCGCCGGCGGCATCGCCGTGCTCAACACCGGCCACCTGCACCCGAAGATCGTCGCGGCGGTGGAGGCGCAGCTGCACAAGCTGTCGCACACCTGCTTCCAGGTGCTCGCCTACGAGCCCTACGTCGAACTCTGCGAGCAGCTCAACGCGCGCGTGCCGGGCGACTTCGCGAAGAAGACCCTGCTGGTCACCACCGGCTCGGAAGCGGTGGAGAACGCGGTGAAGATCGCCCGCGCGGCCACCGGGCGGACCGGGGTGATCGCCTTCACCAGCGCCTACCACGGGCGGACCCTGATGACCCTGGCATTGACCGGCAAGAAGGTGCCCTACGCCGCCGGCATGGGCCTCCTGCCGGGCGGGGTGTTCCGTGCCCGCTACCCCAGCGCGCTGCACGGCGTCGAGGTGGCCGAGGCGCTGGCCAGCGTCGAGCGGGTCTTCAAGAACGACGCCGAGCCGCGCGACATCGCCGCGATCGTCGTCGAGCCGGTGCAGGGCGAGGGCGGCTTCAACGTCGCCCCGCCGGAGTTCATGCGCGGCCTGCGCTCGATCTGCGACCGCCACGGCATCCTGCTGATCGCCGACGAGGTGCAGACCGGCGCCGGGCGTACCGGGACCTTCTTCGCCATGGAGCAGATGGGCGTGGCCGCCGACCTCACTGCCTTCGCCAAGTCCATCGCCGGCGGCTTCCCGCTGGCCGGGGTGTGCGGCAAGGCCGAGTACATGGACGCCATCGCCCCCGGCGGCCTCGGCGGCACCTATGCCGGCAGTCCGCTGGCCTGCGCCGCGGCGCTGGCGGTGCTCGAGGTGTTCGAGGAGGAGCGCCTGCTCGAGCGCGCCCGCGCGATCGGCACGCGGCTGACCGAGGGGCTCTGGGCGCTCCAGGCCCGCCACCCGTCGATCGCCGAGGTGCGCGGCCTCGGCGCCATGGTCGCGGTGGAGCTGTGCGAGGGCGGCGATGTCGAGAAGCCGGCCAGCGCGCTGACCGGGCAGATCGTCGCCCGGGCCCGAGACAAGGGCCTGATCCTGCTGTCCTGCGGCACCTACGGCAACGTGCTGCGTTTCCTGATGCCGCTGACCGTGCCGGACGAACTGCTCGACCGCGGCCTGGCGATCCTCGCCGAGTGCTTCGACGAGCTGGACTGAGCCGGGGCAGGGCGGCCCGCTGCCCTTGCCGCACCGGCGGCGAAGCGGGAAACTGCACGCCTTTGCCGCAAGCCGTCCCGAGGTACCCATGCAGCCCTTCGCCATCGCCCCGTCGATTCTCTCTGCCGACTTCGCCCGCCTGGGCGAGGAAGTGGACAAGGTCCTCGCCGCCGGCGCCGACATTGTCCACTTCGACGTGATGGACAACCACTACGTGCCCAACCTGACCATCGGCCCGATGGTCTGCACGGCGCTGCGCAAGTACGGCATCACCGCCCCCATCGACGTGCACCTGATGGTCAAGCCGGTCGACCGCATCATCGGCGACTTCCTCGACGCCGGCGCCAGCTACATCACCTTCCACCCCGAGGCCAGCGAGCACATCGACCGCTCCCTGCAGCTGATCAAGGATGGCGGCGCCCGGGCCGGCCTGGTGTTCAACCCGGGCACCCCGCTGGACTGCCTGAAGTACGTGATGGACAAGCTCGACATGGTGCTCCTGATGAGCGTCAACCCCGGCTTCGGCGGCCAGAAGTTCATCCCCGGCACCCTCGACAAGCTGCGCGAGGCGCGCGCGCTGATCGACGCCAGCGGCCGGGACATCCGCCTGGAGATCGACGGCGGGGTCAACGTGAAGAACATCGCCGAGATCGCCGCCGCCGGCGCCGACACCTTCGTCGCCGGCTCGGCGATCTTCGGCCAGCCCGACTACAAGGCGGTGATCGACGCCATGCGCGCCGAGCTGGCCGGGGTGCGCCCGTGACGACGCCGCTGCACGCGCTGTTCGGCGGGCGCCTGCCGAGGCTGGCGATGTTCGACCTCGACGGCACCCTGGTCGATTCGGTGCCGGATCTGGCGGCGGCGGTCGACCGCATGCTCGTCCAGCTCGGCCGGGCGCCGGCCGGCATCGAGCGGGTGCGCCTGTGGATCGGCAATGGCGCGCCGGTGCTGGTGCGTCGCGCCCTGGCCGGCGATATGCGCCACGACGGCGTGGACGCAGCCGAGGCCGAGGCGGCGCTGGCGCTGTTCATGCAGGCCTACGCCGACAGCCATGGGCTGACCCGCGTCTATCCCGGCGTGGTGGAAACCCTCGACTGGCTGCGCGAACGGGACGTGCAGCTGGCGCTGATCACCAACAAGCCGGCGCGCTTCCTGCCCGAACTGCTGGCCGACAAGGGCCTGGACGGCTATTTCCGCTGGATCGTCGGCGGCGACACCCTGCCGCAGCAGAAGCCCGATCCGGCGGCGCTGCACTGGGTGATGGCGCAGGCCGGCGTGATGGCGGAGGAGGCACTGTTCGTCGGCGACTCGCGCAACGACGTGCTGGCCGCCAAGGCGGCGGGGGTCGCCTGCGTGGCGCTCTCCTACGGCTACAACCACGGCCGGCCGATCGCCGAGGAGGGACCGGCGCTGGTGCTCGACGCGCTGTCCGCGCTGGTTGATTCGGCACCTGCGGCTGCGCTAGTGTGACCGCTCTTCTTGCCCATCCCGCCGAGGGAAACGCAATCGTGGTGGTCTCCCGCAAACTCTGGATGAAGGTCATCAAGGCCCTGGCCCGCTGGCGCTGGCGCGCCTGACGACCTCCCCTGCCGGTTCGCCGGCGCGTTTGCCCCTTTCCCGTATTCCCGCCCGCCACGAGGCTGATTCATGATCCGCGAAGAATTCCTGCGCCTGGCCGCCGAAGGCTACAACCGCATTCCGCTCGCCTGCGAAACCCTCGCCGACTTCGACACCCCGCTGTCGATCTACCTGAAGCTCGCCGACGCCCCCCATTCCTATCTGCTGGAGTCGGTGCAGGGCGGCGAGAAGTGGGGCCGCTACTCGATCATCGGCCTGCCGGCGCGCACCGTGCTGCGCGTCCACGGCCACCGCGTCTCGATCAGCGTCGACGATGTCGAGGTGGAGCGCCACGACTGCGAAGACCCGCTGGCCTTTGTCGAAGCCTTCAAGGCGCGCTACCGGGTGCCGACCCTGCCGGGCCTGCCGCGCTTCAACGGCGGGCTGGTCGGCTACTTCGGCTACGACAGCGTGCGTTACGTCGAGAAGAAGCTCGCCCGTTGCCCGAACCCCGATCCGCTGGGCACCCCGGACATCCTGCTGATGGTCTCCGATGCGGTGGTGGTGTTCGACAACCTGGCCGGCAAGATGCATCTGATCGTCCTCGCCGACCCGGCCGAGGCGGACGCCTTCGAGCGTGGCCAGGCGCGCCTGCGGGCGCTGCTGGAAACGCTGCGCCAGCCGCTGGCGTCGCGCCAGGGCATCGAACTCGGCGCGCCGGCCGGCGCCGAGCCCGAATTCCGCTCGAGCTTCGGCCGCGAGGACTTCGAGCGGGCGGTGACGCGCATCAAGGACTACATCCTCGCCGGCGACTGCATGCAGGTGGTGATTTCCCAGCGCATGTCGATCCCCTTCGCCGCCGCGCCCATCGACCTCTACCGGGCGCTGCGCTGCTTCAATCCGACCCCCTACATGTACTTCTTCAACTTCGGCGACTTCCACGTGGTCGGCAGCTCGCCGGAGGTGCTGGTGCGCGTCGAGGACGGTCTGGTCACGGTGCGCCCGATCGCCGGCACCCGCCCGCGCGGTGCCAGCGAGGAAGCCGACCTGGCGCTGGAAAAGGACCTGCTCTCCGACGCCAAGGAGCTGGCCGAGCACCTGATGCTGATCGATCTGGGCCGCAACGACGTCGGCCGGGTCGCCGACACCGGCTCGGTGAAGCTCACCGAGAAGATGGTCATCGAGCGCTACTCCAACGTCATGCACATCGTCTCCAACGTCACCGGCCACCTGAAGGACGGGCTGACGGCGATGGACGCGCTGCGCGCCATCCTGCCGGCCGGCACCCTCTCCGGCGCGCCGAAGATCCGCGCCATGGAGATCGTCGACGAGCTGGAGCCGGTCAAGCGCGGCGTCTACGGCGGCGCGGTCGGCTATCTGGCGTGGAACGGCAACATGGACACGGCGATCGCCATCCGCACCGCGGTGATCAAGGACGGCGAGCTGCACGTGCAGGCCGGCGCCGGCATCGTCGCCGACTCGGTGCCGGCGCTGGAGTGGGAGGAAACCCTGAACAAGCGCCGCGCGATGTTCCGCGCCGTGGCCCTGGCCGAGCAGGGCAAGGCCTGACCCGAGGCCGCTGGGGCTGTGCCCGGCTGAGCCGACCCGGGTAGGAGCCAGCTTGCTGGCGATGCTTCAGGGGTTTCCGATCGCCAGCAAGCTGGCTCCTACAGCGGATCGAGCGCCCGGCGCAGGGGGATCATCGGCGAGCGGGCGAAGCCCTGGCGGGCGTAGAAGCGCTGGGCGTCGAGGTTGTCGGCGTCGGTCAACAGGGTGATGCGCCGGCAGCCGCGGCTTTGCGCGGTGGCGATGGCCGCCTCCAGCAGCTGCGTGCCGAGGCCATGGCCGCGGGCCGCGGCGTCCACCACCATGTCCTCGAGCAGCGCCACCGGCGCGCCCAATGCGGTGGAGACAGTGTAGAGCAGGTTGACCATGCCGAAGGCCCGCCCGTCCTCCTCGGCGAGGAGGATCTCGCCGACTTCCGGGTTTTCGATGATCGCCGCCAGGCCGCGCTGCTGCGCATCGCGGTCGGGGCTGAACTCGGCTTCCTGGGCGAACAGCTGGTCGAGCAGGCGGCACAGCGCCGGGATGTCGGCGGGCGTGGCGGGGCGGATCTCCATGGGCGTGTCTCCGAGGGGGCATGGCCGGGCCGGGCTTCTCCCGGGACGGCGGCGGGCTTAACCTGCGGGGAGCAGGCGGTTACCGGCAGGCCGGCATGATACCGGCCCCGGCCTCCCTTTTCCTTCGTCTGCCAAGGAGCGAACCATGCAGATGCCCGTCAACACCTTCAAGCAGCGCCTGAGCCAGGAGGCGCAGATCGGCATCTGGGTCGGCCTGGCCGATTCCTACTGTGCCGAGCTGGCGGCCAATGCCGGCTTCGACTGGCTGCTGCTCGACGGCGAGCACGCGCCCAACGACCTGCGCTCGCTGCTCGGCCAGCTCCAGGCGGTGGCGCCCTATGCCTGCCAGGCGGTGGTCCGCCCGCCGGTCGGCGATCCGGTGCTGATCAAGCAACTGCTCGATATCGGTGCGCAGACCCTGCTGGTGCCCATGGTGGAGACCGCCGAGCAGGCCCGCGAACTGGTTGCCGCCATGCACTACCCGCCGCGCGGCATCCGCGGGGTCGGTGCCGCGCTGGCCCGCGCCTCGCGCTGGAACAGCATTCCCGACTACCTGGACGAGGCCGACGCGCAGATGTGCCTGCTGGTCCAGGTGGAGAGCGTCGGGGGCCTGGAGAATCTCGACGCCATTGCCGCGGTCGAGGGAGTGGACGGGGTGTTCATCGGCCCGGCGGATCTCTCGGCATCCATGGGCCACCGCGGCGCGCCGGGGCATCCGGCGGTGGTGGCGGCCATTGAGGACGGCATCGCGCGCATCCGCCGGGCCGGCAAGGCGGCCGGCATTCTTTCTACGGACGAGGCGCGGGCGCGCCGCTACCTGGAGCTGGGCTGCGCCTTCGTCGCCGTGGGCGTCGACACCAGCCTGCTGATGCGCGCCATGAGGAGCCTGGCCGGCCGCTTCAAGGGGAACGACGCGGACCCTGCCGGAAGCGGCGGCGGCTACTGAGGGCGCGCGCTGGCGGTCAGAAGACCTTGGAGATCGAGGCGACGAAGTTGGCGTCGCAGTAGGTCTCGTTGCCGGTGTAGTTCTCGCACTCCTCGTCCTTCAGATCGGTTTGGGTATAGGTCAGGCCGAACTGCAGGCCGACGAACTCCTTGCTCACCCCGACGTACCAGTCGTAGTAGGAGTCTTCGCCCTGGGTCGCGCCGTCCTTGTAGAAGGAGTCGTCCTTGAAGTCGTACTTGCCGGCGCGCAGGGACAGGCCCACCCCGTAGGGCAGGTCGCGCTTGTAGCCGACGTAGGAATAGACGGCGGTGTTGTCGTGGCTGTAGTCGTCGGAATAGTTGATGCCGACCTTGAAGCCGTAGGCGGAGAGGCTGCCGTAGTACTCGCTGTAGTTCAGGTCGGCATTGCCGAGGTCGTCGCCCGGATAGTCGTACTTGAGCCAGCCCACGTCGAAGCTCAGCTCCTCGGTGAGCTTGTTGGTGTAGCCGAAGTAGTAGTCGCGCTCCGTGTTCGCGTTCGAGGTTTCGTAGTCGACGTTGGAGATCCAGGCGCCGACGTACAGCCCGCTCTGGTGGCTGATGTCCAGCCCGCCCTGGAGGGCCGGGTCGCCCTTGGTCTGCGAGATGCCGCGGAAGATGTACTCGGAGGCCAGGGTGGCGTTGGCAGTGATGCTGAACTCGCCCAGGGGCGTGTCCACTGCCAGCCCCGCCACGGCGATGCAACTGCCGGCCACGGCACCAGCGGCGGTGAGGGCGAGGGTCGTTTTCTTGAGCATGACGCGTCTGTCCTTAGTGGTTTCGATGCGCGTGTGTTGCGCTGGTCTGGAGTGGGGGCCGGTGAAGCTGTTTTTGAGATAAGCACAGGGCTTGCCAACTATCCAAGAATTCTCCGTAAAAAGAGTTTCCCTTCTTTTTGTGTGTATTTTATGCACCAGTTTGAGGATGTTCGATTCGTATCGTGCATCTCCCCGGTGCGCCGGCCGTGCCGATACCCGGCTCGGGCCCTCCGGTGGGGCATCGGCCGGACGAAGTCGCCCCACCGGCCATGCCGGGCGCGGTGGGCGAGGGTGGTGCGGACGGCGTGCGGGGTGCTCCAGGAGGGGACCGCTGCCCGATGGCCGTTACCGGTGCTGTCCCGGGGCCGTCTCTCCGGCTGCCGGCGCGTCGAAGCGCCCGGCATGGCCGGTCCAGGCGAGCGGCTGGCCGCCGGCACTTCGACCTCGGTTCCTCGGCGTGGGACGTTCGTGCCGTCAAGGACGGGAATCCCGGGTCCGTTTTCTCCGCTGGTGTGCCATCATGCCGCACCGTAAAGTGCCCACCCCGA